>Ga0187860_1004066_pt1 | contig 11158 bp, 8 predicted proteins | sample June2016WEW_10_4_FD_132981 | JGI IMG/M metagenome (GOLD analysis project Ga0187860, IMG submission 132981) | Peatland microbial communities from SPRUCE experiment site at the Marcell Experimental Forest, Minnesota, USA - June2016WEW_10_40 | ecosystem: Environmental > Terrestrial > Soil > Wetlands... | reverse complement strand
TCGCGATGATCAACAAAGGGATTGAGGGCATTCCGGCCGATCGGGTGCGGCTGCACATCTGCTATGGCAATTGGGAAGGGCCGCACATCCACGACATAGCGCTGGAAAAAATCCTGCCGGCGCTCTACCGGGCCAAAGTCGGTGCGCTGTCGATCGAATTCTCAAATCCACGTCACGCCCACGAATATACGGCGCTCGAGCGCGTGCCGTTTCCCAAGGACCTGATCCTGATTCCCGGCGTGGTGGAGACTACCAGCAATTTCGTCGAGCACCCGGAAGTAGTCGCGCGGCGGATCGAGGAAGCCGTCGCCTCCATCGGCGATCGCGAGCGCGTTGTCGCCTCGACCGATTGCGGCTTCGGCACCTTCACGCGGCGCGAATGGGTCATCGAGCCTGTCGTGTGGCTCAAGCTGAAATCGATCCGCGACGGCGCCGATATCGCCTCGGCGCGGCTGTGGGGGCATAAGACCGCCGCCTGATCGCGCGCTTTCACAGTGCCGGTTCGTGCTGCGCTGTACCCGGGATACGGGATATAGTCCTTCCTAAAGCATCGAAGGGAGTACGCCATGGACGAGATCACCCGCGAGCCGATGACGATCCGCGCCGAAGATATCAACCCGCGTCACAATTGGGGTCGTGCGCTGCCGGCATTCGGCACCATGGGCGTCGATTTCGAGGAGCGCGTCGATTATCGGCGTCTGCACCGCTATCGTCTCGGCCGCATCAAGGCGGCGCTGGAGAATTCCGAGCTCGGCGCGCTGCTCGTCTTCGACGTCAACAATATCCGCTACATCACCTCGACCAAGATCGGCGAATGGGAGCGCGACAAGCTCTGCCGCTGGGCGCTGCTCACGCGCGGCAGCAACGACCCGATCCTCTGGGATTTCGGCTCCGCCGCCGTGCATCACAAGCTGTACGCGCCCTGGCTCAAGCCGGAGAATTGCCGAGCCGGCCTGATCGGCATGCGCGGCACCGTCGCTCCGGCCTTCGGCCTGATGGAGCGCTACGCCAAGGAGATCGCCTCGCTCATCCGCGAAGCTGGCGTCGGCAACATGCCGGTCGGCGTCGACCTGATCGAACCGCCGATGATGTTCGAATTGCAAAAGACGGGACTGAACGTCAAGGACGGCCAGCAGGTGATGCTGGAGGCGCGTGAGGTCAAGAACATCGACGAGATCGCGCTGCTCAACCGCGCCGCGGCGATGGTCGACGGCGCCTATCACCTGATCCACGAACAACTAAAACCGGGCATCCGCGAGAACGACATCGTCGCCAAGGTCAACGAGTTTCTCTACACCCACGGCTCCGACGACGTAGAGGCGGTCAACGCCATATCCGGCGAACGCTGCAATCCACATCCGCACAACTTCACCGACCGCATGCTGCGGCCCGGCGATCAGGCTTTCTTCGACATCCTGCATTCGTTCGTCGGCTACCGCACCTGCTATTACCGCACCTTCAATGTCGGCCGCGCCACGCCGGTCCAGCACGACGCCTACAAGAAGGCGCGCGAATGGGTCGATCGCGCGATCGACCTGATCCGGCCTGGCGTGATGACGGACGAAGTGTGCAACGTCTGGCCAAGGGCGCACGAATTCGGCTTCCCCGATGAGATGGCGGCGTTCGGCCTGCAGTTCGGCCACGGCCTTGGGCTCGCTCTGCACGAACGCCCGATCATCTCGCGCGTGGTCTCGCTCGAGCACCCGACCGAGATCAAGGAAGGCATGGTGTTCGCGCTCGAAACCTATTGTCCGGCCAAGGATGGCTATTCCGCCGCGCGCATCGAGGAAGAGGTGGTGGTCACCGACAAAGGCTGCCGCGTGATCACGCTGTTCCCGGCGGAAGAGCTGCCGATCGCCAATCGCTATTGAGACGCAACTTTGCGCGTATTCCCGCCCCGGCTCAGAGCCGGGGCTTTTTTGGGCCTCCCACTCACGGCCGCGGGAGGGATGAATGCGGCCTTGAAACCTGCTAATCCCTTGGTCAACGACAATCGCAAATCCCGAACGCCAGTGTCAGAGGACGCCAAGAGGATCCCCCATGTATTCCAATCTCGAGCTCTTTATTGATGGTCAATGGCTCAACGGCGACGGCCGCCGCGGCGAGGACGTGATCAATCCAGCGACCGAAAAGCCGCTCGCCCATTTGCCGCACGCCAGCGCGGCCGATCTCGACCGGGCGCTTGAAGCCGCCAAAAAGGGCTTTGCCGTATGGCGCGCGACCTCGGCCTACGACCGGGCGAAGATCCTGCGCAAGGCCGCCGATCTCATGCGCGAGCGCCACGACATGATCAGTAAAGTCCTCGTCCAGGAGGAAGGCAAGGCCTATCCCGAGGCGCGCGCCGAGGTACTCACCTCAGCCGATATCATCGAGTGGTATGCCGAGGAAGGACGCCGCGCCTATGGTCGCATCGTGCCCGGCCGCGGCAAGGTACGGCAGATCGTGGTGCAGGAGCCGGTCGGCATCGTTGCCGCGTTCACACCGTGGAATTTCCCCGCGCTGACCCCGGCGCGCAAGATCGGCGGCGCGCTTGCCGCCGGCTGTTCGCTCATTCTCAAGGCTTCCGAGGAAACGCCGGGCACGTGCGTCGAGATGGTGCGCTGTTTCGCCGACGCAGGCTTGCCAGCCGGCGTGCTCAACTTGCTGTTTGGCGTTCCAGCGGCCATCTCCGAGCATCTCATCGCCAGGGACGAGGTGCGCAAAATCTCGTTCACCGGCTCGATCCCGGTGGGCAAGCATCTGGCCGCTTTGGCCGCCAAGAAAATGAAGCGTGCCACCATGGAGCTGGGCGGCCATTCGCCGGTCGTGGTATTCGCCGACGCCGACCCGGAAAAATCCGCCGACACCATCGCCGCTTTCAAATACCGCAATGCCGGCCAGGTGTGCATCTCGCCGACGCGGTTTTACGTGCAGGAGCCGGTATACGGCCGCTTCCTCGCGCGCTTCACCGAATACGCGAAATCGCTCAAACTAGGCGACGGCCTGGAAAAGGGCGTGACGATGGGACCGCTGGCTAATACGCGGCGCATCGACACCATGGAATCTTTTGTCAAGGACGCCAAGGATCACGGTGGCAAGATCGTTACTGGCGGCAGCCGCCGCGGCAACCAGGGCTACTTTTTCGAACCGACCGTGATCACCGACCTGCCTGACGACAGCAAGCTCATGACCGAGGAGCCATTCGGTCCATTAGCGCCCGTGGTCCCGTTCAAGACATTCGACGAAGCCGTCGAGCGCGCCAACTCACTGCCCTATGGGCTCGCCGCCTACGCCTTCACCGGTTCGGCGCAGACCGCCAACATGATCGGCGATGCATTGCAGTCCGGCATGGTCGGGGTGAACTCCATCAACGTCTCCACGCCCGAGACGCCGTTCGGCGGCGTCAAAGAGTCCGGCTACGGCAGCGAAGGCGGCATCGAGGGCTTGCAAGCCTATCTGAACACGAAATTCATCTCGCAGGGGTGATGCGCAGGTCATGCCCAGTCTCGTGCTGGGCATCTCGATGGCAATGGCTTAGCCGCGCCATTTGAATCGGGATGGCCGGGCCATGCCTGGCCCTGACGTGCCGTATTTCGCCGCGGCTTCCGCCTAGGCGTGATCCATGAGCCCGAAATACGGGCCGAGCTGGCGCCGCACGCGCACCATTGCGGCACGGGCGGCGAACGCGTCGACCGCGATGCGCGCGAGCGGCGATATTTGCGACGGCCGCGCCACGAGATCGCGCAATACCGCCGAAACATTGGCGCGGCCATCCGGACGCATGCCGATGAGAGCAGCGGGAGGAACCTTCCGGTGGGCCGGATCGACGACGACGCGCACCGCGGCGAAGGCAAGTTTATGCTCGGCCGCGACCCGGGCTACCACGTGCGATTCCATATCCACCGCAGCCGCGCCGGTCGCTGTGTGCAGCTCCCGCTTTTTTGCCGGCTCGGCGATCGGTACATCGACGCCGACAATCGGCGCATGGATGGCGCCGGAGATCATGCCGAGGAGCTTGCGCGACCACACGGCGTCTGTCGCGCGGACGGTTTCCGATTCACGGATCGAGGAAGCGACGATCCAATCGCCGGCGCGCAGGTGAGAAGCGAGGCCGCCAGCGACCCCGAAGCTGATCATGCCGCGGTAGCCCTGCCGGACGGCGCTGTTGGCGACCGTCTCCAACTCGCTACCCGCCGTGCGGCAAACGACCTTCACCCCCGGGGCGGCGGCAATTCGGGCCTCGAAGGCCAAGCCTACGAATGCGATAACGATACGACGGTGGGTTTCGACGGCCGCATCGGCGACCTGAAACGTGTCGTCTGCATTATCTACCAGTCCATCTACGAAAGTTCCCCCGGCGAAATCTAGTTGGGATGCCATAAGAAGCTTTGCCCCTTGCGTCTGTTGCCAAGCATAAATCACGCCCCCAAAGCGTGTCCTCGCAGACGTTCTCGGCTTCTTTCCGGCAAATCACCGAGCCCTATTATAAGTCTATCACAATCCATCGCCGATGCCATTGCTAATGCGTACGCATCCCATTGAACCTGTTGGCATGTGACCGGACATGGCAGGCATGATGGCCATGGCCTTTTGGCGGTGAAAATGCTTGGTTCCCGGTTGCGCGCAAATGGATCGGCATGGGCAATACGGCACCAACCCTAATCACCGGGGCCACCGGACTCGTCGGATCGGCGGTGGCGCGAAAGCTGCTTGCCGAAGGATTTGCGGTACGAGCATTGGCGCGTCCGGGCAGCCCGCGCTTTCACCTAGCTGGACTCGATCTGGAGTTCGTCGCTGGCGATATCCGTGACGCCGCATCCGTACGCCGCGCCATGGCCGGCGTCCGTTACGTCTTTCATGTGGCGGCCGATTACCGTCTCTGGGCCCGCGACCCGACGGAGATCTTTGCGGCCAATGTGGAGGGTACGCGCATCGTGATGCAGGAGGCGAAAAGCGCCGGCGTCGAGCGCGTGGTCTATACCAGCAGCGTTGCAACTTTGGCTTTGCGAGACGACGGCAGTCCGGCCGACGAATCGATTCCGCTCGCCGCGGAACAAGGAATCGGTGCTTACAAGCGCAGCAAGATCGCGGCCGAACGGCTGGTCGAAGCAATGGTCGCGAGCGAAAATCTCCCTGCGGTCATCGTCAATCCGTCGACACCGATCGGACCCCGCGACGTCAAGCCGACACCTACCGGGCGTATCATCGTCGAGGCGGCGCGCGGCCGCGTGCCCGGATTCCTCGATACCGGTCTCAATCTGGTCCACGTCGATGATGTTGCAGAAGGGCACCTCGCCGCTCTCAAACGCGGCAAGATCGGAGAACGCTACATTCTCGGCGGCCAAAACGTGCTGCTCGCCGACATGCTCGGCGAGATCGCGTGTATGGTGGGGCGCCGTCCGCCACGTTGGCGCATTCCTCGCGCCGTCGTCATTCCGGTCGCCTACGCCGCGGAGGCGACGGCGCGGTTTACCGGACGGGAACCGTTTACGACCCGAGACGGTATCCGCATGGCTGAGCACCACATGTTCTTCAGTACGGCCAAGGCCGAACGCGATCTCGGCTTTCGCCCGCGGCCGTACCGGGGCGCCCTCGAGGACGCGATCAATTGGTTCAGCGCGGCCGGATACCTGGACGGCAAGCGGAAACGCTAGAGCACGATCCCGAATAGTGGGACCCGGTTTTCCGAAAAGACCATGCTCAAACAAGATCTAGACCACGATCCGTTTCAGTTGAATTGGATCATGGTTTAGGCACGCGTATCGGCGTAACCGCCGAGCGCGTAGCCCGATCGCTTCACAGCAGCAATGCAATCGGGATCGCACAACGCGGCAAATTCCTCGGCATAGCGGTAGCCCGGCGCCGCGCCGGCGAAAGCATCCGTTACGGCGGGGTGCAGGTAGATTTCGACCACGCCGGAGGGCAACCGGCCGAGCAGCGCAGCAAGGCGGCCTTTGGTCATGGCGCCCGACCACGCCAACCCGAATACCGCATCGGCGGTTGTCAGTCCGGCGTTGCGGACGCGCCGGCGCAGCCAAGCCGCCCAAGGCGCCACGATCCGGCCGACGCGGCGCCGCGTGTGCGGATCGATGTCCGCTACCGTTCGCCATGGTTCGACCGGAACGCGCAGCGCCCGCATCCCGTAACGCCGGCCGATGTCGATGATCGAAGCGGCGACGACCGGATGGAGCTGGAAATGCCGATGCGCGTTGACGTGGTCGAGCGGCAATCCGGTAGCCCGGTAGGCCTCGAATTGCGCGGCGATTTCCCTGCCCACTTGCCGCTTCAAGGAAGGGTTCAGCGCAATTTCCGCACCGTAAAGCGCGAGGTCGTTGCGGAAGTGTCCGTCACGGTCGACGAGACCCGGAATGTCGGCGCGATCAGTCACCGGATCGCCGTCGACGAGAACAACGTGAAGCCCGACGCGCAGGCTCGGCAGCGCTCGCGCGAGCGCGACCGCGTCGGCCGCCGCGGGCGCGCCGACCATGAGGCTCGCAGCGCTGAGAATGCCGCGCCGGTGCGCCGCCTCGATGGCGGCGTTGACTGGCTCGCTGAGCCCGAAATCGTCCGCCGTGATGATCAGCCGGTTCAGTGCGCGATCTCCCGGCGTTCGCGCAGGAACGAGAAGAATTCGACGCCTTCGCGTAACCGCCGCACCATCATTTCCGGGCTGCGTACCATCTCCGACATGGTCGACGCAATCTTGGGAGCCCGGAAGTAGAAACGCCGATAGAACTCGTCGACCGATTGGAAAATCTCGGTGTGGCTCAGATGCGGATAATGCAGCGGGGCGATCTGCACGCCGCCCGCATCAATCAGCTCGGCATGCGCTTCGTTGAGCCATCCGTTCTCGATCGCGTCACGGTAGAGCTCGGTGCCCGGATAGGGAGCCGCGAGCGAAACCTGGATCGTGTGCGGATTGATCTGCGTGGCGAACCGGATGGTTTCCTCGATGGTTTCCCGGCTCTCACCGGGAAGCCCGAGGATGAAGGTGCCGTGGATGGTAATGCCGAGCTCGTGGCAATCCCTGGTAAAACGCCGCGCCACGTCGATACGCATGCCCTTCCTGATGTTGTGCAGGATTTGCTGGTTGCCGCTCTCATAGCCGACGAGCAGGAGGCGCAAACCATTGTCGCGCATTACCCTCAACGTGTCGCGCGGCACGTTCGCCTTGGCGTTGCACGACCAGGTAACGCCGAGCTTGCCGAGCTCGCGCGCAATCGCTTCCGTGCGCGGCCTATCATCGGTGAAAGTGTCGTCGTCGAAGAAGAACTCCTTCACGTCCGGGAAGGCTTCTTTCGCCCAGCGAATCTCTTCCACGACATTGCCGACGCTGCGCGTGCGGTAGCGATGACCGCCGACCGTTTGTGGCCACAGGCAGAAGGTACAGCGCGATTTGCATCCTCGCCCGGTATACAGCGAGATATATGGATGCTTGAGGTAGCCGATGAAATAGTTCTCGATCGTCAGGTCGCGTTTGTAGATCGGCGTGACGAAAGGCAGTTCGTCCATATTCTCAAGGATGGCGCGCGGCGGATTGTGCCTGATGGCGCCCGCGGCGTCGCGATAAGACAGCCCGGCGATGGTGTTCCAATCGCGATTTTCCGCGACTTCTTTGATGATGAAATCGAATTCGTTCCCGGCCACGAAGTCGATCGCAGGCGAACTTTCCAGGCTCGCCCGTGGCTCGACCGCAACCTTGGCTCCGACGAAGCCCACCTTTAGGCCTGGGTTGGCCGCTTTGAGCGATTTGACGACGCGCACGTCGGAAGCGAAGGATGGCGTTGAGGTATGCAACACCGCGAGATCATAATTGGGCGCCTCGCGCACCACGTCGGCGAGCGTGAGCCGATGCGGGATGGCATCGACGAGCTTGCTGTCAGGCACGATTGCGGCGACTTGGGCGAGCCAAGTCGGATACCAATAGGAGCGGATTTCACGGCGCGCCTGGTAGCGCGAGCCGGCGCCGCCGTCGAAACCGTCGAATGACGGAGCCTGGAGGAACAAAGTGCGCATCACGACCCCCCTCAGGTCTTGGCCTTCGAGCAAGGTGCCGTCCGCGGTCACGCGGTAGTCAGCGCCTCGCCAGTGAACCGTCGCCCCGAAGAAGCTCGTCACGTAGATACCAAAACCAACGATGTCTTGCAGCGGAATGAGCCAGTAATTCTGTCGAGGCAAATCGAACCGCCACTCGACGCAGCGGCATAGCATCACTCGCGAGAGCAGGACGGCGACAGCAACCAGGGTTGCGGCCGGGCTTCCCAAGGCCAGCGCGAGAAGCGCAAGCGGCCAAGGATGGGTGATGATTGTGCCCGCATAGCCGATCGGATCGATACTCTTGATCGTACGGGCGACCCGAATTTGATGCCGAATGAGCTGGCGCAGGCCGCCCTCGAAGCAGTGGTGACCCACCAGGAACGGCGCAGTGACGACGTCATAGCCCTCGGAACGAATGGCAATGCCGATGGCATGATCGTCGGCGAGTACGTCGGCGAGAGCCCCAAAGCCGCCGATCCGGTCGAGCGTCGATCGGCGCAGTGCGATGGTGGCGCCGAAACACGGCTTCCGACCGAGGAAGACCGCGGTGACTGCGTGCGGCAGGAATTGCGTGTTGATGGCGAGCGCGGATAGCCGCGTCCATAGCCCTTCGTCACCGACGCCATAATAGAGGCAGGTGACGGCGCCGACCCGCGGCGACGCTAACAGCGCAGTGACGGCGCGGAGATAATTCGGTCCGACGACAATGTCGCTGTCGGAGAGCACAAGCGTATCGTGGCGGGCGCGCGGCATCATGTTGATCAGATTCGATACCTTTCGATTGACACCATGGCTACGCGGCTCAGCAAGCAGCTCGATCCTTCTGTCTGGGGAATCGACTTCCATTGACTGCACGACCGCGGCAGCAGGCGACGCGTGATCTGGCACGCCACACAAAACCTGGACCGGAGCACCGTAATCCTGCCGGCAAAACGCAGCGAGACGCGCCGGGAGGCCCGGCTTCGTGTCGTGCAGCGGTTTCAGGACTGTCACCGGTGGCTGCGCGGCGGGCTCCGCCGTGTCGTCGCCGGAAAAGCTATAGACGCAGGCGCACGCCACCAGCGTGAATACGCAGCCGAGGATGGCGACGAAGAGACAGAGATCACCGAGCGACTTTGCAAATGAAATCGCGTCGGGAATGCTTTCGGCAATCGTCATGGCAACTTACGCTCCGGACACCGGCTCATCCAATCCGCGAAATTCTTTTCCAGGGTCCGGCGCGACAGATAGATCGGCACCCGCACCCGCCAGAGGGTGTCGGGGCGAAGCGCGCCAGCATTATGCACCAAGATGATCAAAGATATCAGGATATTTTCACCGAGGCGATGCAACCGCTCGCCCGGCGGCAGACGTTCGGGCACGACAATTGCCTCGAAACCGTAATGCGCCATGATGCGGGCGAGCTGCCCGCTTTGCCTCCTCGTGGCGGAGGGTACGTCCGCGCAAATGACGGCGACTTCGCCGAGATCGGGCCGCGACGCGAGATAGCGCGCGAGCTCGCTCAGCGAGGTGTCGATAGCGCGTTGCATCTGGCGCGCCCAGCCCATCGTCGCGCCATTTTTCGGCATCGGTGGAATTTGCTCGTTCCAGAAATGCAGCCGCGCGATCCGCTGACCCGGACGAACGCGTGTTCCATCATGGAGAACGAGCGGTCGGCCCGCGCGGCTGATATCGAGACGAAAAACACAGGATCGATTTCGGGTGTATTCGAACACGGCTTGGCGCCGGCGTAGCCATGCGTCAAACGCGGAAAGAGCCTCAGCCAGCCAGGGGTGGCTGTACGGCGACCGCGATCTGTGCGCCGCGGAATCCCACACCGCCATGTAGCGGGTCTCCCGCCTTCCTTAATCTCTCAAACTCTCAAGCATCCCCGCCCGCGAAACGGCTGCCGGCGGGCCTCACAATATAACCGAATTTTCGCCAACGTTGCGAGAGCCGAGACGCCGCAGCTTTGCGGGACCGCCCGCCGGCCGGCCTAGTCGGTTTGATCGCCATAGAGCGTCGCCAGTGTGCTCTTGACGACCAAGGCGACCGGGACAGCGAGGATGACGCCTGGAATGCCGAGCACGATGCCGCCGGCCAGGAAGCAGAAGATAATCAGCACCGGGTGCACATGCGCCGCGCGGCCCAGCACGACCGGACCGACGACCTGGTCGATCGACAGGCGCAGTGCCGTCGCATAGGCCGCATATTCAAAGATGTTGATGATTCCGGTCGCCGTCCGCAGCGAGACCAGTCCGGCGAGGATCGCCGCCGCGGTGGGGCCGATTACCGGCACGGTCTCGAGAAGCCCAGTGAGGAGCGCCAGGAATACGGCGTGCTTGATGCCGAGAATGACGCCGAGACCGATATAGGCCGCGACCGTCGCATAGGCCACGACGCCGAGCACGCCAATGAAGTAACGCATCAGCACCGGGTCCAGCCGCGTCCAGATTCGCGCGACCAGCGGGCGGCGATGCGGCGGCACGATCCAGAACAGCCCGCGCGCCACGCGCCGTCCGCTCACCAAAAAATAGAACAGCAACACGATCGTCAGAAACGTGCCCATAACGGCTGCGAGGCTGTAGCCGGTCAGGAGAGCGATCTGATCGGTCTGCCCGAACCAATCGCGCAGCCGCTCGAGCGCGCCCTGGGCGATGTCGTGGGCGTCCAGCGAGGAGCCGAACAAGCGAACGGACTCGTCGCCCATCGCCTGGCGGGTAAAATTCTCGAGCAGTCCCTGCAAATCGCCGGCGATCGCTCGTCCCTCTACAAGAAGGCGTTGCCCGGCGAAAACGATAACCAGTACGGAGATGCCGAAGAGGAGTAGGAACAGCGCGACCGCGAACAATAAACGCGGCCATTGTGTCCGCCTGGCCGCCCAATCCAAAATCGGCGTGCAAATGTAGGCGACGATGGCCGCCAGCACGAAGGGCAACAAAATCAATTTGATGAAATAAAGAAAAATTGTGAGGACGACGGCGCCGATCATGATCGCGCGCGCTTCCCCCGAGTCGAGGGGCCCAGCGGCGCGAGCGCGTTCGGCGAGCCGCGCGTCGTCGCTTTTCGTTCTGGCAGATTTCATGAATAGATCCGGCCTTTCCAGCTCACCCGCCCGCTGAGGCGGCGGCGCACGCTGTCGAGCGCCATAAGCGCGCCCGCC
>Ga0187860_1004062_pt1 | contig 11163 bp, 10 predicted proteins | sample June2016WEW_10_4_FD_132981 | JGI IMG/M metagenome (GOLD analysis project Ga0187860, IMG submission 132981) | Peatland microbial communities from SPRUCE experiment site at the Marcell Experimental Forest, Minnesota, USA - June2016WEW_10_40 | ecosystem: Environmental > Terrestrial > Soil >... | reverse complement strand
TGGCTTCGGCCGCCACCTGGTCATCGGGCAAGACGGGAAGCATCGTCGTGGCCGGGGTAGTGCTGCTGCTCGGGGTTCTTATCATGCTGTGGGGCTTCAGGCCGACCTTGCGCGCGATAACTCTCATGGCTGTCTTTGGACTTGTCGGTCTGCTCATCGCCGTTGTGGTCCTAGCTGTCCACAGCCATTCCGACTTCATCTCTCGGTTCAACAAGTACGGAGCTTCTCAGTCGGTAAAGAATGCCTACGGGACGATTCTAAGCGGAGGGACGAAGGCCGGCGTTGCGGTTCGTTCCGGATCTGCCGCCTTCTCGAGGTCAGCCTTCCCGGCGATGGTGATCTCCTTCTATGCGCTTGGCTACTCCGTGTGGTCGATCTATTTCGCGGGCGAGATGAAGCAGGGGCGTTCACGCAGCCGTGAGCTGAGTGTGATGATGGTTCCTATGGTTTTGAACGTGATCGTGTATGTGGTTGCGTTCATTCTTCTGTTCAAGACTGTCGGTTATCCATTCGTGAGTTCGGCCAGCTATCTGTATAACTACGCGCCTGCGTCGTATCCGCTGGCCGTTCCCCCGTTCTTGCCGCTGTTCGCTAGCGTGCTGTCAGGGAGCACGTTCCTCAATGTGGTCATCTCGCTCTCTTGGATAATGTGGCCTGTGGCGATGGTGTTTCTCACGATCGTTCAGTTCTCCAGGATGATCTTTGCCTGGTCGTTCGATGGAGTTATTGGCGAGTGGATGTCTAAGGTCAGCGATCGGAGTCACCAGCCCACTCGCGCGATTGTCATCCCGGCGGTGATGGCCTTCATATGTGCCGTTCTGATCGTGGAGGTGGGTTCGTTGCTTACGATCATCGCGTACACGGTGCTGCTGGCGCTGATCTTCTGGGGTTCCATGGCGGTTGCCGGGATAGTGATGCCTTATCGACGCCGCCAGCTGTACCTCAGCAGTTCGGCGCGGTGGGAGATCGGCAAGGTCCCTGTCATCACGATCGCAGGAACGGTGCTCCTGGCCTGGGTCCTCGTCGAGTTCTACTTGGTCTTCAAGTACTCGGGACTGGGGATTTCGAACGTTGGCGAAGCGGTCGGGATTGTGCTGGGCGTGATGGCAGTTGGCGCGCTGATCTTCCTCGCCTTCTACGTTCGGAAACGCCGGCAGGGTTACGACGCGATGCTCGTCTACAAGGAGATCCCGCCTGAGTAACAGCACGCGTCTCTCATCCGTCTCCCCGGATGAGACGGGGCGAGGCTCCGGGGTCTGGGCTTCGTCTTCTGCAGGCTGGCCAGGAAGGTAGCAGATGATTCTCACTGATGAAAGTCCGGATGTACCCTCGTGCGATTTGGACGCTCGCGTTGCCGTCGTGACGGGCGCTGGCCGCGGGATGGGTCGCGCAGAGGCCCTCGACCTCGCTCGTCATGGAGCGCGGGTGGCCGTCCTGGACATCGACGGCGAAGCCGCGCAAGCGACCACGGCCCAGATTCGCAGTCTGGGACGAGAGAGCTTGGCCATCCAGGGCGACGTGGCCGAGTCGTGGGTGACGCGCGCCGCGGTGGCAGACGTAATCGGGTCATGGGGTCGGTTGGACATCGTCGTGAGTAATGCAGGGATCATCCATTCGGGAGCAGCCCTTGAGGAGACGACCGATGACGAGTGGCGTCGGACGTTAGAGGTCCACATCGATGGGGCTTTCTACCTGGTTCGCGCCGCGCTTCCGTACCTGACGGTCAGTCCCGCTGGTCGCATCATCTTGATCTCCTCGATGTGGGGACAGGCGGGCCCAGGGCACTCTCACGCATATTGTGTCGCGAAGGGTGGCCTGATCGCCTTCGCGAAGAACCTCGCTCGAGAGCTGGGACCAAGCAGGGTTTGCGTGAACGCCGTGGCCCCCGGGGGTGTCATGACGCGCATGGCCGCAGCGCAATCTGCTGAGGAGTACGAAAACGACCTCGCCACGATTCCCCTTGGCCGATACGCCACCCCAGCGGAGATCGCAGCCCTCGTGTCCTTCCTCGCATCGGACGCGGCCGCGTTCATCACCGGCCAAACGATACCCATCAACGGCGGCCAGTTACTCGGAGGGTTCTAGAGGAATGGACTTGAACGAGGAGCCCTCCGCCGGACGCTGGGGCCCGACCGATCAGCTGGGGGCTGCCAACGAAATCACGGCGGGCGTGGTACGTGGGGCGGTCGATCTGGTGCGGGAGGGTCGGATCTACGACCTCAGCCAGCCACTCTCGGCTACCTCGCCACGCCTCCCCGTCGTGCAGTCGCCATACAGCCTCTGCCTTTGGTCGAACCCGTACGCGGGACGGTCGTGGTACCGAGAGGAGGAGGGGGCGACCAACGGAGTCGCCTTCGCTGATGAGCGTGTGACCCTGGATCTTCATACCGGCACGCATATCGACGCCCTCGCGCATGCCTGGATCGACGACCGGACCTACAACGGTTTGGACTTGGGCGCGGTGATCGGCAACTGGGGTCTGAAGAAGCTCGGTATCGAGAACGTGCCGCCTCTGCTCGCGAGAGGAGTCTTGGCAGACGTGCCTTCCTACCGAGGGCGCGATCTGGATCCTGGCGAGGCGATCACAGCAGAGGACCTCGAGGGCACGCTGGAGAGTCAGGGCTCGGACGTTCGTCCCGGCGACATCGTCCTCGTGCGGACAGGGTGGTCTCGCTACTACGGGACGGACAACGCGACGTACGTCGGAGACTGCCCCGGCATCGGCTTGGGGGCTGCCCGATGGTTGACGCAGCAGCGGGTGACGGCGGTCGGGGCCGACACGATGGGTCTTGAGGTCTACCCCGGGGAAGCTCCCGGTGTGCTTTACCCGGTCCACCAGTACCTATTGGCTCGATCGGGCACCTACATCATCGAACAGGCGATGTTGGAGGAGATCGCCGGTGTGGGCATCCACGAGTTCCTGTGCGTTTGCGCCGCTCCGAAGTTTGCGGGCGCGACGGCTGCACCGGTGCGGCTGACGGCGGTGGTCTGACCATGGGTGGCGCATTCGCCGGATCAGCAGGGATCATCACAGGGGGCTCGTCGGGGATCGGGCGGGCGGCCGCGCTGCGACTCGCCGCCGAGGGGGCTTATGTAGCCGTGGCCGCGCTTGACTCCGAAGCCGGCGAGCAAGTGGCTGAAGAGATGAATCGGCTGCACGCTGGGTGCGGGCTCTTCATCCGCGCGGACGTCACCGATCACGAGGACGTTCAGGGCCTCGTGGATGAGGCGGAGAAGGCGTTCGGATCCCTCCACTTCCTGTACGCGAGCGCCGGGGTCGGAGCGGCGGGCACCGCCGTGACCACCTCGGTGGATGTCTGGCGGCGCGTGATCGACGTGAACTTGACGGGAAGCTTCCACCTCGCGAAGTACGGTATCCCTGCTCTGCAACGAGGTGGCGGGGGTGCGATCCTGCTCACCGGCTCGGACATCGGGCTCGTCGGCGCAACGAACTCGGTGGCGTACTGTGCCGCCAAGGGTGGGGTGGTGAACCTTACCCGCGCGCTCGCGCTCGATTGCGCGCCCCTTGGCATTCGAGTCAACTGCATCGCCCCCGGCTCGACGGAGACACCAATGCTCAAGCGGTGGTTCGACACGGCGGAGGATCCCGCGGCAGAGATGTCAAGTCTGCTCGACCGAATCCCGCTCAGGCGTCCAGCGCGACCCGAGGAGATCGCCGATGTCGCCCTCGGACTGCTGTCAGATGCGACCTCGTACATGACCGGCTCCATCGTCTCGGTCGACGGGGGGGTGACCGCGTGGTACGGGATCTAGTGGTCATCCCACCTTGCGGAAGGCCTGCGGCCAGAGTCTCACGTGGCTCCTGCTCCAAACGTTCCGTACAATTCGGGACGGCGACGGCTCAGGTATGGCGACGATTGTTGCGACGCTTGGACTGCCGCCGGATCGATGTCGACTACGAGGAGCTGCTCCGCGGCGGCGGCGAGCCCCAGCACTTCGCCGGCGGGACCCGTCACCGTACTTCGCCCGAAGTAGCGGTAACGCTCGTCGGCGCCGACCGCGTTGACAATCGCTACGAAGAGACCGTTCTCCCGAGCCCGCGTTCTCGCGTACAGGTCTTGATCGACTGCGAACGGCTCCATATTGGCGGTCGGAACCAGGATCAACTGTGCGCCACCAAGGGCCAGCGTCCGCGCGCACTCCGGGAACTCGACATCGTAACAGATCAGGATCCCAATGCGCCCGATCGAGGAGTCGAAGGTTGCAAGCGAACTCCCCGGTGCAAAGGCCGCTGGTTCGTCGGCGAACAGATGCGTCTTGCGGTACACGCCAAGAAGCGCGCCGTCGGACTCGATAACGCATGCACTGTTGTAGATGAGGCCGTCTCCGCGTTCAGGGAAACCGACGATCGACAGCAGACCGTAGGCCTTGGCCATCTGCGCGAGTCGCCCGATGAGTGGCCCAGGCGCTGTCTCGGCCAGTTCACCCAGGCGGTCCCACACCATGTATCCGGTCAGGAACAACTCGGGAAACACGATCGCATTCGCACCCTGTTTTCGAGCCTCGGCCATCAAGGTCTCAGCACGGCGGAGGTTGGCCGCCTTGTCGTATCGCACTGGCTCCGTCTGCGCGAGCGCAAGTCGCACGGAGCCAGGCGCAGGGCGCGACAGCGACGGTCTGGACACGTAGCAAGGATAAGCCGACGAGCTGGCACGGATCTGGAGCGGCAGGTTCGACGATGAGAAGGAGTTGTCGCACATGACCAAGGCCGTACCGCAGGTTGTGCCTTTGGACTCAGTACCGCCGGTGCCTCGGGACGAGGCACCTACCAAGGTTCGTATCGCTCGACTAGTCACAAAGCAGCGCTGCGGTTCCGATCTCCTCCTCGGCGTCTGCTGGATGGAGCCGGGAGACAGCACCAACTGGTGGTCGACCGAGGAGCAGAACACGACGGCTGACGGAGAGCATTACTACGGCCCGCTGACTGAGGCCTACTTCGTGCTTCGTGGTCGTCTCCGCCTGTCTTGGACCAACGGGGAACTCGAATTTGGGGCAAATGATGCGGTGTCCCTTCCGAAGGGTTGGCGCTACCGACTCGAATGCATTGGAGACGTGCCGGCGTTCCTCGTGTACGGCTTCACTCCTCCGCCCGAGTGACTGGTCGGCCTCAGGGTCATGTTTGGACTCAAACGGGGTCGGTGATCTTGCTGGAGACCAGCGAGCGGGCCGGCTTTGCGATCCCGTCAGCCGTTGTGCACAAGTGCGAAGGGCCGACGAGGGAGACGAGCGCGTCTTCCCGCGGCGGACCTGACCGGAGCGAGGAGTGTCACCGATATGTCGAACCGGGTGCGTGGCAGCCGAATTGAGCAGATACCGGAACCGGGTGCCCGCCGTAGTTGGTGGCTTCGGGAGGCCCTGGCCGCCGAGCCCGAGTCCCCGGCAACGTCGCCCCTGGACCGCGATGTCACCGCTGACGTCGTAATCGCTGGTGGCGGCTACTCGGGACTGTGGACTGCGTATCACCTCACCGAGCGCGACCCAGGGCTGAAGGTGGTCGTCCTTGAGCAGGACATCTGCGGGGGTGGTGCCAGTGGTCGCAACGGCGGGCTAGTCACGGGTTGGTGGGACGAGCTGTCACGAGTAGTTGAACTGTTCGGGGAGGATGGCGGGATCGACACATGCCGCGCCCTAGGCAGCAGTATCCGGGCGATCGGGACGTTCTGCGAACGGCACGGCGTCGACGCGTGGTATAGGCGCGGGGGCTACGTCATGACGGCAGCGGTTCCGGCGCATGAGGGCGCTGCTAATGAAGTGGTGGAACTCGCCCGGCGACTCGGTGTGGGCGATGAGCTTCTCCCTCTGACGGCGCAACAAGTGCGCGCAAGGTGCGGTTCCCCCGTGTTCGGCGCGGGTGCACTCATGCGCGACGGCGCAACCGTCCAACCGGCCCGTCTGGCGAGGGGCCTACGACGCGTTCTACTAGAACGTCAAGTACAGATCTTCGAAGGAACGAAGGTGGAACGGCTTCGCAGCAGGGACCCGTGCGTGATTGAAACAGCGGCCGGGTCCGTCCGAGCCGGGTCCGCCGTCATCGCCGTGAACGCGTGGGGCGCACACTGGCGAGAGCTGCAGAGACTTACCGTTGCCCGTGGTAGTTACGTCACACTCACCGAACCCATCCCCGCCCGGCTTGAAGAACTTGGATGGACAGGAGGTGAGTGCATCACCGACTTGCGCACAGCGGTGCACTACCTCCGCACCACGGCGGATGGCCGGATCGCCTTCGGGGGCGGAGGTGCCGCGATTGGGATAGGACGGTCGATAGGACGGACCTTCACTCATGATCGAGCGGCCGTGCGCCGAACAGTCGAGGGGTTCCGGCGGCTGTTGCCCATGCTTGCCGATGTCCGGATCGTCGACGCGTGGGGGGGTCCTATTGACGTAGGGCCATTTCACCTGCCCTGTTTCGGTCGGCTCGGACGTGGGCGCGCGTACTACGTGACCGGATACACAGGCAACGGGGTAGGACCGAGCGAGCTCGCTGGACGGGTTCTGACTGGACTTTGCCTTGGTCAGGAGGATCGGTGGACCTCATTGCCCATTGCGCGCTACGAGCCACGGCGCTTCCCTCCTGAGCCGTTCCGTTCATCCGGCGGCTGGCTCGTGAACCGTGCCGTCGTCCAGCGCGACCGTCAAGAAGAACGACTAGGGGCAGCGAAGCCCTCGACGGACTTCGTTGCTCGGTTGCCCTCAAGGTTGGGCTACCGCTTACCCCCTGAGTAGTACGCATCCGATTGGCGAGGAGCCGGATGTGAACGGTCTATGACCCTCGTGTGTTACGAGACGTGGCTTGGGCTGACTTGGTGAAACCTTCAGATTGGGCTCCCGCTGCTGGTTGTTTCAGCTCGAGGCGGCCGAGAACTGGACAGCGCAAGTAACGGTCTCGGTGCTGGCGATCCCGTGCGTCGTATAGCTCCTGGTGCCCACGGGCGCACGACTGTACCGTCTGGACGGTAGCGTAGCTCTATGAAACGAGCAAAGGACACCCGCGATCGGATCCTGTTTGGAGCAGAGGAGGTCGTTCTTCGCGACGGCGTAGCGCACCTGACGCTCGAAGCGGCGGCAAACGAGGCCTCTGTCAGCAAGGGTGGGATCCTCTATCACTTCCCGACACGAGACGCCCTCGTCGCGGGCATGCTGCAGCGTCTTATCTCGTCGTTCGATGATGATCTTGAGCGGGAGGGTGCCTTTTCCGGTCGTCCCGGAGCCTTTACTCGTGCGTACCTCGAGGTGACCTTTGGTCCTCCCAAGACTGCCGCCCCAAGCCGCCAGAGGCGGCTTGGGGCGGCAGTCGTCGCCGCGGTCGCGGCCGATCCCCAACTGTTGGAGCCGCTGAGCGAACGCTTCGCTGAGTGGCAACACGCGCTAACGAGCGATGGTCTGCCGCCCGCAACCGCGAGCCTTGTCCGGCTGGCAGCGGACGGCCTATGGCTCAGCGAATTGCTCGGGCTGGCGCCGCTGGGGCAGCGCTTGCGTTCATCGGTTCGTGACAACCTCGTCGCCCTCCTCGATGCGTCGTCAACACCTCCTGCGGGCACAGCCCCGGTTCGGGCACGGCACCACGCCGGCGGTTCTCATAGTGAGAAGAATTCAACGTGAGCATCGCTCCGGCGGCATCCATCGGCGCGGCAGGCCCACAGGGCCTTCGACTCAGGAGCCGGGCAGCTGACTTTTCGACTTTCGTCCGGCCCGCGAAGTGGTGCTTGGACGTCAACAGAAGCCGCGCTGCACGCGCTCTTCGGGCCTCGAGATTGAGGCTCTCGATCGGGTGGTTCATCGGGATAATCCTGGGCAACCCGATGTTCGCAGCGATGGCGGTGGGCGTCGTCCGGCCGTTTGCGAGCCCATGGTCTTGGCGGTCCGGAGGGTTGTCGCGTCGACCTTTCTGCGTCTTAGGTTCCGCGATGCGCCAAGCGATCAGTCTCCCGCAGTTAGCTCTTCCTGGCCGCGGCCAGACGAAGCTGTCCGAAGGTGCGTGTGATCGCACGAACGGCTATCGAAGTCAGCGCGAGACTGCCTTTTATGCATTGATTTCTCCGGATCGCTAGTGATAAGATCCGAATTAGTCAATTTAAGTGCTCGAATGCAAGGGGGGTACGTGGCTAGGATACTCGATGAGCTGGATTTGCGGATGATGGCGGAACTCCAAGAGGATGGGCGCAGATCGTTCCGGCAGATCAGCCACGATCTCGACGTGGCGCCCGGCACGGTGCGCATGCGCGTCTTGCAGCTCATCCAGGACGGCGTCTTCAGAGTCATCGGAGTGCCTGACCCCTGGCGCATGGGCTACAAGTTCCACGCGACGGTTGGCCTAAAGCTGAAGCCCGGGAACGCTGAGAAGGTGGCCGATCTGCTGGCCGAACGCGAGGAGATCGGATGGGTCGGCCTGACTTCGAACACCTTCGACGTCATGTTCGAAGTCGCGCTGCCCGATAGCAGGGCCTTCGGAGAGTACCGGGAGCACTTCCTGGCGTCGCTCCCGGGCTGCGTTGCTGTTGATGTGTTCGAGATTTGGGGCATCCGAAAGTTCCATTACCGCCTGGTCCCTCCAGTCACTGAATGGGTGAGGACTCACGGCATCGCCCGGGAGTCCCTGTGAGCCCAACCCGCAGTAAGGCCACGCGTGCTGGCGGCTGGTCACGAGAGTGATTTCTCAGCATGTCGTGCATCCACCACTCCGACGCGTGCTTCGGCGAGCCTCTCACTGCGCGACGAGCATGTGTGACAGTCAAGACATTGGCGTCCTTCATGGGTAAGTCCGTTGGTCTCAACCAGGTCTGTTGCGTGCGCAAGACGAGGGCATTGAGGATGCCGAATACAAGGCGACCGAGCGACCATTGCATGTCGGCGCCTTTCACCCGGGAGTCGGTCTGCTCCCTCCCCAATACACGGACTCGGACGCCTGAAGACCATCACGAACTTGAACAGGGTGACGCCGAGCGGGAGAGCACAGCTGTCACCCGATGGTGTACGCGGCGATCCCGGCGCCATACCCCCAGGTGGTGTAGCTGGGAGTCTGGATAAGCAACAGAAGGAGAGAAGGAGAGATCGTGTCCTACCAAGACATGTTGACCGAAGGCGGACCGCTCCGCCCCGAACTCGCGTTCCCCCGGGAGGAGTACGACCGGCGGCTCAGTCAGGTTCAGGACCGGATGCGGGAACGCGGAATCGACGTGCTGCTTGTCTCGAACACCTCGAACTGGGCGTGGCTGACGGGTTACGACACGACGATGCCGTCCTGCTATGGGGTGGGGATCGTGAGTATCGACGGTGGGCTGGCGTGCCACACGGCCGAGCTCGAAGTCCCCTGCGCGCTGTACAACTCGATCGTGGACGACGTGATCGTCTACCAATGGTACGACGCGCGCAGCACCGCTGAGCAGCTGACGGACGCGCTCCTGGAGCGCGGAGCCGATGGCAAGACCATTGGGGTCGAAATGGGCTACCCCGAGACCTTCGCGATCGGCGCGTTCGACGCCAGGAGCTACCTCGTACTGCGTGACCGGTTGCCCAAGGCGACCTTTGAGGATGCCACACAGCTGATCCTCGATTGCCGGGTAATTAAGACGTCGGCCGAGCTCGAGTACATGCGTGCGGCCGGTCGGATCACCTGGACGGGCCTCCAAGCGTCGCTCGCCGTGATCGCTGAGGGGGTCACGGACAACGACATCATCGCTGCCGGCTACGAAGCCATGTACGCAGCAGGCAGCGAGCTCACCTCAATCGACGGGATGTGCATGGCGGGTCATCGTGCCGGGCTCGGCCCGCACATGCCCTTCAAGCGCACCAGGTTGGCTGCCGGCGACACGGTCTACCTTGAGTACACCGGCACGTATAACCGCTACAACGCTCCCACTATGCGCAGTGCCGTCGTAGGAGCACCATCGGATGGGGTTCGGCGACTCGCCGACGCGGCAATCGAAACCCTGAACCTGCTGATTGACAACATCGCGCCAGGGAGGACCGGTGACGACGTCGCGCGCGTCGCCAAGAAGGGCTTGGCGCCAGTCGCCGATGAGAGCTGGTTCCATGGCGGATTTGGCTACTCGATCGGGCTCGGCATGCAGCCATCGTGGACCGAGGCAGCGATGTACATCGCCGAGGGCGAGGAGCGCGAGCTGAGGCCGGGCATGACGTTCCATCTTCCGATGTGCCTCTTCGTTCCTCGGCAGTTCGGCACTGGGTTCTCGGAGAGTGTTGCTGTCACGGAAGACGGATGCGAGGTGCTCACGCCTGGCGGCGCGAGAGAGCTCGCGGTCCGGTGAAGCCGCGCCCAGACCTGTGACCACCTCGGGGCGTGTCAGCCCACCAAAGTGGATCGTCGCGATCGACGTCGGAGGCACGTTCACGGATGCCACCGCCATCGCCAGTGACGGCATGGCGACGGTTGCGAAGGTGCCGTCGACGCCAGATGATCCAGCCGCTGCGCTGGTGACGGCCGTCACGGAACTCGCCCAACAAGGGGTGGACCCGACCATGGTGAGCGGGCTCTTCCACGGCACGACAGTGGCGACGAACGCGGTGATCACGGGTCGGCTCGCGCGCGTCGCTCTGATCACGACGGAGGGATATCGGGACATGCTGGGTTACCGGACGGGGGCGCGCCCAAGGGTCTACGACCTGGAGCAGCCTCGTCCTCGCGAGCTTGTCCCCCGCCGTCGCCGGTTCGAGGCACGCGAGCGCCTGTCCTGGAACGGGGTGACCGTCACGCCGCTACAAATGGCTGAGATTGACCGGGTGGTGGAACAGGCGAGTGTCAGCGACGCCGAGGCCTTCGCAGTTTGCCTGCTCTTTAGCTACATGAATGACGCGCACGAACGGCTGATCGGGGAGGCGCTGCGGGAGCGCCACCCGGGCATCCCCGTCACGCTGTCGTCTGAGATCGCCCGGGAATTCAGGGAGTATCCACGGGCCGCCACGACGGCGCTGAACGCGGGCCTGCGTCCGCTTGTCGGCTCCTATCTTCTGAGCGCTGAACGCCAGGTTCGGGAGCTGGGAGTCGGCGGCCCGTTCCTGATTATGCAGTCGAACGGGGGGTGCGTGCCGGCAGCCCGTGCCGACTCCGAGGCTCATCGTTTGTTGCTGTCTGGCCCTACCGCGGGTGTCGCGGGTGTCGTAGGTATCGCCGCCCAGCTCGGCCTG
>Ga0187860_1004059_pt1 | contig 11164 bp, 5 predicted proteins | sample June2016WEW_10_4_FD_132981 | JGI IMG/M metagenome (GOLD analysis project Ga0187860, IMG submission 132981) | Peatland microbial communities from SPRUCE experiment site at the Marcell Experimental Forest, Minnesota, USA - June2016WEW_10_40 | ecosystem: Environmental > Terrestrial > Soil > Wetlands... | reverse complement strand
GCCGGCAAGGTCATTCGTAATGGTCATGATATCGTCCGCATTCTCTATGATCCAAAGCCTATGGATGGCGCCGTGAAGGTCCCTCGCCTCTAAATACGGATAGGTTCTCCGGACACGTTCAACGACGCCGGAGGCCTTCCGAGAGGGGCTGTGATACAGGGAAAAGATAGGGCTCGTGTGTGCCCTGCAGGCGTTGAGGAGCTTGAGGCGGTCAGCCTTCGGCTTCGAGTGGGTCTCTTCATGGGGGTATATGCCGTTACCCCACTGTTCAAGCCTCACCAGGCCAAAGAATCCTGACATCCTCTTCCTTCCTTCTGTTGACTCGTAATCCATCTCGTAGGCATAGAATGAGTCTGAGCCGGAGCGTATGAGGATTCCTTCTTTCTGCCATCGATCGAGATAATCAGCTGCCCTGCGGTATTTGTTTTCCCGTTCATCGTCAGCGTCGTGTTCTTCCCCCGCATCGATTCGCGCGACGTTGTAAGGATTTTTTGCATAGAGAGTCTTCCTCAGTTCCGGCGTAATGATATCATACGGAGGAGCAATAACATCTTCTCCTGATACCCTTGAAGCGTTGTACAGAATGCCTTTAAATGGAATGACTTCAGCCATGTGCCGTCCCTGGTATATTTCCCCGAAGGAACAATTGGATATCTTAGCATGCCTATCAACAGAATTTCAAACGGATTTTCGATGTGTGGTATTATGAAAACTGCCATGGATTTCGAGATAATCAGTGAAGACGATGGAGCGCGGACTGGCCTGGTTGCGTGCAGACGGGGGAATATCCATACACCGGCATTTATGCCTGTAGGAACCAATGCAACCGTTAAGGCGATGTCGCCTGAGGAGTTGAAGGACATGGGCGCTGAAATCGTTCTCGGCAATACCTATCACCTCTACCTGAGACCGGGACACGATATTATCAGGTCAGTGGGAGGTCTGCACCGGTTCATGAACTGGGACCGGCCGATACTTACCGACAGCGGCGGATTCCAGGTCTATAGTCTTTCCGCCCTGAGGAAGATTGAGGAAAACGGTGTCCACTTTAGGTCTCACATAGACGGCTCCACGCACTTCATTGGCCCTGCAGAGGCTATGGAGATTCAAGCCGCGCTTGGTTCCGATATCGCAATGGTTTTTGATGAATGCACGCCGTATCCAGCGTCATATGAGTATGCGGTGGACTCCCTGAAACTCACCACGGCATGGGCAAGGAAATGCAAGGAATTGAAGCCGCAGGGACAGACTCTCTTCGGCATCGTTCAGGGGTCGACATTCGGGGAACTGCGGAAAATGAGCGTCGAAGCGCTCACCGATATTGGATTCGATGGGTATGCCGTAGGCGGCCTGAGCGTTGGTGAGCCGAAGGATGCCATGCATGAGATGATCAACCTTGTCGGGCCCCTTCTCCCAAAGGACAGACCACGATACCTCATGGGGATAGGGGACCTTAGGGATGTCCTCGTCGCTGTTGACGCGGGCTTTGACATGTTTGATTGCGTGATGCCGACAAGGAACGCCCGGAACGGTACCCTGTTTACCAGCCAGGGAAGGATGAGTATCAAGAGGACAGAGTACAAGGCAGACGAAAGACCGCTGGATCCGGACTGCACGTGCCCTACGTGCAGGAACTATACACGGGCTTATCTCAGACATTTATTCCTCACAAAGGAGATACTCTCCATGCGGCTCAACACGATGCATAATCTCCATTTCTATTTGGATTTTTTTCAGAGGATGCGGAATGCAATCACGAGGGGGACATTCCTGCGTTTTAAAAAAGAATGCGAGGGGGCACTGAGGAAAGAAACAATGCCATAACAAAGGTCCGCATCCGCGCCTCCCGCGAGAATAATCGCCCTCGGTGTTCACGTTGAGCCCGAGGGAGAGGTCACCTGAGTGAGGCGGAATCCATCTCTGTCAGATCCCGTAAAACCAGATCTGCTCCGGATTGCGTGAGCGACTCATAAGGATATGGCCCCGTTGCAACGGCTATGGCGCGTGCTCCGTGGATCTTTGCGCACTCGACGTCCCGCGGAGTGTCGCCGATGATACAACAATCTCTGTAGTCAATCGATTTCTGATAGAGGTATCTGAACCGCTGCGCAGCGATAGGCAGGAGTTTGTTTCTGTCTTCGTCATCGTTGCCGAAAGCGCCGAAAGGGAAATAGCTGTTCAGGCCGAAAGGACTGAGTTTAATTCTTGCACCCGTTTCTATGTTTCCGGTGAGCAATCCAAGGTGCATGTCATCCGTATCACTCAGCATCTCGAGGCACTCCTGAACACCGGGCTTTACGTGCCTTCGGGGATTCTCAATTTCCTTCAAAAGGTGCTTTATATATTTCTTGCAGAGCAGCCCCACGTCCTCGTCCTCTGAAACCAGGCCATGTTTTATGAGACCTTCCCTCATAATCTGGATGTCTGTTTTCCCCGCCATGTGTATTGCCTGGAAGGCATCCCGAATGGAAAAAAGTTCTTCAAAGGCAAGGTTCAACGACTTTGCTCCCGCCTCTCCGGAGTCCAACAAGGTGCCGTCAATGTCAAAGAGAATGAGCTTCATGCCGTTTTTTTCCTGAGCGTGCCTCTGAGTGATTATACTATCCACGCGCGAATTTGCACAAATGGGGCGGAAAGGGGACTGGATCAAAGAGTCATGTCGCCCCTGAGAGCATGGTGAAGGTGGTCCTTCACCCAGGTCACTTGTCAGACTCATAACCGAGAGGTTATACTACCGAAACAAAAAATGCAGTACCGGCAACTATGCGCATAGACAAGATTGAACTGATCGGATTTAAATCCTTTGCTGAAAAGACGACCTTTAATCTTCATCCCGGGATAACCTGTATCGTCGGGCCGAACGGTTCAGGGAAGAGCAATATTGTAGATTCCTTCCGTTGGGTGCTGGGAGAGCAGAGTGCGAAAAGTCTGAGGGGCGAAAAGATGGAAGAAGTCATCTTCAGCGGCTCGACCACCAAAAAACAACGAGGCATGTCTGAGGTTACTCTCATCTTGATGTTCGATTCTCCGGAGCAGGGCAATGGTAACTCCCAGACCCTGACATCCGTAAGCAGGAGACTTTACCGTTCAGGCGACAGTGAATATCTCATCAATAGAAACCAGTGCCGTTTGAAGGATATCAGAGATCTCTTTCTTGATACCGGCCTCGAGATAAGAAGTTACTCCATCTTAGAGCAGGGAAGAATGAGTGAGATCTTGAACTCGAAGCCGCAGGAAAGAAGGTTCCTTATCGAGGAAGTAGCCGGGGTCATGAAATATAAGGTGAGAAGGGCAGAGGCACTATCAAAACTGGAATCCTCCCGCCTGAATCTGCAGAGAATCAATGACATCATCACCGAAGTGAAACGGCAGATAAACTCCATGGACAGGCAGGTCAAAAAGGCGGAGCGGTTCAAAAGGCTCTCGGCGGATATGCGGGGCATTGAACTGAAGATCGCAAAAAGGGATTATGCGGTTCTCAAAGAGGCACTGGACGGCATCGCCGCGAATCACCAAGCCGCAAAGCAAGAAGAAGTCGTCATCCGGGCTGATCTTAACACCCTGGAAAATGTGCAGGAAACAAAACGCATCGCTCTTTTAGAGAAGGAAAAGTTTCTCGAATCCGTGATGTCGGAACTGCAGGGGCTCGAAAGGGAGATAGCCGAAATAGAGAGGGCGATCGCGGTATCCGGGACAGAGAGCAGCCATCTCAAAGAATCTCTGACAAGGCTCTCTCAGCAAGAAAAAGATACCGTTCAGAGGATCGATGAAACGGACAAGAGGAAAATTGAGCTGGAATCATTGGAGACGAGCCTCACCGCCGAGATCGAAAACCTCAGGCAGGAGCTTACGGAGAGGAATGAAGCCGTCCGGGGTCTGGAAGATGAGCTCTCCGAGACGGAAGGTCTCATCGAGTCGAAGAGAAGAGAGGTGTTTAAGGTAGCTGAGGCGATAAGCCATCTCAGAAACGAGAACGGCAGATTCTTGGCGGCGATCGAGAATATCGAGAAGACCGACGCGGCAGCCGTAAGGGAATCCGCGACTGTTCGTGATCAGCTTGCTGAGCTGGAAAGAGGCATCAAGGATACAGAGGGAACGCTCATAGGCAAAAAAAATGAGCTCCTTCTCCTCACTGAAGGGAAGGAGAAACTCCTTGCCGACATAGAGGGATACAGGGCGAACCTCGATGACGTGAGAATCCGCATAGCGAAGGGCCGGGAAGAGGTTGCCTCTGCCTCATCGCGACTCGATTCCCTCAGAGAGATCATGCATGAGGAATTCTCGCGGGAGATCTTGACCGAGGCGGATACGCTGCATATCCTCGCATCTGTTGCCGAGGTTATCGAGGTTGATGAGGCGTACGAAAAGGCGATAGAGAATGTCTTGGCCGAAAAAGTAACCGGATTTATCCTTCCCTCTTTTGAAGACATCGCCAATGCGGCATCGGTACTGAAGCAACGGGGGATTGGCAGGACCGCGTTCATTGCGCAAAATGTCCCTTTCGAGCGCGGGGCGGCGGGCGCTGAGCGTGAGGGTAATGCGCACGCTGATCTCGTGATCGGCAGAGCCTCGGATCTGGTGAGGGTCCAGGCGGATAAGGAAGCGTTTTCCCTTGTCATCAAAGCCTTGCTGGATAACGTCACTGTGGTTCAAGACCTCACTGCTGCGTTGTCGCTTCTTGCTGCCCGCAGCGGGTCAACCTTGGTAACCCTCGATGGAGAGATTGTTGAACAGACGGGAGCCGTTACGATCGGCGAGGGCAAAGGCTTCTTGAAAAGGAAACGTGAGATAAGAGAGCTCGGTGCCCTTCTCCGACAGAAGAGGGACGAGATTGAACGGCTTGAGGGCATGCTTGCCGGGAGTGAAACCGCTCTCCAGGATAGGAAAGCATCGCTGAAGGATATCGAAACAGCCGCCATCGCCGCGGAGAAGGAAATTTCACTGCTCAGGTTGACCGCGGATAACCAGGAAGGGGAAAAGGAAAAAATAAACAGAAAACTCGCCTACCTCCATATTGAGCAAGAACAGGTCGTGCGCGAAAAGGAATCCCTGAAGGCATCGGTGGCCGAGAAGGAATCGGAGATGCAGATGATGGCTGCGCGGAGGACAGAAGTCGAACAAGCGATCGCGCATATGCAGGAGGTAGTCGCTCACAAGAAGGGAAACTATGAGGCGGAGCGCGTTTCAATCACCGACCTGCGGTTATCCCTCAACTCTTGCCGGGAACGTACAGAGTCGATAAAGAAAGAGCTGGAGCTTTCCCTGAATGCGCTCGCCGACCTGTCAGGCGGTAAAGATCGCCTCGTCGGTGAGAAGGTGGATATTGAATCCCGGATCGTCCGGTGCGGAGAAGATATCCAGAGAGGAAATGAAACTCTGAAAATGCTTGTGGTGAAGGCTGACAGCCTCAAGGCCATGATATCAGAGGATAAGGAAATCATGCGCGCTGCATCTGAGGAACTCACCCGCACGGAGCAGGAAACAAAGGCGTTTCGCCACAGGCTAGACGCCCTGACTGCCATGCTGGCGGAGAGAGAAGTCGCCATGGCGGAACACCGGATGAAGCTCGAAAATCTGACGGAGGGCATCAGGCAGAATTATGGCGTAGAGATAGACTCTTTCGAGGCCGAAACTGTCACTCCTGAGGATGAAGATCGTCTTTTGGAGCTACGGGAAAAGATTCAAGAACTTGGTCCCGTGAATCTCGGTACGCTCGAAGAATACGAAGAGTTGAGAATTCGCTATGAATTTCTCACGAAGCAGCAGGATGATCTCACCAAGTCCATAGCCGAACTCGAGGAGGCGATCACGAAGATAAACAGTTCAACGAGGAAGAAACTCAGGGACGCCTTTGAACAGCTCAATGGCAAATTCTCCGAGGTATTCACGTATCTTTTCGGCGGCGGAAAGGCGGAACTCATCCTTACCGACGAACACAATATCCTTGATACGGGCATAGACATCATCGCACAACCGCCCGGGAAAAAGCTCCAGAACATCAACCTCCTTTCCGGGGGTGAGAAGGCCCTCACCGCGCTGTCGTTGTTGTTCGCCAGTTTTCTTATAAAGCCTTCGCCCCTCTGCATCCTCGACGAAGTCGACGCCCCCCTTGATGAAGCCAACGTAGGGCGATTCGGCAGGATGCTCAGGGAACTCTCGGACAAGATACAGTTCATTGTGGTGACTCACAACAGGATAACCATGGAGGCAGCTGATTATATTTACGGAATTACCATGGAGGAGCCGGGGGTTTCAAAGGTTATTTCGATGCAACTCATAGATACTCTATAACGCTGAGGGAAAGGCGAGGTTATTAAGAAGCCCTTGAGCGATCTTCCGATGAAGTGCAGGATCTGTGAAGGAACAGTGAAGCTCATGATTTGGTGAAAGTCGCTCTCCTTTTGCTGCATGGCATGCGGCAGAAGTTATCTCATTTCGGAATACATCGAGGAAATCGATGAGGACACATGGAATACCATTACCGCAAGGCCCTGTAATCGTGCATGATCGTCTATGAACACGTTCATCGATGCATTGCCGGGTATCAAGGCATCCACTGCCCCCGAAGATCTTATCTGTTATGGTTTTGACGCAAGCGGTGTAGATAATCATCTCCCCTCAGCCGTCCTCTGGCCTGAGACACCCGAGCAGATCATCAGGATCATGAAGTGTGCCTATGAGAACGAAGTGCCCGTAATCCCGAGGGGGGCGGGGACGGGAATGAGCGGCGGCTCGGTTCCCCTGAAAGGCTCTGCTGTTTTGAGCATGGAACGAATGAACAGGATCATCGGACTGGATACGGATAACCTCACAGTGCTCGTGGAGCCTGGCGTTATAAACGGCACCTTACAGCGAGAAGTGGAACAGCAAGGATTGTTCTATCCGCCTGACCCGGCGAGCATGCATTTCTGCACCATCGGCGGTAACGTTGCAGAGAACGCAGGAGGGCCGCGGGCGTTAAAATACGGGGTGACACGGGATTACGTCATGGAGATAGAGGCGGTGCTTCCCGGTGGAGAACTCATCACTGCCGGGGTGAAGACGCAGAAGGGAGTTGTTGGTTACGACCTGGCGAGACTGCTTGTGGGGTCAGAAGGAACGCTGGCGGTGGCGACAAAAATACGCCTCAAACTCATCCCCCTGCCTGATGACGTCGTAACACTCCTCTGCCTTTTCGATAGCCTTGAACATTCTGGTAAAGCGGTCTCTCAGATCATCTCATCGCGAATCGTCCCAAGGACGATAGAGTTTATGGACAGAGAAACCATACATGCCGTGGAGCAGTTTCACCCGCTGGGGCTGCCCAGCACCATTGAAGCCCTTCTCCTCATAGAGATCGACGGGCATCCCGAAGCCATTAAGAAAGAGGCGGATAAGGTAGCTGACATTTGTATGAAGTTAGGCGCCGATGTCAGCATGGCAGAGGACGAGGAGGCGAGAAACAGGCTGTGGGAGTGCCGGCGAGCGGTATCTCCGGCTCTCTACCATCTGAGCCCCACAAAAATCAATGAGGACATAGTTGTCCCCCGGAACAGGATTCCCCACATGTTGAGCAGCCTGAAAAAGATCTCTGAAGAAAGCGGTATAAAGATCGTGACGTTCGGCCATGCAGGAGATGGAAACATCCATGTGAATCTTATGGTTGACAAGGCCGATGAGGAAGAATACAGGAAAGCAGAATCCCTGGTGAGAGAGATCTTCACCATTGCCCTCGCCCTCGGCGGCACCATATCGGGTGAGCATGGCATCGGCATCACCAAGGCGCCGTACATCGGGATGGAGATAAAGTCCAGGGAACTGGGGTTGATGAGAGGGATCAAGAATCTCTTTGATCCAAAAAACATCCTGAATCCTGGAAAGATATTTCCGTAAAAGCAGCGTTGAACAGGTCTTTGTTTCGGGCATGCGTGCCATAGGAAAGAGGAGTACTTGAAGGGAGACAGAGACGGACAACGTCATGAGACGGGAGCGGCTGTCGAGAAATCCTTTTCCGTGACACCCTATAAATGAAAAAGCCGCTTGTGCGGATTTCAGGAGGATGTTGTGTTTCAACGAAAGATGCTCTGCAAATCTCAGTATCCTGGCGACAATAAAAATCGTGAAACGGCCTTCCCTCTGTTTCTTGCAAGGCCGCTCTCATGAATGAAGATACGATAGCTGCCATTTCGACTCCTCTCGGGGAGGGTGGCATCGGGATTGTAAGGGCAAGCGGCAAAGACGCAGTCAATATTGTCGAGAGGCTGTTTTCTTCTTCTCGAGACGAGAGACTCACGGAAGTGGCATCCCACAGACTCACCTACGGCTTCATCAAGGACCCCCTCACAGGCACAGCGATAGATGAAGTACTCGTTGCGGTGATGAAGGCGCCGCATACCTATACGAAAGAAGATGTGGTGGAGATAAACTGCCATGGAGGAATGCTCACCCTGCGACATATCCTTGAACTGGTGCTGAAACACGGGGCGAGACTTGCCGAACCGGGAGAATTCACAAAACGGGCTTTTCTTCATGGAAGGATCGACCTGTCGCAGGCGGAGGCTGTTATCGACATCATAAGGGCGAAAACCGATGGGTCGAGAATAATTGCCCTTGAACAGCTTTCAGGAGGTCTCTCAGAGAGGATAACGTCCCTGAGAGACCGTATTCTTTCCCTCTGCGCCCACGTTGAGGCATACATAGATTTCCCTGAAGACGAAATCGAGCCGGCATCTAAGGAAACGCTTTCGCAGGGGATTCGAGAGATCCAAGGAGAACTCTCGTTGCTCTCCAGAAGCTTCGACGAAGGTCGTTTTTTCAGGGAGGGGCTCGGGGTCGCCATCGTAGGACGGCCGAATGTCGGGAAGTCATCCCTGCTCAACGCCCTGCTTAACAGGGACAGGGCTATCGTCACAGAAATGCCTGGCACAACAAGGGACGTCCTTGAAGAGTATCTTAATATCAAGGGGCTACCCGTGAGGATAATGGACACGGCCGGTATTCGAGAAACCCACGAAATGGCTGAACGGGAGGGCGTCATGCGAAGTCTCAGGGCTCTGGATGGCGCAGATATCGTAATAGGCCTCGTTGATGGCACGGGCCCCCTGAGCGATCAGGACAGAGGAGTCCTGGGAAGAATTAAAGAGAAGAATTCCATCATTGCTATCAATAAATCTGATCTCGCGCCAGATGGAGGAGGCCTTGAAACCTGCCTCAAGGATTACTCGGAGAATGTCCTCAGGATATCTGCTAGGACAGGGGCGGGACTTGATAGCCTGAAGGACATGTTGGTGCATGTATCGATGGTCAACAGCCGGTTCCTGACGGGGACCCGGGCAGCAAGCGTTAGTCATTTCAGCGAAACCAATGGAGTTCTAGTCACCAACGTCAGACACAAGGCTGCCATTGATCATGCAATCGATGCACTCAACAGAGCGTCTGACATCTTATCTGATCAACCGCTTGAGATTACGGCGATAGAGATGCGTGACTCCCTGGACAGGCTGGGCGAGATTGTCGGAGCTGTTACCACTGAGGACATCCTGGACAGGATATTCAAAGAGTTCTGCATCGGGAAATAATCCTTGCCCAAACAGAGATGAAATCCCTGGAAATAACCTATTGCGAAATAATTGGAAAATACTTTAAAAATGAATAAGGGCGGTGTGGTGGAACTGGCAGACGCGCCGGACTCAGTTAAGTTACAACAAGTGATCAAAACGTATCCCGCTTCCTTTCGACTTTTTGATCGGACTCGAAATGAAGCGCTTTCTTCGAAATTTCTCAATCAGGCATCCAGATAATATCGTTCCTCATTCACCGTTTCCACGGGGGCGGTCTCCGGATTCATCCCCCAGGAGCAATCCAAGGCACTTATCTTCTCGACAGATGCCTGTATTTAATGCGGTGCGGCTGATCCGCTGCAGCGCCTAGACGAGCCTTCCTGTCCGCTTCATATTCTAAAATGATAGATGCCATAGTGTAAACTAACATGTAACGCCTTACAGATATGATGATTATATCTCTAATGACAAATATAACCTTGTCTAAGTGTAAACAAATAATGTGTAAACAACCCAAAGAAGGACGATTGCAAAGGCCTGTAACGGAGCAAGAAACTTCTCCTGTGGCTTCAACGCCTTTGATATAGGTCGGATATGCTTATTCCCCGCTGCTGACTAACAAAATGAACCGATTGATTCACTGATAGTCTCTCTTTTACGTTTACGTCAAACATGCAACCCTCCTTAGCCCAGATAATGAAGTATTTGTCGTCGCCTTGTAATAAGGTAGATTTGTTTTTTTTTAAAGCTCACCTTAGCATTATTCATTAAAGAATAAAGGATTATCTGTAAATGTGGTATCAGTAATAATCTGATTTTTTTGTAGGATAACATGTCAATTTACTTATCCGAAGAAGTCTTACATTAAATTCAGGACTGAGTTCCGACAAAACTAGGGGTGCCGATTTTTTCGTTAACGCTTACATGAAGCAAGAACTTAGCATTCTTGCTCACAATGTTTCCTTTCCGTCGGGTTGACACGTCGTGTCATCTATTACAACTCCGCCATTCTGTCCCGGCTGATTGCCAGAGATGAAGCAAACCAGAAAATTCTGGTACTGATTAAGAAAATATCGCCGGCAGCCTAGCGGCACTTTCACTTGAACGGCCACTATACCTTCCGTGGCGGCAGGCAGGTTATTGTTTGGACACGGTCATGGGCGGATTGGTTTTGGGGTAAGGGGAAATTGGGGAACCATTCACACGCCAGCGAGGATCGCGGAATTTTCGGCGGTTTGGGCTTACACCCCTTATTATCGATTGGATTGTCAGGCTGAATGAAAACATCTTATTCATTGTGAGACAAACACCGATAGAGATTAGAGAAAATATGAGACGAAAAAATCAGACTCTCACTGATAGATTCCGAAAAACAATTACGATACATTAGACGTAGAGCTGTTTCACTGACATTTGGTGACAGCAAGGGACTTGCTGATTTATGCCTCTGCCTTTTTCAGGTACAGGCTCAATGAGGCGATTTTAAAGACTATAAGAAGGTTCCTTCTTACGCGGAGCATTGCGAAGGACAAAGATGACAGCCTTCTTTTTTCGCATGCCTGCATGAAATATTAAGATGCAAGGAGGCATCTATGAGTTGTCCCTATTATAAGGTTGGATATTTC
>Ga0187860_1004057_pt1 | contig 11167 bp, 10 predicted proteins | sample June2016WEW_10_4_FD_132981 | JGI IMG/M metagenome (GOLD analysis project Ga0187860, IMG submission 132981) | Peatland microbial communities from SPRUCE experiment site at the Marcell Experimental Forest, Minnesota, USA - June2016WEW_10_40 | ecosystem: Environmental > Terrestrial > Soil >... | reverse complement strand
CGATTAGGATGAGACCGGGCGCGAGGGTGTCCCATATCTCGTAACGAGATTTCCGCGGCTTGTACTTGAGGATACTTCCGACCGTGAGCTTTGGCATGAACCGTAGGTCCTTTCCGGGTTTACATGGGGTTTACGGGCGAGTGGGTTACGCCCCGTTACCCCGAACGCGTAACTTAGCGTTACTTGAGCCCAAAAGTAAAGGATTTATAGGGGTTAGAACCGCTGGTCTCGATACGGCTCGCTACGCTTCGGTTGGACTAGCTACGGTTTCCTAAACCGAAGGTCGCAAGTTCGAGTCTTGCCGGGACCGCCACCTAATGAAATCAATGGCTTAATCAATCTATTGGCGGCAGTGGCGACAGTCGTTGGCGACAGTCTGGAAACCATGTCGATTGAAGGCCCGGCGCGGTTGCGTTGGCCGTGATGTTGCCGTTGGTGCTGGTGACGTTGACGCTCCCGTTTAGGCAAATCGGCGTTGAACCTGGAGACCGTCATGTCCGCACCGTGTCCGCATTAACATTGCCGATGTGCGTCCCTTTCAGTGCGACGGTGGGGGGGTCAGGAGTTCGAATCTCTTCGGGCGCGCCATCTAATAAAATCAATAACTTAAATGGTCGATTAGCGGCATTAGCGGCACTCGTTAGCGGCAACCTCCCAGTTCTTATGCGGCCGTTGAGAACGGCTCAAACCCCGACAACCATCATCAACCCAGCAAAGCAATGGGCGAGTGATATAAGCACCGCTCGCAATAGAACCGTGCCCATGCGCTGCGCTTCCGCACCCTCCCGAGTTCAAGAGCCTCAGGGTCGGAGCGGTGTTGCTCGAATGCTTGGGGCATTGGATCGTTCTGGCCTAGCTATACGGCGAGGCCATCAAAGCCCCAGTCTCCCGGAAGAGGGCACTAAGGTCGTTCGGCTCGCGGTCGCGGCTGCTCATGGTGGTTGGATCGCCAATGATATTGCTGCACGCCAACTCCATCGAGCAACGAACTATTAACCCAGTTTGGATACGCTTCATTAACCGCCTACCAATGGGAAGGGCAATATGACGCCCAGGACGCTGATCCACACCGCATTGCTTATGGCCGTGATTGCCGCAGTCGGGGCAGTCGTCATGGACCCTACCTCGGCGGCCGAGCGGCAGATTCCGGGCGTTTCACGGGTCGGCAACGACGCAACCACGCTCCGCATAGGGCTCGCAGTCGGCGAGTCGCACGTCTACGATTTTCAGCGTACCATCAAGGAAGTGCTGGTGGCCGATCCCAAGATCGCCAATGCCGTGATCCGCTCGTCGACTCGCGCCTTTATCGAGGCCAATACACTTGGAGGTACTAATATCGCCTTTTTTGATGCCGAAGGGAAGCAGCTGGCTCGCTTCGAGATCACAGTCGGCCGCGACGTGAACGCCATCATTGCGGCGATCCGGAGACTCGTCCCCACTTCCCACGTCAATGTTGAAAGCATCGGCGACGGCATCATTCTGACCGGCACCGTGGCGAACCAGGCCGACGCGCAGGAGGCCTACGCCATAGCAAGCCGCTACATATCTAGCGGCAGCGACTTCGCCGCCAGCAGCGGTGGCACCGGCGGCAGCCCTAGTTCTGGCGGCACTTCTGCTGCCGGCGGCACGAACATCAGCATCGGTAGCACAGGCAGTAACTCTGACAATTCTGCCAAAGTCTACAACGCGATCGTTGTTCTCGGCCGCGACCAAGTCATACTGAAAGTGACGGTCGCGGAAATGGACCGCACCGTGATCAAGCAGCTGGGCATCAATCTCAGCGGCAGCGCCGGCTACGGCTCGGCCGTCGTCAATTTCAACAGCACTAATCCCTTCCCGGTCAATGGGACGCCGAGCAGTTCCATCAGCGGCGGATTCAAGGGGTTGACGGCTACGTTGCAGGCGATGGAGCAAGTTGGCGTGGTCCGCACACTGGCCGAGCCGACCCTCAGCGCGATCTCCGGTGAATCTGCGCATTTCCTGGTTGGCGGCCTGTTCCCGTACCCGATACCGGCGGGAGTCGGATCGCCGCCCTCGATTCAATTTCAGCAGTACGGTGTAGCACTGAACTTCACCCCTGTGGTGCTGTCGGAAGGGCGCATCAGCCTACACGTGGGAACGGAAGTCTCGCAACTTGACCCCGCAAATTCCGTGACAATTTCAGGAACCACCGTTCCCGGCCTGACCGTGCGGCGCGCGGACACGACGGCCGAAGTTCCCTCAGGTGGCTCGCTCGCGATGGCCGGCATGCTCGAGGATCAGACCAAACAGACCATCACCGGTCTTCCCGGACTGATGGAGGTGCCTATTCTCGGCACGCTGTTCAAGAGCCGCGACTACCTCAATAACAGGACCGAGCTTGTGATTTTGGTGACGCCGTATATCGAGCGCCCGGTGGTGCAGAAGGACCTGTCGCGTCCCGACGACGGATTTGCCGACGCGAGCGATCCGGCGAGCGTGTTGCTCGGCAGGCTCAATCGCATCTATGGCGTGACCGCTAGTCCTCCGAATTTGCCCTATCATGGCAAAATCGGATTCATTCTCGATTGACTTGCCGCAAGGAGAACGACGATGCAGACTGTCCGGGCAATGATCGCCGAGCGACGCTGCGGCATCGCGGGGCTCGCACTTCGCGCCGTAATCGTCGCCGGCTATGCGCTCCTGGTTTGCGGATGCAACACCGACATGCAGCAGGTGGCGGCCGTTCCCGATGTTCCCACCGATTACCGGCTGCGCCATCCGATCACGATCAGCGAAGGCGATCACAGCATTGAAATCTTCGTCGGGTCCAATCGCGGCGAACTCAATGCGATGCAACGTGCGGAAGTGCTGGCCTTCGCCCAAACCTGGAGGCGCGAGGCCACCGGCGGAGTCCTGGTCGATCTGCCGGTGGGCACCCCTAACGCGCGTGCGGCGGCCGAGGCCGGGCGCGGGGTTCGCTCGCTCCTGGTGGCGGGCGGCGTGCCGCCCGGCGGTATCGTCGTGCGCGCCTATCACCCGCCAGACGGCAACCTGGCAACCATCCACATCACCTATCCAAAGATGGTCGCACAAGCCGGACCTTGTGGTCTGTGGCCTGAGGATGTCGGGCCGAGCATGAACCGCGACTTCTTCGAGAATCAGCCTCCATGGAACTTTGGCTGCGCCAGTCAACGCAACCTCGCGGCGATGGTCGATAACCCGGCCGATCTCGTGCAGCCGCGCGGCGAGACGCCCGGTTTGGAGATGCGGCGCACCATGGTCGGGGCAGCCTACCAGCAGGGCAAACCCACTCAGACTCAATATCCGGCAACTGATGTGCCAAAGATCGCCACCGTTGGTAGTGGCCAATGATGCCGCGCTCGCGTTCGATGCGCGAGAAGACGACGTTTAGTCGGTAGAACGAACGGACCGTGCTTGGTGATCGACATATCGACGACGTTTTCCTTTTGCGGGTCTCCGGCGACGCCGGCTTTGGGGACTTCCGTGCCGATAACTGTCCTGAGCATCCCAACGTAAGCGAAGCGGCGTGAGCCGGTGCCGAGACTGACGCTGGCAGGCTCAGCGGAAAGTTATCGCTGATGGCTTGCAGCATGGCCGGCATCGGCGCTTATTGGCTGTGGGTTGACTTCTTGTCCCCTAGTCGCCGGTCGTCCGTGATGTTCATCATCGAGAATTACAATTTCAAAGCGGACCAAGTGGTCATGGATTTGGATTGTGATTTTGATGTTGCTCTTTTTCCATGGCACTGCGCTGACGATGCACATCCACTACAATCCGGGTACTAAGAAGAAAGCGGCGGTGCCACCACGGCCGACAACCTCGACGCCTCAGATCGCCGAGCTAAGGCGGATCGTGATCGCGAGCGGTTTCTTTGCCGCCTGTGCGCCAGCCGCGAATGCTCTGAATGCCTCGATGACCTTTGCCACCGCGAAGTCGCGCGGCACCGCCGTCAATTCGTGATTGCGGTCGAGGGCGGCTTGCGCGTCCGACCGTCTCGGAAGGAACGGTAGTCTTCCAATTAACGTGACTTGCGGACGCGCATCACCGTAGCCACTCGGCGTGACTTCGGCCTCTGTGCGGGTTTTGCTGCTGGCACTGCTGCGCTGGCCATGACGGCGAGTGCGACCCCGCAACCGTTTTAGTTTGTCACCTTGCCGGAAAGGTCCGCTTTGAGACCTTTTCGGACCTGAAGTGACGCAGCCGCCGAACGCATCGGTAGCGGATGACCCACCGCCGACACCCCGCGCGAGCGAGTTCGCCGCGCAGTAGTTCGCACAACGCCGACCTGGCCACCACGGCCTATTGACAAGCGCGGGGTGGCCTACCGTCGGTATCTGCCGGAAGATCGGGCGCGGGACTTCAAATGTTTATGAAAGCCATTCGGAGTTCGTATTACCGGTGTGGCGACACCACGCACCGGCGATTTATCTCACATCAATGTGGCGGTCGGTGGCGGATTTGCGTGGACGTAGGCGGACCTTTTGACGCAAACCTCTATCCTCCCCGCGCGCCTCTCGGGACTACGCCGCAGAATGCGCCACGTAAGAACGAGGATAGCGACGAGTGCGAGCCCCCCTAAGGAAAGATCCATGTGCTCCCCGATTACTTTGTTGGAGGTTGACTCCGATGAGATAACGGTCTGGGCGAGGCTAAAGACGCCTATAAAGAGGATCAAGGCATAAAGGGCGAGGCGCTCTCGTTCCGTTCCAAGGCCCGTCAAGTCGGGCAGCAGCAATCCCAGTCCAATTCCAAGGATCAACAGGTCATAGTCATATGCGTAAGGGCTGATCAGCAAGGTGGCGATTGCGGCGACCCCCAACGACTGCCGAGGCGCGAGTTGACGACTTGCGAGAACGACCATGCCAAGGGCGAGAATGGCGACGAGGACCTGCGCGGTAGTCGCGACGAGCGCCGAAAACCCGAACGTACGGACGACCGCATAGAGAGAAATCATGCGAAAGAGTGGGTATAAGCCATGCTCAAGAAAAACGCGAGCTTCTGTGACGCCATCGAGGAAAGCCGTCCAGACCGCCGGGCCAAGCAAAACGGTGGCGAGTGCTGAGGTTGCCGCGACGGTCGTAGCAGCGACAAGAGCCGTTCCCCAGCGCCGATTGACAAGCGTGTAGACTGCGAAGGCCACTGCGAGGTGGGGCTTAATGATCATCAAGCCGAGGGGAAGCCCCGCTAATGATCTGCCAGCCTGAAGCCCAAGACAGGTGAGGCCGATGAGCGTTCCAGTCAAGAATGCATTCTGGCCGCATCTGGCCGTGATCACGATCAGGGGGGCAAGTAAAATCAAAACTGGCACAAAGTTTTCAGCTGCAATCCGTCTTAGCGTCGCCAGATAAGCGGCGAGCGTTCCGATCGTGAAAACGCTGTAGGCCAGTCCCAGTGGCAGTAGTGCGAGCGGGGCAACCAGAAGGTCAAATTGCGGCGGATAGGTCCAGGGTTGGAAATTATCGCTGCCGGAAACGGATTTTTGTAATTGGGACATCGTGGCGAAATGATAAGCCTTCTCGATCGCGCCACGCCACACCAACTGTCCGGCGATGTAGAAACCATCGAAATCGACCAGTTTGCGCGGCTCGGCGCGGAACTGTACGCCCCATAACTCCGCTGCCGTCGAAATCAGCATCAACGCGATGACTAAGAGAATGGCTCGGAAATAAATCGCGCGTTTTGTCGCTGAGGACTTCGCGATCTCGATCACCTCGACGAACGTCATAAAGTACATCTTTCGGAGGTTGTTTTCCATCGTGTGCCGAGTGCGGATAGTCACGCCGCATCCGCGGTTCCCGATTGCAAACGGCCAACACTGCATTACATGGACCGTGCCCGCCCTGATATCAGCAAAAAAATCCGTTTGACGTGAACGTTATGGCCTAAGTTTAACAGGCAACTATTACGGTCATCTTGAACCTATTCTTCGAAAAATGAAGTTTGTCAGTGCAGTTAAAAGATCGATAACCCATGTTCACTTTCACCTTATCTTAAGTTGCGATGAGACAAGTATTCTTGTGACAGACGCTGGCAGGATTAAGCGAACGGAAATTGTGGATGAAACGCACATGGACACGCCTTCACATATCAAACAGGTCTCTAAGTCCTCACGTGCTGTGTTCTGGTCCACAATTCCATACCGTCGCCTGCGGCAAATAAATCGTAATGTTTTTAAACTACATCACTATTTTCGGTAATCATTCTTCGAAAGGCGTTTGTCATGGAACCGCTGCGGAGTACGCTTCCAGATGACAGCCTCGTCACAGACGACGAATCAATGCAAAGTAAATGGCTAAGGCGCAGCGGTTTCGTTTTGATGGCCATGGTGAGCATTTATGCCGGGGCCACACTCTGGGCCGGGCGCGGTGGCTGGCAACTAGCGCTTACGGCCATTTCGCTCGGCGACATTTTGACCATCGTCGGCCTAGTCTCAACCGGTTTTCTCCTGCGGGCGGGCCGGTGGCACTATTACATCCGTGTTCTGCAATGGGACGTTCCTCTACTGCATAGTATCTCAGCATTCGTCGCGAGCATCGCCCTCACCGCGACCCCCGCAAAGTCGGGCGAACTGGCAAAGGTTGTGCTACTGCGCAGCCAGCATAAGATATCGCTGTCACAAGGTGCAGGCGTCTTACTGATCGAGCGTCTTGGTGATCTGTTCGCGGTCATCGTGCTTGCCATCGGCGGGCTCACCCTGTTTATCGATCTGTCGAGCTACGTGCTGGCGAGCGCTATCGTAGTCGGCGTAGTAGTTTTTCTAGCAGCAAAATATCGCGTTGTGCTCGTGCGCGTCCAAGCAATTCCTAAACTTCGCAATCCGAGTCTCAGGCTTACTAACATGTTGGACGCGGTATGGCTGCTAATGCGGCCAATTCCGTTGCTGGTTGGCGGGAGCGTAGCCCTCGCGGCTTGGAGTTGCGAAGCGCTCGCGTTTCATTACCTAGTCGGGCGCCTTAGCATCCATAGTTCGCTCTCGATTTCGTTTTCTATCTACGGACTTTCGACCTTGGCGGGCGCGCTTTCAATGTTGCCCGGCGGGCTAGGCGGCGTCGAGGCCGTCATGGCATTCCTACTCACACGACTCGGCGCACCTACCTCGGTTGCAACTGTGGCAGTCGTGATCTTTCGCCTATGTACGCTTTGGCTGTTCAGTCTGATCGGCGCAATCTTCATGTCTGCGTGGATGATTTTCTTCACTAAGCGCCGTCACCCTACACTCGTGGTCGAGGCGCAATGAGCGCATTTCCCAAGACTTTTGCATTCGATTCGGCAACGATCATCTTGCCCGTCGTCAACGAGACCTATTCACTTTTCGAGACGGTCGACTCGATTCTTGAAACTTCGAAGCCGGATGTGCGGGAGCTACTAATCATCGTTTGCGAAAAGACCACGCGCGAGAGTATGGCAACGATCGAAAGCTTGTCAGCGCGCCTTGGCGATCTGGTCGTTGTCCATCGTCAGAAGCTGAAATTTCTAGGCGGTGCGATGCGCGAGGCGTTCGATCTCGCGCGTGGCACGCATACTATCATGATGGCCAGCGATCTTGAAACCGATCCGGCCCTGGTTCCGCGCCTTATCGCTGAGGCGCGCGCGCATCCTGCTGCGATCGTGACCGTAACCCGTTGGCACACGGAAGGCGGCTTTGAGAATTATAGCGGGGTCAAGCTGGTCGCAAATTGGACCTTCCAGAAGCTGTTCTCGGTACTCTATTGGACAAACTTAACAGATATGACCTACGCTTATCGGATTTTCCCGACCAAACTGCTGCAGGCCATAAAGTGGGAGGAGCTGCGGCACCCGCTCCTGTTCGAAACCGTGGTTAAGCCCTTGCGGCTCGGGGTTAAGGTGATCGAAATGCCCGGCATTTGGCGTGCGCGGACCGAAGGCGAATCTCAGAACACCTTTGCTCGCAATTTCGAGTATTTCAGGATTGGGCTACGCGTGCGCTTTGCTACAGCCCAGCATCTCCTGCGTAATGATGCCCTCAAATATCAAAGCATGAACCGCCCAAGTGAGCATCGCATATGAAAAAGGTTATTGTTACGACAACGATTAACCCGCCGACTAAGGCGGTGAAACTCTTCCAAGCGATGAAAGATTGGGATCTCGTCGTCATCGGGGACCGTAAGACGCCAAAGGATTATCATCTTGAGCGCGGCGTCTACATGGATCCTGCGGGCCAAGAGAAATACGACAAGGAGCTATCCGATGCTATTGGCTGGAACTGCATCCAACGGCGCAATTTCGGGCTCCTCATCGCCCACGATATGAAAGCGGACATTGTCGCCGTGGTGGACGACGATAATATCCCCTTGGCCAGCTGGGGTGAGAACCTATTCATCGGCCAGGAAATCGAGGTCAATTACTACGAGACTGACCTCCCAGCCTTCGACCCGATCGGCGCCACCAATTACCCGAAGCTGTGGCACCGCGGCTACCCGCTACAGCTGCTATCAAAGCGGAACTATGGTACTAAAACGCGCAAGCGAGTACGCGCCGACGTCCAGGCCGATTTCTGGAATGGCGATCCAGACATCGATGCAATTTGCCGCATGGAGTACGCGCCCGAATGTGATTTCGATCCGGCGGCATTCCCGATTGCATCTAATAAGCTTTCGCCATTCAATTCCCAGAACACCTTTCTCGCCGGCAATGTGCTTAATAATTATTTCCTTTATCCCCAAGTAGGGCGCATGGACGATATTTGGGCCGCCTACTATGTCCAGGCCAAAGACTGCCGCGTCGTCTATGGCAAGGCCTCCGTTTTCCAGGACCGCAATGTGCACGACCTGACCCGCGATATGAGACAGGAATATCTCGGCTACGAGAACAACATGAGCATTGTCCAAGAGCTGCCCAGGAACCCAGAATCCTTGCTCGCCTATCTACCCGGCCGCGCGGCATGGGCTTTCGAGCTTTACAAAAGGCACTTTAAGCATGCGTAAGATCCTTATCACGGGAGGAGCGGGATTCGTTGGGCGCCATTTCGTCAGGCATTTTCTTGAAAATGGCGATGAGGTCCATGCGGTCGACTGTATCGCTCCCTTAACCGGCGGAATTGACCCGGTGGCGGGCTGGCCTCTATTCGAGCCGCGCGATTTTTCAAATTTCAAATTCTTCCGGGAGGATTGTCGGGATTTTTTCAAGCGCGTGCGCGACACCGATTACGAATACTCGGCACATCTTGCGGCGATGGTTGGTGGACGCGCCATGATCGAGAACAAGCCGATCGCCGTAGCCGATGATCTCTCGATCGACGCCGAGTATTGGCAGTGGGCAACCGTGGCGAAACCGGCGAAGACCCTTTGCTTCAGTTCGAGCGCGGCCTATCCCATCAAATACCAGCGCGAGGATAGTTATGTGTTACTACACGAAGACATGATCGACTTTGATGAAGATATCGGCATGCCCGATATGTCCTATGGCTGGGCCAAGCTCACCTGCGAGTATCTGGCACGTCTTGCTTATGAGAAGCACGGATTAAAATCGGTTTGTTATCGACCATTTTCCGGCTACGGCGAAGACCAAGACGACTCCTATCCATTTCCCAGCATCTGCAAGCGCGCACTCGCTAACCCGGGAGCCAAGGTGCTCAACGTATGGGGCAGTGGGACGCAGATGCGCGATTTCATCCATATTGATGACTGCGTTGCGGGCGTTATTGCCACGATGGATAAGATCCACGACGGCAACGCTGTCAATCTATCGACCGGAATCTATACCAGCTTCATCGGATTCGCGCGTATAGCGGCCAAGCTGTGTGGTTATTCACCGAAAGTGCGCGGAATGTCCGACCAACCGACCGGCGTGTATGCCCGCGGCGGCGACACCCAGAAGCAAATCGCACTTGGATTCGAGTATAAAATCGACTTTGCGACTGGCGTTAAACGCGCCCTCGATTATTACTCTCGCTATTGGTCCAGCAGCCCCATCGACGCCGCGAGTGTTCCGATCGTACCGGAAATACCAAGGCCTGCAGCAATAAGGACGACCGCTAGAACTAGAGCATATCCCGGCTGGTCATCAGGTTCTTGAGAGACGGGAAAACGGCGCAACCGCCATCGAGTATGCTCTCATTGCCGCTGGTGTGGCGCTCGCCATCATTACTGCTGTGAAGGGCGTCGGCACGAAGCTCAACACCACGTTCTCCTCGATTTCGACGGCGCTCAACTAAGCCGCTTCCGCCCCACTGCCGCAACGTCCCTCTTTCTGGCCGCGTGGCGACCCATGAATAAGCCTCAGTCCGGGCACCCCCTGGACACGACCGTCCACTCCCTATTCATAAATACAATCATCAATTGAAAAGTGCGGTCTACTCGGATACTGCCCCGAGGGGCTTTAAGGGAGTGGGCTAGGAAAATGAAGTTGGTTGAACAGGACGTGGTGACAGCCCTGATGCTTACCGAACCTGAACGCGAAATTCTGAGGAAAGCGCTTATGAACGTGAAACCGAGGGCGCTCGAACCGGCATTGGGCGTCGTCGTCGAAGCAGCGGCCAAACTGTTAACTCGCGTGCGAGCGGGATGGACCTGCTGAGGTCGGCTCCGCATAGGACGAAGGCATGCCCAAGCGTACAAAATTCAGAGCGGCCAAGGGCAAAATTAGTTGACCTTGTTCTTCGGGTCATGCCCCCCGATCATCCTCCCGAGCCAAGGTTGTTAGGCACGCATTTCCCGGGCCGGCTTTTGCTTAAGGGCCGCATCAGGGGGCACGGTATGCCGCGTCGGCGCGTATTACCTTTTCACGATGTCACCACTGGAGGTAGGACCGAACTGACGCATTGCCGACCGGACGGTCGCGACCGTCATTGGCATTGTGGTCAACGGGGTCACCTTGCTATTCGCCGGCGAATGTTCGCTTTTGGATGATTCTGTTGAAAAAGTCGCAAGTCTATAGTCGTTGCAAATCTGCTAAAATACCAACGACATCTTCGATTGACGTTTATTGCCGCCGCAGATCGATTTAGAACTCGCTCCGTTGAGTCTGAGGTGGATGATGAGGCCCCCCGCGTCCGAATCTGAAAACCGCACCCACAGCGTTAAAAAAATAGGACCGAGTCAATACTCCGACTTTTTCAACATGGGGTAATTCCGGGATCGAGCCAGACGAAGGCACAGCGAATCAGCTCTCTAGGAACGGATGAGGCCATCCTCATGTGGCCTCGCAACGATGGAGAGCGGCAATG
>Ga0187860_1004056_pt1 | contig 11169 bp, 7 predicted proteins | sample June2016WEW_10_4_FD_132981 | JGI IMG/M metagenome (GOLD analysis project Ga0187860, IMG submission 132981) | Peatland microbial communities from SPRUCE experiment site at the Marcell Experimental Forest, Minnesota, USA - June2016WEW_10_40 | ecosystem: Environmental > Terrestrial > Soil > Wetlands... | reverse complement strand
GGAGGCCAGGCCAAATTGGTTGCTGACGACGACGACGTAACTGCCCACGTTCTGGGCAAGCACGGGAACGATCGTCAGGTTACTGGTCGCGGAGCCGGAAATGTCCCCGCCATCCGAGAGCGGCTGACCGTCAAAGTACCAGCTAAAACTCAAGGGTGGCGCGCCCCCGGCTGCGACCGTGAATTTGGCCGTGCCGCCGAGCGGTTCCGCCTGGCTGGCGGGGGCTTTGGTGATGGAAGCCGGAATAATGACGGTCACGACGGCGACGGCGCTGGTGACCGAGCCAGAGGAATCGGTGACGATCACTTTATAGCTGCCCGCGCTGGCGGGTGTGACGTTAAGCAGATTCAGAGTGGCCGCGGTGGCGCCGCTAACGTGCGTCCCGTTGGCCAATTTAGCCGAGTCAAACTCCCATTGATAGGTGAGATTCCCCGAGGCGCTGGCGGTGGTTTGCAGCGTGGCGGTGGATCCGACCGCGACCGTCACATTGGCCGGTTCGGTGATAAAGGTCGGTCGCAAGATGCTGCTGAGGCGGAAGACGGTTCCGTTGCCACCCTTGCCAAGGCCATCCGAGGTGGTCGAGCCATAGAAATTGCCATCGCTGCCGCGGGTCAATCCTCCCGGCGGAGACGACTGGAAGTAATACTGGTCGTTTTGATACCCGCCCGAATCCTTGGTGAACCAAACCACCGAACTGAGGGCGCCGCTGGTCTTCAGGGCAAAAATGCTGCCCCTCTTGTTGGCGCCACCGTTCTCTGTGACGCCATAAAGCACTCCGTTTGTTCCCTGCACGAGGGAACCGACAGGATTAAAACCGTCCTGCCCTTGCTGGTCAAAAGACAACAAACTGGTAAAGACCCAGTTTCCGTTGACCTTGGAGAGGCGGAAGGCGGTGCCGTCGCCTCCGTAGGACATGCCCGAGACGGGATTTCCATAGCCCAGATCGTTGGTGCCGCCGCTTTGCGTCGTGCCGTAGAGGTTGCCATCGCTGCCCTGCGCCAAGCCGTTGGGCATGCTGCCGTCAAAAGCGTTGCCCATGCCGTCATTTATTGCCCCAAATGAATAAATCGGCTGGACGAAGGGGGTTCCCTGACCGAGAACAACCTCGAAGATCGTACCAAAGCTATTGGTGCCACCGCTCGCTGTCGTGCCATAAAGATTGCCGTCGGAGGCCAGAAGGAGCGTCGCGGCGGGATTGGCTCCGTCATCGCCGCCGGTGAAAGAATGGACGTTGGTGTAGTTACCGGCGGTGGAGATGCTGAACACGGTGCCATAGCCGCTGTCTCCTCCGTTTTGCGTGGTGCCCCACAGGACGCCCCTTTTGTCCTGTACCAAAGCTGCCATCGGAGTATAGCCGTCATTTCCATTGCCCTGCGATCCGAAGGTGTAGAGTGTTTTAAAAGTTGAACCTCCGCTGGTGCTTGTCTTAAAGACCGTGCCTCCGTAATTGGCAGTGCCGAATTCTGTAGTGCCATAAAGTTCTCCGTCAGCGCCCTGGATCAAAGCGTTGGGAGTGTTCCCATCGGGATCATTCGTATTCGAGTCGAAGTCATAAATAACCGTCATCACGCCGGTGGATGGAACCACCTTGAAAATGGAACCGGCGCCCTGGTAACCGTCACCGAACCCGCTATAGGTGCCGCCATATTGCGTAGTGCCATAGAGATTACCATCCTTGGCGAGGATCACGTTATTCGCCTGAGGGCTACCGAATGGGTTTTGCGCGTTGGAGAACGAGGAGAGCACCTTCAGTGCCCCCACCTGCGTCGGTTCCTCGGCGTTGAGAAGATGCACGAGGCCCTTGTCGAAGTTACTCGATGACAAACCGAAGACCACCCCGCCCAATGTCGCGTCCGGCCAACTGTCCCACACAAAGGCCCGGCCGTCGATTTCGGGCAGGAGGGAACGAAGGCTGGTGGCGTCGCTGAAAAAGGCCGCCAGATCGATGGAAACCTTCGGGCTCTTGGGCAAAGGTTCCGGGGTGCCGTTGAGGGAGAGGAGCAGGTTGGTCAGCAACTGCCGAAAATCAAGCTCTTTGCTCGTTTCGTCCGCCCCCAGATTGAAGAGGTACGTTTCGTTGGTGGGCCGGACGTTGCGAATGAAGTCGGAGGCTTGGAGGTAGAGGTTGGCCGCGCTGCTGAAAGCGGCCTGCGCGGCGGCCTTGTCGCTGGTGGTGGCGAAAGTAAACGCGGCTGGGTACGCGCTCAGGATCGCCTCGATGGATTGGTCGGTCGCCGCGATATTGGAAACAGCGGTAATCTGGGCGTGGAGATTTAAGGAATAGAGATAATAGCCGTAAAGCTCGCCGGCGTTGAGCATAGCCCGCAGCATGAGCACGTCGCCGTAGTCAATGGTGACCGTCGCCAGATGCGTGACCTCGCGCGGCATGAGGAGCGTGAAATTGGTTTCGGTGATCTGCGCCAGGTTGGTTTGGGCGGCGATGAGGGCGGGGACAATATTGTTGCGAAGCTGGGCAGTGAAATCATCCGCGTAAATGCCGCTCGAAATAACGATGTGGCCGTGCGAATTGGTCGGGCGCGAGGCCGTCCAATCAAAGATGTTCCGCCCGGAGGCGCCGATGCCGAGGTGGGTGAGGAAACTGCTTCCTGATGTCAGGGACGGCAGGATCAGCAGCCGCGTCATGGCATAATAGACGTTGGCGTCGGGATCGGTGGGAGATTGCGCGACCGCTTTGGCGAAGTCGGAATAGGCCACGGTCAAATCGGCCGGGGTCAATTTGGCAGCGGCCAACGCGTTAGTACCCGCGATGAATGCCGCATTTTGCGCCCAAAGCGCCGGCGACAGAGCGAGGAGCAACGAGGTGAGGAACGATAATTTGGTCTTCATAAGGTGTTTGTTGAAAGCCCGGCTACGGGCTGGAGTTGAGGTTTAAACCAAGAAAGGCATTGGTGGAATCGGGCGCGGCGTCCAGGACCACCTGGCCGGCGCGTTGGCCGGAAATCTCGAGTGTGGCGCGGCTGGCGCGCCGCTCGGCGCCGCCGCAGACCATCCGCACGCCGTCGAAAAGGTCCCAGCGGTCGGCGCTACGCACCTGGACGCGGCCCGCTTCGAGGGAGTTGGTCTGGTAAAGGAATTTGACCTGGCGCAGTTCGACGCGGCTGCCATCGCCGCCGCCGAGCCAGCGCCCCAGTTGATGGAGAGTGCGCGGGGCGGAGGCGGCATTGCGGACCTCGAAAGTGACACCCTCCAACGCCCCCATAGGCAGGATGCCGATGCGAAAGAAGCCCTTGCGCTGATAATCCAGGAAGGCCTTGTCCACGTGAACGACGGTGGAAAGCTGGCGGTCGGTTTCGCTATAAAGGGGGATGACCGCGTGCTGGAGGCTGTAGCCGTTTTGCAGCAACTCCGCCAACGTCTGCGCCTGTCCCTGTGCGAAGAGCAGGCAGGCGGCTCCGCAAACGATGGTTTTAAGCGCCAGTATCATTTTGGCGACGGTCACGGCCGGTGGCCTATCGCAGTGTCCCTGAATTAGGGCAGGCGGCGGCCCTTTTTGCAAGTCCAAAGTTCCGAGAGGGGAATGAGGTCTGTCATCCATAAAACACCGGTAAAATCCAAAATAGTGTTAATAGTTGAAAAGTTTTGCTAATGAAAGATCCGTCATTTTGGTTGCAAGTGGCTCTGGCGCAATGGGTTGGGTGTGGTGATTGGGTTGGTGAAGAGCGGGAAATAGAGTTGAAAAAGATGAAAATAGAGAGAATGGTTGAAATTGGGTGATGAGAGGAACGGCAGCGGTTGGGCGCCGGGACGGGCGCGGGGCGCCCGGAAAGGGACGAAAGGGACAAAAAGGAAAGGCGTGAGGCCGGAGATGGGAAGGCTTCCGCCTTGGCCAAGGCTATAGCGCGACAAGCAGCAGTTTCGGCCCGGCAACCTGCCAGAGCGATGGACAAATTCGTGCTCACGCGTCCGAGTTGATCACATTTCCACGAGGGGAAAAAACCGACTGGGGGAAAAAATGTATTTTTGGCCCGCTAAAGGAGGGGGTCAATGGCGCGGATCTCGCTCAAAGGGAGGGGGTGCGAGAAGGGAATCTGATGGCAAAGATGAGCCAGTGATCTGTTATTTGGACAATGCCTTCCAACCCAGCCGGCTACCCCGGAGGCCCAGCAGGTTTGGCGGCATTTGCTCAATGGGGAAAATCCGTTAGTGATCTTGAACGGACGCTGTGGGGCACTGCCGGATTTAATGAGAAGATTCGCGCTTTCGCCGCGTGCTGCAAAGTGGTCTTCGCAAACGAATCGAGGATGGGAGCCGATCAACACGTTGATCATGTGCCAGCGCATGTAGTCCTCATCACGTTTGCCAGTGGTTCGCCTCATACCGAGGGCATTGCCCTGGAAATTCTGGCTCTCTGACAGGTGACTGGTCGTGTCGTTATTGTGCCCTGGATCGGAGGAACGCAGCGCGCAAAGCCTTCAGGTAAACTTCATTTGATTTATTGATTCCACGAGTTCAATATGCCCCTATAGACATTATGACGACTCGAAAACAAACAACTGGCGCAGCAGGGCCGAAACACCCGGTGGAGCTTTGCTATCTCGAGGAGCTCCAGTTCGATTTGCGAAACCCTCGATACGGTGTGGGGGCATCGACAATAAAGAACGAGCGCGAAGCACTAGACCATATTGTTGACACGTTTGGAGTGAATGATGTTTTGAGTTCAATCGCGGTAAATGGTTTTTCTGATTCGGAGCCGCTTGTCGCGATTCACTTCAAGAACGAAAAAAAGATTCGGGTTCTGGAGGGAAACCGACGGCTTGCGGCGTGCCTGATTCTGACGGGGGACGTGAGGGCTGGCAGCCAGACGCGTCTGCACGATCAGTTCACCAAAATTCGCGACGAGAACGGGCGAAAACGTATCAACCCGATTCCCGTAATTGTTTACCGAGGGAAAAATGCGATGAGGGATGTTCTGCCTTACATCGGCGTCCGGCACATTGTGGGTACTTTGGAGTGGGATTCTTACGCGAAAGCTGCGTGGATCGATCAGGTACTCCGCGATCACGATTTGAGCTTGAAAAAGGTGATGGAAATGCTTGGCGACAAGAACGGTACGGCTCCCCGAATGCTGGCTGGCTACAGATTTGTGAACCAATTGGTCCGGACGGGGCATTTCCGGCCGGATCAGAGCCAGCGCAAAGGGCGCGGGAGCAATCCCGACTATCCATTTTCGTGGGTTTACACAGCTTTGGACAATCCCCCTATCAAAGAGTTCGTGGGTTTTATTGAAGAAGACGGAACCCCTGACGAGAATCCAGTTCCTGAGAACAAGTTGGAGCAGGCTGGTTGGGTAATGAGATTCATGTTCGGCGACAAAAATCACGGTGTCCCGGCTGTGGTCGAGGACAGCCGAGAAATTGGGGAACTCGCCAAAGCCGTCCGTGACCCAGTTCTGTGCAGCCGGTTGAAGGAAGGCAAAGCGGTCAGGCTGGTGATGGAGGAGGCGAGACCATCAGAGGAGCGGCTCCAGGAAGGTTTTCAGAAGGTGGCCGACCAGTTAAAGGACCTCACCAGCCTCATCGTGCCAGGCAGCTTGAAAGCGAATGACGCTCTCAGCTTGATTGAACCAGCCAAAACGATATCCAATCTTGCCAAGAAAGCGCTCTCCGATCTTACGCAGATTGCTGCTGCGGGGGATGACTCGAACGAGGGTAAGAAGTGAATCCCGATAATTGGAAGGATCGGCACAAGCAGTTTGGAGCTGCGCTTGATGCTGATCAGGTGGAGGCACAGGCCATGTTGGCTGGTGCGGCGAACATTGATGTTGGTATTGAAGACGTGCGTATGGCTGGCGTTGTTGATGACGGACTGATCGAAAAAGGCAACAGTTGGGAAGAGCGGCAGGTAGTGCTCGAGGGTCTGAGCGGGGCCATTGCGGAGGAGTTGCAGCGACGGTCAGTAATGATGAAGGATGCTTACCCTTTTAAAATCAGAAAAGAGGGCGGATTATCGTATCGGCGAAGCCACACTGGAGTTTATGAGTTCTGTCTTGCGGTTGCTATAAACCCTGCTGGCGAGGTAGCGGGAGCAACAAAAGCCTCTGTCATTTTCGAGCTAATTGCCCGCGATGTACTGGCTTCGTACTTAGGGGACGGGGCGAGAGGTTTCCGGGCAGGTGCGCCTTCCTGTGCTTTTGAGAACCGAGGCAACTCCGCAAGAGAAACATTTCTCGCACTCCAGGCACAGTGTGGCGAGTTCCGGTGGTGCCCTGAGGCAGATTTTCCCGACGAACCCACCCCCAAGCATCTACGAGATGCAGGCCTCGACATCGTCGTTTGGAAGCCCTGGCAAGATGGCCGATTGGCACAGTTCTTTGCGATTGGACAGTGCGCCTGCGGAAAGAATGATGTTAATGCAGAGAAGGGGCGTGAGCTTAGTCTGAGGCGCCTTGAAATCTGGTTACGGCCCATTTGCCATGCGGCGCCTATAAGATGTTTCTTTGTTGCTCTCCATATTCCAAACACGTTGCACCTGTACGAGATTTCAAAAGATGCTGGTGTGGTTTTTGACCGGGCTCGCATTGCGCTGGTGGCTGAATCGTCACCCGCTCGGGTTAAATCACGCGAGGGAATTGATTACCATGAGATGGCAAAGGTTTATGCTGATCCGCGAGTCGTGCAACCTGTGCTTGCACAACCGCAGTAATTTCCCGTTGCTGGACCGATGTGCCGCACTTTGATTGCTCTCAAACAGGATCGTACCCGTCGGCGGTTTGGGTGATCCACAAGTGCGTTTTGCGCTGTGTTTTTTTTGCTTGTTTCCGCTAAAAATGGAAGCCATCGTAACAGGCAAAGACCGATGAAGATGATACGAACGATCTCGCTTTTTAGCGGATGTGGCGGCTCAGACCTTGCGCTCCAACAGTTGGGCTACAATGTTGTCTGGGCTAACGACATGTCACAGGTCGCATGTGAAACATACCGCGACAATATTGGTCCTGTCATCGAGTCTGGTGATATCGCAGATTTTATCGAGTTTCCGGGAGCAGAATTTCTTGTCGGTTGTTATCCGTGTCAGGGATTCACCCAAGGGGGACGGCGCGAATCCGAAGATTCAATCAATTTTCTTTATCAACAGTTCGACCGGGTTTTGCGCATCGTTTGCCCGAAGGCTTTCGTTGTCGAAAATGTCAACGGCATGGTCTACGGCGAGAACAGACAATTGCTAAACAATCAGCTTCGGCGGTACAGACTGGCTGGCTACCAAGTCAAATGGCAGGTTCTGGATGCGCAGCATTACGGTGTTGCGCAGAGCCGCAGACGTGTTTTTATCGTCGGGATTCGCTCTGATTTGGATTTTGCCTACGAATTTCCTGAACCAAGATTTGGCGAGAACACGCGCCGGGGATTAGTCTCGCAGCAAGATGTCCTCGCCGGCATGCCGGAGTGGCCCACGGGCGACTACAACGACGAACCGTTCCACTGGTACTATCTGTCACGCAGGCGCCGTCACGACTGGGCTGAGCCCAGTCCGTGTATCGTTGGCCACTGGCGGCATGTGCCTCTTCACCCCATAAGTCCACCGCTACGACGCATTCACACGGATAAATGGGTTTTTGCCGACAAGAGGCCAGCTCGCCGATTTGCGTATCGTGAATGCGCTGCATTGCAAGGTTTTCCCCGCAGGTTCGTCTGGAAACGAGGCTCCGTCCGCGATCGTTTTCAGATGATCGGGAATGCGGTTCCCCCGCCGCTATTTGAAGCAGTGGTCGGTAATTTGAACGATCTCTGGTAAGCGAAGATTTTAGAAGCCACGCGGTCGAACCATGCCTGATGTTTTTACCAAGGCGAAGCGGTCGGAGGTAATGTCGCGGATTCGCAGCACAGATACGGGGCCTGAGCTATGTGTACGGAAATACCTGTATGCAGCCGGCTGCCGTTATCGTCTTCACTATTCGAAATTGCCGGGAAAGCCAGATATAGTTTTTGTGCAGAGGCGGATATGTGTGTTTGTCCACGGTTGTTTCTGGCACGGGTGTACAAGGTGTAGAGATGGCCTCCGCAAGCCGAAGTCGCGTCAATCTTACTGGCTGCCGAAAATTCGGCGAAATAAAGAGCGCGACAGGCAACAAATATCTGACCTTCGTGCCGCCGGGTGGGAAGTGCTCGTTATCTGGGAGTGTGAGACGTCGGATGTTAGAAAGCTGGAACGACTTCTGAAAACGATACTAAAAAGGCGAATCCAGCCGTGAACAACGACCGCCTTCGCATCGCCTTTGAGAGCGCCGCGAGAGTGTGCTCTGGCTTGAATATGACCCCAATTCCTCTAAAGGACGGGGAAGGGAATAGCGCCAGGACGCGCAACGACAAACCAACCAAGGGTCAATGAAGTTGGGGCAATTGCCCCGGTTTTCGCTTCAGAGGCGCAGGAAGATTTTGCGGCGGTACAAGAAGCGCACGAAAGCGAAGGCGAGGAACAGGCCGACGATCGACAGCACCAGGTCGCCGCTGCCAGCAAGACGGTCGTTAAAGAAATCCCGGATGTCCCCGCCGACCAGCCGCCGGCCCAGGCTGCGGAAACCGCCGAGCATGTTGGCGGTGAGGTAAACGGTGATGGAATTCATGCCCATCCAAACAAAGGGCTGGCACCACCTCTGCCATTTGCAGACATCGACGATCCAATAAAACAACGCCAGCAAGGCGGCGCTGTAACCGCCGGCCACCAGGACATAGGAGGAGGTCCAAATCTTTTTGATGACGGGGAATTGCGCGCTCCAGGCCCAGCCCAGGCTGACGAGGACCAAGCCGCCGGCCAGAAGGGAAATTACTTTCTGCTGGTCGTTGAAGGAGGGGTTGAGCAGGAACAAGCCCGCGAAGACGCCCAGCAAACAGGTGACGATGGCGGGCAGGGTGCTGAGGAAGCCTTCGGGATCAAAATAGGTGTCGTATTTGCGGCCGGGCAGGTACTGGAAATCGAGGTGGTCGGACAGGTTGAAGCCATGCCCGTAATGGGCGGTGACGCGATCGGTAGTGGCGTAAAAGAGGGCCTTGGGGTCAAAGGGCACGCCGCGCTGTCGGGCCAATTCCTCCAACTTGGGTTTTTCCAACTGAATGTTGCGAATGGGCACAAAGGTGAGCAGCGCCCAATAGGCCGCCAACAGCGAGACCGCGATGGCGATCATGGCGCGCAGGCCGCAAAAACAAAACATCAGACCCGCGAAGAAGTAGCAGAGGGCGATGCGGTTGAGCACGCCCATCAAGCGCATGTCGGGCCACGGGTTGGAAAAGCCGCCGGAATAAAACAAGGCGAGAAGGAAGAGTAAAATGCCGCGGCGAAAAACGCGCTTGACCGCGGCTTTGCGGCCCTCGCGCTGGATTGTTTTGGTAAGCGAGAAGACGAGGGAAATTCCCGCCATGAAGACGAAGAGCGGGAAGATCAGGTCGTAGAAATGAAAGCCCTCCCAATCGGCGTGGTCCAGTTCATAGGCCAGGAAGCCGGTCACGGAAAAACCCGGGGCGTTTTGGGCGCCGCCGTGGGCCATGCGGTTGAGGGCGTAAACGAGCGAGTCGGCGCCGATGATCCAGAACATGTCGAACCCGCGCAGAGCGTCCAGGGACATCAAGCGTTGAGGCGATGGCAAGGCCGGGGCCGGGGTTTCATTCATGGCGCCATCTTCCGCACTGCGGAAGGGCGTGACAATGAAAAATTGACGATCCCGGCCTCAACTTCCCAAAACCGCCCGGACATCGCGGGCACCATGGAGGACGCGGACAATCTGAACCGGCTTGGTTTCGCCTCGGTAGATGATGAGGTAAGATCGCACTTTATGAAAGCGCAGTGGCTCATCGGCAAGGTCGCGTCGCAGGTGCCCGATGCCCGGGGATCTTGCCACCGCGCGGATGCTCATAAACAATTCGTCACGCATTCGATCCGCGAGGTCTGGATCGCCTGCTTCGGTGGCGTAATACATCCAGATCTCGGCGAGATCCGCCTTGGCGGCGGGCGCGAGGATGAATTGGCTCATTTGCGCCTGGCCGCGCGGAATTGTCTGCTCATGGCTTTGAGGTCCGCCTCCACCTGGTCGCCCGACAGCCCTTTGCCAGCGTCCAGTTCCTCCAGGCCGGCTCGCACTTTCTGGCGAACGCTTGCCAAGTCAACGGGAATCGCCTCAGCGGGGCGGATGAGTATGCCGTCGTGGCGTTCTTCGGAAATAAAGAGGCTTCCATCGCTCAGACCATACCGCTTCCGTGTGCCGGTCGGCAGGATAATAGTCCCGCGCCGCCCGATTTGACCCACATTCTTGTTCATTTTTTCAGGTTAGCAGAATGTCCGTCATTCCGCAATGCGGAATTTTCCATCCTTTACCCGCAAGTGCAAACCAGGTTGCGGTCGCCCCAGACGTTGTCGATGCGGCCGACGGCGGGCCAGAATTTATGCTCGCGAGTCCAGGGGGCCGGGAAGGCGGCGCGCTCGCGGGAGTAGGGGCGGTCCCACGGTTCCCGCACAAGGTCGGTGGCGGTGTGGGGGGCGTTTTTCAGCAGGTTGTTTTGCGGTGGGGCCTTGCCTGATTCGATCTCCGCAATTTCGCCGTGAATGGCGATGAGGGCGTCGCAGAACCGATCCAGTTCCTCCTTCGATTCACTCTCGGTCGGCTCGATCATCATGGTGCCGGGGACCGGGAAGGAAATGGTCGGGGCGTGAAATCCATAATCCATCAGGCGCTTGGCGACGTCTTCGACTGTGACGGACTTGAAGTGGCGCAAATCGACGATGCATTCGTGAGCGACGAAACCGCTTTTGCCCTTGTAGAGGACGGGGAAATAAGGGTCGAGGCGGCGGGCGATGTAATTGGCGTTGAGAAGAGCCATGCCGCTGGCCTCGGCCAAACCCGCCCCGCCCATGAGGGAAATATAGACCCACGGAATGACCAGGATGCTTGCGCTGCCCCAGGGAGCGGCGGCGACAGCGCCAATGGGGTCCTCGCCGCCGAGATTAACGACGGGATGGCCGGGCAGAAACTCGATGAGATGCTCCGCGACGCAAATCGGCCCCATGCCCGGGCCGCCGCCGCCGTGGGGAATGCAAAAGGTTTTGTGCAAATTGACGTGGCAAACGTCGGCCCCGATGTCGCCCGGACGGCAGAGGCCGACTTGGGCGTTAAGGTTGGCGCCGTCCATATAGACCAAGCCGCCGTGCTCGTGGACGATCTGG
>Ga0187860_1004053_pt1 | contig 11177 bp, 8 predicted proteins | sample June2016WEW_10_4_FD_132981 | JGI IMG/M metagenome (GOLD analysis project Ga0187860, IMG submission 132981) | Peatland microbial communities from SPRUCE experiment site at the Marcell Experimental Forest, Minnesota, USA - June2016WEW_10_40 | ecosystem: Environmental > Terrestrial > Soil > Wetlands... | reverse complement strand
TCGGTTCGGCGTTCTTCAAGGGTGGTCGTGTATCGAATCTCGAACTCGAATGGATACGCAATACGACCGGCTCTGGCGGCAAACCGAACGGAGCCAAGGTGATTCGCTTGCAGCCGGTCTGCTGGAATGATCGAGATGTCGAGCGGGGCGCCCGTGTGAACTGTCAGCGAGGAGACAATGCCACCCAAGTTCTCGAAGTTGCACGTTCTGGTAGCGTAATCGCTGCTGCCATCGCGCCAGTGGAATTGCGGATTGCTTGCCTGACGACGCTGCTGCAACTCAATGGAAGCCAAAACCTCGGTTGGCGGTCTGCGACGAAGCAGCCATCTGAGCAGCGCAATCACCGCGGTGACAATAGCGATCCCGACACCGCTGAGAACCCATTGTTTATTCTGGTTTAGCCAATCAAGCATGGGCGTGATGATGGTCGTGTTGAGGCGTCATGGTGTGAGAGTATTTGTTGGTCTGCCCGCTGTCCATGCCTTTTTGTGGCGGGTCGCGAGCCAGGGCTCACGGCGAGCGGAGGCGATAGTAACGGCGGGTATAGTTCGTCCACCGGGGATCGGTGAAATAGGAGGAGCCGTTGGTGAGGGTGTTCGTGCTCACCGGAGACCATATCTGATTGGCCAGATTCGTGCAGGCTTCGACCATAACGGAGATGTTCGTTGCCCAAGAGATGATGAAGCCGAAGCGGTTAGCGTTCACACCAAAGCTGGAGTTGTTAATTAGGATCAGCGGGTTCGGAAGCAACCATGGGGCGGTTTGAAGACCGTCGAAGGTCGGACCCCAGCCCGTACTGCCCGGCAAGTAATAGACGGTGGGGTTGCTGTCACAGTTGAACACATCCAGAGCAAGGTTGGGGGCGTTCCCCTGGAAAAAGACTCCCGTCATGCTCGTGCAGCCTTCGAAGGCATAGTCCCCGATGTTGGTCACGCTGTTGGGGATCGTAATGCTGGTCAGGCTGGAGCAGGACTCGAACGCAGCTGCGCCAATGCTGGTGACGCTGTTGGGGATGGTAACGGTGTTCAAGCCGGTGCAGTTCCAAAACGCCGCGTACGCGATGCTGGTGACGCTACCGGGGATCGTGTAGCCGCTGCCCGCTTTGCCACCAGGATATTCGATGAGCGTGTTCGTGCTCTTGTCGAACAAGACCCCAGCCAGACTGCTATAGAGGAGATTATTTGTATCCACCGTTATCGCAGTTAAAGTGTAGCAGTTAGCGAAGGCATCGAACCCAATGCTGGTGACGCTGCTGGGGATCGTAATGTTGGTCAGGCCGTAGCATTCAAAGAACGCATCGAACCCAATGGTGGTGACGCTATCGGGGATCGTCACGTTGGTGAGGCTGGTGCAGTTAGCGAACGCCCCGTCCCCGATGCTGGTGACGCCGCCGGGGATTGTGTAGCTTCCGGCTTTGCCGCCCGGGCACTCGACGAGGGTCGTCTGGCTCTTGTCGAACAGGACCCCAGCCAGACTGCTGTAGAGGAGATTATTTGTATCCACCGTTATCACAATGAGGCTGAGGCAGCAAGAGAACGCATCGGGCCCGATGCTGATGACGTTGCTGCCGATCGTGGCGCTGATTAGGCTGCAGCAGCCACTGAACGCGCTGGCCCCTATGTTGGTCACGCTGTTGGGGATTGTAACGTTGGTCAGGCCGCAGGCACTGAACGCCATCTCCCCAATGCTGATGACGCTGTTAGGGATCGTAACGCTGTTCAAGCGGGTGCAGCCGCTGAACGCCAGATCGTCGATGTTGGTGACGCCATCCCCAATGGTAAGGCTGCTCATGCTCATACACATGTCGAACGCACCTTCCCCAATGCTGGTGACACTGTTGGGGATCGTAACGCTGGCCAGGTCAGAGTACTCCTGGAACGCAGAATCCCCGATGGTGGTGACCGGTAGATAATCCGGCTGGAAAATGCTCCCGACGTTGATCGTGCTAGGGATGGTCAAGTTGGTCACGGACCCGACGTATCCGGTGATGGTGACCGTGCCATTATTGGTCGTGAAGGTGAGTTGAGCTTGCAGTGCGGCGGGGAGCGTCAAGAGCAGCAGCAGGGGCAGCAGCAGTTTGAAACGCGTTTCCATGGAGGCGATTATGCGCTCTTTGCGGGCGCTGGCAAGCACAAAATTCGAGGAATTGGTGACTGGTGAGTGGTGATTGGTGGTTGGAAGGGGTCCCCACCCGAGGGGCGAGTGGGGACTTTGCGGGGGCGGGGAAAGCGCCGCTGGCGCGGCGCAGTCCAAGACTAGAATTCCTCGCCACGGGTGCGGTCGCCCCAGGCCATGCGGACACCGGTGCCGCCTTTGCCGTGATAGTAGGTCACCCCAGCCCTCTCCCCTTCGGAAGGGGAGAGGGGGAATCTTCGGCAGATTTCCGGCGAACCGGGGTTCATAGGGAGGGGGAAATCGCCGGCAGGTTTATGGCGAAGCAAGGTTCATGGGGAGCTTCGACCTCCAATGTTGGACGCGCATCGGGGCCACAAACCGATTAAGATTAAGAACGGCAGATTCAGGGGAAGGGTCAACCTCTGATTGAACCAAGGCTTTGCCGGAGGGGAGGTCAAGGGATAAGCGACTGGTAAAACCGAGGCGTGCCGGTGTTCGGGTCGGTAAAACTGAAATTGGTCTGGGTGTTGGAAACCGTGGCCAGCGTGGCCCGTGCTGCTTGAGTTGGATACCCCTTTTCGCGGTTGACATCCGCGGCCTGGGGTGGCTAAATCAATGCCAAGAGCATCTTCTTATGAAAAAGTTTTTTGTATTATTGGCGCTCTCGGTGTGCTGCATGCTCAATGCGGCAGAAACATCCACCAATCTGTTATCCATCTCGCTGGTTGACAACTCGGGGTATCTCTCACGGACCTTTGTCAAGACGCCCGATCAGATTATATCCCCGCCCGTGCTTGCCGATAGAGATTTTGTGGCCTTTGACACAACGAATCAGACCTTTGCCATCACCCCTGAAGCTGCAAAACGACTGGCCCGGGCGATTTGGGCGCTGGGGAAAAAATATTCCCCCGGATGGAGCGGGGAGGCCGCTCCCTATGTCTATTGGAACGGCACTTACGACTTAATCCCAACGCCCGTTCCATTTGTTCTCCAAGTTTCGGGCGAGACGATCTACAGGGGTATATTTAACACAATAACCTCTTCCGATTGGGTCTCGGGACCGGCCATGCTTGCCGACCAGGAGTTCATAGCCACCAATTTGACCAACAACGTGACATTTTCCATCCAGGCTGGTTACCCGCTGCCGTATGGACTCGGAACCGGAGGTGGGGTGGATCGGCGCGGTGATAAACGGATCGTTGCGGCCGTCCAAAAGTTGTTTGCGCATGAAAAGCGGTGAACGATGGGCTGGAGCCAACGCTGGAAACCAAGCGCAGCCCGTCAACCGCATAGGCCCAACCTTCCCGCCTCCAAGGGGCGGTCAAGGAACCGTCAACCGGTAAAACCGAGGCGTGCGGGTGTCCAGGTCGGTAAAGCTGAAATTGGTTTGGGTGTTGGAAACCCAGGTCAGCGTAGCCCACACGGGAAGGTTCGTGCTGGATTGGACATTATAGACGACGTTGGTCAATCCGGCCCAATGCAGGGTGGCAACCAGGTTGGTCGCGGTCACCGTGAGCACCGGGCGGGGCACAGTGAATACTGTCCACTCCAATCGCACCACGCTGTATTCCGGGATGGTGACGGAATTGGTCGCGGTCCCGGTTTGGATGAGCGCCGGGCTGCTTTGCGGAGAGGTGTTGGTGGCGCTGGGGTCGCTGCCCGTCACCTTAGAAAACCCAGGTCAGGCCGCCGCTGAACAAGAACGAATTCACACCGAGGTCGGGGGTTTGAATGCGCGCATTGGACAAGTGGATGTAGCGCGCCTGGAATATGAAGGCCAGTTTTTGCCGCAAAACCCAGCGAAAGCCGGGTCCTGCCTGGAGATTAAACTCGAAGGTGGTGCTCAAGTCCGGATGCCCAATGTCGGTGGCCGTGACGCCTGCGCCGCCGTCAAAAAATGGGTCCAGCGACGAGTTTGGCAGGAAATGATAGCGCACGATCGGCGTAAGCCCCACCAGGTAGGCGGTATCGGGGCGAAACTGTGCGCCACTCCAAAACTCGCCGGCCAATTCCACGTGGCGGAGAAACGGCACTTCCGAAGCCGAGAGCTTTCCTACGTGCAGCGTGGCGGCGGTGAGGTGATGGGCTTCGGTGGTACCCATGGCACTCACGCCGAAGCCGGCGCCCAGAGTGAAGCCAATGTTCCAGTTTGTGGGCAGGAACGCAGGCGGCTCGGGAAGGGCTGGCGACGCAGGCACTGCCGCAAGACTCAGCGTGGGCGAAAGGGAAGGCGAGTCTTGAGCCGGAGCGGAGCACACCCAAAGCGAGATTACAAGGGCCAGGAATCTTTTGAGGGATTCAGGGTTGAGGCCAGGGCTGCTGGGGGCGGGATGCGAGTTCAGCTCGGGGCCTCGAACATTAGCGAGAATGTGCGGATATTTCATCTTTCAAGGGGAAATGAGGAAGGCCAAAATGGTAATTCTGGATTGGGGGTGTCTCCATGACTCAACCGACCACAACAGGTTGTGGTAGAGGCGTGCATCCAGACCGCAGTACACGCTGCCCGTGAGCCGTGGTTGAGTCAAAGGGACACGCAGATTCTGGATTTCACATCACAGACACGCGAATACTGCTGGAGTTTCTCAACCGGGGGTTGGCTTGTCCACCGGGAAAACGGCATGATGCAGACGCCAAGGCATCTCCGGAAGAACGTGCGGTGCACTTGTTACGGCGGGTTGAACGGTCAATCCGTTAAAGACCCGATGCCCCATCCGTATTGATCGGAAGTGCGCCTGAGACGTTACTGGAGCAGGGTCTTGGCAGCCGTTCTGTTTCCAGGCGGCTTCATGGTTAGGTTGGGAGCGGTTCAGGAAACTGAGCCGCTCTTTTTTTATTGATTGTGAGAGAGCCGTTCCCACCCCGAATCCAACCTCACCATTTGCTTGACCAAAGCGGTGATGTTTGCTTAGCCGATGGCGCTACGCGATTTTGCATGGAATTACAGCACCTTCATGCAGATGGTTTGTCAACGGATCCTCGAAGGAGAGCAAAGGGGAATCAGAAATGATTCGGCTCGCGCTGGAGGAATTGGCCGCGGCCGGTTTGACCGACGAATTTTCCGTCACGGACGGCTACCTGGCCGCGGAGGGTGACCACGCTCGGGCGGCCTTCGATGGGCAGGCCCTCGAACGGATTGTAATCCACGTTCATGGTTTGGGTTTTGACCGAGAGCGTGCCGCGATAGTTCGGGTCATAGACGACCAGGTCAGCGTCGCTGCCGGGCTGAATGGTGCCTTTGCGCGGGAACAGGCCGAACAACTTCGCCGCCTGGGTGCTGGCGACCTCGACGAAGCGGTGCAGGTCGAGCCGGCCACGCTGGACACCGTAGGTGTAGAGGACCTTCACGCGGTCTTCCAGCGAGGGAATGCCATTGGGGATCAGCGTAAAATCTCGTTCGCCCATCCGCTTCTGCGTGGCAAAATCGAACGGGGCGTGGTCGGTCGCCAGGGTGCTGACCAGGCCGTCGCGCAGGCCGTTCCACAAAATATCCTGATTGCGCTTATCGCGCAGCGGGGGCGACATCACGAACTTGGCGCCCTCGAAATTCGGGCGTTCGGCGTAGGTTTTGTCGGTGACGAGGTACTGAATGAGGGTCTCGACCCAGACTTTCACGCCCGCCAGCTTGCCCGCGACGGCCTCCCGCAGAGCTTCCTCGCAGCTCGTGTGAACGATATAGACGTGCGCGTCGAGGAGCTTCGCGAACGTCATGAGGTGATGAACGCCTTCGGCCTCGACCAGGGGCGGGCGGCTGTCGTGATGCCATTCGGGGCCGGTTTTGCCTGCGGCCAGCAGCATCTGCTGGAGTGCCAGGACCAGGTCAGCATTTTCGCAGTGCGCGGTGGTAATAACGCCGAGTTTCTTGGCCAGGTGGAGCGTCTGGTAGAGTTCGTCGTCGGTGACGCCCAGGGCGCCTTTGTAGGCGAGGAAGATTTTGAAGCTGCTGAGGCCGCGTTTGATGATCTCCGTGAACTGCTTCTCGGCCCCTGCATCGTAGTGCGTCACGCCCATGTGAAAGGTGAAGTCGCAGGCGCAGTGGCCCTGCGCTTTGCCCAGCCAAAGTTCAAACGCCGCCAGCGGTTCCTCCGTCCGCCCGGGGCAAATCATCTCGATAAAGGTCGTCGTGCCGCCGACGAGCGCCGCGCGGCCTGCCGTTTCGTGGGTGTCCTTGGCGAAGGTGCCCATGAACGGCAGATAAACATGGACGTGCGGGTCGATGAACCCGGGGAAGATGTATTTGCCTTTGGCGTCGATGACCTCCGCGCCCGGAGGGGGCTGGAGGTTGCGGTCAATGCGCGTGATGGTTTCGTTCTCACACCAGATGTCGGCCTTGTAGCGGTCGCTGGCGGTGATGATTTCGCCGTTCTTGATGAGGAGTGCCATAGCTTATCTTTAATGCGAAGAGTGGTTTAGATCAATTGCTTTGAAAGGCTGCGCGGCGAGAAAGCGGGAGCTTGTCATGTGCTTTGGCAGGTAGTAGCTTGTCGGCATGATCGTAGATCAGATTCGAGAGCGGCTGCATAATGGGTTTCAGCCCTTTGCCCTTCAACTGTCCAACGGAAAAAGACTTGCGGTGCCACATCAGGACTTCATTGCGGTCCACCCCAGAATGGTGGTGGTCATTGACCAAAAGGGGATCTCCCATACTATCAATCCGCTCCACATCGTATCCATTGACGAGGCGCAGGCGAAGGAATAGAAGCCAGGACGATCTCCCGGTCCAGACCCCAGTCTGCCGATCTTTGCCGCTTCACTTCTTCGGCTCGCGGTACCATACATCCCCCTCGCCATAGCTGAACCAGCGGCTCATGGTCACTTTCAACTGCGTAAAGAACTGAATGCCTTCTTTGCCCTGCATGTGGAGGTCGCCGAAGAAGGACTCGTTCCAGCCGTTGAACGGGAACCAGGCCATCGAGGCGGGCACGCCGACGTTGATGCCCACCATGCCGCACTGGATGCGGTGTTTGAATTCGCGCGCGGCTTTGCCCGAGCGCGTGAAAATGGAGGCGCCGTTGCCATAAGGCGAGCGGTTGGCCAGCTCAATGGCGGCGTTGAGGTCGGCCGTGCGCATCACGCTGAGCACGGGGCCGAAGATTTCCTCGCGCATTATGGTCATGCCGGGCTGAACCTCGTCGAGCACCGTCGCGCCGAGGAAATAGCCGTTGGGAGCGCCACCCACTTTGACCCCCCGGCCGTCGGCGGGGATGCTCGCGCCTTCTTTGACGCCGAGTTCGATCAGTTCCGTCACGCGCTCGCGATGCTGCCGGGTGATGACTGGGCCCATGTCCGGCTGCGGCTCGCGATCGGTGGGGCCGATCTTTATTCGGCGCGCGGCCTCGACCAGCGACGGCAGGACCGTTTTGGCCGCCTCACCGACTACCACGGCGGTGGAGCCGGCCATGCAGCGTTCGCCGGCGCAGCCGAACGCGGCTTCGATGACGCCGCGGACGGAGTTATCCACGTCGGCGTCGGGCATCAGCAAGACGAAGTTCTTGGCGCCGCCGTTGGCCTGGACCCGTTTGCCGTGTTGGGTGCCGGTTTGGTAAATGTAGCGGGCGATGGGCGTGGAGCCGACAAAGGAAACGGCTTTCACCTTGGGATGCTTGAGCAGCGCATCAACGCATTCCCGTCCGCCGTGGACCAGGTTGAGCACGCCTTTGGGCAGCCCAGCCTTCTCCAACAATCCGGCGACCTTGATGGCCGTCAGCGGAACCTTCTCGCTGGGTTTCAGCACGAAGGTGTTGCCGCAGGCGATGGCCACCGGATACATCCAGAGCGGCACCATGCAGGGGAAATTGAACGGCGTGATGCCGGCACAGACGCCCAGCGGCTGGCGAATGGTTTCGCAATCAATGCCGCGGGCGATGTTCTCCAACACCTCGCCCATCAGCAGCGACGGCACGCCGCACGCGAACTCGACCATCTCGATGCCGCGCTTCACGTCGCCGCGGGATTCGACGAGCGTCTTGCCATGTTCCCGCGTGTTGCTCTTGACCAGGTCCTCGAAATTCTCCTCCAGCAGCGCCTTGAACCGGAAGAGAATGCGCGCGCGGTCGGTCGCCGGTGTTTCCCACCAGGCGGGAAATGCCGCCGCCGCGGCTTCGACGGCCTCATCCACGTGCCGGGCTGTGCATAGGGGCGTTTGGGCGATGACTTCGCCGGTGGACGGGTTGTGGACGGGGGTGGCGGACAGGTTGGCGAGGCGGCTCCATTCGCCGCCGATCCACACCGGGCAAGTAGCTGAATCCATGGGGAGACAGTAGCACGCCGGCTGCGGTCTGCAAGCCGGTGATCACCTTACGCAAGCCCCGGGAGGGCGAGCGTCCCCGCGAGCCCTGATTTGCCTGAGAAGTTTGGGCTCGCGAGGACGCTCGCCCTCCCGGAACCGCTCAGCCGCCTTCACGTCGCTACTCCCGCCGGCGCGCTTCCAGTTTCAGCCTTCCGCTTTCTGCATTCTGCATTCTTCCTTCTGCCTTCTGTCCCCCTTCCCCCCGCCCGCCAGCACAAGCCGCGAAACGTCATCCGCCCGCTGCACCGAAAAAAACCGGCGCGGCCCGGTGGAGGCAGCGCAGAACCTCACAGCCTTGAGGCCGCAAAACGGGCGCGCATGTATCAGTTTCGGTCCGAATATCGGTCAACCACGACAACCGCCATAAAGTCATCTGAGCCTTCGATGGCGTTGAAGGTTACGAGAGTAACGACATGCGCTATGCCTCTCTCAAAACAGAAACGGTCGCCGACACGCGGAATATGGTCGTACGGCCAAACAACCTCTCGATGCTGATTGTCGGCTCGAAGAAGTGTGATTTTTGGTGTTTTTTTCATAAATAGCGATGTGTGGTCTAACGACCAGCGACCTCGTTAGGCAGTTGGTTTTTCATTTCGTCTTTCATCAACAAGACGCTGGACAGCTTCCTGCCATGGATACTCCATGCGCCCTGCGCCAACGCTGGCGGTGTTGTAATTGCAGGCGCGATTTCGGCACAGGTAATTGTCATACGTTTCAAGGAACCCGGTGGGCTCTGGCGCTGGCTTTTGGCAACGAGGACAGGAGGCCCTCACGTGAACGACCCTTCCCTTCGGAAACGAATAGCGCCAGGTGAAATCGAGTCCGAAGAATGTGTCGCTGCGGTATCGGTACAGGCGCGCATACCAAAGCAAGTGCAGCAAAACCAACGGCAGGAGGAACAATGCTGGCAACACCCATGCTGATACTCGAATGTCTGCTCGCAGCAGAGATAAAAGTCCGTGCGGAGTAGGTTTCGCCGCGACGATGGCTTTCCAGAGAAGGTTTAGCAGTAGTGCCAGAACCGGCAGCACGATAGCCGACGTTAGGACATGTACCAGAATCCCATCTTTGTTGCTGCGAATCCAGCGCAAGCACTTTTTGCCTTCTGCTTGAATTGCTTCAAAGGTGGCCGCTGAGATCGTGGCGCCACCGTCCTTATGTAGAGTCACTTTGGATTCGACTTTGATACTGCGTGGATGATTCATGTTTTCTTCTTCGTGTTCTTTTTCGATTACAACTCACACCAATGTGCGTAAACCGCAAGAACGAAACGCCAAACGCCAAAGCCGTCGTTTTTCAGCCGTGTCGGCTGGGCCGGGCGGGAGCGGATTCCGGCGGGTTTCCGGTTCGGCGGGCGGAAAACCCCATTTCACGAGGAAAACCGCGAGTCTTGGCCCAAGACGGGGCTTCTTTTGGCACTCAGGTCGCACGTTGCTTTCTTGCAAACCTTCTGGCGCGGACGTAACCTTATCCAGTGCCGACGGTGCTGCGCGTCAAATGAAACTGAATAACACTCCGCCACCGGACATAACGACGGTGCAAATCACCGATGAACGGCTGACCTTCGGCTTGGAAGACGGACGGACGGTGAGCGTACCGCTGTCGTTTTATCCCACGTTGCAACTCGCCACACGGCGCGAACGCGCGGACTTTGAGATCACCCACACCTCCGTTTATTGGCCGAAGCTTGATTGCGACATCAGTTCCGACTGCCTGCTGCGCGGCGCTAAGGAAGCCCGCAAATTTGCCGAGCGCGCATGGCGCAAAAAGGCAAAGCTCGCCGCCGCCTGAAACTGATAAGCATTTGCTTTTGGCGCGCCCGCTTGTACTTGGCGCTGCGCGGGTGAATCGCTCACTGGAGCGAACAGCATCCGGTGAAAACATGACATTCTCATGGACCGACCCCTTCATGTCTCAGTCAGCGAACCGCATCTGCGCATTTATCTGGCCAAATCAGGCTTTCTAAGTCAAGTTTTGAACAATCAGATTGCCTGTCATGGCAGTCTGTGGCGCTTCTGGCTTCGTGGCACATCCGCCGATGAACATCGCAAATGCGACGAATGCTTGGACGGGATATTTCATTTATGCCACATATTCCGCCGCGAGGCGCCAGCACCTGCCATGCTCCACGCGTTCAAGCTATGGGTTGACCCGTTTACGGCTTGACCCCGTTCTCTGCCACCGGGCGTTTCTCCCTCTCCCCGCCAACGGAGCGCGGGGAGAGGGTTGGGGAGAGGGCACAAACGCTGTGGCAGACAAGGGCAGCAGCTATCTCCCGGCGTGACGGCCTCCTCTCCCCAGCCCTCTCCTCCAAAGGAGGAGAGGGAGACCGAGTCATCGGCTGCTGGCAGTGTCAAGAAGCGCCCTCAGCGAACCGCATCTGCGCATTTATCTGGCCAAATCGCGCTTTCTAATCGTGATGATTCTCGGTGTTTTACTGGCCGGCTTGATGACGATGGTTCGACTGTAAGAGCCTATGCGTTGCTTGTGGCCTAAGGTGTCGCACTGATCCGCGAAGAACCCGAGCTCGATCCGTTGATCCTTATTTGTCAAGGTGATTGTCTGGTGCGGCGACACATAGACAATGGGATAACACCGGCGGTCCTCTTCGAATAAACTGACTTTCCGACCAGGAGTTAGAGGCACACCGATCCTGGTTACGCTTAGGGTGTATTCAGTCAAGTTTTGAACTACCAGGTTGCCTGTCATGGCAGTCTCTGGCGCTTCTGGCTTCGTGGCACATCCGCCGATGAACATCGCAAATGCGACGAATGCT
>Ga0187860_1004052_pt1 | contig 11178 bp, 12 predicted proteins | sample June2016WEW_10_4_FD_132981 | JGI IMG/M metagenome (GOLD analysis project Ga0187860, IMG submission 132981) | Peatland microbial communities from SPRUCE experiment site at the Marcell Experimental Forest, Minnesota, USA - June2016WEW_10_40 | ecosystem: Environmental > Terrestrial > Soil >... | reverse complement strand
GCCCAGCGCCTGGCGGTCGGCCGAGCACGACACGCCGAGCCCGATCGGCAGCGAGGCGCCGTGGCGCGGCAGCCGGATCACGCGCACGTCGTGGCAGAAATATTTGCCGCCGAACTGCGCGCCCACGCCGAGCGATTGCGTCATTTTTAGGATTTCCCGCTCCATCTCGCGGTCGCGGAAGGCGTGGCCGTCCTCGGAGCCGTGCTCCGGCAGCGTGTCGTAATATTTGCAGGAGGCGAGCTTCACCGTCTTCATCGTCATCTCCGCCGAGGTGCCGCCGATGACGATGGCGAGATGGTAGGGCGGGCAGGCCGCGGTCCCGAGCGTCAGCACCTTCTCCTTGAGGAACGGCAACAGCCGCTCGCGCGACAGAATTGACGGCGTCGCCTGGAACAGAAACGATTTGTTGGCCGAGCCGCCGCCCTTGGCGATGAACAGGAACTTGTAGGCCGCGTCGGCCTCGCCCGCGCCCTCGGCGTAAATCTCGACCTGCGCCGGCATGTTCGAGCGCGTGTTCTTCTCCTCGAACATCGAGATCGGCGCGAGCTGCGAATAGCGCAGATTGCGCTTGAGGTAGGCATCGCGCGCGCCCTCGGCCAGCGCCGCCTCGTCGTCGCCGCCGGTCCAGATCAGCCGGCCCTTCTTGCCCATGATGATCGCGGTGCCGGTGTCCTGGCACATCGGCAGCACGCCGCCAGCGGCGATGTTGGCGTTCTTGAGAAGATCGTAGGCGACGAACTTATCGTTATCCGACGCCTCCGGGTCCTCGACGATCGCTTTCAGACTCGCAAGATGCGCGGGACGCAGCAGATGATTGATGTCGGTGAACGCCACCTCCGCCAGCGCCCGCAGCGCCTCGCGCGGCACGACCAGAACCTCCTCGCCCAGCACGCGCTCGACCCGCACGCCCTCGGCGGAGATTTTGCGGTAGGGCGTCGTGTCTTTGCCGAGCGGGAAGAGAGCCGTGTGTTTGTAGGGCGGCGTCGGATGGGAAGTGAGGGGGGCGTTCATGGGGCTTCCTTTACTATATCGAAAATGCAACGAGCAATCCTGACAAGCTGACCGATATCCTCCGGAACGGCCGGATAAATCTTCATCATGCCTTCATCGGGGTGATGCACGAATACGGGCAAAAATTTGCCGATCCGCTGTAGTTTATCGTTCAGCGCATCTACTCGCTCAAATTTCGGCGCCGCAACTTCCCAGTCGGCTGGGTGCTTAAAGGCATCATTGACTGCAGTTGCATAATCTTCGGATACTCGTTGATATTCGTCTTTGGTATCGGCATCAATGAACGCTGGAGGCACTGATAATGGTATGCGATGGGCCGCCGGATCGCGCCTAGTGCTCAACTCCCTATTCCATTCCTTGAACGGCTCCATAAATTCAGCAACATGAGCTAGATTTTGATCTTTAAGGAATTCGCTGTTGAAAAGACCAATCTTAATGCGTGTGGCGTCCCCGGCGAAAGGTCAAAAAGAAGCCAAGCGAGATTATCTAACGTACCACGAATGTTTATGTAGATTACGTTTAGGTCGCGTGCGACTTCTTCAACTTGATCGCTTAGAGGCGACTCGATTCGATCCGTCATAACCGAGCCGAGAATTCCACGAAACGAGAGCCAGATGAATTTGGACCGTCTAGCAACTCCGAACCTCATATGAAAGTTAGCCTCGGTACTTTTTATATTCTGCGACAAAGCAGCCGAATCAAAGTGAACGTCGCGAATTGCATCGCTGACGCACAACGCGTGCATGTGCTCCGCCTGTCGATAGCAATGCGCATCCTTTCTTTCATCACCCGTTAGTGCGCCTAATTTTCGAAAGAAATCCAGGTGATGGTCGAAGCTAAGTTGTGCATCGCTAATCGGCATCACACGACTCGCCGCTAACGCGGGCACGGCGCTTTCGCGCCCTTGCCCACGCCAAAATTTTTGCCACCCGCCTGCCGCTTCGCATACGTATCCACCAGCGCGCGGATCATGCGCTGATAGGGTATGCGCCGCTTCTTGGCTTCGCGCTTGAAGAAATCGAGGCTGCAGCGCGACAGCGAGAGCGTCACCTTAACGTTGTCCTCGCGCGGCACGAGGTCGGCGGGAGGCGGCAAAAATCCTCGATCACGCGCACGCGGCCGATCTCGCCCGCCTTGTATCTGACAGTTCTACTCCTCATGGATTCCGGTTACCCGCCGTAGAAAACGCTGTCGCCGAGGTCTTTCATTTCCAGAATGGCGGCGTCGGGGCGGCCGGCCGGCGGGCGGTTGAGGTGGGCCTCGATGACCTCGCCGACGACGATGTGATGGTCGCCCTGTTCGACGATCGCGGTTACACGGCATTCGACCGCGCCGGGCGCGTCGACCAGGATCGGCGCTCCGGTCGTGCCCTTGCGGAACGGCTGGCCGCTCAATTTGCCGTCGCTGACGTCGGCCGGTCGGAAGAAGGTGAAGGCGAGGCTCTTCTGCTCCTTGCCGAGCATGTTGAGCGCGAAGGTTTGCGCCGCCTTCACGGTCTGGTAGGTGCCCGAATCGGTCTTGACGCCGACCACCACGAGCGGCGGCGCAAAGGCGGACTGCGTCACCCAGTTCACGGTCGCGGCCGCAATGTTGCCCTTCCCGTCGTCCGCAGTGAGCACGTAGATGCCATACGGGATCATCCGCAGCACAGTCTTCTTGGCGTCCGCGTTCATCGCTTCCTCGCTTTGCCGTCGAGCCTCGGGCCGCGAGCCTAGCGCGGCCGGCGTGTAACGCAATCCGGGATTGGGCGTTCCGGCGCCACAACATGCCCCGGATTTCGCTGCGCTCATCCGGGCCGCCTGCTGATGGCGGGATTACGCTTCTCGCTAACGCGCCCTACAATACAGCGACGACGGCGCGCGGACACAGATCATGAGCGAGATCAAACAACCGGGTCACACCATAAGTGAACAGCGGGCGAAACTGCTGCGCGTCGCGATCTACATCTGCGTCGCGGTGCAGGTGCTGCTTTGGCTCGGCCTCTTTTTCTATATCGCGCAACATTCCAATCCGAAGGGCGACGGCATGGAATGGGTCGCGATCATGCCGGCGAGCCTCATCCTCGTCATCGGCGTGGCGCCGGCGCTTGCTTTTCGCCGCGAGGGCCGGCTGCTGCCGGTCGGCGTGCTGCTCGCGTGCGTTGGCGTGGTTACTCAACATCGCTTTGTTTCTTGAGATTGTACGTGAGTTTGCCGAAACCGCGGCGCGGTAGCCAGTCGCAGGGCGGATAGGCGACGCAATCCGCCAGTCTGCGCCCGCCGTTACGCGTGCGGCGTAATCGACCTACAATGCCCTTCTTGGGGGTGAAACGTCCAATGTCCGACATGACCGCGCCGCTCAGTCCGGCCGAAGCGACCGTGCTGCTGTCGCCGAACCTCGTGAAGGGTCACAGCGCCGTCAAGGCGACACTGCTGCTGTTGCTCGCGACCGGCGTGCTGCGCATCGAGGGAACCGAACAGCCCGGCATTTTCCGCACCAAGAAGATCGCGCATCTGCGCATCGCCGCCGCGCCGAAAAATGCGCCGCCCGAGGTCACAGCGCTTCTCGACGTGGTGCGGGCGGCGCAGGCCGAGGGCGGCAAGATCAAGGATGTGGTCAAGCTTGCCGGGAAGACCTTCGGTCCCGCCTGCATGCAGTTCAGTCTCAAGTTCATCATCCCCGCGCTGATCGCGCGCGGGCTGTTGCTGAAGAAAAAGATTCTCTTCACGCATTTTTTTCGCCTGACGCCGGCGGGCGCGGCGGAGCAGGCGCGCATCAAGTCCGATCTGTTCAAGGCAGACGACGTCGTGCGCATGCTCAAGTCCGATCCGGCGCGGGCGGCGGCGTTGGCGAAGACGCTCGGCACCAATGTGCTGCTCAGCGACAAGCTCACCAAGCAGTTCAAACCGCTTGCCGACGCTATGCGCACGAATGGCGGCGCCGATGGCGCTGTCTTCGCCGATACCGGTGCGCATCACGCCGGCCATTCCGGCGGGTTCGACTTCGGCAGCTTCGATCTGGGCAGTTTCGATCTCGGCAGTTTCGACGCCGGCGCGATCGACGCGGTGCATTCCGGCATGGATTCGTTCGATGCCGGCTTCAGCGACGGTGGTGGCGGCCATGACGGCGGGGGCAGCGGCCATCACTAGAGGACCGATTACATCGCATTTTACACAATCTGCCGGCGGGACTTTAAGGGGATAGCGATAATGTCCCGCTCACTTTCACATTGCGCAAAACAAGGGCCATTCGAATGGATTTCGGCAAACGCGTTTCGATTCGTGAGCCGCGCTCTGGCCCTGCCCCGGTCGGACAACGGATCTGCGTACGGTGCTCTGGCACCGGCTGGGTCAGCGAGCGCGGGAGTCGCGTCACCTGCAAGGCCTGTAAGGGCACCGGACGAGTAGATGCCAAAACGGATCGCGATTCCTGATCGGCCCGCAATCTTGGGGCGCCGTCGGCATCGCGCGAATCTGCCTCTGCGCACACGATCTTTTCGGAAAACCGGCTTCCACTTTTCCGGATCATGCACTTTTTGCGTTGGCGCATGATCTTTCGGAAAACCGGCTTCCACTTTTCCGGATCATGCTCTAATGCGAAGCAATGTCTGCACGCACCGTCCGCGTCGGCCGCTCGGCCACTGGGCTCGGCCTGTTCGCGATCAAGGCGATTGCGCGCAACGCCTACATCGTCACCTACCGTGGCCGGGTCATCTCGACCGAAGAAGCCGACCGGCGTGAGCGGCACGGCGCAAGATATATGTTCGAGCTCAACCGCCGATGGACCATCGACGGCTCGCCGCGACACAATCTCGGACGTTACCTCAATCATTCGTGCCGGCCGAACGCGCAGGCTGTGTTGCGCAAGGGCCGGATCGTGTTCGTGGCGCTGCGCGCGATCGCGTCCGGGGAGGAAATAACCTACGACTACGGACGGGAATATTTCGACTACTTCTTCAAGAAGACGGGCTGCCGCTGCGCGGCGTGCACGGCGAAGGCGGCCCGCCGCCGGGCGCGCAAACGCTAGTCGGCGCGACCTTCACTTTTCGTCTTTGAAGGGGTCTTCCGTCGTCCACTTCCAGGTCGGACTGGTTTCCGTGACCTTCACCACGTTCTGCATCGCCGCCTTGGTGATCGTGTCATACGCCTTTCCGGCGCGGTCGGTCACGCGGACTGTGGCGTCGATCACAAGCCATTTGCCCGAAAAGTCGCAGGTATATGGGGCCGCCCGCATGCCGCCGAGATGAACCCACTCCCGTGGAAACCGGTTACCCACACAATTGACGTCGTCGGCCGTCTTTTTGATCGCGGCCAGCGCGGCGCCTATCTCCTGCTTCAGCTGGGCCGACTGGCCGATGAGCGGATCGATATCGCTGAGCAGAAGCGAACCGCCCTGGCCGAGCTTGTTAGGATCAAATCCCAGCGCTGGCGTTGCAGCGAGCAGAACGATCATGAACAAACAAATCCGGGTCATTCCTTCTCCCTTCAGCACGTATGAAGGCCAGAGTGTCAGGCTCCAACGCCCTTGCCCTTCAGCGCGCCGCCGATTTCATCGAGCACCGCCGGATCGTCGATGGTCGCCGGCATGGTCCAGCTATCGCCGTCGGCGATTTTCTTCATGGTGCCGCGTAAAATTTTCCCCGAGCGCGTCTTCGGCAGCCGGCCCACGGTGATGGCGAGCTTGAACGCCGCCACCGGGCCGATCTTGTCGCGCACCAGCGCGATGCATTCCTTCTCGATCTCCGTCGGCGGCCGGTTGATGCCGGATTTGAGCACGATGAAGCCGCAGGGCACTTCGCCCTTGAGCTCGTCCTTGATGCCGAGCACGGCGCACTCGGCGACGTCGGGATGCGACGCGAGCACTTCCTCCATGCCGCCGGTCGAGAGCCGATGGCCGGCGACATTGATGATGTCGTCGGTGCGGCCCATGACGAAAATGTAGCCGTCGTCGTCCTTGAACCCGGCGTCGGCGGTTTTGTAATAGCCCGGAAACTCGTCGAGGTAGCTTTCGCGCATGCGCTGATCCGCCTGCCACAACGTCGGCAGGCACGCCGGCGGCAGCGGCAGCTTGACCACGATCGAGCCCATCTTGTTGGCCGGCACCTCGCGGCTGGACTCGTCGACCACGCGCACGTCGTAGCCGGGCATCGCCACCGTCGGCGAGCCGTGCTTGACCGGCAGCATGCCGAGGCCAACCGGATTGCCGGCGATCGCCCAGCCGGTCTCGGTCTGCCACCAATGATCGATTACCGGCACGCCCAGCACCTGCTCGGCCCATTCGAGCGTGGCCGGATCGGCGCGCTCGCCGGCGAGGAACAGCGTGCGGAATTTCGACAGGTCGTATTGCTTCAGAAACTTGCCTTGTGGGTCTTCTTTCTTGATGGCCCGGAACGCGGTCGGCGCGGTGAACAGGGCAGTAACGCCATGCTCGGCGATGACCCGCCAGAACGCGCCGGCGTCAGGCGTGCCGACCGGCTTGCCCTCGTAGAGCACCGAAGTGCAGCCATGCAGGAGCGGCGCGTAGACGATGTAGCTGTGGCCGACCACCCAGCCGATGTCGGAGGCGGTCCACCACACCTCGCCCGGCTCGAGGCCGTAAAGATTCTTCATCGACCATTTCAGCGCGACCATGTGGCCGCCATTGTCGCGCACCACGCCTTTCGGCCGGCCGGTCGTGCCCGACGTGTAGAGAATGTAGAGCGGGTCTGTCGCGGCGACCGGCACGCAATCGTAGACCGAGCGGGCGTGCACCAGCGCGTGATCGCGCATCGTCGCCCAGTCGTGGTCGCGGCCGCCGACCAGTGTCGCTTCCGCCTGCGGCCGTTGCAGGATGAGGCAGGCGCCCGGCTTGTGCTGGGCGAGCGCGATCGCTTCGTCGAGCAGCGGCTTGTAATGGACGATGCGGCCGGGCTCGATGCCGCAACTCGCTGAGAGGATCACTTTCGGCTTGGCGTCGTCGATGCGGGTCGCCAATTCGCGCGCGGCGAAGCCGCCGAACACCACCGAATGGATGGCGCCGATGCGCGCGCAGGCGAGCATGGCGATCACCGCCTCCGGCACCATCGGCATGTAAAGCAGGACGCGGTCGCCCTTTTCCACGCCGAGATCGCGCAGCATGACGGCGAGCACCTGGGTCTCGGTCATCAGCCGATGATAGGTGATCGTGCGTTTGGTGTTGGCGAGGGGCGAATCGTAGATGATCGCCGCCTGGTCGCCGCGCCCGGCATTGACGTGGCGGTCGACGGCATTGAAGCAGGTGTTGCAGACGCCGCCGGTAAACCAGCGGCCGTAAATCCCGGCCTTCGGGTCGAAAATCGCCTTCGGCTGCTCGAACCACTCGAGATCGGCGGCTGCTTCGGCCCAAAACCCCTGCGGGTCGCGCTGCCAGTGCGCGTAGACCTCGTGGTAGCGGCTCGAACGGACGTCCATGGCGCTCCCTCTCGCTTACTCTTCTCGCCTCATTGTCGATCCCGGGCGGTACTCTTTGCAAGCCGCGCGGCCCCGGCACTGCCGCCATGCATCACAATGCTGGCGTCGAGGCGCGCGCTTTGATCTATGTCACAGGGTTGTCCTGCCAGAATCGCAGACCCCGTGATCACTGATCCGCTGTTCTATCTCGTGGCTATTCCCGCCGTGACGCTGCTCGGCTTGAGCAAGGGCGGCTTCGCCGGGCTCGGCATGATTTCGACGCCGCTTCTCGCGCTGGTCATGCCGCCGCTTGAAGGCGCAGCCATTCTGTTGCCGATCCTCATCTGCCAGGATGCCATTTCGGTCTGGACCTATCACCGCGCCTGGAGCGCCTGGAACCTGAAAGTGCTGTTGCCTGGCTCGGTGCTTGGCGTCGGCGCCGGCTGGCTGCTGGCGAGCTATCTCTCCAACGCGGCGATCGAATTGACCGTGGGTTCGATCGCACTGGTGTTCGTTCTTTATATGTGGCTTGGGACTTGGCTGCGCGCCTATCTCGGCCGGCCGCCGGCACAAGCGCGGCGGCCGCATCCGGCCATGGGTGTTCTCTGGGGCGCGCTCTCCGGCTTCACCTCGACCCTGGTGCAGGTCGGTTCGCCGCCATTTCAAATTCACATGTTGCCGCAACGCCTGGAGAAATTCACGCTGGTCGGCACGACGGTCATTTTCTTTACCATCCTGAATTGGATGAAGGTCATTCCCTATTTCGCACTGGGCCAATTCTCGGCGCGTAATTTCGCCACCTCGGCGGTCCTGCTGCCGCTCGCCGTCGCCACCAATTTTCTCGGCATCTGGCTCGTTCGCAGAACGCCGACCGAGCAATTCTATAAGATTGCCTATGTTCTGATGCTGTTGATCGCCGTCACGCTTCTTTGGCAGGGGGCCAGAGGCTTCGTTCGCTGAAAAGCGTGCGGCCTGTGCCGCCATTCTCAAAGCCGCCCGTTTTCGCTAGGCTGGCTCTAGGGAGGCGATACCGAATGCGGACGCAGTACGACACCGATCTCGGCCGCAACGCGGCGAATTTCCAACCTCTGACGCCGCTCTCTTTCCTGGCCCGCGCGGCCGAGGTTTACCCGGACACGACCGCGATCATCCATGGCGGGTTGTCCCGGAATTACCGGGAGTTTTATACGCGCGCGAAAAAATTGGCGTCGGCGCTCTCGCGCCGCGGCATCAAGCGCGGCGACACCGTCTCGGTCATGCTCGCCAACACCCCGGCGATGGTCGAGGCTCATTACGGCGTGCCAATGACGGGCGCCGTGCTCAATACCCTCAACACGCGGCTCGACGCCGCCATTCTCGGTTTTACGCTCGATCATGCCGAGACCAAGGTGTTGATCGTCGATCGCGAATTTTCCAAGGTCATGAAGGACGCGTTGGCGAGCGCCAAAGTGAAGCCGCTCGTCATCGATTACGACGATCCAGAATTTAGCGGCGCCGGTGAGCGGATTGGGATCATCGAATACGAGGATCTTTTACGCGAAGGCTATGCGGATTTCGCCTGGCTGATGCCGAACGACGAATGGGACGCGATCTCGCTCAACTACACCTCCGGCACCACCGGCGATCCCAAGGGCGTGGTCTATCACCATCGCGGCGCTTATTTGCTTGCGCTCGGCAATGTCATCACCTGCGAGATGGGCAAGCATCCAGTTTATCTGTGGACGCTGCCGATGTTCCATTGCAACGGCTGGTGTTTCACGTGGACGCTGTCGATCGTTGGCGGTACCCATATCTGCCTGCGCGCGGTGCGCGCGGCGCCGATCTTCGACGCGATTGCCAAGCATAAAGTCACGCATCTGTGCGGCGCTCCGATCGTGATGTCGACGCTGCTTAACGCCGCACCGAACGAGAAAAGGCCGCTGCCGCATGAAGTCGAGTTCGTCACCGCCGCCGCGCCGCCGCCCGAGGCCGTGCTCGGGGCGATGAAGGAGGCCGGCTTCAACGTCACGCATGTATACGGCCTGACCGAGACCTACGGCCCCGCGAGCGTCAACGAATGGCGCGCCAACTGGGACGCGCTGCCGCCCGACGAGCAGGCGGCGAAGAAAGCGCGCCAGGGCGTGCGCTATCCGGTGCTCGAAGCGCTCGACGTGATCGATACGGACACGATGCAGCCGGTGCCGCGCGACGGCGAGACTTTGGGTGAGGTGATGTTCCGCGGCAACGTGGTGATGAAGGGTTATCTCAAGAACAAGTCGGCGACCGAAAAGGAATTCGCCGGCGGCTGGTTTCATTCCGGCGATCTCGGCGTCGTCCATCCCGACGGCTATATCCAGCTCAAGGACCGCTCCAAGGACATCATCATTTCCGGCGGCGAGAATATTTCCTCGATCGAAGTCGAGGACGCGCTCTACAAGCATCCGGCGGTGTCCGCGGTCGCGGTGGTCGCCAAGCCCGACGATAAATGGGGCGAGACGCCGTGCGCGTTCGTCGAATTAAAACCCGGCGCCAGCGCCACCGCCGAGGAACTGATCGCCTGGTGCCGCTCCCACCTCGCCGCCTACAAATGCCCGCGCCACGTCGTGTTCGCGGAAATTCCAAAGACCAGTACAGGCAAGCTGCAAAAATTCAAGCTGCGGGATGTGGCGAAGGAGGTGTGACTTACGACAACGACTACCAACTCCCGCCCTCGCGGGCGGGTGGCCAGAATAAGCCTAAACTAACCGATTAATGTACGAACACGTCTTGCCTTAGCCGTGCGATCTCGTCCTTGACGTACAATTTGCGCCGTTTGAGTTCGGCGACCTTGAGATCGTCTGCGGACGGGTGGGTCAATGCTTCGTGAATTTCCTGCTCTAACGCCTGGTGCCTTTTTTCGAGTTCCGCAAGATGCGATTCAATCGCCATGTGGGCTGCCTCCTTGCGTTCTAGTGCCTCCGGACCCCGTGTGTACGATGCTACACCACTATGACTATCGGCAAAGATACTCCCTTTGTCGCGCCGGGAAAATCCCCGCTGTGCACCGGGCGTCGGCGGGCGGCGGCGAGCTTGTGGCGCATTCGCTAAAACGCGATAATCCATCGTAACTTACGGTCAAATGACCGTGCCCGAGGGGCGCCCAGGCGGCGATGACACAAGAGGAAGAACGCGAGCTTCGGGTGCAACTTGCGCGCCTGCAGCAGGAGCATCGCGACCTCGACGCCGCGATTGCGGCGCTGCAGGGTTCACCGGGCGCCGACATCATCCAGGTTCAGCGCCTGAAGAAGCGCAAGCTGCACTTGCGTGACCGCATCACCTTCATCGAAGACCAGCTAACGCCGGATATCATCGCGTAAACCGGCCATCCAGAGCTTGTCGCCGCTCCATCTTGCGCGCGTACATGGCGGCATCGGCGCGCGCGAGCACCTCGGCCGATGTGTCGAGCGGGCCGATGATTGACAGCCCAGCGGATGCGCCGACGACGAGTGTCGAGGCGCCCCAGCGCACGGGTGTCGCATAGACCGCGGCTTCGAGGGCTGAGGCTTTGGCCGCGGCGTCAGCGTCGGTCACATTCCACAGCAGCACGACGAATTCGTCGCCGCCGATGCGCGCGACGACGTCGGAAGCGCGCACGTGCCGAACGAGCGTCGCCGCGATCGCTTTGAGCACTGCGTCGCCGGCGGCGTGGCCGTGGCGATCATTGACCGGCTTGAAATCATCGAGATCGAGATAGACCAGCGCTGCGCTCACCGCGTAACGCTTGACGTAAGCGAGCGAGCGCGTGAGTTCGCGCTCGAAGCCG
>Ga0187860_1004049_pt1 | contig 11181 bp, 9 predicted proteins | sample June2016WEW_10_4_FD_132981 | JGI IMG/M metagenome (GOLD analysis project Ga0187860, IMG submission 132981) | Peatland microbial communities from SPRUCE experiment site at the Marcell Experimental Forest, Minnesota, USA - June2016WEW_10_40 | ecosystem: Environmental > Terrestrial > Soil > Wetlands... | reverse complement strand
TTTGAACTTCGTTTGTACCTTCCATAGGTAACACTCCTTTCGGTTCCTCCCGGGAACCACGGCTCTGGAGTGTTACCCCTTTTCCTCAAGAATTTCTGCTCATTATCTGGTCGTTAGCCCACGGAAAGATATTGGATGGACTGGGCAAAGCGCGAAGAAGACTAGAGGGAAAGGGGCAGGTACCCTTCCACGAACCAGGAGCCAACCGCTCAACGCGACGTAGGGGCGGGCCTCGTGCCTGCCCACCCGGGTCCGATTCGGCCCCATTGGGCACCTACTAGGGTGCCCCGACGAGATTCGACGTAAACTCAAAAGAAATCCTCTCCCGTCGGAAAATTTGTCCTTACCCCTCTAGCCTCTGGTCGCCATCGTGCTTCATATCTACCGGAGTATTGTCGAGTGGGTAAAATGGCGCATCGCAGAGCGGGTTTTTGGGGCAGGCGGCAGGCTACCCAAGAAGGCTCGGTAACCTAGTACCTATCCCCCCAGTGCCCAGCGCCGAAAGCGCAACTCCCGCAAACGAGCGAGGTATGCCACGATGTATTAGAAAAGGAAGGTACTTAGGCACCGAAGTAAGGGAATTCTAAAAAGTGTATGTATATGATACAAAAATATTTAGTTCGCTTTAGAGGCGCGAGCGGAGTGAAAAAGGGGAAATAAAAAATGAAGGCTACTCCCACGATGTTATTGAAAATACATGCAGAAAAAATGTCAGTCTTGGCTACTCCCACGATATTCATGAAAACAAGCGACTTAAGTCGAGATAGCCACGATGTTCGTGAAAATAGAGGTAGTTGGGCGTCGGGACAAACCGGCAGGAAGCAGAGCATGAGAGATCAGAAAGGAGAGCGCCCTCTGTCTCGCGAGAGCAAACCAGAATTACCGAATGTCCACGCGAACGAAATGAACGCCCCCCAGGGATCAACGCCGGAGGCCGAAGTCACCCCCCGCGTGGCCCATTTCGGGCGGGGGATGAAAAAAAGATGTTAAAAAAATACGTTCGAAGCCGGAATGTGTATGAAAACAAACAAATCTCGGACACAATGCCCGGAAAAAAGTCGGACATTTATGTCTTAGATTCGGACATTTTAGTCTAACCGACACCCATTTTGCAGAAAATCGCCGCTTTGCGATGACAATTTGCCAGATCAATTCGGTTCTATACTAACCTGCTGCGGAAGATGAGGCGCCAAGTCGGCGACGAGAGTCAGCAGATCATTGCCCCATTGAACCCGTGATGTTTATGAAAAGAACCCGTTTAACGACGAAACAACGAAATCCCAATGGCCCAGACAAAAATCAAGCCATTGAAAATAAAGGGACTTGCGAGAGCCGTCGAGAGGCTACGATGATGAAAAAAGCATATGAAAAATGTAGGGATAACCCGTGATGTTGATGAAAACAAGCGTCAAAATAAATCGACTTGGCTCCTATCCCGTGATGTTCATGAAAAATAAGATACTTATCGCTCATACCCCGTGATATTATTGAAATAAAAGGAGTAAGATGTCGGAGTATGGGGAGGGGGGCACACACCACGTTTCCCGGTTTTTCAGTAGGGCATCATGCCCAGGGCAGAGCGCCTTTGGGCCGACGTCCGATTTCGTAAGCGGGCGGTTTGCGCGGTTTGTGGTACAACCAACACTTCGCGAGAATGCACCAAACCCAGTGACGCGATGATGTCCGAGTGCGACACCTTGCTGGCGGACATTGTCGGACGACATCCCACTTCCCTACCCCGCCCCGCACTCGGTTAATCCCACACCGGTTCCGGGGAGACGCGCGAGGAGATTTCCTTCGTGAGTGAATACGGTCGGCGATCTTGGGCCTCCGCTGGCAGTCGCTGCAACGCACGGCGTCGGTCGGCAATCCGGCTGTGACGCGAGGGCGAGGCCGTGATAAAGTTGCGCCGCGTGGGAACGCACAATCAAGGCCATTACGAAAGAGCGGGAGGAAATCAACGTGGCATCGAGGCAGGCAAAAGCGACGGATTCCGCAGCGAGCCGGTTGCAGAAGCCGGCTGAAATCCCCGTGGGGGTGGTGGGCCTGGGGCTGATGGGCAACAGCATCATGGCCTGCCTGTTGGCCGCCGGACACCCGGTTGTCGGCGTAACCCGCAGCCTGGCGCGGAGGCGCAATACGCGCCGGCATTTGCAATCCCTCCTCCGCGAGATGAAACGCGAGAAACTGCTGCGCGCCGATCCGGCAAAAGTGTTGAAGAACCTTCGCCTGACGGAGAGTTTCGCGGACCTGCGTGACTGCCACGTGGTGATTGAGACGGTGCTGGAGGACCTGCCGGTGAAACATCAGGTGTTCCGGAAGGTTGAGGCGGTCGTGTCGCCGGAGACGATCATCGGCAGCAACACCTCCGCGATTCCGGCGACCACGCTGCAAAAGGGGACTGTCCATCCCGAAAGGTTCATGGGCATCCACTGGGGGGAACCTGCGCATGTCACCCGGTTCATGGAAATCATCTGCGGCGAGCAAACAGGCCTGCGCTTCGTCGAGCGCGCGCGGGCGCTGGCGCTGGGTTGGGGGAAGGAGCCTTCCATCGTCCGGCGCGACATTCGCGGTTTCTTGACCAACCGTTGTATGTACGCCCTTATGCGTGAGGCGTTCTACCTGGTTGAATCCGGCTATGCCACGATTGAGGACGTGGACCGTTCCTTGCGGAATGACCTCGGTTACTGGCTCACCCTCGCGGGGCCCTTCCGCTTTATGGATCTTACCGGCGTGCCCGCCTACCTGCGCGTCATGAAGGATCTGCTGCCGGAACTGTGCTGTTCGAAGGAGGTGCCGGCGCTGATCCGGAAAGTGGTGGATGAGGGCGGCCTGGGAGTGGCCAATGCCCGGGGCTTTTACCACTATACTCCGGAAGAGGCCCGGCGCTGGGAGAAGCGATTTCTGAAATTCAGTTACGATATTCGCGCCCTGGCCCAGAAATATCCGGAGGGGCCCAGCAGCGAGCCGTTAAAGATGGAAGATTCGAAAGGTTGAAAAGGGAACATCCTATGCGTTCCTGGCTGCTGCTCTTCAGTTGCAATTTGATGTGGGCGCTACAATTCACCTGCGTCAAGTTGGTGCAAGATCAGGTGGGCCCGCTCGTGACGGTGTGGGGACCGATGACCCTGGCCACCCTCATGCTCTATCCGCTGATTCGCGCCGAGAATCGCGACGCGTACAAGGGGAAGGGACGGTCGCGAAAAGACATCCTCCTATTTTTCGTTCTGGCAGCGGTGGGAGTCTTTCCCGGGCAGGTGTTCATTACCTGGGGCACACGGATGTCGCTGGCCAGCAATGCGGCACTCCTGATGTTAACGTTGCCGGTCTGCACCGCCATTTTGGCGATCATTTTTCTCCACGAGCACATGACGTGGATGCGGTGGGTGAGTTTCCTTTTGGCAATTGCCGGCGTGCTGATGTGTTCTGGCATTGACTTGCAAGGTCTCAATTTCGGGACGAGCTTCTTGTATGGGAATGCCCTGATTTTTCTCGGCACGCTGGGCAGCGCTTTTTACAACTCCTACGGGAAGAAAGTGCTGGAACGGTACTCGCCAATGGAGATGCTTTTCTATACCTACGTCGCCATGTTCATCCTGATGACCCCACTGGTGCTGGTGCAGGAGCATGGCGTTTTCAGCCACATCACGCAATTCACGTCGCGCACCTGGATCGGGCTCATCTTGCTGACTTTCTTCCACAATTACCTCTCCATGGTGCTGTTTCTGAAGGCGCTTAAGATTCTGGATGCAATTCAGGCGGCCCTGTCGAACTATTTGATCACCTTTTTCGGGGTTCCCATCGCGGCGATTTGGTTGGGAGAGAAACTGACCCTGATGGCTATCGTGGGCGGTCTCCTGGTGCTGGGGAGTACCTTGCTGATTACGCTTTGGGATGGCACCAACGCAGATTCACACCTTAATGAAGATTTTCCTTCTATACATCCAGAAGAGCAATAGCCAAGCAACCAGAAAGACTGAAAGGGCTGAAAAGAGCTCTCCGCAGGAACCGAGTTTCCCCGCAATCGGATCCGTAAAGACCCCGACGATCTTGCCAACCGGAATAATGCTCATGAACATGTAGGTGAAAACGGCATTCATACCAACCACGACCAACGGCAGTGTCCATTGCTTGTGGCCTCGAACGTCGATGAGCCAGAGAAAGAAGGCGAACATCAAGCAGGCCCAACCAGCCGACATGACACCGTAGGATGTCGTCCACATCTTCATAATCACCGGAATAAAAGGGCTCAGAATCCATCCCAGAGTCACTCCAGCAACGCCTACCACCGCAATGATCCTGGCCTTGGCGCCCGTTGACCGCGAACCCATCAGCAATTCACCCATCATGAGACCAAGGATTGTCGTGGAAACCGTAGGAATCGTTGAAAGGATGGTGCCCCAACCCTCTGGTGCATAGGGCCATACCTGCCAATGTTGTCGAAGCAAAAGCACGTCCACATAGTTCACCAAGTTGTGATTGAGCTCGTAGGTGCCGGCGGCAATCCCGGGAGCGGGCGCCAATGTCAAAAGGAGGGCATAGCTAATCAGGATCAGAGAGGCCACCGCGGCCTGAATACGCAAGGACTTCCTGGCAAGCAGGAAAGCGACCAGATAGGCAATGGCAATCGGTTGCAGTGCGCTGCTCAATTCAATGAGATACGGGTGACCCAACCAGACAGACTCACGTATAGAGCCAAGCAAAAAAAGGACCGTGGCGCGTTTCACGGCGTGCCACATAATGTGGCGTCCAGATTGTGTCCTGGATCGCTTCGCAACCGCGAAGGGGATAGAAATTCCGGCCATCAACATAAAAGACGGCCAGATGCAGTCGTAGAATCGCAGGCCCTGCCAGACAGAATGGTCGAATTCATAATAGAGCAGATTCAGGATAGGATTTTTTCCAATGGCGTGGAGTGACCGGACGACTTCGGCCCCACCGGCAAGCCATAGCATAATGAAACCGCGAAACGCGTCCAGGGAAACGAACCGTTCTCTCGTTGGAGCAGAAAGCGAGGTGTCACCTGCTATGGGCTGGCTCGCGGCGAGGAGCGCACGGCCACCTTCCAGATCCCGGTCTGGACCGTCAACCGTCATACTCCCAATCCTTCGCGAGGCGGGGTTCCTCGCGTGACTGACGCCATCACAAGATCGAGTTGCTGGAGAGTCTGGTCAATGTCTTCCGGCGTATGAGCGGCAGAGATGGAGCACTGCTTGGTCTCCACCGGAAAGAAGTAGACCCCGCTCGGAATCAGTTCCTGACGCATCCTTCGATCGAGGTTGAAATCAGCATGAGAAGCCAAATCGTGCCAGTCCGTGGGGCAATGATCCATAAAGTAAATGCAGAATGCCGAACCTTGCCGGGCCACCACGGCCGGGCGCGAGCACTTTTGCAAAATGGTACGCACACCCTGCTCCATTCGCTGCCCTAGTGTCTCAACGTGCCGATAGACCTCGCCATCATTCATTAATAAGCGCTCGATGGTGGCGATAGCCGCCGCGGTGGGAATGGGATGTGCGTTGTAGGTACCGGCCAGAAGCACGCGCTTCGCCGCCTCAGGGTGAACAAACCAATCCATCAAGTCCTTCCTTCCTCCCACCACTGCCATCGGATAGCCATTGGCGATTGCTTTGCCGTAGACAACAAGGTCAGGCGCAACCCCGGCGAGAGCGGCATACCCCCCCAGCGCGTGCCGGAAGCCGGTCTTCACTTCATCGAAAATAAGGACGAATCCATAACGGTCGGCGAGAGCACGCAAGCCCTCAAGGTACCCGGGTTCGGGCTTGATGATGCCGATGTTCTGTAGGATGGGTTCGATAATCATGCCGGCAACAGCATAGTGTTGGCATACGTATTCGACGGATGCGAGGTCATTGAAATTGACGATGTGAACGAGTCTCTGATGCTCGAGCGGAATACCGGCGCTGATCGGCCGAAACGCGTACTCTCCGGGGGAGACGCGGGGGCCAACTTGCTCAAGAGGGGTCATGAGATTACACGCCACATCGTTATGCCACCCGTTGTAGCCACCTTGAATGACGATCAAATGGTCGCGGCCGGTCGCGGCGCGCGCCAGACGCAGGGCCTGATACGTGGCCTCGCTCCCGGTATTCAGGAACTGCACCGATTCCACCCACGGAATGTGGTCACATATCAACTCCGCCAGTTTCCCTTCCAGAATCGTGGTACCGGAACCAAAAAGGCTCAGACCATCCTGCATGGCCCGAGTCACAGCTTCATTAACGTACGGATCGTTATGGCCAAGAAAATACGGCGCAAAAGCCGCATGATAATCGACGTAGCGATTCCCCTCGGCATCCCACATGTAAGCGCCGCAGCCTTTGACAAAAGCAATCTCCGGTCGTGTCGCCCGGTTTACGGAGATCACGCCCCCTGGAATGTACTTTCGATTGTGTTCGAAAATGCGAGCGGATTGGCTGTACCGGTCCGCAGAGTGTTGAGCGTTCAATTCAGTCACCTGCCTATCTTCCGAAATTCGAATGTTTGATAGCGCCTTTTCCATCATTTCAGGTGCGGTTTTTGGCCACGAGTAACTCGCCCTGATTTCATGTTACCTAATGGGCGAAGCTTGAAAGCGGCGGGATGGAATCCCCTTCTTTTGTAGCATCCGAGAATTCCTGTAGTTTCTCCTGGAAGCGGAGCCAGGATTGATACTCCTTATCAAATCTCCCCAGGGCGGTACCCATGCGATAAGGTGTGTACTCAGCAAGCCACTCACGCCGGTAGATGGATCGCAGGCCCGTAATCGTGTCCATTAAGTCGAACAAACGGGAATGGTCAGGGTATGTGGTTACTGATCCCCATTCGTTCCACCATAATTCGTCCGTGGGGCGTCGGGGTCCCAGCCTTTTCCACATGGCTTCCAGTTCCGGCGCAGTCTGAAACTTCTGTCCCGCGTAGTCGAGGAGCTGGCTGCCGAACCGGAGGCTCTGTAGCGTGACAGGATCGCCGCCGCGCGACAACGCCTCGTCGAGATGCTCTTCAGCGTCTTCTGCCCTCAGTCGCGTCTCGCGCAGATCCGAGAGGTGGTCGCTGGTTCGCTTGAGGATGGTGGGAGAATACGGGTCTGTCCACATCGCCAGCACCGTTTCATCACCGAGCGCCTTCTGGAGGTCGAGTTCGGATTCCGTGAGGTCTTTCAGTGCGGCAGTCACTTCGGGCGCCACCGTTGGCGGATACATGAGCTCCGAATAATCCGAGAGAAAGGCTTGATGGTCCATGGGAGCCGACTGCCATGCCGCCCCCGCGCCGTAGGCCAAGCCCGGCCAAGCCGTTCGCATCAGATTCTGCGCGCCATCGGTCCAAAGGGTATTCATCAATCCCATCGTTCCCGATTTCCGCCCGGCGGCAAGGAACGTATCGATATTGGCGAAGCTCCGCTCATAGTCGGGCATGACCTGGTTCCAGCATGTCACGCCCGTAGCGATCATATGAGGGATGTGCTGAGCGGCAAGAGGCCCCAGCCAGTGTTGATAATGCGACTCGGGACCCGGGTCGTACTCCCAGGCAACAGCGACGAGCCCGGGGGGAAGCTGGGCAACAATCGCGGGATACTTCACGATGATGTCACCCCAGGCCATCACGGTTTTCCCATAATGCTTGAAGAGATTGTCGACGCTGGTCAGTTGCCGGACGAACAACTCGGCGGGCTGAGCGGCGGCACCTTTCTCGTGGGCGGCGATTTCGATCTGAAAGGTTTCGTCAAATCCGATGTGGACGAAAGGGCTGGGGAAAAGTTGCACAATTTGGCTGACCCAATCTGTGAGAAGCGTCATCACCTTGGGATTACGAGGTTCGAACTCCACGCCATGGGGCAAATCGGAGAGATCCGAGTATTTCTCCACGCGGAATAGGTCATGGAGGTGGCCGAAAAGCTCGAGGCAAGGGATGACATCGATGTGCCGCTCGCGCCCATAGGCAACAATTCTTCGCACCTCATCCTGCGAGAAACGGCCTTCCGGATTGATGAGACGATATCCCTTGAGCTCAATACTTGCCTCACTGTAAAAGTAATATTGATTGGTTTTCCACCGGGCCAGAAAATCAAGCTGGCGCTCGACTTCCTTTTCCGTTGGCAGCGCGCCATGGCTCATATCCACCATCACACCACGATAAGCCAGCGACGGCCAGTCTTTAATCTCCACCAAGGGCAAAACTCCCTGGGCGCCCGTCCCCTCCACCAACTGTTTCAATGTCTGGACGGCGTAATATAATCCCGCCGATGAGCGCGCGCTGACGGTGACGCCGTCGGCCGTAGCCTTCAGTGAATAGGCCTCTCGCGAATCCGGCCCGGGACGCTCGTCCGGGGCCGGCAGCGCGTCGATGCCTCCCGTGCGCTCAAGGAGAATGCCATGCTCGCACCGGCCCCCTTCCAGAACGGGGATCGATGCCTCCACCCGCACCGAAAGAGCATCGGAAAGTCCGCTCGCGGCAAACCGGTCCTCGGAACCAGGAGCGGACGCAAAGCAAATGCTCAGCCCCCGCAAGGAGAGCTCACCGCCGCCATAATGGATTTCCTGCGGGCGGGGCAATAGGGGATTGTGCTCCGCAGCGCACCAGCCCGCTTGGGCCAGCATCAAGGCGAACACCCCTCCGAGTATTTGGCGGAACCGGGGTAGTGCGCAGAACGCTAACAGATCCACGCGCGACCTCTCGCTCCAGTGAAGCATTTTTGTGTACATGCGTCCCTCTCGTTGTCTGATGGCACTCAATCCCAACATTCATGCGGCTTGCAGCTTACACTTTCTTGACGACAGATGTCACCAGCCTCCTGCGGAAGAATGCTTCACGGCCGGTATGTGGCTTACGTGCGGCGCGGCCTGGCGCGCTTCCTGGCGGTTTCCACGCACCGGCGCACGCTGGTACCCAGGCTCGCCATCTATGACGACTTCGACATCGTTCATTTCCGTTACAACGCCGCGCATCCCGGCGCGGAAAAGGAAATCTTTCCCCTCCTGCCCCCCCACAAGCGTCCCGGCATGGTTGCGTTCACCGCCACTAGTTGGGGCCAACTTACTGGCAACGCCAGGATGCCGACCTTGAATTCGGACGCGTTTCCGATTCCCAAAAACGAGCGTGTCCCCACCGCCACGGATTGCTACCGCTACGTCCTGAGCCGCCCGGAAGTGGACGTATGCATGACCGGCCCCGCCGATGAGAAGCGAATGAACGAAGCGCTCGAGGCCCAACGGCTTGGTCCAATGTCCGAGGAAGAATTGGCCTGGATGCGGCGCGTGGGCCGGGCAATAAGAGGGAAATGAGCCGCCGGCAATCAGAATACGCGGCCTTCCCGTGGTAGAATGCCCGCACATCGTTGTAGTTGTTCCCGCACTCGGGAGGTGCCGATGTGGCGTCGACCGGTCGTGACCATCCTCATGCTCATCATCGCAGTGATTCTGGCGCTGCCCCTGCGGGCGCAACCGAATTCCGTAGCGCAGGGCCCGCTCTTCGGCCTTGCGGCTCTTCCATCAACATGTGCGACCACGGCGCTGCCCGCGGGAAGGCAACAAGAACCCGTCGCCCCGGGAGTGAGCCCGGCACATGCTGACGTAGCGGCGAGTTTACCTCGCCATGGCGGCGTAAAGCCGCCGCTACGGCATGCCAGCCTCAAGGTCAGCGCCGCAGCGCCGGGCACTGGCCCGGCAAAACCCTTTACCCAGGAGCAGGTCGTAAGCATGGTGCGCGACGGATTCGGAGACGAGTCGGGAGCGAAGCTGATCGACCAATGGGGAATTGATTTCGCCCCATCTGAGGATTTTTACCAAACCCTCAAGGCCGCAGGCGCGAGCGAGGCATTTCTTAAGGCGTTGCGCGCCGCCAAGCCCCCCGAGCCCGCCAGCGCGAAGAAGCCGCTGAACCAGGTGCAGGTTTTCGCCCTGCTGGTGGGCCAAGTGCCGAGCCACCGAGTCACTATGCTGGTCCAGGAACGCGGAATCGATTTTGAGCCCACGGATGACTACCTTCAGGAAGTCCGCTTGGCTGGCGGCGAGGACGAACTGATTAGTGCACTCAAGAGCGCCAAGGTGACGAAGCGGGAGAGTGTTGACCCGGCACTCCAGGCGCGGCAAACGGAAGTCCGGCAACACGTCGCGCGCGGGGCGGAATTCTTCCACGCCAAACGTTATGCTGACGCCGAAGCCGAGTTTCGTGCGGCGGTTCGGCTTGACCCTCAAAACGCGGAGTTACATGTCGACCTTGGCGCGGCTCTTGCCGGAAAAGGCGATCAGGACGGAGCGATGGGAGAAAACCGCGAGGCGCTGTCCTTAAACCCCAATAATGACATAGCGCACAACAACCTCGGCTTCGTGCTCGGAGGCAAGGGGGACTTCGAGGGAATGGCTACTGAAGAACGCGCGGCGCTACGCTTGAACCCCGACTATGACATGGCGCACGCCAACCTCGGCCTCGCGCTCGGAGGCAAGGGTGACACAGATGGGATGATCGCTGAGGAACGCGAAGCACTACGCTTGAACCCCAATAATGCCCAGGCGCACACCGCCCTCGGCATTGCGCTCGACCACAAAGGCGACCTGGACGGTACAATCGCGGAGTACCGCGAGGCACTCCGATTGAACCCCAATGATGGTGACGCGCACTCCAACCTCGGCATGGCTCTCGGAAAGAAGGGCGACAGAGATGTAGAAATCGCGGAAGAACGCGAAGCGTTGCGCTTGAACCCCAATGATGCCGACGCGCACTACAACCTCGGCAACGCTCTCATGGGAAATCGCGACTTGGATGGCGCGATAACGGAATACCGTGAAGTGCTGCGCTTGGATCCCGATCGGGACATGGCGCACGCCAACCTCGGCTCAGTGCTCGGAGGCAAGGGTGACAGGGATGGCATGATCGCTGAAGAACGCGCAGCGCTGCGCTTAAACCCCAATAATGACATGGCGCATTACGGCCTCGGCCTCGCACTGGAGCAGAAAGGCGACCGCCGGGGTGCTCTGGAGGATTATCGCGCGGCTTACACGCGCGACCCGAGAAACCCGACGTACAAGCAGAATTACCAGCGTCTGTTGCGCAAAGTCGGCCACTAATTCTAGCTCGCTTTCAAGATGAGACTAAAAATGATACAATCGCGGCATGTCAAGACCACGACACATCGATTGGAAACTCGTCTCGAAAGCGCGAGCCGTCGTTGCCGAAACCACCGAT
>Ga0187860_1004043_pt1 | contig 11191 bp, 15 predicted proteins | sample June2016WEW_10_4_FD_132981 | JGI IMG/M metagenome (GOLD analysis project Ga0187860, IMG submission 132981) | Peatland microbial communities from SPRUCE experiment site at the Marcell Experimental Forest, Minnesota, USA - June2016WEW_10_40 | ecosystem: Environmental > Terrestrial > Soil >... | reverse complement strand
CTACCGTAACCGTCTCCCACGGAATCCCCCGCAGTGTGAGCATGGCCTCAATCAAGGTCGTGAATACCGCACAATCACCCTTGGGCCATTGCATCTTAAGAAGCGCTTCCGGGGATATCAGCAGTTGAAGTTCGTCGAATTTGAAAAGCCAGTCCCGCAGTAGCTCCTGATGGTGCACAAACTTTATCAGATACCGCGCGTACCACCAGCAGCAGGTAGCTTCATCCTCGAATGCCACCGCGTGGAAGAATCGCCAGGCATCGCGCCATGCTTGTTGAATGATTGGATCGGAAAGCGAGTGCTTGACCAGGTCGCACATGAACCGGACGGTTTGCGCGGTCGCTTCGTCCGTGTTCTCGAGACTTGCTTGCCGGAAATTCGGGTACGCCCGGAGCCATTCGGCTGCTTCAGTGTCCGATACCGGCCGCGTCCAAGGCTCTGAGAGACCCGTCACGGGCCAAGCATAGCCGAGATTTCAAAAACGCGCAAGTCATTGGGGAATAGAGTAGTATAGTTTACAGCCATACGTCAATGGACCAACTGAATACCATCTGAAACCACGCGAAAGAGGCAAAATTTCTGCCATGGGACGCCCGAAAAAACCGCAAAATTCAAAATCCAACGTTGTGCCGATGAACCCGGAAGCCGGCGGGAATGTCGCGGTCGCTGAACCCGAGCCCGAAACCGAGACCGAGCAGGTAGCAAGCCCGGCCGAACAGCCGGCGCCGGCCAACATTCCCCCTCCGCGCCAGAAATCGCCGGGATTCTTTCAGCGAGTCGCTGAAATTCCGAAACTCGACTGGGGAACGCGCGCCTTCATCTACGTGTATTGCCTCGAGCCCTTGTGCGATCTACGACGCGGAAGGGAAACGAAATACCTGGTTAGATTGGGGGAGCCAATCGAAGATGAAAATTCCCTAATGATGGATTACGGAAGCGGTAAGTACCGCCTTCAATTGGTATACCGCAAACCGGGTGCCACCAAATCCGACGCGGTCGATTCGGTTGAAATCGAGATCTACAATCCAAAGTATCCCCCCAAGATTCCACGGGACATTTGGCTCCCGGATCGTCGCAACGAACGATGGGCCGCCCTGTTACCCAAAGAGCAGCCTACAGTCTCGGAAGGCTTGGGCACCATGACCGAAGCCTTCAAAGCGTTTAAGGAAATCCGGAAGGACCTGCAATCGGATATGGCCCCTCCCCCAGCACAACCGGAGCAAAACAAGATGGGCGAGTTTGCCGAGATGATAACCGCCGTGAAATCGATCCTGCCTACTACCGGCGCCGCCACGGTCGAATCCCAGATGTCTGGTACCTTGCAGCTTGTTCAAACCATCATGGCCATGAAGGCCGACAACCCGATGGCGGAAATTTACAAGCTCGAACTGCAAAGCCTGCGGGACGAGATGAAAGCCGAGCGGGAGGAAAACCGCCGGCTGCAAAAAGAGATGAACGACCGGAAGACGGGCGAGGACGCGAACGGACTTGAAGCCATCATTGAGAAATTTGAGAAGATCGCGCCGAAGCTTCAAAGTTTGCTTGGACTCGGAGGAGAAAAGCTCACCGATGTAGTTCACGGCCGCCGCCGCCCGTGGTACGAAGAACTGGCATTGAGCGCCGTACCGCAATTGACGCCCAGCCTGAATACTTTGATCTCGAATGCGGCCAACTACTTCATGGCGCGGCCCGCCGGTCTGGGAGCCACACCCGCCACAGCCACATCAGCATTGCCCGCGCCAAATGGTCAACCGGCCGCACAAGATCCCCTGGAACCGCTCAGGCAGAAGGTGGGAGCCTTCCTGGGCGCGAACATCGGACCCTTGCAAAAGCGTTTTGAAGCCTTCGTGAAAGGCACGCCGCGAGACCCGGACAACGCGGAATATGGAACCATTAACGGGGAGGACTTCGCCTTGTGGGTCTATGAAGAACACGGCAACCAAATTCTTCAGGACGCACGCTCTCTGGGTTCCGCGAATATCCGCGCCATGTTCCAGCATTCCCCATACTGGGTTGCGATCCAGCCACACGAAGCGAAGTTCATGCAATTTCTGGATCAAGTGCTAGCCTTCACGCCGGATGAAGAAGACAAGGACGAAGGCAAACCGGTTGATCTGACAGAGGAAAAATAGTGGCCGTTCTGACCCCACGCCAGATGACCATTGCGCCCTTGCTCGCGCGCGGGATGAGTTTTAAGCAGATGGCGCACGAACTGAGAGTCTCTAGCCAATATCTAAGGGTGACCGCATCCCAGATGTACAAGCGGACAGGGACAGACTCCCGATGGGCATTTGCAATTTGGTGGCTCACTTCCGGCCTGGAGGACCATCTGCTATTCGCGGGAAATGAGCAGGACTTGGTGACGAGCCCTTTCGAGTAGTTCGATTCGATTTGAGAGAAGAGGAGAAAATAAAATGGCGCAGAAGTATTCAACCCGTTGCCACATTTCCGACGCGGAAGGCAACGTATGCGGACAGGAGATCGTACTCACCGCAGGCATTAAAGTGCCCGAGATTGGACAGGAGCCCGAGGTTAAAACGAAAGCCTTCGTGCAAGCCATCGTGGGCCACCTCATGAAAAAACATCCCGGCCATGCGGCGTTTGCGATGGCGACCATGGAACAGTTTCTTGCCTACTCGGTCGTGGGCATGACGCAATCGGAAGATCCAGGCTGTATGCTGTTTATGGCGCGCTTTGCCGAGTATGCCTGCAAGATCTCGGCCTTGCCAGTATCCGACAACATGATCGTCGGCCTGGTCACCCGCATGGAATTGACGACGGAAGATCCGCAACGCGCAAAAATCATCCAGGCTATGCAATACATCAGGGACTTTCAGGTGCGCAGATTGGCTCCCCCGGTTGTCGATTCATCCCAGATCCGGCTTGGCCCAACGGCATAGCCGGAATCTCGTTATCGAGAGCGCTTGTTAAGAGCCGTGATACGCCCTATACTGGGGAGTGTCACGGCTCTAACCGTGTCAGGAGGTTGTCTTGCCCGCCAACACCCGTGGACCCGAATGGAAGCCCCGCAGATGCAAGTGCTGTGGGTTGACTTTTATCCCGCTGGATACCAATCCGGCCAATGCCAAACGTAAGAAGTTCTGCACACGGAAATGCAAAGACGGATACCACCGATCCGGAGGAATGAACCTGCCCAGGCTCATTGAAGTGGTAACCCGCAAAGTAGTTTCCGCCTTGCTTGCGGATGAAGTGTTCCTCGAGCGGATGAGCGATAAACTGCGCGTGGTGAAAGAACCGACGCCCAAAGAACCACCATGGATCTCTTCGCCCGGATAGTGAAGCTCTTTAGCCGTCTATGGTCTGCTGTTGCTCATGAGTCAACGGGTAGCCAAGTTCGCGCATGGCTGCGACCGTCTCGCGCCAGGAAATCTTCCTCCGAAACGTGCCGCTGGCGAAGCGTGGCCGGCAGGGTGGGGTTCTGCACCCGCTTCGGAAATCCGTCATACGTCCGACCCAATAGCGTTCTTCCAGCCACCTTCTTCCGTACACCGCCCCATTGCTTGAAGAAGAACGGAACCTTAGCGGCCTCGCACTGCTCACGGATCGAGAGAACCCACTGTTCTTTCATTGGTCGCGCGCCGGGACCGCTCTCGCCGCCGACGATGACCCACGATATGCCTTTCAGAGGCAGCTTTCCAAGATCCTCCAGCAGCGGCTCGACGGACAGGAATCGCACAGCAGCTGGCGCGGCCTGAAGGTCGGCAATCCTCGGCAGCCCGTACTTCCGGTCCTCCACGGAAACGCCCCACCAGATATGCGGCTCCTTCGCGGCATCCCTCAAAGGCCCAGCCAGCATTTCCCGAAGATTCCCTGAACGCTTCGTAAGCACCTGGTACGTGTGCCAGCGCGCCAGCCGCATTGTTGCCACGACGCGCTCGATAAACGAGAAAGGCACGCCTTCCTGAAACAGGTCGCTCATCGAATTGACGAAAATCATTCTCGGCTCGCTCCACCGCAGTGGCTCAGCCAGCTTTTCAGGCACAAGCCGCAGGTCGAATCCCTGCTCGAACGGATGCCCCTTGACGCCGCGGAACCGTTCTGCAAACCGCTCGGCGTAGCAGTGCTTGCAGCCCGGACTGATTTTCGTACAGCCGCGCACGGGGTTCCAGGTTGCGTCGGTCCACTCGATTTTTGAAAGCAGAGACATTCGTTAATCCCAAAGATTCGTTTGATCTGTACCGTGTCAGGAGGTTGTCTTGCCCGCCATGTCCTGCATGACACCAGAGTACCACCTAGCCGTCTATGGTCTGCTGTTGCTCATGAGTCAACGGGTAGCCAAGTTCGCGCATGGCTGCGACCGTCTCGCGCCAGGAAATCTTCCCCCAACCCGGCCATCCGCCGCGAGTCTTCGCGAAGTGAGCTTTTAAAGCGGACCACATCGCCAGGTCTTTCGCTGCCGCGTGAAATCCCTCAGGAGGTTTTTCGCGCGCCATGATTTCATCCCAATCCAAAGCGTCGGCTTCGGTGCGGATGTCCATTACCGCTTGCGGCCATTCGCGCGTGTCCCGTTCCAAGGCCTGTTGCCAAAATCCATGGGATTGGGTACCCAGTTTGTTCCGGCCCGGCCCTTCCGCGTAATAGAGTGCATCTCTGATCGCTTGCCAATGAAGCGTGAGACGGTCTGGAACATCGATCGAAAATGCTTGTGGCTTGCCGTACTGCTGTTCCCATTCTTCGAGGGAAGAATTCAAAGGCTCGAATTGAGACCGCAGATTGTTTGCCGTGGTGATGATTTCCCGCAGAGTGGGAAATTCATCGTCAAAGCTGTTGAGCACCGCTTGGACATGGGCCACGGAGACGCAGCACTCCTGGAAGCATCGCGCAAAGACTTTCTCGCCGGCTTCAGAATTTGGGTACCCTCGGAAGCCTGACAGGTGAAACCGGATCAAGCCGCATGCGACGTCCTCATTCACATAGGCGTTCATGCGATCCTCGCGGCGCGCATCCGGCGCGTTTCTTCCGCAATCGCTTTGCGTTTTTCGGCCAGGATTCGTTTATCCTCATCCACCATGGCCTTGATTTCCTGTGCCGTCAGATCCCGCTTGCCAGGCGGCAAGTCTTTAGTCTTTCGCCAGTTGTGCGTAATCTCCCGCAGAATCAATACCGCAGTCCTCGGTGAATTGATCGGACGTGCGGCGCGCTCTACAACCGCCTTTACCAGCCAATCATGGGGGACGTCCTCAATAGCATCACATGCGGATTGCAGGCATGCTAAGTCGCCGGATAGGGATTTCTGACAGGATCGCAGAAGGAACGGGTCCAAAAGCTCTGAAAGTTCGCCGGCCCTCGGATGTTGGACGGGGGACGTGCCAATTTTGCTCTGCGCACCGCGCCCTTTCTGGCTGGATTGTCCCCCGAAAACTTGTTTTACGGGTGTAGTAGTTGGGACAAAACCGCGACATCCTTGTCGGGGTTTTTCGTCTATCCCGTTTGTTTGCAACAAACCGTTAACGCCATTTGCAGGTTCCCATTTCGGCACCGCGGAGACCAGTAACCTCCCCCCTTCTACCACCGCGGAGAAGTCGGCGTCAAGGGTGGTCGCAAACGAAATCGACTCGACTCCGCACTCTACCTTGATCGGTTTCGAAGTCTTGCCGGCGCCAACGTGCACGGGTTTCGCCGTCAGTTTTGTGACCGTGGCGTCTTTCTTTGCGTCCTCGGGTTCTGGCTCTGGCTCATCCTCTGTGACTGGTTCCCCGACCGGACCCGGCTTGTAATCCGGCAGAGATTCCCAGGTGCGGAACAGGGGCTTTACGTTGTTCACACCCTTTTTCGACTGGTCCCAGATGATTACCTTCCGCCGCGCCAGGTCGCCCAACTCGCGCTGTATGGTCCGCTCATCACACCCGCAGAGTTCCGCCAGATCCGAGGTTTTCAGATCCACCGCCGATTCCATAAACGCTTCATCCGGTTTGGTGAATTGACCCAAGGAAGCCGTCAGAATGACATACAGAAGTTGCGTAGCCTTCCCCGCCGTCAGCCGGCCGGCTTCGACCACCATGGCAAACGAAATGGGAGCGTATCCCGTAAACCGCTTGCTCCGGTAATTCGTCTTCGCACGCCATTTGGCAGCGAGAGTAGTACTCTTTTGAGGTTTAGATAATGGATTTGTAGCCGTGGCCATAAATTAAATTCGCCCCATTCTACTTCCGAGCTTCGCACCCGCACAAGTGATTTTTGTTTACCTATCCTGTAGTAGTTCACGGGAGAATAAAAAGCGAAAGGAGAACAAAAATCGACATGCGCCAGGAATGTCGCGAAGATGCGACAGGAATGTCGGATCTTGGGGGCGCATCTATATATTCAAATCATGCATAAATAAAACCAATACGGCGGGCGGGTTTTCGCAGCACTCCGATACCCGCCCGCCGCTCTTTGCTTTCGGCCAAAAACACCCCGATACCAAGTACCGATATCAGGGACCCTCCCGATTCCCCATTCCAAGTTCCGGACGCATACTGAGATCGTGCCGCAAGCTTCCCAGGTCACGCAGCGGGACATCTACCAGGGCCGCAAGCCCGTGCGAGACCCCCTGTACCGCCAGTTCATTAAACGCTTACCCTGCGTCGGATGCCTGAAGACATGGGGCATTGATCCGGCGCATACCGGCCCGCATGGGCTAGGCCAGAAGGCGTGTGACCTGACTTGCATCCCGCTCTGCCGGCGATGCCATGACGCTTTCGACTCCGATCCGCGCGGATTCGCGGATGCGCACGGGCTCGATATCGCGGCATTGATTCAGCAATTCAACGTTTTCTATTTCGCAAAATTGAAAGGACAGGTAGCATGAACTCCCCCACCCAATCCTGGATAGGATTGACAGTCACTTGTGAGCACTGCCAAACCTCCAAAGACGTTAGCCGAACAGAAATCGCGCGTGGTGATGAAATTCTGCCGCAACATCCGTGCCAACAGGACGGTTGCCAGGCGATGCTTTGCGACTCCTGCGAGCAATTCCGGTGCACCGATTGTGACCGCGTGATGTGCATAGAGCACCAGAGCATATTCCGTGACGAGGAACTTTGCCCGGCCTGCGCAGCCGACGCGCTCGAGGAATCACTCCTGAAACCGTTCTACTCGGTCGCCGTGCCCTGCGAATGCTGCGGCCAACCGGTCAAGGCAAGGAAACCCGCCGAATGGGACCGCAGCCTGATGGTGGGAGCCTGCTGCCAGATCAACCTCGGCAGCATCCCGGATCTGCCGATTTGCGATACGCTGTGGAACGGACTCCAACGGTGTCAATCCGTAGGAGAGGTATCGCTTGCCATGGCCCTGCATTTAGCCGAATGCCCCGCGTGCCAACAGCGCCGGAAGGAGGCCGCATGATCCAGTTCGAAGCCAACAAACCGCAAATCCTAAGCCTGAAGGATTCATCAGAAGCGTGCATTGAGGGATTTTATGTGCTATACGAAACCTCAGATGGAAGAACGCTGGCGCTGCCCAGACCGGCCGCAATCAAATTGAACATGCTGGACCCGGGGCCCGGTGAGGAGATCAGCATCACAAAGTATCGCAAAAGCAACGAGCCGGCGGAATGGGTAGTGGCCCTTACTCCGCGTTCCGAGCAGATCCGTGCCGAGCAGGAATCGGCGGAAGAATCACTCGCCATGAAAAGTATCTGCCAAATGCCCAAGTCGCCACAGTCCCTAGGCACTGGAACCTATGGCCCCGTCCCACAAGTGGCACCAGGGAGCCGGAAGCAGCGGGAAACGATACCCTGGAATGTCGCCTTCGCTGAAGTCGTGCGTTTCGTAACCAAAGCTCTCAATGAATCCGGGGAGCAATGGTCCGAACAATCACGGCAAGACCTTTGCAGCACAGTTCTAATCGCCGCGGCCAAAGCTGGCCTGCTAGGAGTGTGGGAACGATGAATTATGCATGGGCAAACCCCTCAACTGGACTCCGGGAGCAAACAGATGAGGCAGAGACCCCGAAACAGATGTCCTCTCGGCTCGCCGAAGCGAAACGGTATGTCTGGACCGAATTGCAAGGCCTAATGTCAACCGGCGAGTGCGACGGATACCGCCTCGTATTGTGTCCCCAGCCCGTTACCGCATCCGTGTCGATTTATGTGCAGCATCCGATCGGGATCGTCACTGTAGATGGGTTCCAAATCGACCCCGATCAGGCAAAAATAGCACACGCTTATTCGGAGACTCACGGGGATTCTTTGTTCGCCTGGTGCGATCCAGAAACCGGCGAACGTGAGATTGCAGCCAACATGACCAAAAACAGCGCCACGAATTACGACACGGCCTGGTTGTCAGACCCCACCATTTTTTTGGTGTCCGCATTGAAACGGCTCCAGGAGGCCCGGCAACCCACGGATAGCGTGATCGTCTATGCCACTTGGGAAGAGTGCGAAGTCAAGCGCTCAGACCCGGAGCCTGAACTCCCGCCGGAACTATCATTACCGCAACCGGAAGAAGCCCGTACATCGTGCGCCGCCGACATTGAGCGCCGTAAATGGGAACTCTCTGAGTTCACAATTTTGGATGACCAAACCAAAATCGCACTGCACTCAGCCTGGGCGCTACTGGACATCGCCAAAAGCCTCAGAGTCTTGGCCAGTGAGGTACGCTCTGCCGAAGATCTGGAAGCGCTATGACCCGTTACGAGCTCCGGGAGTACGAGCGCCAGCAGACCGAAAAAGCCCTGCGAGCGGTCCCGCCAAAAGTCAGAGTCCAGCCGGAATATACGCTCCGGGATCTGATCGTGAGCGCCGAACGGGAGCGCAGCCTCATTGATTCCGCTGAGCGAATAGCCCGGCGGCGCGAAAATGAGCGGATAGCAGGTACGGATAGCAGGGAATCTCCCGATTCCACCCAAGAGCCTAAAAGGGCAAAATAGAGACATGAAGAACACGATGTACCTCACGAAAGCCGAAGCGGACGCGAAAGGGCTTCCCTCCGTCCAGGAACAAATCGACCGCTACAACAAAGCCGTTCGCATCGCCGTCTACCATCCGGACTGCCCCGCTTGCTTGCGAGGAAGGCCGCACAGTCAAGCCGAACACGAAGAGAAGCTTTGGCATGTCTACGAAGGGAGTCGCGCATGACTCTCATTGAACTGAATCTTTCGGTCTTTCTGGCTTCATGCGCCATCCTGTTTTGGGTCGTGCGGTACCGGATCCATCTGCATTGCGAGTACACCCCGCGCACGCGCAAGCATCGGCACTTCCGGCGCGGATCAAGTTCCCCTGTGACGTCGATCCAGGGGAAGCGGACAGTGGGCGGGAACTCGGGGGAGGTACCGCCCGCTGTTCTCGCCGACCTGGAATCCGCCCTCCAAAACTTGGGATGCGATAAAAAAGAGGCCAAGGCGCGCGCCGCCTTCGCCGCCGCTCAGCCTGGACCGCAGAATTTTGACGCCCTACTTTACAAGGCGATGCAATGACGCGGACAATGATGCCAAAAATTTAACGGTCCCCAGATTTTTAACAGCCTAGGCAAATCTTTACAGCTACGTTGAAATTTGACGGCCTTTGTCGCCGCTTAGTTGGCGAATGCCGATCCCACCTGTAACTGCGATTGCACGGCTCCCATATCCAGATACCCGGTAGTGGTGCCGCCTGGAAACACCCCAGGATAGCCCTTTCCCCTTGCCAATGCCCCGCCGCCAGCCGCATTGTTCAACTGGAAATTAGTTGCGGAAACCCAGGGATTCGCGGTCAGACTTACGTCATTCGGCCCGGCCGTGATGTTGCTTCGGGGGGTTCCAGGGCTGCTGAATATTGCGTTCCAGTTTTCGTAAACCGGTTGCCCGGCCGAATTCACAATGATTCCGCCCGGCTCGTTGGTCCCCCAGAAAACTGAATTGATGACCGTCATTGCGGAGAATGCCGTTCCAACCTGGGACAGCCAAATGGAATATCCCCCGGTTGAAGAATTAAAAAACGAGCAGTTTTCCACCACCAGATTGTTCGCTTTCACCGCGACGGCCCCAAACGCATTCGCTTTGAAAATGGTATTGGTGATACTGAATGTCGCTATGGCCGTTGAAGAGGAATTGGAATAGATCCCGTACACCACGCCCACCTGGTCATGGATGTAGCAGCTTGAGCACGACATCGTGTAGGCGATGCTGCTGGAGTCCATCTCGATTGCGGCCGTCCCGGTTGAGCCCGTGACTTCCAACTGGTACGCCAGAAGCGCCGGGGGAAGATTCGGAGACGGAAAGCTGATCCCAGTGGTAAACCCCGTGAAAAGGCAGTTGAGGATTACGACCGGAGTCGTCACCGCGCCGGCTGCGGACAATCCGGTAGATGCGGTCCCCGCCGTGGTCGAAAAGGTCAGGTTCTGCAAAGTGGGCTGCGCGGCGCCGGTCGTGAGAACCAGCAAAGGCACCGAATTGGTAGCCGTGGTGATGAGAGGCCTGGTGCCGGAAGCGTTATCACCGTGCGACGTGTGGTAGCCAACCATGGAAGCTTGCAAAGCCGGGAAGCTCAGGCTCGCAGTTACCGTGTAGGTGCCAGACTGAATCCAAACCGTGTTCCCCGCCGTCAATGGAGCAAGCGCGGTCGCAATCGTCAGCAATCCCCCGCCTACATTGATCGTGCAGCCTGAGCCCGTCCCCGCCGAGCGATCGATGGTGACTGAGGCGGCCGAATTGAAAACGGTAATTTCATAGAATCCGGCCGTGCACGATCCGCCTGAGATCTGTACCCCGTTACCCACCATCTGAGCGGTAAAGGACCCACTCGACACACCCAGGGTCGTGGTAGAGGTCGTAGCGGTCGCCGCCGTGTATTGCGCCCCATTCTGTTGAGAATAATCCGTCCCTCCGGACCCGGTGACGAAAAAGCCTCCGTTGGCATTTGAGCCCGTGGTACGCACTTCCCATTGTGCCGCCGCGGGAATGGCACCCCAGGCAGAGCAAGTGGATACAACGAATAAGATCAAGCGTTTCATTGGTCACACTCCACGACGAGATTAGCAAAAGTAGGCCCGGAAACCACTTTCAGATTGATGCCCACGATATCGTTTTTCGCAACCGCCGTAGTCCACCCGGTCAAGGTTGTCGAGTGGATGGCCGTGCCCACGGAGATCGCGGGCACGGCCGATGCTGTGATGCTGTTCGATACCGTCGGGATCGCGGTCCCGGTTGCGATCTTCCAGATATCAATAGTGGCCGTTCCCGTGTCCACCGCAATATTCCACGCCGAGATGCT
>Ga0187860_1004038_pt1 | contig 11197 bp, 8 predicted proteins | sample June2016WEW_10_4_FD_132981 | JGI IMG/M metagenome (GOLD analysis project Ga0187860, IMG submission 132981) | Peatland microbial communities from SPRUCE experiment site at the Marcell Experimental Forest, Minnesota, USA - June2016WEW_10_40 | ecosystem: Environmental > Terrestrial > Soil > Wetlands... | reverse complement strand
GGGATGGGGTTGAGCGCAAAATAATACGTGGAGGATTGGCCGCGGACCTGCGGCGGCACTCCAATTGACAGCCCGCCGAGGAGAAGGAGCATCGGGATGGAAGTTGCCGGGAAACGTCTCCGCCACGGGCGAGGCCGCCTGCGAGCGCGGGGCATCGCCAGCAGCAGCAGCCTCGTGGCGCAGGCGGTTCTGACAGCGGGAAAGCGTTTTTTGGACGTTCCGCCGGGGAGGGAGAATTGGTTCGTGGTCGCGCTCATGTTTGCGGATGCTACCGGGGCACGGGACAGGGGTCAAGCAGGAAGTTCAAATAGTTGCATGAGTTACGATTAGGATCAGGATTAGGAGGGGGAGTTGATGGGCAACGACCGTTTTCGGGCGTGGGCAATGGGCACGGCTAGTGCGCGATTGTGCTGCGGTTCTTGAGGTGCAACTAAACCCGTCCGGTCCAACAGCGTGCAAGCCAGCCGTGCCATTCCCCAGTTGACCGGGGGAAAACGATTCTGCCCTGCCTGTTGCGTGGTGCGTGGTGCGAGATGCGTCTATTGGCTTTGGGGCGGGGAAAGAACGGTGATCACGCATAGACTAAACGCCCTCGCGGCTGGGGGTTTTCAGGCGGTCTTCCTTGGCCGTTTTGATCCACAGGCGGATGGCGGCCCCAGCCTGGCGGATGGCCTCGGGCCGGGTCTTGCCGTGGGCCATGCAGCCCGACAACTCCGGGACTTCCACTACGCAGGCGGCGTCCTCATCACTCCACCAGATGATCATCTCGTAGCTGTTTCCATTCATGTTTCTCGAAGCGGACATTGGCATCTGACTCTCCGCGGAGCAGTTTCTCAATGGTCTTGTCGAGGCTCATCTGCGGCCAATTCTAAAGCTCAAGCCTGCGGAGAGCAACGGAAGCAACGCTTCAACGGAAGCATAGACATGCCGCTCCTGACGGAGCTTGCACGGCGCCTGGAGGTCCGTTTCTATAGACATGCCACTCCTACGGAGTTGATTCGATCCATCCTTCCCCTGGAAACAGCGAAGAATCGCAGATTTTCGGAAGCACCCCTTGCAATGCGCGGCTTGCGCTAAAAGGGCCTGTAGTCCATGTTGTAGCTAATTCGAGGCTAAGGGAAGGGGGCGGGCGCACCCGGCCGAGGATTTTCGGGCCACGTAGAGCACCGGGTGTAATTATGCTCCTGGACGAACTGGAAAACCAAAGCATTTATATCCTGCGCGAGGCGTTCAACAAGTTTGAGCGCCTGGCGATGCTTTGGAGCATCGGCAAGGATTCGACGGTGCTGTTGTGGCTGGCGCGCAAGGCGTTCTTCGGCCATGTGCCATTTCCGTTGGTACACGTTGATACCAGCTACAAAATCCCGAGCATGATCGAGTATCGCGACCGCCTGTGCCGTGAGTGGAAACTCCAGCTTATCGTGGGCCGGAACCAAGAGGCGCTCCGGACGGGCCGCACCTATCCGGGCGGCAAAGCGACGCGCGTCGAGTGCTGCGGCACGCTGAAAAGAGACGCCTTGCAGGCGGTCCTCCTCAAGCACCACTTTACGGGCGTCATCGTCGGCGTCCGCCGCGACGAGGAGCCGACGCGGGCCAAGGAACGCTACTTCAGCCCGCGCGACAAGAACATGGAATGGAATGTCGAGGACCAGCCGCCGGAATTGTGGGACCAATTCAAGACGGACTTCGAGCCGGGGACCCATATCCGGATTCATCCGCTGCTGCACTGGACCGAGTTGAATATCTGGGAATATATCGAGCGCGAGAGCGTGCCCGTCATCCCGCTCTACTTCGCCAACGAGAGGGGGGAGCGTTACCGGAGCATTGGGTGCTACCCGTGCACATTCCCGGTCAAGTCGCAGGCGCGCACGGTGCATGAGATCGTCGAGGAGCTGCGCCGCACGCGGGTGCCGGAGCGGGCGGGTCGGGCACAGGACCAGGAAAGCGAAGAGGCATTCGAGAAACTGCGGCGGGATGGGTACATGTAATCCTGTGACTCCTTCCTTCTTAATCGTAATCTTCCTCTTAATCGGAGCCCACCAGCTCGGAGCGCCGACTTGCAGTCGGCTTAGAGCACTCGCAGTTACAGACAGGTCCCCCGGATCTTCTGGCATCCAAAGCCGACTGCAAGTCGGCGCTCCGCCACTCTGCCGATGAGCGCCGCCGAGCAGCTTAAGATCGTCATTCTGGGCCACGTGGACCACGGCAAATCCACGCTGGTAGGCCGGCTCTTTCATGACACCGGCTCGCTGCCCGAAGGCCGGTTGGAGCAGCTCCAGCGGGCCGCCCAAAGGCGCGGGGCGCCTTTTGAATGGGCGAACCTGATGGACGCATTGCAGGCCGAACGCGACCAGAACATCAGCATTGATACCGCGCAGATCTGGTTCCAGACGCCGAAGCGGCGATACGTGATCATCGACGCCCCGGGACACGAGGAATTCATCAAGAACATGGTGACCGGGGCGGCGCAGGCGGAAGCGGCGCTGGTGGTGATTGACGCGCAGGAGGGCGTTCAGGAAAACTCGCGGCGGCACGGGTATCTGCTGGAGCTGCTGGGCATCCGGCAGGTGGCGGTGCTGGTCAACAAGATGGACCTGGTGAACTACTCAGCCGAGCGGTTCAGCGCCATCGAGGCTGATTACCACGCCTGGCTCCGGCAGATAGGGCTCGAACCGAACATCTTTATCCCCATCGCCGCCCGGCAGGGCGACAACATCGCCACGCCCGGCCAAAACATGCCCTGGTGGAAAGGCCCGACGGTGGTGGAGGTGCTCGACGGGTTCAAGGCCGCCCGGCCACCCGGCGACCAGCCACTGCGCTTTCCGATTCAGGACGTGTATCGCTTCGACCACCGGCGCATTCTGGCCGGGCGCGTCGAGAGCGGCCGCATCAAAGTCGGGGACCGGCTGGTCTTTTCTCCGAGCAATAAGACCAGCAGCGTGAAAACCATCGAGCGGTGGAATGCCCCGGCGCGCGACTCCGCCGAGACCGGCGAAAGCATCGGAATCACGCTAACCGACCAGGTGTTTGTCGAGCGCGGGGCCGTCGCTGCGCTGGAGAACACGCCGCCGTACGCGCTGACCTGCTTCAAGGCCCGCGTCTTCTGGCTCGGCAAGCGGCCCTTCATGCCAGACCGGAAATACCGGCTCAAGCTGGCGACGCAGGAGGCCGAATGCCAGATCGAGAAGGTGGAACGGGTGATTGACGCGGCCACGCTGCAAACGGTGCCGCGCCCGGGGAGCGAACCATTTGTCAATCGCCACGAAGTTGCCGAACTCACCTTGCGAACGAAGAAGCCGGTCGCCTTCGACGCCATCAGCGAGGTGGCGGCGACTGGCCGCTTCGTCATTGTGGACGGTTTCGACCTCGCCGGCGGGGGCATCATCGTCCCGGACAACTATCCGCGGCGCACGGCGGACTCGTTGCACAAGAGCCACAACATTTACTGGACCTCGGGCCGGGTGACCACCGGGCAGCGGGCTTTGCGCCACGGCCACGCGGGCCGCGGGGTGTGGCTGACGGGGCTGTCCTGTTCGGGCAAGACGACGATTGCTGCCGAACTGGAGCGCGAACTGTTCGAGCGGGGCAAGCTGAGCTACGTCCTGGATGGCGACAACGTCCGCCACGGCTTGTGCGCCGACCTGGCGTTCTCGCCGCGGGATCGCCGTGAGAATATCCGGCGAATCGGCGAGGTGGCCAAGCTGTTTGCGGATGCAGGAGTGATTTGCGTAACAGCCTTCATCTCCCCGTATCGCGCCGACCGCGATGCAATCCGCCACAGCCTGCCGCCGGGTCAATTCGTCGAAGTCTATTTGAACGTCCCCCTTGAGGTCTGCGAACAACGCGATTCCAAAGGACTCTATGCCAAGGCGCGCGCCGGGGAGATCAGGGATTTCACGGGCGTGAGCGCGCCGTATGAACCGCCGGTAAAGCCCGAGATCGAGCTGCCGACCGCCCAGCTCACGGTGGGTGAATGCGTGTCCAGCATTGTCACGTTCCTTGCTGGGTTGGAGAAATAGAACTCCATTTTCATCTTTGGCCGGAGGCGTGATCAGGCTTGGCATAAAGGGGCGCGGGGGTCAGGCCGGAAAGGGCACAAAAGGCTTTGACAGCCTCTTTCGATGGACTAGTCTCGGCCTCAATTATGAGACTCGGCATAAACACATTTCTTTTCACCTCACCGTTCACCAACGAGAGCACGAAACTGTTCAAGCAATTCAAGCAATGGGGCTTCGACAGCGTCGAAATTCCCATCGAAGACCCGTCGCATATCGACCCGGCGCACGTGAAGCGCGAACTGGACAAGCAGGGCCTGGTCTGCGGCTCGGTCTGCGCCTGCCTGGGGCCGGACCGCGATTTGCGCGGCACCCCTGAGCAGCAGAAGAACAGCCTCAACTACCTGAAGAAGGTCCTCGACCAAATGGTCGTGTTGGGTTGTCCGTCGGTGGTCGGGCCGGTTTATTCATCGGTGGGCCGCGCCGACGCGGTGCCGCCGGCCGAATACAAGCAGCAATGGAAGACGGTGGTGAAGAATCTCAAGACGCTCGCCGCGTATGCCCGGCAGCGAGGCAAGCAGATTTGCCTGGAGCCGCTCAACCGCTTTGAAACCGACTTCATCAACACCTGCGACCAGGCCCTGAAGTTGGTCAAGGCGGTCGGCAGCCCGGCGCTTAAGCTGCACCTCGACACGTTCCACATGAATATCGAGGAGAAGAACCAGGCCGCCGCGATTCGCAAAGCGGGCAAGCTGCTGGGCCACTTCCACGCCTGCGGCAGCGACCGCGGCACGCCCGGCAACGACCACATTGATTGGAAGCCCATCGCCAGGGCGCTGAAGGACGTTCGCTACCGGGGCGATGTGGTCATCGAGTCCTTCACGACGGACGTGAAGGTGATTGCCCGCGCGGCGGCCATCTGGCGGCGCATCGAGCCGACGCGGAACGAGATTGCAGTAAAGGGGCTGAAGTTTCTGCGCAAGACGCTTGCGTGATCGTAGGGCAGGCGTCTCGCCCGCGAAGAAAAGAGAGAATTATGAACAGTAAAATACTCAGTGCCCTCACCCTGGGCGCGGCCTTGAATGCTCAAACAGCGCTGGTGTCCGGCCAAGATCAGACCCTGCTCGATGACCGCCCCGCGGAGAAGGGTTTCACCAGCATCTTTAACGGCAAAGACCTGACCGGCTGGGAGGGCAGCCCGAAACTCTGGTCGGTCAAGGACGGCGCCATCACCGGCCAGACCACCCCCGGGAACCCGGCCAAGGGAAATACGTTTCTGATCTGGACGAACGGCACGCCGGGCGATTTCGAGCTGCGCTGCTCCTTCAAACTCGTTCCGGGCGACGCTCGGGGTTTTGCCAACTCCGGCATCCAGTACCGCAGCAAAGTGGTCGATCCCGCTTATTGGGTCGTCCACGGCTATCAGGCAGACATGGAAGCCGGGCCGAACTACACCGGCAATCTCTACGAAGAGGGAATGCGCGGCACCATGGCTGAGCGCGGCGAGAAGGTCGTCTGGGACAAGGACGGCAAGAAACAGGTCGTCGGCTCGGTCGGGAATGCCGCCGCCATAGAAGCCTTGGTGAAGAAGGGCGACTGGAACGATTACGTCATCATCGCCAAGGGCAATCACCTCCAGCAATTCGTCAACGGCAAACCGACCATTGACGTGGTGGATGAATGCGAAGCCAAGCGGGCCATGAGCGGCGTGCTGGCGCTGCAGCTCCATGCCGGCCCGCCCATGATGGCCCAGTTCAAGAATATACGGATAAAGAAATTGTAACTGCTTCCTGTTGCCTCCCGGTAGGGCGAGCGTCCCCGCGAGCCATAACCTCGTGCCCATGCGCCGCCGGCCAGATTGAACGAAATGAACCGAGTCCTCTTCTCATCCCTTGCCCTGGCGACGGCGTTGACCGCTTCCGCCGGGGACGTAAGAATCGTTTTCCTTGCCGGCCCGCCAAGCCACGGGCCGGGCGAGCATGAACATCGCGCCGGTTGTCTGTTGCTCAAGGCCTGCCTGGATAAAGTCCCGGGCGTTGCCTCGGAAGTCTATAGCAACGGCTGGCCGCAGAATCCGGAGGCTGCTTTTGCCGGCGCGGCGACGCTCGTCGTTTATAGCGATGGCGGCCCCGCTCATCCCTTCCTCCGCGACGACCGTCTCAAGACGGTGAGCGCCTTGATGAAAAAGGGTGTCGGGCTGGTCTGCCTCCATTACGCGGTGGAGCCAACCAAGGAGGCGGGCGAGAAGGAATTCCTGGACTGGATTGGCGGGTGTTTCGAGACCGACTGGTCGGTGAACCCAACCTGGCGTCCGGAGTTCAAGCCGCTGCCGAAGCACGCCAGCACGCGCGGGGTGAACCCGTTCAGCGTTGCCGACGAGTGGTACTTCCACATGCGCTTCCGGGACGGCATGAAGGGCGTTCTCCCGATCCTGCGGGCCGTGCCGCCCGAAAGCACCCTGAGCCGACCAGACGGTCCGCACGAAGGCAACCCGGCGGTGCGTGAGGCGGTGAAGCGCGGCGAGCCGCAGATCGTCGCGTGGGCCTGCGAACGCCCGGATGGGGGACGCGGGTTTGGTTTTACCGGCGCCCACTTCCACCGGAACTGGGGCAACGACAGTTTCCGGAAGCTGGTGCTCAACGCGATTCTCTGGACCGCCAAGGTCGAGGTCCCTGCTGCAGGGGTTGAGAGCAAAGTTACGGAAGAGGACCTGCGGCAGAACCTGGACCGCAAGTAATAATGATCAGTGATCGGTGATCAGTAATCAGTGATCGGTGGTCGGGAATCAGGGTCGCGGTACGCACCAGGCGCGCCACGTGTCTCCCAACACTCCACCACTCCATCCCTCCATTACCCCGCTGTGCCCTTTCACTGGCTATTGAGCACATCAATCAACTGGCGCAGCCGGCCATAATCCTTGCGGTTGAAATTGAAGGCGATGCGCGGGAGGTCCACATGATCCTTGTCTTCCACTTCGTCCGGCGTCGCCTTGATCCGCTTGATGAGCGGGCCTGTGTTGATGTCAACGAAGTCCTCATTCATCGCTTCGAGGGCCGAATCGCTGGGCGCGTGCTTGAGCCGGATCACGAACAGGTCTTTGACAAAGCGGCTGGAGTGGAAATTGCGGTAGAACCGCGTGATGATTCTCACCGCCTGATCGGTGTTATCGGTGATCTGGTAGAGGCACAGATCGTCGGGTGAAATCAATTCATCGCGCAGCAGATGCTCGCGCACATGCTTGTCCCAGGTCTTCCAGTACGTGCCGCCGGGGCGGTCGATCAACACCAGCGGCATCAACTGGCTCTTGCCCGTCTGCATCAGGGTCAGTGCCTCGTAGCCTTCGTCCATCGTGCCAAACCCGCCCGGGAACAGCGCGAGGGCGTCCGCGTGCCGGATGAAGATCAGCTTGCGCGTGAAGAAATACTTGAAAGTGACCAGCTTCTTGTCCTCGCGAATGACCGGATTAGCGGCTTGTTCCCAGGGCAAACGAATGTTGGCCCCGAAACTCTTCTCCAGGCCGGCGCCCTCGTGTCCCGCCTGCATAATGCCCGGGCCCGCGCCGGTAATGACCATGAAGCCCGCCGCCGCCATCTTGCGGCCAAACTCGACCGCCTGCTGATATTCCGGCCGGGTCGGCGCCGTCCGGGCCGAGCCGAACATGGTGACCTTGCGCACGTGCGAATAGGGCGCAAAGAGCTTGAACGCGAACCGCAATTCCCGCAGGGCCGTCTGGATGACGCGCACGTCGCCGCTGTCCTCCACGTCCTTCAACAGCTTCAGCGCGTTCTCGATAATGTCGGCCACGCTTTCCTCGTTGAACCCTCCGCCCTTATACTCAATCAGTTCCTGAATCCGCCGCTTCAGTTCCGGGTCTATGGGGGGCTTCTCTGCTTTAATCATGGACCCGAGCATAATCGCTCCCCGCCCGAATGCAACTGCGCCCGGCAAACCCGATGTTCCCAGCCCAACGAGATTAGGGCGCGCGGGGGACGCTCCGCCCCCGCCAGTGCCTTACGCTTGCCTCTCCGTTGCCATACTGCTGACTCCCTGGAGTTTCAAGGACTTTGTAAGCTCCTTTCACGGACCTCTTAAATACCTTTGAAGCACGCTGCAGAGCCATTTCAAAGCCATTCCCAGCTCTTTTCGAGCACCTTTCAAAACCCTTTCACGTCCCTTCCATACATCTTCGATGCTCGTTCAGAGCCAGTTCCCCGGTCATTTCAAAACCCTTTCAGACACCGTTGCTGGCTTTCCCAGCGCTCCGCCCCCTCGCCCCTCACCACGCCAACCCTGCCCCCAGCCGTCTCTTGGGCCGCGCCCAGCCGCCCCGACTTCTAAACGACTCATGCTGTCCACCTTATAACACGAATTCCACAAATGTCAAACCCTAAATCGCCGCACCCGCTTCCGGGTGTATCCGATTATTGCCGCCACGGGTTCCCTCTCCCCACGACGCAGGAGTGGGGAGAGGGTTAGGGAGAGGGGCTTCGTTTGAGTCTTCGTCCCATATCTTTGACGGCATGGCGGCAGTATCCAATTGCTCCCCCCGCTTCCGGACAATGAGGCCCTTCGTTGACACCGGTGCGCACCGCTGATACCTTCCGCCTCCTTTGAAAAGCTGAATGGACTACAAGAGCACATTGAATTTGCCGCAAACCGAGTTCCCGATGAAGGCGGACCTGGTCACGCGGGAACCGGCTCGGTTGAAGAAGTGGGAGGCAGCCAGGCGCTATGCCGCCATCCAGGCCCAGCGCGCCGGCGCGGAGAAGTTTGTCCTGCACGACGGCCCGCCCTTCGCCAATGGCGACGTCCACATCGGCACCGCCCTGAACAAGATTCTCAAGGACATCATCATCAAGTACAAGACGTTGCGCGGGTTCAGCGCGCCCTACGTGCCGGGCTGGGACTGCCACGGCCTGCCGATCGAGTTCAAGGTCACTCAGGACATGCGCAAGGCGGGCGATACCGCCTCCGACGCCGCCACCATCCGCAGGGCGTGCGCGGCCTCCGCGCTCAAATACATTGACATCCAGCGCGCCCAGTTCAAGCGCCTCGGCGTGCTCGGCGACTGGGATAATCCGTACCTGACCCTGACCGAAGAATACGAGGCGGACGAGTTGCGCCTGTTCGCCGACATCGTGGAGCAGGGTTTTGTTTATCGCGGCAAGAAACCCGTCTATTGGAGCATCCCCTGCCGCACCGCGCTGGCGGAGGCCGAAGTCGAATACAGAGACCACGTCAGCCCGAGCGTCTATGTGAAGTTTCCCGTGGTCGGGCATCCCGGCACGTCCGTTGTGATCTGGACCACCACGCCCTGGACGCTCCCGGCGAACCTCGCGGTGGCCTACAACTCGACGTTCAGCTACTCGCTGGTGCGCGTCGGCAACGAGGAATTCATCGTCTCGGCCCTGCTGCTGCCGGCGGTAGCCGAAAAGTGCGGCTGGCAGGGGTATCAAATCGTCCGCAGCCTCGACGGCGGACACCTGAGCCAGATCGAGTACCAGCATCCATTCTGCAACCGCACCGGGAAATTCTTTGCCGGCGACAGCTTCGTGGACAATGTCACCGGCACGGGCTTCGTTCACATCGCGCCGGGGCACGGTTTGGATGACTACCATCTCGGCACCGAGCACGGCCTGCCGATTTACTCCCCGGTGGACGACGACGGGAAGTTTACTCTCACCAACGACCTGCCGCCGGAGCAGCAGATGCCCGCCGACATGCTCGGCAAAGCGATCCTGGAAAAGCACGGCAAGAGCGACGCCAACGAAGCCGTGCTGCACGAACTGCGCGCCCGCAAGGCGCTGCTGCATCAGGAGAATTACCATCACAGCTATCCGCATTGCTGGCGCAGCAAAACGCCGATCATCTTCCGGGCTATGGACCAGTGGTTCATTGAGATTGACCATGCGAACTTCCGCGAGCGGGCACTCAAGGAAATCGGCCGCGTGAACTGGGTGCCCGATTGGGGCAAGAGCCGCATTGAGGCCGCCGTGAAGGGCCGCCCTGACTGGTGCATCTCGCGCCAGCGTGCCTGGGGCGTGCCGATCCCGGCATTCTACGACGCGCAGGGCACCCCCATTCTTGACGCGCAGATCGTGCGCAACGCCGCCGCGCTGGTGGAGCAGCACGGCTCGAATGTCTGGTTCGAGAAATCCGCCGCCGAGCTGTGGACCGCGCTTAAACCTGCCGGTTGGAAAGGGCCTGAGGCGGCGGCGAAGTCGAACGACACGCTCGACGTGTGGATTGACTCCGGCTCCTCCTCCCGCTCCGTCCTGATGCAGCGCCCCGAACTCCGTCACGCATCACGTATCACGCATCACGCGTTACCCTCGCCCCTCGCCCCTCGCCCCTCGCCCCTCGATTGGCAAGCCGACATGTACCTCGAAGGCAGCGATCAGCATCGCGGCTGGTTTCAATCCTCCCTGCTCCTCTCGCTGGCGGGCAACCGCGCCGCGCCCTTCAAGACCGTGCTGACTCACGGCTTCATGGTAGATGCCGACCGCGAGAAGATTTCCAAGAGCAAACAGGCCCAGGGCGGCTACGAAAAGCCGCAGACCGCCGAAGCTTACGTCAAGAAGTACGGCGCGGACATCGTGCGCCTCTGGGTTTCCTCGCAGGACTTTCGCAATGACATCATCGTCAGCGAGGAGCGGATCAGCAAAGTGGCCGAGACCTACCGCCTCCTCCGCAACGCCCTGCGCTACCAGCTCTCGAACCTCTACGATTTCGACCCGGCGAAACACGCGGTGCCCGATGACCAGTTGACCGGACTGGATCGCTGGATACTGGATGAGTTCTCTCAACTGGAGCAGCAGGTCCTCGCCGCCTACGACAACTACGAGTTCCACGTCGTGTACCAAAAGATCAGCCAGTTTGTGGCCGTGGAGCTGTCGGCTATCTATCACGATGTGGTGAAGGACCGGCTTTACACCGATCCGGCCAACTCCCCCCGCCGCCGCTCGACCCAGACGGCGCTGCATCGGCTAGTGACCGGCCTCTGCAAGATGCTGTCGCCGATTCTGGCGTTCACGGCGGACGAGGCCTGGGAGTATATGCCGGGCAAAACGGTTGCCTCGGTGCATCAACTAACCTGGCAGCCGGTCGGGTTGGAGCGGCCCGAAGCGGAGCAGACCACATGGAAGCATCTGTTTGAGTTACGCGAGCTGGCGCTGCCGGAGTTGGAGAAAGCCCGGCAGGCG
>Ga0187860_1004033_pt1 | contig 11206 bp, 11 predicted proteins | sample June2016WEW_10_4_FD_132981 | JGI IMG/M metagenome (GOLD analysis project Ga0187860, IMG submission 132981) | Peatland microbial communities from SPRUCE experiment site at the Marcell Experimental Forest, Minnesota, USA - June2016WEW_10_40 | ecosystem: Environmental > Terrestrial > Soil >... | reverse complement strand
GGCGCTCGAGCAGACCGCGCGCACTCAGAAGACCAAGGCCGCAAAGTATTGTGGCCGACGGTCGATATCGGATCGGAGCCCGGGTTGAAGAGACCGGTTTTGATCTCCTCTTCGGCCTGCATCGTCCTCCACCGATCGCCGATCTTCCTTGACTCAGGTTGAATGCCGAGTGTCTATTCTCCTGACACCGTCATGAGTTCCGCGCTATTCGAGAACCTGGCAGGCGAGCAGGTGCTTCATCTGACCACGGTCGGGCGGGTGACCGGGCGGTCGCGCGAAATAGAGATTTGGTTCATCCTCTGCCGCGAAAACTTCTACCTGTTCTCTGAACACGGTGAAGCCACCGGATGGGTCAAAAATATACGGCGCAGCCCAGATGTAAGCGTCCGCATCGGAGATCGCGGAATAAGGGCCGTCGCCAGGGTGCTTGACTATCGAACCGACCGGCAGTTATGGGACGAGGTGCAGGCGATCGCGAATCGCAAATATGGCTGGGGCGACGGTCTGCCCGTCGAAATAACGCCAATTGCGTGAGGTGAGATTAGTCACCTTCGTGCCACAAAATACCGTCATCAATTTAACCGAGGAACAACAAGTTCACGGAGGAACAGCATGATTGATCTCTACTTCTGGCCAACTCCAAACGGGAAAAAAGTCACGATCCAGCTCGAAGAAGCCGCCATCCCGTATAACATCAAGCCGATCAATATCGGACGCGGCGACCAGCTCAGTCCCGACTTCCTCAAAATCTCACCCAATGGCCGGATGCCGGCGATTGTCGATCACGAACCGATGGGCGGTGGCGCGCCCATCACCATCTTCGAGTCCGGCGCAATCATGGTCTACCTGGCCGAGAAGAGCGGGAAGTTCTTGCCCCAGGAACCCCATCAGAAAGCCGACGTCATGCAATGGGTCTTTTGGCAGATGGCCAATCAGGGGCCCAAAATGGGCGAACAGGGGCACTTTCGACGTGCCTCGCATGACGCGAAAAACGGCGATCAGTCTTATGCGCTGCTGCGCTTCGATAACGAAGTCCACCGCATTTACGGAGTGATGAATCTGGGCCTGCATAAGAAGCGTTACCTGGCCGCGGGCCAATACACCATCGCCGACATGATTTGCTATCCGTGGGCGACAACCTTGCAGGGCCGCAATATCGACCTCAACGAATTTCCCAACGTCAAGCGCTGGCTCGATGAGCTCGGCGAGCGGCCGGCGGTCAAAAAGGCGATGGCCGCGGGGCCCGAGTATCGTGAAGACCCTGCAACGATCACTCCCGAGGAGCAGGCGCGTCGCGCCAAATCGCTTATCCATCAGCGGGCGCAAGCGGTGCCGAAGGAGTGGGCGTAGCATACGCGATCGGCAATTGAACCCGCGCGGCGGAGAACCGCTGCCAGCCCTCGGGACCTGCTCGCAACTGCGCAGGAGTTTGCCCCGGATGCGTATCGCTGCACGCGCCGTCCTCGAACGTGACTTGGCCGTTTCACGATCGTGTGGCGATAGCCATCGCCTTCTGCGTACGCCGCCCGTCGCCGTATGGGATATCGTGTACCGTCTCCACCTCCATCGGTTTCACCGCGGGTTTTTCCAGGTCATAGACCGCGAGGTCCGTAGGCTTCCCGTCGATATAATGCGGCGCTTTTCGACTGTGTGAAAGCCGACTAATGTTTTTTGTGCGGCTTGAGAGTTCTCAAGATCTTGAGGTCACAGCGCGAAATGTGCAGGAATATCAAAATTCTTTTCAACTTCGATCCGCCGGTCACTGCCGAAGAGGTGCATGCGGCCTCGCTGCAGTTCGTGAGGAAGATCACCGGCTTCCACAAACCCTCCAAGGCGAACGAAGGCTCGTTCATGGCCGCGGTCGATCAAATCGCCAAAATCTCGACTGGTCTTCTTCATTCGCTCGAAACCAACGCCCCGTCGCGCAATCGCGAAGAAGATGCCGCGAAAGCCAAAGCTCGCGCCGCAGAAAGATTCGGTACTTGAATCACGCACGCGATCCCGGCCTAGAAGCGGGAGGTACCCGGCCGCGAGACGGTTCAGTTGGCGCGGCAAGAAATGTTCTTGAGTCCGCTTAAGCTTCGAATCTCGGCGGCGTCTCGAGCCTCCCGGATGTTGAGTTTCAGCACGGTCAAGCTTCCCTTCCATCCGACCACATCGAGCGGGCAGAAACAGTTTGCGCGTTACCTCCGTGGCGGCAATGGAGCCGATCGGAGCGAGGGTCTGCATCCGTGAGGCCAGATTGGTCGTGTGCCCGATGGGTGTGTACTCCGTCTGGCCTGCACCGCTTGTGATCGAGCGCACCACCACCTCGCCCGTGTTCACGCCTATCCGCGCTTGGATCGGTAGTCCGCCATCTGCACGAACACGATCGTAACTGGGTGACGAAACCCACCCTAGCCAGACTACTCGGCTGGCACGAAGTGTGATGGCGGAACTGCCGAGCACCGTCGATCGGCGAATTCGCCGTGCTCCAAGAGCACCGTGCTGCTTCCGCCGTTCGCGCAGGGCGTGGTAGTAACTGGGTCGACAGGAGACCCGATGCGCTGCGCGTCCTGCAACCACGACAATTCCGCCGACGCTTTGTTCTGCGATGCATGTGGCGCGAAGCTCGAATCGATCTGTGCCACCTGTGGCACCACTAATCAGCCGGATGCCAGATTCTGCAAGAAATGCGGCACGCGGATCGCTACGGAGTCCGCGCCTGCAAAGCCCGCGGCCGCACCGACGGCTCCACATATCCGCGTCACGCCGGAGAGTAGTTCACCAGAAGATATCGAGGGTGAGCGCAAGACGGTGACGGCGCTGTTCGCGGATATCAAGGGCTCGACCGAGTTGATGGAGGAGCTCGATCCCGAGGAGGCGCGCAGCATCATCGACCCGGCATTGAAATTGATGATCGACGCGGCGCATCGCTACGACGGTTACGTCGTGCAGTCCACCGGCGACGGCATTTTCGCGTTGTTCGGCGCGCCGCTGGCGCATGAGGACCATCCGCAGCGGGCGTTGTACGCGGCGCTGCGGCTGCAAGAAGGCCTGAAACGCTATTCGGACCGCATAAGGCAGGAAGGCCGGTTATCACTGCAGGCGCGGGTCGGAGTGAATACTGGCGAGGTTGTGGTGCGTTCGATCACAACCGGCGCGGGCCAGACTGAATACACGCCGATCGGACATACGACGAACCTGGCCTCGCGAATTCAGCTGTTGGCGCCAATCGGTTCCATCGCAGCGACTGAGCAGGTCAGAAAACTGTGTGAAGGCTATTTTGTCCTGAAGCCGCTGGGTCCAACCAGAGTCAAAGGCGTCAGCGAGCCGGTGAATGTCTATGAGGTCACCGGGCTCGGTCCGCTGCGCACGCGGTTGCAGCGCGCCGTGGGACGGGGGCTGACCAAGTTCGTCGGGCGCGAGCGCGAGATGGAGGCGCTCAAGCACGCTGCAGAGTTGGCGCGCCAGGGGCATGGGCAGATCGTGGCGGCGATGGCGGAGCCGGGGGTCGGCAAGTCGCGGCTGTACTTCGAGTTCAAGGCGACCTCGCAGTCGGGCTGGATGGTGCTCGAAACATTTTCCGTCTCGCACGGCAAGGCGAGTGCCTATCTGCCGGTCATCGACTTGCTTCACACCTACTTCGATATTTCGGCTACGGACGACGAGCGCAAGCGGCGCGAGAAGGTTAACGGCCGAATCGTGACCCTGGATCCGGCACTGGAAGACACGCGCCCCTACTTGTTCAGTCTGCTGGGCATCGTCGAGGGCGACGACCCGCTTGCGCAGATGGACGGGCAGATCAAGAAGCGCCGGACGCTCGACGCGATCAAACGCATCCTACTCCGCGAGTCGCTCAATCAGCCGTTGATGGTGATTTTTGAAGACTTGCACTGGATCGACGAGGCGACCCAGGAGTTCCTGAACCTGCTGGCGGATTCGATCGGGACGGCGAAAATCCTGCTGCTGGTGAACTATCGCCCCGAATACTCACACGGATGGGGTAGCAAGACTTACTACACGCAGCTGCGGCTTGACCCGTTGGGTAAGGAGAGCGCCGAGGAGATGCTGTCGGCTTTGTTGGATGACGGCACGGATCTGCTTCCGCTCAAGCGGCTGATTATCGAACGGACGGAAGGCACCCCGTTTTTCATGGAGGAGATGGTGCAGGTGCTGTTCGATGAAGGCGCGCTCGTGCGCAACGGCGCGACGCATCTAACGAAACCGCTGGCGGAGTTGAAGATTCCGCCGACGGTGCAGGGGATTCTCGCCGCGCGCATCGACCGCCTGCCCGCGGATGCCAAGGAGTTATTGCAAACGCTGGCGGTGTTGGGACGAGAATTTCCATTCGGGCTGGTGCGCGCGGTGACGCGCAAGTCCGACGATGACCTCAACCGTCTGCTCAATGACTTGCAACTGGCGGAGTTTATCTATGAGCAGCCGGCGGTGGGCGATACCGAATACCTCTTCAAGCACGCGCTGACGCAGGAGGTCGCCTACAACTCGCTCCTGATCGAACGGCGTCAGCAACTGCACGAGCGCACCGGTGCGGCGCTCGAGACGATCTATGCGAATGCGGTCGAGGAACATCTGGCCGAACTCGCGCATCATTACGGCCGCGCCGCCAATCCCGGCAAGGCGGTGGAATATCTGACGCGCGCCTGCTGGCCGGCGCGCGTCGGCCAGCAGGCGCGGGAACGCTCGGCCTTCGCCGAGGCGCAAGCGCAATTGCAACAGGGTCTCGAATGGATCAAGAAACTACCCGAATCGGCGGAGCGTGACGCGCGCGAGCTGGAACTGGCGAGCACCCTGGCCCAGGTTCTGATGGTCACGCGAGGGTACACCGCGCCGGAGACGCGCGCGGCCGTCGAGCGCGCACGTGACCTGGCGGAGAAGGGTGGCAACCTGGCCCAACTGGTTGCGCAGGTATTCGAGATTTGGCGTAACGTTTATTTCTCGGGAGACTACTCTACCGCGGTCCTGCTGGCGGACCGGATACTCGACCTCGCCCAGCGCGAGGGCAGTCCCGCGAGCTTCGGCTTCGCCTGCAGTGCCCAGGTGGTCGTGAGCTTCCTTCGCGGCGACCTCGCCGGTGCCGAGGAGCACTTCACTCGCTGGAGCAGCTTCCTTAGCGCGCCTGGTTTCAGGCAAGTTCCCGGCGCGGCCGTGGCTGCAATTGGTCTCGCAAGCCTTTGCGCTGCGGCTTTGGGCCGCCCCGATATAGCCCGCGAGCGCATCGCCCTTGCGATGGCGTTCGCGCAGGAAAGCAACAACCCCTACGACCTGGCGGTCGCGCGACTGTTTGAAAGCCGGCTGTCCTGCTGGCTGAGAGAACCGCAGCACGCTGAGGTTGCCGCCACCCAAGCGTTGGCCCTCGCTGAGGAGCACGGCTTTGTCCTCAGGAATACCACCCGCACGGTGCTCGGCTGGGCGCGGGCGCAGCTTGGCCGCGCGGATGAAGGCTCTGCGCTGATCCGCCAGGGTTTAGCCGGCTTGGCCGAGGTCGGAACCAGGCTATATGTCACTGATCGGCTCACGCGTCTGGCCGAGGCCCAGGCCCTCGACGGCAAGCTCGGCGACGCCTCCAACACCATCGAGGAGGCGCTCCAGGCGAATCCCGAGGAACTCTATTTCCGTCCCGAAACCTTGCGCATCCGCGGGGACCTGAGGCTCGAACTTGGTCAGGCCGAACTGGCCGAGACCGACTTCCGCGAGGCGATAACGCTCGCCCAAAAGATGAGCGCCAAGTTATGGGAGCTGCGCGCGACGATGAGCCTTGCGCGATTGCTCGCCAAGCAGGGTCGTCGCGACGAGGCGCGCACGATGCTCGCCGAAATCTACAACTGGTTCACCGAGGGCTTCGACACCGCCGATCTAAAAGACGCCAAGGCGCTGCTTGAGGAACTGCAGGCGCGCCCCGTTTTGGGCGAACAGCGATAGGGACACGACACACCAGTGATCCGCTCGGAGACCCCGTTCAGGCGGCGGCTTGCGCGCCGGAATCACGCCGCAGACGTTTCCACTCGCGCGGCGTCAGCTCCAGGACCAGCCGCGCCGGATGGGTCGAGACGCGCTCGATGACATCGCGCAGATAGACGAACGGATTGATCTGCAGGTGCTTGCAGGTCTGCACCAGCGAACACAGGATGGCGGTGCGGTGCGCCGCCGCTTCGCTTCCAGCGAACAGCCAGTTTTTGCGGCCGAGTACGATCGGCCGTAGCGCCTGCTCCGCCCCGTTGTTGTCGATCTTTAGTCGTCCGTCTTCGGTGTAGCGCGTCAGGGCGACCCAGTTGCGCAGCGCGTAGCCGATGGCCGCACCGAGCGGGCTCTTCGGTAACGCCGCCGCCCGCTGCTCCTGCAGATACGCATGCAGTCTCTCCAGGATCGGCCGCGCCTGCTCCTGCCGAAGGCGCTGTCGTGCGGGCGCATCGAGTTGCCTGTCTCTGGCCACCCGCTCGATCCCATACAGCTGCTTGATGAGCGCCAACGCCTGCGCGCAGGCCACTGCCGCCGTCTGTACTCCGCAAAAATACGGGTGTGGCCAGAACCATTCCTAGCAGCAACCGTGTTCAGAAACCGCGCCCATGAGGGGAGAAAGGCCTTCCTGTCGCGTTTCAGGTTCTACCCTTTGTGGAACACGCCGGGTGGCACCCGGTGCGACGAGGGTGGGTCGCGGCAGCATTCACCGGGGGATGCGAGGACGCCGCGGCGATGGAGTCCGGCGAGTTGGAGGAGTGGCACCGCATTTTCGAGGATGTAAGGAGGCGGAGCGCAGGTCTCCCTAAGGTCGGGTTGATGAATTCGCGCACGTTCCGACGTCGAACTACTCGAGCTCAACCGCAACGCCTTCGGGGAGTCTCTTCAAGAACCATCCGGAGACTGCCGCGCAAATGGGCGGGGTGATTGCGCTTCGCATGACCGAACGGCGCGACCTCCTGGTCGCCGCGTCGAATGGCCAGGGCGAGCGTAACCGAGCGCAATGGCTCCTTAGCAAGATTCGCGCAGTCTTCAACATGTCGCCGCCGCGCTAGGAGTCCGTCCGAGAAAGATCACCGGTTGAGTTGATCTCCGGGTTGGTGCGCGTAACCCGCTTCTGAGAAAATGTCTCAATGAGCCCACGCAATTTGAAATGGAAACACGAAGAAGGTGACTGGTTAGAAGCCGCCTGGCCACTGCGGTCCCTGTGAAGACCAGAGTCCGCCGTAGGGGAAATACTCCGGGCCCACTGCAACCCCGGCGATCAGAGTCAGGAAACCATTACCTGGAGAATTAAAAGCGGCATTGGCGACCCAGATCGTGCCATCCTTGGCGATGGCGATGCCCACCGGTTGAGAAAAGCCTACGCCCGGTTGGCTGAGGTTCGCGATCGCCTTGCCGTTGGAGTCTAGTTCGGTAACGCTACCGCCCAAATTGGACACCCAGATCCGTCCTGCATTGTCGATAGCGGCGACCTGGGGACTATCGAAACTAGCGCCCGGGCTGTTGCGGTTATTGAAGTTCTTGATTAGGCCACCCGATGCATTCAGCTCGGTCAGACTACCCAAGTCCGCGTAAGTGCCAGCATTCACGATCCACGCGTTACCGCGCTTGTCGAATGCAATGCTATTCGGCATGGCAAAGTTTGCCCCCGGAGTGTTGGTATTGTCGAAGAACCTAATCGCCCTACCCGAGGAATCCAGCTCCGTGACGCTGTTACCAGCAAGGTTCGCCACCCAGAGGTTCCCCGACTTGTCTATCGACATCGCCTGTGGGAAATTGAAATTAGGAGATGGGTTGTTCGAATTGTTGAAGTTGAGTGCGGTGCCCGTCGCGGGAATTAGCTCGGTCACGCTATTGCCGCATTGATTCAACACCCAGACGTGACCCGATGAATCTATCCTGACGTTCTGCGGACAGGCGAAATCTGCGCTCGATGTGTCTGAATTGTCGAAGACGGCGATGACCTTGTCCGACGAGTCGAGTTCGGCAACAAAGTCGCTGGCCGCGACCCACACATGGCCGGATGCGTCGATAGCGACGCCGGCGGGAGCGGGCAAGGAGGTGGCATTCATAACATTTCCTGAATGGTCGAGCTCCCATACCGCGTTGTTAAAAAAATCCGTCAACCAGACATGCCTGGATTTGTCGATCGCGATCGCGAAAGGCGTCCACTGCCCATTAAAGTCATATCTGAACTCCGCCGAGGGTAGCGGCTGATCGGCGTAAGCGATGCGCCCGAACGCAGCGACGCTGAGCATCGCTCCCAGCCACAGAACTGCCCGGCCACCGGGAGCCAGCATCTTCGAGCGTCCGTGGTACATGTAGGTGCGAAACCATCGTGCGAAAAACATCCGGGAACTCTCCTCGTCAACTTCGCCCTCCGCGAAATTCTCAAAGCTGCTCCATTCAACCGTTTACTGCTTTCCGAAGCATATCACTGAAGGTTCAGCGACGCTGGTCGGCAGCTAATGCTGGGGAGACGAGGTCGAATCGACCGGATTCGCGCCGACGTCCGGCAAAGATGGCACAGGGCGCGGCGGGGGCATAGCTTCCGGCGCCACGCCATGAGTACCGGGACGATCGGGTGCATCAGTCGAGATCATCGTGATGAGCATGCCCTGCTGATAACGCGGACCAGCGACGATCAACACCGCATGGTTCATCAGCTTGAGGTCGGTGGTCATGAGCGGGCGCGTGCCCTCAAACAGCACGATCTCCATCGAGATCATGTTATCCAGCACCGAACTCGGCGCGATATGCAGAATGCGGCCGCCGGGCATTTCGAAGACCACCATCCGGCCGCATCTCGTATGCCGCTTCTGCTGCATTACCAGGCGGTAAGTGGTGTACTCGAAGAGGTCCTTGAGGTGCCTGCCAATAACCGACGATGAGAGCTGAGCGTCCATGCCCTTGCCGGTATTGGCGGCGAGGACGGAATCCACACGGATGAGGATCGAACGAGGACGTTCAGTTTGTGCGAGCGCCTGCAGAGGTGCCGCGAGCACGCACATCGCGACAATGGTCAGCAGCAGGCCGGGGGAACGCCGCTCAATCATAATTGGCGTTGCTGGCGTGGCTGGCGCGACTGATCGGACACCCAAATGACGGTTGTGCCGGATAAGCGCGAATGAAGGCTTCCTGGGCCAGCTCTACAGCATCATCCTGGTTATGCACGATCGCTTGTCCAACTCCGAATTACGCGCCGCTGGTACCGTTCAACCAAGGCGCCGAAAGCCTGAGAGCCACCATTTCTTGCCAACTCAAGCAGTTCGGTTTCGTCGGCTTCGGGGCGCAGCGCTCTACTCAACTGCGTTAGACGGGTGCGGTGCGGGGAAATTCAAACCGCTTCAGGAACCCGCGGTATGCCCTCATCACGGCTCTCGCGCGCGCCAGTGTCGTCTATCTGGAGGCGCTGCTCTCTCTCGACAGCGGGATCATCGGCACGGGCCATCATTGGTATTCACCGGCCAGGGGCAGAATCACAATGGCGCTCAGCGCGGTCTTCCGCAGCAGCGACAAATCATCGAGCACCTTGCCCGCGCCCATCATTCTCACGAACGCCTCGCAGGCCTCGCGCTGGGCGTGCAGCGAGTTGTAGTCCTGCTCGAGTCCTTCTTCGGAGGACTTGCGGGTGTAGATCGCGCAGCGCCTGACTGCAGCATCAGCCATGGGCGATCTTCCCCGCCCGGCGCTTGAGGCCGAAGAAGAGCGGTCCTGACCAGCGCGCGCCGGTGATCACGCCGGCCACTTCGGACAGCGATCTGTAGCGCCGGCCGCGGTAGACGACACCGCGGTCGAGCACCGTGACCCGATGGCTGACGCCGCCCCACTCGCGGATCATGCGTCGAGCAATTGACCTGGTCGTCATGGGGCTCGTCGATGTCCGCGCACAGTGGACGGCCGGTCTATCTAAACGAAGACGACGTAATAAGCGACGTATAAAAGAAAGGCGAGCAATTGAAGGAGGGGGGAGTCTCCTTAATGCCCGCCGTTTCAACCAATGGTGTCCGCTTGCAGGGAGGAGGGTGCAATCAGACCATTTGGTTTTCGCTCTCAATTGATTTGACGACGCTCGGCGAAATATATTCGAGCCGCGGTTTTTGGTTGGACCAGGAAATCGGGCCAGGAGCTTCCCGGTAATTTTGTTTGACAGTGGACCGTGGGACACCTCCGGCTATCGCGGCAACTGCTCCGGCTACGTTTACCTTTCGTAAGTATGTTCGGCGTCCGCGCACGCCATCGCCACGAAATGAAAGCGGCGCGAATAGCCCAAGGTGCTGACCGCCGCTTATCAGTTCCACAGAAGCGGTTGATGCCGATCGAATCAAACCAAACTGGACATCGTGTATCCGATCGGCTCAGTTGCAATACGGACGGGTCTCAGTCGAGGAGGAGATACCTGGAAGTGTCAAACCCTCATGGTCGGCACCGGAAACTATGGATCACTGCCGGTGATGGACGAGGTGAAACTTGAGGCGCGCCGCCGCAAGATCAATCTCTTGATTGTTCCGACCAAAGAGGCCGTCCAGACGCTGGCCAGGAAGCCCCAGCACACCAATGCCATTCTTCACGTGACGTGCTGAACCGTTCACGTCGTGTAACTGGAATTTCTATGGGCCTCTCGGTCGGTTAGGCGGCGATCTGGTATCCGCCAGGTTAACGACCAGAGCGATCGGCTCATCTGCTGACCGTGCCGCGCCCGTGCCCAATATCCCTGGGGCGGCACCGGAATTTCAAGATAACGACGGTTCTTCGATAACTCACGACTGGAAAGCCTCCCATTCTTTTGCAAGCTGTCGACCGGCTCGGACCGCTTTTGGAGAGCACTTCATCCGAATCGTCCGCCTAACCTTGTCATTGGTTCGCTTGTGAAAGCCCGGCGACCTTTGCGAGGATGGGGCCGTTGAGCCTGCGCGATTTGAGCCAGTTTTTTACGGAGGGTCTCGCGATGGAAAAACGCATCGTCAAATTTTTTAGCGAAGGCGTCCGGATGGAGGGTGACCTCTTTCTGCCAGATGGCCTCAAGGCCAGCGAGCGCCGTCCCGGCATCGTCCTGTGCCACGGCTTCACTGGTATTCGTTCGGTCATTCTCGGCGATTATGCCAAGGTCTTCGTCGAGGCTGGCTTCGTGGCCCTGACGTTCGATTACCGCGGCTTCGGCGGCAGCGAGGGAACCAAGTGGCGCCTGCTTCCTCTTGAGCAGATTGACGATATTCGCAACGCGATCAGCTTCTTCGAGACCCTG
>Ga0187860_1004032_pt1 | contig 11208 bp, 13 predicted proteins | sample June2016WEW_10_4_FD_132981 | JGI IMG/M metagenome (GOLD analysis project Ga0187860, IMG submission 132981) | Peatland microbial communities from SPRUCE experiment site at the Marcell Experimental Forest, Minnesota, USA - June2016WEW_10_40 | ecosystem: Environmental > Terrestrial > Soil >... | reverse complement strand
GAAGTGCTGGGGGTGGCGGGCTTGCAAGGATCGGGCGCGAGCGAACTTTTCCTCGGCCTTTTTGGCGCCTACGGAGCGGCCACGCGCGGACAGGTGCGCCTGGAGAATCAGGAGGTTCGTATTGCCTCGCCGCGCCAGGCCGTCGCCGCCGGCGTGGCGCTGCTGACCAACGACCGCAAAGCCACCGGGCTGGTGCTCTCATTGTCCGTCGCGGCCAACGCCACGCTGGCCGACCTGCCCCGCCTGTCTCCCGGCGGCTGGCGGCGTCCCGCCCGCGAGCGCGCGGCAGCCGAGGCGATGACCGCGCCGATGCGCCTGCGGGCGACTTCAATGGACGTGGAGGTCGGCGCCCTTTCCGGCGGCAACCAGCAGAAGGTCGCTCTGGCCAAGTGGCTGCAAACTCGTCCCCGCGTGCTCCTGCTCGACGAACCGACCCGCGGCATCGACGTCGCCGCCAAACGGGAAATATACCAACTGGTCGAGCAGTGGACCGCCGCGGGCATCGCGCTGCTGCTGATCACCTCGGAAATGCCCGAATTGTTGACTCTGAGCGACCGTGTCGCGGTGCTCCACCGCGGGCGCCTGGCGGCGGAGTTTTCCCACGCCGAGGCCGCTCCCGAAGCCATCCTGGCGGCCGCCATGGGACAAAGCGCATGAAAACCTTCTCCTGGAAATCCGCCGCGGCCAGTCCGGCCGGCCGGGCCTTGCTGGCGCTGCTGCTGGTCATGGCGGCGGGTTTGATTTTCAACGCGGACGGCGCGTTTTTCAAAATCGGCACCCATCGCGACACGCTGCGTCAGGCCTCGGTGTACGGCATGTTGGCTTGCGGCATGACGCTGGTGATTGTGTCCGGCGGCATTGACCTGGCGGTGGGCAGCATGGTCGGTCTGTCGGCCGTGTGCGCGGCGCAAATGGCGATTCATTGGAATTGGCCCGCGTGGGAGACGGTCCCCGCTTGCCTGGCCGCCGGCGCCCTTTGCGGCGCGGTCTCCGGCGTCGTGACCGCCGGACTGCGGGTGCAACCGTTTATCGCCACGCTCTCGATGATGGTGCTGGCGCGCGGGCTGGCCAAATACGCCTCGGGCGGAATGAAGGTCTCCACCGCCGTGCGCAACGCGGATGGGACTTACCATTATGTGGAGGTGCCGCCGTTGTTCCGCGCCATCGATCATCGCGTGCTGGGCGGCAACCTGTCGATGGTCACGGTGATTTTTCTGGTGTGCGTTTTCCTGGCCTGGGTGGCGTTGTCCAAGCACCGCTGGGGCCGCTATCTCTACGCCATCGGCGGCAACGAAGAAGCGGCGCGCCTTTCGGGCGTGCCTGTCATCAGGGCCAAAATTGGCGCGTATGCCGCCTCCGGCCTTTTCTCCGCGGTGGCGGGCCTGTGCCAGGCGGCGCAAGAACAGCAGGGCGATCCGGAAGCCGGCGGCGGCTATGAGTTGGTCGCCATCGCAATGGTGGTCATCGGAGGCACCAGTTTGATGGGAGGGCGCGGCGGAATCGGATTGACCCTCCTGGGCGTCCTGACTATCGGTTATCTGGATAAAATCCTCAGCATCAATGCCGTGCCCGAAGCGGGCCGGTTGGTCCTGACCGGAATTATTATTGTCGCCGCCGTGCTGACCCAGCGGCGCAGCCGGACATAGAAATTAAGTCATTATATGCGCGCACAAATCGTTCCTCTCCTCTTCACCCTGGCGTCGATCCTCTTGACTGGGTGCGGCCAATCCAAGCCCGCCCCCAACGAAGCCAAAGGCGGTGCCCCGCCCCGCCAATACGTCATCGGCATGTCGCAGTGCAACCTGGGCGAGCCGTGGCGCGTGCAGATGAACGAAGACGTCAGAGAGGCCGCCGCCAGCCATCCCGAATTGAAAGTCGTCTTCAAGGACGCGCAGAACGATACCCTAAAACAGCGCGCCCACGTCGAGGAGTTCATCAGTTCCAAGGTCGATCTGCTCATCATCAGCCCCAAGGAAGCCCAACCCCTGACCGAACCGGTGGCCCGCGCCATCGACACCGGCATTCCGGTGATCGTGCTGGACCGGGCCGTGTTGGGCGACAAATACACCTGCTTCATCGGCGCTGACAACACGAAAATTGGCCGCGCGGCTGGCGAATGGATTGTCAAAAAACTCGGCGGCAAGGGCAAGGTCGTCGAGTTGATGGGGTTGATGACCTCCATTCCCGGCCAGGACCGCCACAACGGCTTTCGCCAGGGCATTGCCGGCTCGGACATTAACGTGATCTTTGAGGCCGACATGAAGTGGCTGGAGCCGGAAGCCCGCCAGGAGATGGAGTCGGCCCTCTCGCGCTTCGATCACATCGACCTGGTCTTTGCGCACAACGATCCGGGCGCCCACGGCGCCTATCTGGCCGCCAAGGCCGCGGGCCGCGACAACATCCTTTTTGTGGGCATCGACGCGCTGCCGCAGGAGGGTGTGGCCTACGTCCAGCAAGGAATACTTGACGCGACCTTCCGCTACCCCACCGGCGGGGCCGAGGCCATTGACACCGCGCTGAAGATTTTCAAAGGCGAACCTGTGCCGAAAAAGATTGTCCTGGGCACACGGCTCTTCGACAAAAGCAACGTCGCCGCCGGCGGCGCGGCCCTGCCGTGAAGGACTGTGAAGCTACCGATGCCTTATCCCACCAACCAATTTCAGTACAGCGCCAACCGAATTCCGGGAACGCTTCCAAATGCCATATCCCGGCTGATCAGCGGCTCCCGATAATAACGGGCAAAGCCGGCAATCCAATTGTCGTTCTCCCCCAAACGCCGTCCCTCCCGGAGCAATTCCCGGTCGATGTCCGCCGCTGCGTCCACGATACCTGGGTGAAGGCGATAAACGGTCCATTTTCCCAACCATTGCCATGCGGCTGCCGCATTGGGGAACAGAACGGACAATTCGCCAGCGGTAATTATCGACATACGAATCGTGTCCTTCCGGTGTTCGACAAAAAAAATAGTGGCCGCGCCTCGTCTTCCCCGGCTTTGCTCCCTCAGCAGGTCGCTTGCAAATGTAGTATCTGCGATCATCTCCGGCGACGGGAACGTCGTCCGCGTTCGGCAACAAACGCATCGATCCGGCTTGCGTCGATCCCGGCAGGGGGTTCGGCCTCGAACATATCCAAAAGTTCGCCACAGGTGTCGGCCGGCTTCCTGACATGGCGCAGGATTACCTTGGTGAATGAATCCCTGTCTCCTTGCTTGAGAGACGAGAGCAGCTTGTAGGCATCGTCATCGATGGTAATCGTTTTACTCATGCACGAACAATACACGATCTCTTATCGGGTCGTCAACCAAGCCCGGCATTGCCATAATTGAAGTTCTTTCCAGTTAGCGGGCCTGCCCGGGGGGGAACCAGTGTGCCTTGGCGCCGGCTTTTTTCTCCGGCACACCAAAACGGCCTTGGCCCAAGGTGGCGAAAAACCTTAAAATTATACCGCAAAAGCACATTGAAAGCACGGCGCGCCACGATAAGCTGGAAAGGCTCCCTGAGCTCCGGTTGAGCGCGCAAGGGCGCACGACTCGTAACATTGCGACAACTGCTTATGACCAAATCTTTGCCGTCCCAACACGCTTATCTCATGGCCAGCGGCGACCTCCGCCTCAGCGCCAACCAGAAATGCTGGCCCGTCCAGGCCAATATGGAAGCACAACTGGCCAAATCGCTCAAAAACGAGGGCTGGAAATGCGTCCGCGCCCACCCATTCGACCCGGCCAAGAATCACGGCTTTATCGACTCCCAGAAAATGGGCATGGAGGTTTTCCGCCAACTCGATCCCAACGCGCCGCTGATCGTGGCTGAATCGGTCTGGCAATACAGCCATCATGTGCTCCATGGCCTCTACACCCATCGCGGCCCGATCCTCACGGTCGCCAATTGGAGCGGCACCTGGCCGGGGTTGGTCGGCCTGTTGAATCTCAATGCCTCGATGACCAAGGCCGGCATCGCTTACAGCAGCCTGTGGAGCGAGGATTTCTCCGACACCTTCTTTATCAATGGCCTGCGCCAATGGCTCGGCGGCCGCGCGCTCAGCCACGATCAGAGCCACGTCCGCGACCTGGCCTCCGTCCAACTGCCCCCGGCGGAGGAGAAGCTGGGCCGCAGCCTGGGCGCCCGCTTCCGCCAGAGCAAAGCCATCATGGGCGTTTTCGACGAAGGCTGCATGGGCATGTACAACGCCATCATCCCCGACGAACTCCTGCACCCCACCGGCCTGTTCAAGGAGCGCCTGAGCCAATCCTCCCTCTTCGCCGCCATGCGGGAGGTGAGCGACGCCGAAGCCCACGCCGTGCTGGACTGGTATCTCAAGAAGGGCGTGAAGTTTAACTGGGGCAAAAACGAGGCGACAGAATTGACGCGCGCACAAACCCTCCAGCAATGCAAAATGTATATCGCCGCCCTCCGCATCGCCGATGATTTCGGCTGCGCCGCCATCGGCATCCAATACCAGCAGGGCCTCAAGGACCTGGCCCCGGCCAGCGATTTGGCCGAGGGCACGCTCAACAACGTGGACCGCCCGCCCGTGCGGTGCGCGCGCACCGGCCGCATCCTCTTTCCCAACGAAGCCCTGCCGCATTTCAACGAAGTCGATGAATGCGCCGGGTTGGACGGCTTGGTAACCTACCGCTTGTGGCGTGCGCTGGGCTACCCGCCCGAAAACACGCTGCACGACCTGCGCTGGGGACAGCGCTTTCAAAACAACGGGTTCGACGATTACGTCTGGGTGCTCTTGATTTCAGGCGCCGTGCCGCCCGCCCATTTTGCGGGCGGCTGGAAGGGCGCCACCAGCGAACGCCAGCCCTCCATGTACTTCCGTCTCGGCGGCGGCACCCTCACGGGTGTCAGCAAACCCGGCCACATTGTCTGGAGCCGCATTTTCATCATGGGCGGCAAGTTGCACTGCGATCTGGGCGTCGGACGGTCGGTGGAATTGCCGCGCGAGGAAACCGAGCGGCGCTGGCGGGAAACCACCCCGCAATGGCCCATCATGCATGCCTGCTTCAACGGTGTCAGCCGCGACCAAATGATGGCCCGCCACAAAGCCAATCACGTCCAGGTGGTGTACGCGCCGGACGAAAAGAAAGCCCATCGCGCCTGCCGCATCAAAGCCGCCATGCTGGCCGAACTGGGCCTGGAGGTCCATTTTTGCGGGAACGTCAACGTCGCCTCCCGCCCTAAGTAAGCACGTGCCGCAAGTAGAGATACATTAGCGGGGCATTGAAGAGCAGACTGTCCAGCAGGTCGAGTATCCCGCCGATGCCCGGGAACAAATGCCCGGAATCCTTCAGCCCGGCCTCCCGCTTGAAGAGCGACTCGATCAAATCTCCCACCACCGCCCCCGTGCTCAGAATGATGCCTAGCAGGATCGAGTGCCCCGGCGTCATCCCGGCCAGATGCCCTCCCGCCACCCGCGCGAAAACCACGCTGGCCGCCGTCGATACCACCACCGCCCCCGCAAACCCCTCCCACGTTTTGCCCGGACTGATGCGCGGAATCATTTTGTGTTTGCCGAAGAGCGAGCCGACGGCGTAAGCGCCGCAATCGCTCAATTTGGTGACGACGACGAAATAAAGAACGTAGTATTGACCCTCCACCCCCTGCTGTCCGAAGAAGTTTATTTTCTGGATGAAATTCAACAGCCACGGCACGTACATCCACCCGAACAACGTGGTGGATATGGCGATGAATCCTGTGGTGTTGCGGCGCGACGCTAATTGGCTCAGGCACAACCCGAGCACAAAAAAGATCAGGAAGCTCGTTTCAAAATCGTTCACCCGCCAGGGCCTGGCGGCAAACCCGAAATCCCCGGACACATACACGAAGGTGGCCGAGATCAGCAGCACCCCGCCAAAAATTCCGAGCTTGGCGTAACAGGCATACCCCAGTTTTTGCGCCATCCCGTAAAATTCCATCAGGCCGGTCGCCGCCAGAAACACGAGGATCAACAGGAAAAAATAATCCGAAAGCACCTTATGGCCGGAGAACAGAGCGCCGATGACAATGCTCCACAGCACGACAAAACTGAACAGACGCCGGAAAAAAATGCCGCGCTTGGACAACGGCGCCGCTGTTGACCTGATCTCTTCGGACATCGGGCAAGAAACTTAACGGACGCTCGCACGCTGTCTAGCCCGCATTTGCGCGCGGAAAATCCCCCTCCGCCGCCCCCAGGACCCGTCGGCCGCCGGCGGATTGCAAAAGTGTCCAGACCGAGGTGATGGCCGTCTATTTCGCGCCCTCATCGATCCAGGCGCGCAGCAGTCCCACTTGTTCAGCCGTCAACGGTTTGGGCGGCGGCCCGCCCCGGCCCGGTCCTCCCGGCGCGGGCGGCCCTCCCGCATCAGGCGGTCCGCCAGATCCAGGCGGCCCGTCAGGTCCAGGCGGCGGGGCATCGCCGGGTGGAGGCCCCTGGGGCGGCGGCCCACCCGCTCCGCCCGGCGGAGGGGGCCGGTGCTTGGGCGGCATGGCGATTTTGTCATCGATGCGCGCGGCAGCGGCGACCAGCAAGCTCTTCTTGCTGTCACCCGGAACGACCACCTGGCCGTCGTGGCCGCCCTTGAGAACGCCTTCGACGCTATCCAGGCGCAGGCCCGCCTTGGGCCTTTGCGCTCCGTGGCAGCGCAGGCACGAGGCTTTGAAAAGCGGTTGAATGTCCTTGTCATACGTCACCCCCTGCTGGCTGGCCGCGGGCGGCAACTTGGAGACATCGATCTTGCTGATGTCCCACTCATTCTCCTCGGCCAGCGCGGAAACGGCGGCGGAGACGATCACAACAAATAAAAGCCTTTTGTCAGTCATAATATCAAATTTGTCGCGGGCATTTTACGGAGTTCATAGGAAATGCAAGGACATAATGGCCCGCGATATTTTTCAGCGTCGGTTCATCGGGGCGGTCTTTGCCAGGAACGGGCCGCCAACCGGGCGCGGGTCATGCGCTCCCGCAGGCCGCCCTGTTCCAGAAAATCCTTTTCCAGCCGGCGCAGTTGTTGGTCCAGCAAATAATTGGCCTGGTGAATCAGGCAGATGAGGATGTTGGCCACAGTCTCGGGCGGGCGGGTTTCGATAAAGGCCCTATAGGACTCATAGGACGCATTCTGAGCCCCAAGCTCGCGCACATACACAGCCTCCTTGGAGTTCTTGTCCCACAGGCGCAGTCCTCGCTGGCGCAGGAAGTCTTTATAGTCGCCCAGCAGTTCCTCCAGGCTGGCCCGCGCCACGTTCACCAGCTTGAGTTCCGCTTCCTTGGAAGTGCCGGACACCTGGCTGCCCTCGGCAATGTTTTTGTTGCCGCTGCGCGCGGCCTGCACCATCTGGTCGTGGGTGCGGGATCGCTTGTCTATGAAACGGTCGCAAAAGCGCACGGTCGCGTCGTAGATGATCTGGGACTTTGGATAGGAAAAAAGTTTTTCGTAGCCGCCGTGAGGGGGAATAAATCCTTCCGGCAACGGATGACCGGCATTGGTCGCCTTGGTTATATCAGTCGTATTTCGTTTGCGCTCAGCCATGGCTCAGGGCTTTCAAGTTTTGCCGAATCGCCTCCTCCAGCTTCGCCGATTCCGCGAATTGTTCTTCGAGCGTCCTGGTAAGCCGTTTCATCTTTTGCTCGAAGAGTTCGTCGTCATCTTCCACTTCCGCCGCGCCCACGGGCGAGAGGTGATGGATGTATTCCGAAGCATCGATATGCCCGCGCATCTTGTCGGCGGCGGCCCAAAGTTGGGCTTCAAAGTCCAGCGCGGAGCCGTTGGCCGGTTTCTGAGTGGTTGCTTTAGCCATGATGCTTGCGCCAATTGTGCGCCGCAAATCTGCCTGCGTCAATTCGGGCCTGTGTGAGGGTTCTTTGCGGCCAATTTTACCGCATCCGCCTCCCCATCAACGCCTTCCCTCTTGATCAGATGACCACTGACCATTTTCCTGCCTCCATGTTTTTGCCATCACATTCCCCTGCCAGCCATTCCCTTGACGTCCTTGAAAAAAACCTTCAAAAAGAACTTGCAAGTCCCATTATTATGTGGGACATTAAGCAGTGTCGGATTGCTCTTTGACATATACCGCAAACGCCAGTCGCCCGCCCGCCGCGCGCGCGACCCAAACGCATTTAACCCGATCCGCGTTAACGATAAAACCAAACAGGGCTTGCCGCGCCCTCCTGTCGCGCCAGAGCCTTGGCGACAGCGGAAGCCGAAGGTGGGCCTGCCCGCCGTAGCTTTAGCGAAGGCGGGTGAACGTGAGTCAAGGTATCGCCGATTGTGCTGCATCTTCCTCATAATCAGAATCTTAATCCTAATCTCTTCCTTCCACGTCAAGAAGAAGTCAAGGTGAGTCAAGGTGAGTCAAGGTGACCTCGTTCCAAGTCAAGGCTTGCCCTTCTCCGCGCCCTCGGCGTTCTCCGCGCGAGCCCGCTTTTTTGGACCCGCTCAGACCCAAGAACCCTCAAAAACCCCGGCAATTGCTGATTATTGCGACCCTTTGCCGCCACCCGCCGGGATTATGCGGTGGCCGGTTCGATCTTGACTTCCACTTCCATTCTGCGCTCCAGGCTGCCTTTGTAGTAGCCGGAGACCGGCGGCACGTCGGCGTAATCGCGCCCCACGCCGATTTTGATGTAAGTGCCGTCGCTTTGGCGGTTGTGCGTCGGGTCGAGCGCAAGCCAGCCCACCCGCGGAAGCAAGACTTCCACCCAGGCGTGTGTTGCGCTGGCTTGTTCGGTGGCCAGATAACCGCTGACGTAGCGGGCCGGTATCCGCAGCGTCCGGCACATTCCGAGCATGAGATGGGCAAAATCCTGGCAGACGCCCCGGCGCTCGGCCAGCACCTGCCGCCCATGCGTATGCACGTGCGTCGTGTCGGGCGAGTAGGCCAGGTAGCCATGCACGTAACGCATGATGGCACGGGCCGCCTGCCAGGGGTCGGTCATCCCTTCCGTGGCATCGACGGCCAGGCGCCAGGTCGCCGGCTCGATATCGACGAACCGGCTGGCGCCAAGGTAATCAAAACTCGCGTTCGTCTGGAGGTATTCCGGCAGCGTGCCTGGCTGCCCCGGCATCGCGTCCTCGGACAGGGGGCTTGGCGGACGGGTCGCCACCACGGCCCGGCTTTCGATCACCAGGACGGAATGGGGGGCGGTAATTTCAAAATGGTGGACATAATTCCCGTAGAAGTCGGTGTATCTGCGGAGCTGGGCGTCCGGCGTTGTTGTCAATACGAACGACTCGACGCTCTGGATTTCGTTGGCGGCCGGTTCCAGCCGAACGTCGTTGAAGCTGTCATGCGCCGGCGCGCCATACCGGTAGGTGGTACGATGTTGGATCCGCCATTTCATTCAGGTCTGTCCGTCGTCTCCCTCGCGGCCTTCATAGCACGCTGACCGTCACCCCGGCATTGACATTGTGTTTGCCGCCGCCGGTCAGGATGCCGCTGATGGGGCTGACGTCGCCGAAGTCGCGCCCGTAGGCCAGGGTGATATGCCCGGTTTCGGGCATGACATTGTTGGTCGGGTCGAAGTCCACCCAACCCACGTCAGGACAAAAGACCGAGAACCACGCGTGGGAAGCGTCGGCGCCGACGACGCCGGGGCCGCCCTCCGGGGGGCGGGTGCGCAGATAGCCGCTGACGTAGCGGGCCGCCAGGCCGAGCGAGCGCACGGCGGCGATGGCCACGTGCGCGAAATCCTGGCACACGCCCCGGCGCTTTTCCATCACTTCCTCCACCGGCGTTGCCACGGTGGTGGCGACCTTGTCGTACGTGAAATCACCATGAATGCGGCCGTTGAGGTCCAGCACCCCCGCCAGCAAGGGTGTGCCCGGCGTGAAACTCTTGCGCGCGTAATCGGCCAGCACCGGCAGCGAACGGACGAACGGAGAGTCAAACACAAACTCGTACGGCTCCACCACTTCCGGCGATACCGGGTCCGTGAACAGTTGAGCCACCTTTTCCCAGGGCGGGGAGAGCGACAAGGCGGGCCGGGCGGTGTCGGCCACGGTGACGCGGCTTTCGGCTACGATCTCCAGCCGGGAATGCAACTCCTGGATGCTGAAAAAACAGACCCGGTTGCCGAAATAATCCATTCGCGCCTTGCGCACCGCCGGCGGCGGCTCGATGCGCAGGGAGAATTGCTCCACCCGCTGGCGGCCCAGCGCCCGAGGCTCCACACGCGCCGCGTGCTGCGATACGGTCACCGGCTCGCTGTAGCTATAGACGGTTCGATGGACGATGTCGCAAGTCATGCGCTCCCGTGACCTCCCGCGCGGAAAATGGTCGCGCCCTCCCTTCGCGGATGGCCCGCGAACAAGTTCGGGAGGCGCGGTGGCTCTGACGCGACGGCTCTTTCGCTCATTTCGGCGCCAGTATGTAATGTAACCCGGGCCAAATTGCCAATGCGATAATTCACCGTGCCGGGGATCCCCCGCCCAATTCCCCGTGCCGAAAGCAACTCACCAAATGATCGTTCACCATCCCCGTCGCCTGCATGTGCGCATAGCAGATCGTCGAGCCGACAAACGCGAAGCCGCGCTGCTTTAGGTCCTTGCTCATGGCGTCGGATTCGCGCGTGCGGGCCGGGACTTCCTTCATCGAGCGATAGTGGTTCATGATGGGCCGGCCATCGACAAACCGCCAGATGTACCGGTCAAAACTGCCAAATTCCTCCCGCACCGCCAGGAACGCCCGCGCATTCTTGACTGCGGCGGCGATTTTCAACCGATTGCGGACAATGCCCGGATTGGCCAGCAACCGGTTGATTTTGGCCGGCGTGTAGCGCGCCACCTTTTGCGGATCAAACTGGTCGAACGCCGCGCGATACCCCTGGCGCTTTTTCAATATGACGTGCCAGCTCAACCCCGCCTGCGCCCCTTCCAGGACCAGAAACTCAAACAGCGCCCGATCATCGTGCAGCGGCACGCCCCATTCGGTGTCATGGTAGGCGATGTAGAGGTCATCCACGGGCCAGGGACAGCGGGAAGCCGGCGCGTTCATATCAGGCGCCCCGCACCGCGGCGATGAATTCCTTCATCTTTTTCGGGTCTTTCTTTCCCGGCGAGTGCTCGACGCCGCTGGAAACATCCACTCCAAACGGCCGCACCATGCGCACCGCCTCGGCAACGTTTTGCGCCGTCAGGCCGCCCGCCAGCATGATCGGTTTGCCGAATTTCTTCGCCTCCACCGCCAGCGCCCAGTCAAATTTCTACCCCGTTCCGCCCGGTTT
>Ga0187860_1004025_pt1 | contig 11235 bp, 8 predicted proteins | sample June2016WEW_10_4_FD_132981 | JGI IMG/M metagenome (GOLD analysis project Ga0187860, IMG submission 132981) | Peatland microbial communities from SPRUCE experiment site at the Marcell Experimental Forest, Minnesota, USA - June2016WEW_10_40 | ecosystem: Environmental > Terrestrial > Soil > Wetlands... | reverse complement strand
ATATACCTGTCACCTCACCGCGCTGGACAATGACGCCCCGGTAAATATGTCCATCAGCCAAAAGTGTCTCATGATCCTGAATGCTTCGGTGAAGGCCCATCCGGAGCAATGGTATCAATGGAAGAAGTTTGGTAAAATGATCAATATTGACCTGGGCGTGGGGCATGATCGTCTGAAAGCTGGATATTTGGCACCTGAAATTGGCATTTCTCTACCCGATCAGGCATAACCTGGTCACTCAGGGGTTCATTCTCCCAGGGAGGTCAGGCCATGGCGAATGGCATATTTGGTGAGTTCGGCAACGTTGTGGATACCCACCGTGTTCATGATTTGCTTGCGGTGCGTTTCCAGGGTCTTGATGCTGAGGCATAGGGTATTGGCGATTTGCAGGGTGCTTCTCCCTTCGGCCATGAGCTGTAAGACCTCCCGTTCCCGAGGGGTCAGCACGGTATAGGCCGGGCAGGATTCCTCGGCCAGATTGTGGGTGAAGTCCTTGATCAAAATATCGGAAACCCCGGGGCTGATATAGGTCTTTTCCCGCATCACGGTGCGGATGGCCTTCACCAATTCTTCCAGGGCGCAGTCCTTCAAAAGGTATCCCCAGGCCCCGGACCTGAGCATATTCAGCACGAATAGACTGTCGGAGTGCATGGAGAGGGCAATGATCTTCACCTTGGAATCAGTGGCGACGATCTGGCGGGTAGCATCAATGCCGTTTAAATCGGGCATGGAGATGTCCATGATGATCACATCCGGTGTCAGTTCCTGCGCCAGCTTCACGACATCGCGGCCATTGTCGGATTCCCCCACCACCTCCATGTCAGGCTCGCAGGCCAGCAACATTCGCAATCCCTGGCGGACTATCTGATGGTCATCTGCCAAGAGGATTTTAATGGGCACGATATGATCCTCGAATCATCTCAGGAGACAGGCGGGAGAAGAGGAGCTTGGCAGTTCCTCAGGACGAACCCGGTCCAGGTGTAACCCCGGGAAAATCATAGCTACTTTTTTCCTAAAATTCACTTAGGAAAATCCTAATTCTGGATGGGAATAATCCTGCATTCAGGTTGGGAAAAACCCTCATTCATGGATTAAATATGAATAAGAACAACAAGTTATCCTAGTTCTCCCACGAAATGGGGGCCCCTATTCCTCCAGAGAGGTCAGTCCTTGCCGGATGGCGTATTTGGTCAACTCGGCCACGCTGCGAATTCCGGACTTGCTCATAATCTGCTTGCGGTGCGATTCCACCGTCTTGACGCTGACGCAGAGGCAGTCAGCAATCTGATTGGTGGACTTGCCTTCCGCCATAAGCTGCAGCACCTCCCGTTCCCTGGCGGTCAGCACCGAAAACGCCCCGGCAGGGTCAGCGTGTTCCCAGCCGCTGACAAAGTCTCTGATGACCACGTCCGAGATGCCGGGGCTCAGATAGGTCTTGTTTCCCATGACGGTGCGAATGGCCCTGACCAGATCTTCCAGGGCACAGTCTTTCAGGAGATATCCGGAAGCGCCGGCCTTGAGCATGTTTAACACGAAGAGACTGTCGGAGTGCATGGAGAGGGCAATCACCTTGACCCCGGTGCGCTCCGCCAGGATCTGGCGGGTCGCTTCGATGCCGTTTAAGCCGGGCATGGTGATGTCCATGATCACGATATCGGGTCCAAATTTTTCCACCAGCGGCAGCACCTGCCGGCCGTTATCCGCCTCGGCCACCACCTGCATATCCGGCTCTGCCGCCAACAGATTGCGCAACCCCTGGCGGACGATTTGATGGTCGTCCGCCAGCATGATTTTAATGGTCATCCCCATTTCCTTGTACGACTTTTTTTAGCATAGTCCAAGGGCAACATCAAGGTGACCTGGGTACCTGCGTCTTGCCCGGAGACCACATCCACACCCCCTCCAAGATAATGCAGGCGCTCCCGAATGCTGAAGAGACCGAAGCCTCTCCCGTTATCTTCGCTGACGGCACCCTGGGAGCCGTTAATCCCCACCCCGTCGTCCTTCACTTCGATGCAGACCCGGCCGTCATTGCGGCGAATGATATTGACCCAGGCGTGCCGGGCCTGGGCATGTTTGACGATGTTAATCATCAACTCCCGCACCGAGCGGAAGAGGAGCACTTTCAGTTCGTCATCGACGGGGATGGGAACCGTGTCCGGGGTAAATTCCACCTGCAGGCCATGCTGGGTCCTGATGTGCTTGGCGAACCATTCCACCGCGGCCTCGAACCCCAACTCATAAAGCACCGGCACACTCAGCTCGAAGGTCAGGGACCTGGTGTCCTGGATCATCTTTTCGATGAGTTCGCGGACCTCCCTCAAGGGGTTGGCGATATCAGGGACAGTTACAGTTTTCTGTAAAACCCCCAGCTTGATCTTGGAGACGGCCAGGGTCTGGCCGATATGATCATGGAGATCGTTGGCCAGACGCCGCCTTTCCCGTTCCTCCGTCAGCGAGAGTTCCGAAGCCAGGGATTGAAGGCGCGCCTGATTTCTCCGGATCTCGTCCTCGGCCTTCCTGCGCATGGTAATATCTTGGCTCATGACGATGGCGAACTGGGACTCTCCCCCGGGCCCCCGCAGGACCGAAACCGTCACCTGGCCCCAAACGGTTTGGCCGTCCTTGCGGATATAGCGCGTTTCCCGGCAGAAGGATTCCCGTTTCCTCAGAACCAAATCCTCAAACAGCCCCACGCTTTGAGGGGCATCGTCCGGATGGATGATGTCCTTGAAAGACTTCAGGAGCAGCTCTTCTCCGCCGTAACCCAGCATTTCCTGGAGGGCGGGATTGCTGTCCAGGTGGTAGCCGTCCATATCCATCAGGGAGATGCCGATAGCGGCTTCCTCAAAGATTTTCCGGGAGCGCCTCTCCGTTTCCCGGAGAGCGGTGATGTCGCTGAACATGGCAAAGGCCCCACTAAACTGGCCGTTTTCGAAAAGCGGCACCGAACTCATGATCACCGCGGCCAACCCCCGGTTTTTACAGAGCAGTTCCAGTTCCTGCTGAGCCACGTTATTGCTGCGGTTCTCCTCCAGGGATTTCTTCATGAGCTTCCAGTTGTCCCGGTTGAACAACTTCTGGATATTCTTATTCTCCAGGTCCTCATGGCCGGTGATTTCCCGAATGCGCCGGTTGGTGAATTTGATCAGGCCCTGCTCGTCGATGATCCAGATGCCCTCGTGGGCGTTTTCGATGAGTTCCCGGTACTTGCGCTCCGACATCTCCAGCTTGCGATAGAGGACGGCGTTCTCCAGGGCAATGGCGATCTGGTTGGCAAAACTGACGATAAAATCCCGGTCCCCTCCGGTGATCATAGCGCCCGGCTCAACCCGGTCGGCCAGCAGCACCCCGATCACTTTGCCCCTGACGGTGAGGGGCGCCAGGATAAAGGCCTGGGGCTTGAAATGCTCAATCAAGGGATTCTTCATGTTGAGCTTGCTGCGTTCCACATCCTGGACCACCACCGGAATGCCGGTCATGGCCACCCGGGCGATGATGTTGTCCACCTTGGAAATGGGGATCTGGTAATTTTTTACCTGTTCAAACATCTCGGGGTCGATACCCTCGGCAAAACTGAACTCCAAAACCTCGCCCTGCTCATCCAGCAACAGGATGGCGGCCCTATCCAGCTTGGCGGAATTGATCAGCAATCGCAAAGTCACTTGCAGGAGCTTCTCCAGATTGAGCACTGACAGGGTGGCCGTGCTGGTCTCCTGGAGGCAGATGAGCTGGTCGATCTTCTCGTTGAGCTGGATATTCAGACGGTGGACCTCATCGAACTTTCTCTTCAACAGCTCCTTGTCACGCTCCAGCTCTTCAATGGTGTAGGTGAGGGCCCGCCAGGGCACCAGGAGCTTCATCAGGTAATCTTTCAGGAAGAACATCTTCTGCCATTTCAGGTGGTATTCGCAGTAATCGTCTCCCTTGAAAAAACACTTGGTCTCCTCCAGGATCAGGGGCGGCATGTTCCAAATAGTGGGAATGCCCGTGTAGATCCCCTGATTGAACAGGCAAAAATCGACGCTCGCCGGAATATCTTTGAACCAGTGGAGGCGCACCACCGCGCTGTCCCGCGTGGTTTCCACCAGCTCGATGGTCTTATTCCTATTGAATTTATCGTTGATGGCCTGCACTCGGTGCAGCGTGCGGCGGGGACTTTGACAAGCCAACATGAGAATCCGCTGCACATAACCCAGCTTCTTCCGGGAGGCGGATTCATAACCGATCTTAAAGGCTATCTCTTTGTTTCTCGCCACCTTTTTGGCATTATCAAACATCGTGGTGACCACGTCGCTGGACACCCAGTTGTTGATTTCCATCAAAAATTCTTGCGGATTGAGCAGTCCTTCGATTTCCGGTCCCAGGCCGTGGAAGAGTTTAGGCAAGTCCTCCGGAATGGTCTCCTGGAAGTATTCGATGATGGCACGAGTATTGATGCAGCTATTATGCTTTTCCATTACCGGGCCAAACCCAAGGACCCGATTCCAGCCGGGCCCCAAAACTTTGCCTGATTAGTAACGAGATTCCCTGTTACGCTTCGCCGGCGGGGGCTCCTGCCGCAAGCATTTCCCCCGGCAAAGGGCACCCCCACAAAAACAAGAAATTTCTTCATCCGGCAAACCAGAAAATCTCGAGCCTCCCAAGACAAAATCAAAGAAAAACTTGCTTATGATAAGTATACTATAATAATAGAAGTACTGCTTGTGTCAAGTATAACATTAGGGGGGATTTTTGCATGGGACCGAAAATAAGGATAACTATCTGATATATCAAGATAATGATTTGCAGGGAATCCGGTTTCTTCCCAAAAATGCGGGTAATTACGAGGATTTCCGTGCCTTTTCCCGATTGCCAGAGACTAGGGTACCCTATTATAGAATAAAGTCGGGGATTATTTTGCCCCACTGACAAGAGAGATCGGATGGTCTAAAGCGGAGCTCTCGCTTCTCCTGGGCTAATCTCAGGAGTATCCGGTCTCTCCCGGATATCATTTGGTTCTTCGGCAGAATGGCCAGTTCCAGGAGGTGGCAGTATGTCTTCTTTCAGGTCTTGGCAATCTCTTTTGGGGAAACCGACCTTAAGCAAGTTCCTCCAACTCAAGTTCAATAATCTTCTTTTCCGGTTTCTGCCCTTCTTCCTATCGAGGTGGTACATCGCCTGCATGGGGCACTTGTACTACCTGCTGAACCGGCGGGATAAGGCCCTGATCGTCGCGACCATCCGCCACGTATGCCGCGGCAGGATCTCCTCCGAGGAGACCCGCCGGAAGACCAAAGGGGCCTTTAGGGGGATCTTCGACCATTATCATGAAAAACTCTTCGTCGGGTATTCCAACTTTCCCAAGTTACTCGATTTCTTCAGGACCCGGCTACGGTTCCACGGTGAGGAACAGCTGAGGGAAACCCTGGCGGCCGGCAAGGGCGTCATTCTGGTAACCGGCCATTTCGGTGCGGTGGAATTACTGCCGGGCACCCTGGCGGCAAACGGCTTTCCCACCACCATGATCTGCCGCTTCCAGACCAACCGGCTCCGGGAAACCCTGGGTCGCCGGGCCGAATGGATCGGCTTGCAACTGATCGACGCGGATCGAGGGAACAGCTTCCTCGCCGCCACTAAGGCCCTCAAAGCGGGGAGGGTCCTCATCACCGAGTGCGATGAATTCGATGAATGGCGGCCCGACCAGGGGCAGGGAGCCTCCTTTCTCGATAGCCGGCTCACGGGGGACCGCACCCTGGAAATTTTGGGCAAGCGTTCCGGCGCCCCGGTGGTCGCCGCCATGGTGAAACGGGATGGGGGGCAACAATATACCTGTCACCTCACCCCGCTGGACAATGGCGCCCCTCCGGTAAACATGTCCATCAGCCAAAGGTGTCTCAATATCCTGGATGCTTCGGTGAAGGCCTATCCGGAGCAATGGTATCAATGGAAGAAGTTTGGTAAACTGATCAACATTGAACCGGGGGTGGGGCGTGATCGTCCGCAAGCTGGATATTTGGCACCTGAAATTGCCCTTTCTTTACCCGATCAGGCATAACCTGATGACCCACCAGGGGTCTGAAAACCTGGTGGTCAAGGTGACCGCCGACAGTCCCCGGCCGGGGTATGGGGAAGGGGTTCCCCGGAGCTTCGTCACCGGAGAGGACCTGCCGTCCAGCCTCACCTTCCTCAAGGGGACCCTGGCCCCTGCCATCGTGGAAAAGGAGTTCACTTCACCTCCGCAGCTTCTGAAGGCATTGACCGAGCTGTTTCGCCAAACCGGCGGAGAGCGGCATCCCGGGGCCTTTTGCGCCCTGGAAACCGCGCTGCTGGATGCCGCCGGCCAGGCTTGGGACCTGCCTCTGCAGGCCTTCCTGGGAGCCAAAGGTGACGCCCCCCTGATCTACAGCGCGGTGATCCCCATGGGGACGCCGGAGAAGATAGCTCAGTTCCTGCACCTGGTGAAAAAACTGCAGATGCCTTTCCTGAAGCTGAAGGTGGGGAGCCAGGGCGATCTGGAAAACCTGAAGCTGGCCCGGGAGATCCTGGGTGAGCAGGTCGATATCCGGGTGGACGCCAACTGTGCCTGGACCGCTGCCGAGGCCGTCCAGCGCCTCCGGGAGATGCAACCTTACCGGATCAGCGCCGTGGAGCAACCGGTGGCCAAGGATGATCTGGAAGGCCTGCGGGAAGTGGGCGCCGGGACCGGGTTGCCCGTCATCGCCGATGAGTCATTGTGCCACGAAGGGGACGCCCAAAGATTGATCGACCTTAAGGCTTGCCAGATCTTTAATATCCGTCTGTCCAAATGCGGCGGCCCGGGGGCCGCCACCCGGATCCGGCGGATGGCCGCGGCGGCGGGGATGCGCTACCAGGTGGGCTGCCACGTGGGAGAAACCAGCATCCTGTCCGCCGCCGGCCGCCACTTCGCCCTCTGTGCCCCGGCTCCGGCCTATTTGGAAGGCTCCTTTTCCCCTTTCCTGTTTGCCCGGGAGCCGGTGGCCCAGAGCGTCATTTTCGGACCCGGGGGAGCGGCCCCGCCCCTTCCCGGCCCCGGCCTGGGGATCGAAGTTCTCGAGGCCGCTTTGCCTGATCTCGCCCTCGCCCACTTCCAAGTGGGCGGCTAATCGCCGTGGTGAGCGGTGAGCAGTGAGCAGCATGCTTCTTAACTCAACCCTTATTCTTCACGGATTAAGGGAATTTGATAAGTAATGAAAGTGATCCTAATGTCAAATCAATTTGCGGTCAGCAGAGAGAAGTCGGATTTTTCTGCTCACTGCTTCCTGCTTACTGCTCACTGTTATCAGAAATGGTAGGACAGACTCGTGGCGAGGACTTGGGTGCTGCTGTTATAGCGGCCATCGGCCTGCAAAGGCGCGGGCACCCCGTTGTAGGTGATGACGCTGCTTTTATCGCGGCCTTCCTGAAGGATATAATTATAGGCGATTCCCAGGGTGAAGCTCTTATACGTATAGTCGCCCCCCACGGTGAAGATGTGCCGGTTGGCATCCGGCAGCTGGGGGCTGAAGGTGTCATCGGGCACCGGGGTCAGGTCGTAAATATAACCGGCCCGGATCTTCAGGCCTGCCATGATCTCATAGTTAACCCCGAAGCGAAAGGCGAAGGCGTCATGCCATTTCTCCGGGGTGGTAACCACCGAGCTGGGAACCCCGTTCACCGGGATGGTACTATCGAGTTTCGCCTTGAGGTCATTGTAGGTGGACCAGCCGGTCCAGGTGGTGTCGAACTCGAAGGTGAAGGGTTTAAGACGTGCATAAGCGATACCCCAGGTCACGGAAGGGGGAAGGGTGAGGGGGGCCGAGGCACCGAATTCGGTAGGAACCAGGTTCGAAAAGGGCGGCGGCAGGCTCAGAGTCAGGGAACCGAGGTACTTTACCTGGATGGCGCTGCGATACGAGGCCCCCAGTTTCACGCCGGCCACCGGCTCGTAAAGGGCGCCGAGGTTATAGCCCCAGCCGCTGCCACTCCCTGCCAGACTGGCTTCGCCGTCGGGAAACTGGAAGCCGTGCACCACATTGGGGGTGTTTCTAGTGATTTCCACGCTGGACCACATGACATCGAACCCTGCCGCCACTGACAGGTTATCCAGAACTTTGACGGAGGCCACCGGGTTCACGTTATAAGTTTTCAAGGACGAGTAGGTGCTGAGGTATCTGCCGGGCCAGCTGGACGGCCATTCGGTACTCAGGCCGAAAGGGCTGAAATAGCCGATACCCAAGGATAGCCGCGGGTTCACCGGGTAGACAAAATAAGCTGACATGGTCTCGGATAACTGGTGCTTGGTCTCCGAGGACAGCCCGCCTCCATCGTATTCCCGACTGGGGTAATAGAGGAACCCGTTCGTATAAAACGTGGGCCGCTTGATCTGGTTCAGGCCGGCGGGATTGTAATAAATGGCCGAGGGGTCGTCGGCTTCAGCCACGAAGGCGTTCCCCTGAGCCATGCCCGCGGTCCCCTGGTTCACCAGGGCAAAACCCGCTCCCCGGGCTGCCGGCGGGGCGCCCAACAGGTAAATAGCGGCCACCAGCAAGACCAGCCCTAACCAAAGATTCTTTGCCGGGAAATCCGCACCGAAGAAGATTGGTGCATTTCTTATTCTTCTTGGAAAATGGCGGCGATGACCTGCATCCTGGCCCCAGCGGCGGCCCAAGGGTTCGCAAGCGCTGGAAGCCGGAAAGTCTTTTTCCCGGTTTGACTTAGAGTTCACCATTCCCTCGTCCTTAAGGAAATGGATTAATATTAGAGATACTTTTTCGGAAAAATCAATTTATTTTTTGTTATTTTGCTATAGCAGTTGTATTAAAACTCTTTCCGCTCCATATTTAAAAACAATAAAATATATTGTCACTGCTTGGGCCCAAAAAACCTAGCGGCGTTTCCATGTCCAGGGATTTGTAGTAATTTCTTTGACAGAAAAATCACATTTCCTGGGATTTTTAGTTGGCCTCCGCCTTGATAGCCTTATACGATATAAGCTTGCTTTCTTTCCCGGGCGCTGCCTGGATACCTTAAGGAAGATACAGACAACCTAAACTCTGATTCAAACCCCTCTTAACCGCCGGTTTTCCGGGCTCCCCAACGGCGGAGGGCGGGGTTTACGGAAAAGGAGTCACCAATGAAGACAGTGGCAGAGAAGATCCGGGAGTTGTCGGAGCGGGAAGCCGAAGTGAAGGCCATGGGTGGCGCCCCGGCGGTGGCCAAGCAGCACGCCGCGGGTAAGCTCAGCGCCCGGGAGCGCCTGGAGCTTTTTTTCGACCCCGGGAGCTTCCAGGAAACCGACCTGTTCGTCACCCATCGCTGCGTCAACTTCGGGATGGAGAAGGTGGAGATCCCGGCGGACGGGGTGATCACCGGTTTCGGCAAGGTGGAGGGCCGGGTAGTCTTTGCCTACTCCCAGGACTTCACCTCCCGGGCCGGTTCCCTGGGGGAGATGCACGCCAAGAAGATTTGCAAGGTGATGGATCTGGCCCTGAAGGCCGGGGTGCCCCTGGTGGGATTGAACGACTCGGGGGGGGCCCGCATTCAGGAGGGCGTGGACTCTTTGAGCGGCTACGGCCAGATCTTTTATAGGAACGCCATCTCTAGCGGGGTAATCCCCCAGATCTCGGCGATCATGGGTCCCACCGCCGGGGGGGCAGTCTACTCCCCGGCCATGACCGACTTCATCTTCATGGTGAAGAAGACCTCCTACATGTTCATCACCGGGCCGGAGGTCATCAAGAGCGTCACCGGCGAGGAGATCAGCTTCGATGATCTGGGTGGGGCGATGGCCCACAACGTCAAGAGCGGGGTGGCCCAGTTTGCCTGCGAGGACGACGCCGATTGCCTGCGGCAGATCAGAAAACTGCTCTCATTTCTTCCGGGCAACAACCTGGAGGACCCGCCGCTCGCTGCCTGCAATGATCCGGCAGGCCGGGAGGAGCTGGCCCTGGACGCCATCATCCCCGACGACCCCCGGGCCTCCTACGATATGTGCGAGGTCATCCGGGCCCTGGTGGACGAGGGTGACTTCTTCGAGCCGCACCATCACTTCGCCCAGAACATGATCACTGCCTTCGCCCGGTTGGGGGGGCGGCCTGTGGGGATCATCGCCAACCAGCCGAAGGTCCTGGCCGGCTGTCTGGACGTGGACGCGGCGGACAAGGCTTGCCGCTTCATCCGTTTCTGCGATGCCTTCAACCTGCCGCTATTGACCATTGCCGACGTGCCGGGGTATCTGCCGGGCAGCGACCAGGAGTGGCGGGGCATCATCCGCCACGGAGCCAAGTTGTTGTGGTGCTACTCCGAGGCCACGGTGCCCAAGATCACCCTGATTACCCGTAAGGACTACGGGGGCTCTTATCTGGCCATGTGCTCCCGGGACCTGGGGGCGGACATGGCGCTGGCCTGGCCCACCGCCGAGATCGCGGTGATGGGGGCGGCGGGCGCGGCCAACGTCATCTTCCGCAAAGAGATCCAGGCGGCCCCGGACCCGGCGGCCAAGCGCCAGGAGATCATCGATAACTATGAGAACCTGCTCTACAATCCCTACATCGCCGCCTCCCGGGGCTATGTCGACCAGGTGATTGCTCCCCGGGAGACCCGGCCGCGCCTCTTGGCCGCTTTGGAAGCCCTGGCCGGAAAGAGGGAGACGCTGCCGCCCAAGAAACACGGAAACATCCCGGTATAGGGCGCGGCAGCGGCTAATCGGGGATCGAGTGTAGCTCCACTTAGGGAAGTGGTGGGCAGTGCCCACCCTACAGGTTGTGTTTTCTGTTTATTGTTTTCTGTTGCGTTAAGGGGCCTTTGATTTTCATTTTGCCTTCACCGAAAACAGAAAACCGAAAACCGAAAACCGCCTTTATAAGGTTTTTAGCTGTCAGCAGACAGCATTAACGAGGAGAAGACAAGGTGAGTGCCATCAAACCCCAGATCCTGGCGGCTATCAGCGGAGCCCTAACGGCCTATTTGGCCGAGGAGGAGACCCCCGCCCCCATGGTTCAGGCCGCAGCGGCGGGGCCGCCGCTAAACCTTTGGGGCCTGGCGGCCCGCAGCCAGGCCATGCAACTTAGACTGCTGATGCAGCGCCGCAGCCTGAGATGAGTGAGCAGCAGGTTCGGGGGAAACGATCCCGACCTGTTTACTGCTCACCGCTCACTGCTCACTAAGAAAGCCGACGACAAAGGAGTCACCAATGGCAGGAAAAAACCCCATCAAGTTCACGGACACCACCTTCCGGGACGGACACCAGTCGCT
>Ga0187860_1004024_pt1 | contig 11237 bp, 6 predicted proteins | sample June2016WEW_10_4_FD_132981 | JGI IMG/M metagenome (GOLD analysis project Ga0187860, IMG submission 132981) | Peatland microbial communities from SPRUCE experiment site at the Marcell Experimental Forest, Minnesota, USA - June2016WEW_10_40 | ecosystem: Environmental > Terrestrial > Soil > Wetlands... | reverse complement strand
ACACTGTACCTGGTGGACGATGGCGGAGACGCGGGTGGACCATTCGCGGGTTACCTGGCGTTACCGGGGACGGGGAGCATGTCGAACAGCCAGTGCACGGTGAGCGGGGTGGGCTCGTCGGCGGCGGGCAGCGGCAACACGTTGACGCTGACGCTGAACGTGAGTTTCACGGGGCCGTTTGCGGGCAACCGGATCTTCTACACGGCCGCGGGCAACGCGGCCGGCACGGAGAACTCCGGCTGGCAGGCCCTAGGTGCCTGGACAGTGCCATAGGGTTACTGGGCTGCGCTCAACCCGATGAGTTCGCTGTTGCGATGGAGGCGAGCGACAACTCCTTTTCGGGCGAAGGTCTCATTGCCGAGCGCGTGGCGGGCATGCGAAGGGATTGGGTGAAGCATGCCGACCAGGTACTGGAGGACGAATGACTGGTGGCGGTCGTGTATGAGACCCTCGCGCGGCGCAGCCCGAAAAGCCGCACCCGCGGGTGACGAGAGACGCCGGCGGGAGTGGTTTTGCGTCTGTTGTTGCTGAAGCGCATCCGCAATTCGAACGAAGTAGCAGACCGTGTCGGAAGAGGCCCCTGGGGAAGGACTTTTGTTGAGTCTCCGGCACTTTGGCACTTTCAGATCGTGAATTCATATACTGGCTTGAGTTCGGCGGTCAAAACAGTCAAACTGAGTCTTTGAGTTTATTCTGCCGGCTCGGAGTGGCTCGCATGTCTTTTCGCCGCGGTACTTTCACGATTGCCCATCGGCTGCTCTGTTGCATGGTTCTTTTGAGCGCAATCGCAATTGGCTCGACCGCCAGTTCGGTGACCCTCAGCTCATCGCCGAACCCTGCCAATTACGGACAAACCGTCACGCTTACCGCTACGGTGACCTCCGGCGCCACCGGCAAGGTGACTTTCTATGACGGCGTGACCCCGCTGGGCATCGGTACCGTCTCCGGCGACCAGGCGAGCATGAAGACGGTGCTTCTGCAATCGGGGAACCGGTCGTTGCATGCTTACTATGGGGGCGACGCCACGTACGCCCCCAGCAGTTCCGCGACGTTGACGCAGATCGTGACCGCCGGAGTTTCAATGGGTTTCCACGACGCAGTGCAATATGCTGGGGCGTCATTCGTGACATCCATGGCTGTTGGAGATTTTGACGGCGACGGCAATCCCGACCTGGTAGTGACAGTCGCTAACGACATCAACAACATCTACGTGTTGTTGGGCACTGGCGATGGAAGCTTTAAGGTGCCGAGGGCCTATGCAAGCCCATCCGCAACGGGAGTGGTCGTGGGTGACTTTAACGGAGACGGGATACCGGATCTGGCCGTCGCCAATTCGGAGGCGGGCTCGATCCGTGTAAGCATCCTGCTCGGCAATGGCGATGGAACATTTCAAGCACCGGTCGGCTACAACGCTGGCAGCGACCCAGCATATCTGGCGGTCGGGGACTTTAATGGCGATGGCAAGATGGACCTAGCCGTCGTGAATACGAGCAGCGACTCTGTGAGCGTGCTTCTGGGCAACGGCGATGGGACCTTTCAGGCGCCAATCAACGCCAGCGTAGGTTCCGAGCCGCAAGGAATAGTCATCGGGGACTTCGATGGCGACGGAATAGCTGACATGGCTGTCGCCAACAGCGGCGGTTCCACCGTCAGTGTGCTGTTGGGAAATGGCGACGGGACCTTTCAAGCAGAAACCCCCTACACAACTTACACCTTTCCCATGCGAGTCGCCGTGGGGGATTTCAATCGCGATGGCAACTTGGATCTGGCCGTCGATAACTGGGGCAATGTCGCCATATTGCTTGGCAATGGCCATGGTACCTTTCAGGCGCCCAGCTTTTTCCCTGCTGGTGGGCAGTTTGGAATGGTCGCCGCCGATTTCAACGGGGATGGAAATGTTGACCTCGCGACGGATTTTTCTTCCGTGAGCGTGCTCTTGGGAAATAGCGATGGGACTTTCCAGAGCCCGGTGGGCTACACGGAGTTCTCCTCTCAAGGTGGTCCGATTGTCGCGGCAGACTTCAATCATGACGGCACAGCAGATTTGGCGGTCGGCGGTATTGCGGGCATTAGCGTATTGCTCGGCGGCGCGCTTCCGGAGTTGACAGTCACCCAGACGCAAAACGGCGGGCTTACGGAAGGGCAGCAGGGGGCATGGTATACCGTTATAGTTTCGAATACCGGCGATGTCCCCTCAGCGGGAACCGTGGCTGTGGTGGCGACGCTCCCTGCGGCGCTTACCGCTATCAGCATTGGCGGCACGGGCTGGACGTGTACGCTGGCGACGCTGACTTGCACGCGGTCCGATGCGCTCGCTTCTGATTCGAGTTATCCAGCCATCACGATCAGGGTTAACGTATCGAGCGCCTACACAGGCGACGCTACGAGTTCGGTGTCGGTTTCCGGCGGTAGCAGCGCGAGTTCCGCCAATAGCACGGCCAGCAATACGACCTTAGTCCGCTACGCGACGACTACCGGATTGACCGTGACGCCGAATCCGGCCATTCTGGGCCACGTGGTGACTCTCACTGCAACCGTGACCTCGGGCGCGACCGGGAAGGTAACGTTTTTCGACCGGATTGCCCCATTGGGAGTGGCTACGCTGACTGGCAGCCAGGCGGTTCTTAACACCAGATTCATACCCTCGGGCCAGCAGCCTCTATATGCCACGTATAATGGCGACGCCACCTATGGCCCCAGCACTTCGGCGGCACGGGCTCAGACCGTTATTACGACACTGAGCAACGGGTTTCAGCCTTTCGCCAGCTATAACGTTGGCGGTCCGGCCGCCTTTATCACAGCGGCCGATTTTAGCGGAGACGGTAAACCGGATATCCTGACGGGCAATTGTTGCAACACAAGCGGCAGCAGCATCAGCGTCCTGATGGGAAACGGAGATGGAACCTTCCAGACCGCACTGACCGAAGCCGGTTACATACTTAGTGGTAGCGTGATTGGCGATTTCAACGGCGATGGCTACCCAGACGTCGCGGTCGCTCTTAGTGACGGCGTTTCCGTGCAGCTCGGCAATAGCAACGGGACATTTCAAGCCCCGGTCATCTACGGCCAATCAAACGGAAACTACGCATACCCGGCGGTCGCGGATATCAACGGGGACGGAAAACTGGACTTGGTGGTTATGAGCGGCTCCAACGTGGTGGCTTTCTTTGGTAATGGAGACGGGACGTTTCAGTCTCCCGTGACTGTCTATTTGGATTCCGGCTCGACCTCGTTCTCTAATCTGGCTGTGGCCGACTTTAACGGCGATGGCAAGGCTGACCTGGTGGGATTCAATGGTGGATATGCCGGCCCAGTCAGTGTGCTGTTGGGGAATGGCGATGGCACGTTCCAAGCCCCAGTCACTTCGACCGTGGTCGGCACCTACCCGATGGCATTCGCCGTGGGCGATTTCAACGGGGATGGCAAGCCGGACATCGCTGTCACGTATTGGACTGGCATCGCCGTGTCGCTGGGCAATGGGGATGGAACATTTCAAGCTTCTATCGATTCGTCCATTAACTTCGTGCCTGGGTACGTTGCCACGGTAGGGGACTTCAACGGCGACGGGAAGCTGGACATTGCGATCTCCGGTTACTACAGCGATGCGCTCTACCTCGCATTCGGCAACGGCGATGGATCCTTCTCTTCGGGAGCGCAATTCTCGGCCGGTGCATACCCTCTTACCTTCGCTGTGGCCGACTTCAATGGCGATGGCAGACTGGATCTCGCGGTGGCAAATGGTGGGGCCGATACCGTGGATGTCTTTCTCGGCGGCCAGTTCTCCGGTCTGAACATATCGTCCACGCATGCAAGTGATTTCGCAGCCGGACAGACCGGCGCCTATCAGATCGTCATTACCAACCCGGCGTTTGCCACCACCAGCGGGACGGTAACGGCTACCGACACGCTGCCTAACGGGCTAACTGCGACCGCCATCAGCGGCACCGGCTGGACGTGCACGCTCTCTCCGCTGAGCTGCACGCGTTCCGATGCGCTGGCAGATGGCGCCAGCTATCCGGCTATCACGATTTCGGTGAACGTCTCAGGCAGCCTTTCGACCTCCACCATCGACAATCAGGTTTCGGTCGTGAACGGCGCCTTCATGAACGAGGCAACCGACGCGACTGTCATCGTGATTCCGCCGGCCGTTCACATCGATTCTCCAGTGACTGGAAGCACCGTCAGTGGCACCATCACGGTTTCCGGCTGGGCCATTGACAACGCTTTTTTCCCGGCCGCCGGGATTGGTAACGTCCTGGTTCTGGTGGACGGAACGGAGGTGGGCGATGCTACCTACGGAGTCGGCCGTCCGGACGTGTGCATCACGTATCCCGGCCGTCCCGGTTGTCCTAACGTGGGCTACAAGTACCAGTTGAACACCGGCCTCTTGAGTCTTGGTCAACACACCATTACTGTCTCGGCGACGGACATCGATGTGCCGCAGGAAACTACCACGTCCAGCGTGACAGTCACGGTAGTGCCAGCTCCCGTCATCTCCAGCCTCATCCCCGTGTCAGCGGCGCCAAGCGGGGCGGCGTTCACGCTCACCGTCAACGGCATGGCTTTCATCTCCGGCGCTGCAGTGCAGTGGAACGGCACGGCGCTCCCGACCACTTTCGTCAGCGCGACGCAACTGACCGCCTCCGTTCCGGCAACCCTGATCGCTTCGCCGGGCATGGCCACGGTCACGGTGGTGAACCCGGGAGCCGTCACCTCGGGCGGAGTGGGCTTCGCGATTCAATCCGGGCCGGCGGCCACCGCGGTTTCGCCCGGCGCTGGCAACGGCGCCAATCAGACCTTCACGTTCACGTTCTCCGATCCGAGCGGCTACCAAAATCTGGGGGTGCTGGACGTTCTCATCAACAACTACCTGGACGGCATCCAGGCCTGCTACATCGCGCTGGTTCCTTCCGGGGCGAACGCCGGGACGCTGTATCTGGTGGACGATGGGGGCGATGCCGGGGGGCCGTTTGCGGGCAACCTGGCGCTGCCAGGCTCAGGGAGTGTGTCGAACAGCCAGTGCACGGTGAATGGCACGGGCTCCTCGGTGGTGGGCAGCGGAACGACCATCACGCTGGCGCTGAACATCAGCTTCAGCGCGAGCTTCACGGGGAACCGGATCTTCTACACGGCGGCACGCGACACGGGCACGGGGAACTCGGGGTGGCAGGCGCTGAGCACATGGCAGGTACCGGGAGCGACGGCGACGCCGACACAGGCCACGGGAGTAAGTCCGGCCAGCGGAAGCGGGACGAGCCAGAGCTTCGTGTTCACCTTTGCCGACAGCGCGGGCTGGCAGGACCTGGGCGTAGTGGACGTGCTATTTAACAATTTCATCGACGGCATTCAGGGGTGCTACATCGCGTACTCAGTGCCGTCGGCGACACTGTACCTGGTGGACGACGGCGGAGACGCGGGTGGGCCCTTTGCGGGGTACCTGGCGTTACCGGGGACGGGGAGCATGTCGAACAGCCAATGCACGGTGAGCGGGGTGGGCTCGTCGGCAGCGGGCAGCGGCAACACGTTGGGGCTGACACTGAACGTGAGTTTCAGCTCGAGCTTCGCGGGCAACCGGATCTTCTACACGGCGGCGGGCAACGCGGCCGGCACGGAGAACTCGGGCTGGCAGGCTTTAGGCGCCTGGACGGTGCCATAGGGTTACGCGGGTTGCGCTAAATCCAATGAGTTGGCCGTTTGCAATGGAGGCAGACAATTCTCTAGTCGGTGGCGCGCCCCAGCGGATCATTTTCCGCAGTGTAGAACCGGGGCGCGGCTGGGCTATGCCTGGCGCTGATGGACTGGTCGGAGGAACCGCAGTTTCAGCGGCACCCAGACAGAGAGAAACCGCCTATGGGCCCCGCGAGCAGAGGCCACCGAATCCGTCAGAACGCAGAGTCCAACAAGAGTCCATTAGCGGATCGGCAAAAACAACTTCTGTAAAATCAGTAGGTTGGGATCGTCAGCAATCAACCCGGCAGACGCCAAATTCTGTATTTTCAATCACTGGGTATGCACTTGACTCAGGTAGCCCCTACAGATTGTGTTTCGCTAACGGCGCAACTGGGAGGGCTTGGCGATGTGGGCGTAGGTCGTTGGCCCGGTGACTACTGCTTGTTGCACGAGGCGGAAAAACAGTTTGCTCCGGCTCCTGGATTTTCGTCGATTAAAGCGAAACGTAAACTCGTCAAGGTAGTACGGCAGATGCTCGTGTGACACTGCCCCCTGGTGTGTGCCAGCCAGCCATCGCTTCAGAAGCGAGACGACCAGGTGCACCCGAGGCATGAGAGTGGAGACTTCTCTTTTAGGTCGTTGCCTGACCGGCGTCACCTCATGATCGTATCCCCTCTTCTCCAATCCTGCGTACCCCTGCCAACCGTCGGTATGCACGGTGCTGCCGGGCTCGATGCAACCTTCGACGAACCGATGGAGGCTGGCGGCGGAGGGGTGTTGGATCACCCCCATGCGAATTCGACCAATGCCTTTTCCGTCCGCCTGCGCCGCTACCACAATCAAAGCCTTGTTCGGAATTCCCCTGCCTACAGTGCCTTCCTGCGGACTGCCCAAATAGGTTTCGTCGACTTCCACCCAACCCGTCAGTCGATCGCGACCGGGTCGAACCATCGCGCGCCGCAGTTTGTGCAGCCACGACCAGGCGGTGCGATAACTACCCAGTCCGAGCACCCGCTGTAAGCCCAGCGCACTGGCACCGTTCTTCTGGCTAGTCACATACCCACATCGCCCGAAACCAGAGGGAGAGAGGCTTTCGCGTGTCCTGGAACAGGGTGCCGGCCGTCACTGAGGTCTGACTACCGCAGTTCGAACACTGGAATAAGGTGGCACGGACCGCCCACGCTTTGCCGGATCCGCAATGTGGACACCGAAACCCCTCCGGCCACCGCAATTGAAAGAGGTACGCGCGACAACCTTCTTCAGTTGAAAACCGGGCCTCGAACTGTTGTAGGGTTTGCGGGTAGTCTTCCACTTGTCGCCATACTACCGGTAGGGGTTACCTGAGTCAAGTGCATACCCACTTGTGGTGATATCGGAAGCCGCTTTCGCAACGGGATTCCCGCTGCTACAAAGAGGGTGGAATGGGGTTATGATGGCGGGCGGCTATCGGTTGCTGGCGTCCACGTCGACTTCAGGAGGAAGCAGATGACACCCGATCAGAACCGCCGCGAATTTCTGGGAGCCGCGGCAGGCGTTGCGGCATTCACGATTGTCCCCCGGGCCGTGCTGGGAGGACCGGGATTCGTCGCCCCAAGCGATAAGATCACTCTGGCTTACATCGGCGTGGGAACGCAGGGCTTGCGTGAACTGCTGCCGATGCTTGCGGTCCCGGACATCCAGGTTGTTTCGGTTTGCGACCCAAGTAGGGACGCGGCCGAATATCGCGACTGGTCCCGCGGTGGCCTTCTCAGTGCAATTCGATCCACACTGGGCAAACCGGACTGGTGGGCTGGCGCGGATAGCGTGATCCCGGGCGGACGAGAGACGGCGAAAGATATCGTGGACACCTACTATGGCACGCAAAGATCCGCGGACAAGTTCAAAGGCTGTTCCGCCTACGCCGACTATCGGGAATTGCTCGACAAAGAGAAAGATCTCAACGCGGTCAAGATCATGACGCCCGATCATCTCCACGGGATCATCAGCATTGCCGCCGCGAAGCACGGCAAGCACGTAGTAATGCATAAGCCTATCGCCAATCGTCTAGCCGAGGCCCGCCTCGTCCTCGACACTATCCAAGCCAAAGGCGTTGCCACGCACTTCATGCCGTGGGACTCGAACGGGTCCATGGAGCAGGTGATGGCCTGGATCCGGGATGGGGCCATAGGAACCCTTCGCGAAGTCCATAACTGGACGAACCGCCCCGTGTGGCCGCAATACGCGACTCTTCCGACGGAAGCGCCTCCTGTCCCGAAAGGCTTCGACTGGGATCTCTGGCTCGGCCCGGAGGCGTACCGCCCCTACCATCCGAGCTACACGCACATGGTCTTTCGCGGATGGTATGACTTCGGCGGCGGCAGCATGGCGGACATGGGACACTACAGCCTCTGGACGGTTTTCAATGCCCTGGAACTGAGCGGCCCCGTCAGCGTCGAGCCGATGCTGACTCACAATTGCACGCTTGCCGAGAACGTATCGACAACGGTTAGAAACGATTTCTCTTTCCCCACGGCTAGCGTCGTGCGGTTCAAGTATCCCGCGCGGGGGCAAAGGCTCGCGGTAGATCTGGTCTGGTACGAGGGTGGGATCAGACCTCCGACGCCGGACGAACTGGAAGAAGACCACCAGGACCTGCCGCGCGAAGGCATGATGTTCGTGGGCGACAAAGGCAAGATCCTGGCGGGCTTCCTGGTGGAAAGCCCACAACTGATTCCTGAATCAAAGATGCGCGGGTACACAATGCCTCCGGCTCCCGAGCGGCCCAGTGGAGACCACGTTCCGCCCGGAGTGCTCAAGTGGGTGGAGGCCTGCCGGGGTGGTGCGCCGTCCCCTGGGAATTTCCTGAACGCATGGCCCATTTCAGAAGCGGTCAACCTGTACGCCGTGGCGCTGCGAACGGGACGTAAGCTTCAATACGATGCGGAGAGCATGAAGATCACCAACATGCCCGACGCGAACAAGTATCTGTCTCGCGAGTACCGGAGAGGTTGGGAGCCGGAATCCGCGTGAGCGGAGAGGCGGACGAGGAGACTATGAACGCGACCAGACGAGAGTTTCTTCAACGAAGTGCGCTGGGCCTGACAGCGGCCGCTTGCGCCGGACCGGGCGCACTCCAATTATGCGCCGACCCGCTGGGGTTTCCGATCGGGTGTCAGACGTTTCCGGTTCGAAATGCACTGTCCCAGGATTTCGACGGTACTCTCCGGCAGCTTGCGGGGATGGGCTACCAGACTATCGAGATGTGTTCGCCGCCCGGTTACGCAGGCGCCGGTTACGGGACACTCATGAATATCAAGGGCGCCGAGATGCGGCGCAGGATTCAGGACGCCGGCCTCGGTTGCGAAAGCTGTCATTACCAGTTCCAGGAATTGAAAGTCCACATGGACGAGCGGATTGCCTTCGCCAAGGAACTCGGGCTGAAACAGATGGTGGTCGCCACGTTTGCGCTGCGGCCCGATGCCACGCTGTCCGATTGGGCGCGAGCGGCCGATGAATTGAATCGTCTAGGGGAACAGACACAAAAGGCGGGCATCCAACTCGGATTTCACAACCACGATTTCGAGTTTCACGAGATCGACGGCGTGCTGATCTATGACAAGCTGATGGAGACGTTCGAGCCCGAGCTGATCAGATTGCAGTTCCAGGTGGCTGTGATCAGGATGGGCTACAAAGCCGCCACTTACCTGCGCAAGTACCCGAACCGCTTCCTCTCCATGCACCTGGCGGACTGGTCGGCAACGGAAGGCAGATTCGTGCCAGTCGGATCGGGCGCCGTGGATTGGAAGGATCTGTTCACCGCCGCCAAAACGGGCGGGATCAGTAACTACTTTATCGAAATGGAAATGGACGCACTGAAACCGAGCTACGTGTATCTGCACAGTTTGACGGTGTAATTAGCCCGTATGCGATTCGGTCGGGCAGAGGATTTGCGCTACCGGCGCCGCCGTAATTCCGATAGCGGACAGCGTTATCGCGCCTTATCGGCAACGGTCTCGCTGCGGCCCTCCGCCACGCAGTCGACGCTCAGATCCTCGAAGCTGTCCGTCTGGGAAATCTGCCAGCCCCCCGAACCGCCCACAAACACCTTAAAACTCGACCGGTACGCACTGTGTTTGAGTGTCTGAGACAATTGCCGACCGTAGTGGGAATTGATTGGTTCCCGTGAGGAGCCGAAAATGGAAGCGTACACACCAGCCGCAAACGTCACTCCCAGCGGATTGTGCGTCGAAACACCAACGACCCGCGTGCGTGTCCCGATGAACTTCGGCAGATCCTCGGGATAACAGCAGATCACGTCCTCCGCAGGAAACTGCCGTAGAATAGAGGCTTCCACCAATCGCACACCGGCGGGCATGCAACGCGCCGAGCCGTCCTCATTGCGCTCCAATTCTCGCCACTTCGGATACTTTTGGTTAATGATCCCTTCCATGCGCGCCGGCAGTGAGGCCAAAGCCATTTGGATAAAGTAGCCGGCGTGGTCGATGGTCTCCGTCAGCGGGGCTGTGAGCACGATCAATTTGCCTTCGACGGAAAAGCCAGTGTCAGGCATCGCAGCACTCCCATTTTCTGAAGCAGCGGGCATAAGCCTCTTGCTGAAAAGTAGTCCTAAGCTCGCTTTCCCGACCAGTTTACGACAATGCCGGAGAGACAGTAATGTCCCTTCTTGTTCGTGGGGCAGCCGCGAGCCTTCTTCTTTGCCCGTTCTTGGGTCCGGCAGCCCGCATCCTGCAAGCCGAGGGTCACCCAGGCCAGCAGATAAGCATGGAAAGCGTTCTTCGGGAGTCGGAGGGCACAGAATAGGGCGTCCAGGGTATATACTGACCAGAAGCTGGGGGTCCACCTGGAAATTCCCGGCAGAAAATGGTCCAGGCATCCTCATCGTCCCTCGTGACAAACGCCTCGCTTAACCAGCCCGCCGAAACGACTCCAGCGCGCCTCGTTTCCCTGGATGCCTTTCGCGGCGCCACGATCGCACTGATGGTACTGGTGAATACGCCCGGCGGGTCAGACTCCTACGGACCACTGAATCACAGCGACTGGAACGGCTGGACAATTACCGATACGGTGTTCCCCGCGTTCTTATGGATCGTAGGGGTGGCGATCACCCTATCGCTCGGCAAGCGGATCGCGGCCGGCGTTCCCAAATCGCGCCTGTTTCTTCAGGTGTTGCGGCGAGCGGGGGTCATCTTCGGCCTGGGTGTCATTGTCTATGCCGCGCCTGATTTCAATTTGTCCACGCAACGGCTGCTTGGCGTACTGCAGCGAATCGCGATCTGCTACCTGATCGCATCCGCGATCTATCTGACCACGCGCTGGCGCGCCCAGGTCGTCTGGATCCTCGGACTGCTGGTCTCCTATTGGCTGATCATGATGCTGGTGCCGGTACCGGGTCATGGCGCGGGCGATTTGGCAACTGGCCACAACATCGCCAACTACGTGGACCGTGTCGTGCTGGGCGCGCATAATTATGCGGGTACCAAGGATTGGGACCCGGAAGGCCTCATCAGCACTTTGCCCTCGATCGCCACCGTGCTGCTCGGCATCATGGCCGGGCACATTCTGAAATT
>Ga0187860_1004020_pt1 | contig 11240 bp, 10 predicted proteins | sample June2016WEW_10_4_FD_132981 | JGI IMG/M metagenome (GOLD analysis project Ga0187860, IMG submission 132981) | Peatland microbial communities from SPRUCE experiment site at the Marcell Experimental Forest, Minnesota, USA - June2016WEW_10_40 | ecosystem: Environmental > Terrestrial > Soil >... | reverse complement strand
TGGCGGCTTTGCCGCGGACTGCTTTCGCGGTCGAGTGCGCTGCAGCGACCTTTGTCAGGCGTACGCCGGGCTGATCACCATTGGTGAATTCGACGCCGGCTGCCTCAAAGGTGCGCTGTATCACCTCGTAGCGTTGCGAGTCGCGGCTGGCTTATCCCTCAAGCTGATGTACGGTCAGATTCCCAATCGGGCGTGTTTTGCAAGCTCCTGCTGACTCCACCCGAGCAATCCCCCATGCCGCTCTGCACTGTCCAGGCGTAAACATTCGCGAAAGGTGCCAACGGACACAACCGGCAGTACGCTTCCGTCGTCTTCACCGCCACGAACACCGTCCAAGCCAGGATCGCGCCGGCGAAATGTTTCATACTGGGCTGCGAAATCGGTCATGAAGCCGCTATACACGCCGCTGCCTTGCCATGCGAGCGACGAGCGAAGACCACGTCCGGAAACGACCGGTTGGCAATAGCCAACCTTCGTGATTCATGATAGGTTACATGTAACCCATCGTGGAGCCTGACCATGCCCCCGGCAGCAAAGCCCAAGCTCTCCCGAAAGCCCTCCCGCCTCAAGGTGCGGGAACACCGCGACCGCCTGCGCTCCCTGGGGCTGCGCCCCATCCAGATTTGGGTACCGGACGTGGGGGCGCGGGCGTTTCGGGCGCAGGCGCACCGCCAGTCGCTCGCCGTCGCCACGAGCGCGCAAGCGCGTGACGATCAGGCGTTCATCGACTCGCTCGCGGATCGAGGCGATGAATGAAGCGCGGCGACATTCACACGGTCGCGGGCGGCAAGGACTACGCCGGCAAGCCGCGGCCGGCCGTAATTGTTCAGGACGACAGCTTCGACGCCACGGAGTCCATCACCATCTGCGTCTTCACCACCGATCCGACCGAGGCACCGCTGTTCCGCCTGCGCGTCGAGCCGAACGAGCGCAATGGACTGCGGGGCACCTGCCGCCTAATGGTGGACAAGATCACGACCGTGCCGAAAGCAAAGATCGGCGCGCGCATCGGACGCCTGGACGACGAGGACATCCTGCGCCTGAACCGCGCCGTCCTTGTCTTTCTGGGATTGGCGGCGCCGAGGGGGAAGCGGCCGTGATTACCGGCTCGGGAACCTAAGTACCAACAGCAAAGCCAAGCCGGCGTCCGAGCCTCGTTCAGCTTTTTTTCGCTTGCCGCTTTCGCAACCGCACATCAGGGCCGCCGCCGTTCTCGTCGATGAAACTCGACGCCGGCAGACTCAAACGCCAGTCTAGGCGCCGTAACATAGCCGTAGCTATTGTTTTTCGTCGTAGCCGTGGCGGTTCTGCCGCGGGCTGTTTTGACGGCGCCTGATGGCTTTGACGCGCTGACAGGCTCTACGGAGCGCGCTGCGGCAGCCTTGGTGAGGCGGACACCGACCAGCCCGGCCCGTCGTCCCTTTGCCAAGGCAAAGCCTGAGCCTCCCGCCGCCGCCAGCGCCGGAATCAGCAAGCCGACGCACTTTCACGCTGCCTTCGCCCGTTCTCGATCATTTATCCTTGCGACAGCGAGCATTGCGTTGTCGATAAGCGATTCCAGGTCGGCGACGGCGCGCCCTCCTGCAGTGGACCATAGCGTCAACAGCGCGGCCTCCGCTTGGGGAGGGAAGACGCCGCGGTCGACGAGGTCGCGGATCTGCGCCGGCGTCGCCATCGATTGACCTGCCGCGAGTTCGCCCAGCGCGGCGAGCGTTGCTGCCGCACCGATGCCGATCGCCTTGGCAATTAGCGGCAGGGCCTCCTCGGCAAAACCACCGATCGTGAGCACACGCGCCATGCGCAGTAACCGCTCGGCCTCGCCGCGCAATTCGGCCGCGCGCACCTCCGGGTCGAAACTCGGATCGGCAACGGCCGCAAGATTCGGCGATTGGTGGAGCACGCGGGAGGAGCTCTCCGTCAAGGTAATCATGCCGCTCGCAGCCAGCCGCCGCATGGCGAGCCAAGTTGGCCGGTCGATCACCTCGACGACGGGTCCGACCTCACGACGGGCCTCGTGTCGTTTTGCCTCGGCCGCGAGTGCTTCGCCCTCAAGGTCAAGAACAGCGAGCAAGCGGACTCGGCCCTCGCCGTCGGTGCGGGCTTCGATCAGCAGCGCCCGCTCGCCATGGCGACGCCGCAACTCTTCGGCTACGCCTTCTTCCGGGGACAGGATGCGGGGAGCGACGCTCGCCTCACCCTGCATTATTGACTGCATGCGCTCGATCATGACCGCCCGACCGGACGGCATCTTGAGCGCGCCTAGATCGCCTTGGCCGTCTAATACGCCATCGGCCAGCGCCTGCTTGTGTCCCAGCAGGTGCAGAATCTGGTGCTCAATCGAATGTTCACAGACAAGATTGACGACCGTCACCGAGCGTGTCTGGTTCTTGCGCCAAGCCCGTGCAATGCGCTGTTCGAGCTTCGCCGGGTTCCACGGAAGGTCGACGTTCACGACCGCGCTGGCGACCTGCAGGTTGAGCCCGACGCTACCGCTGTCGGTGGAGAGGAACACCCGGCAGGCCGGGTCCTGCTTAAAGCGGACGATCTCGGCGCGGCGGCGCTGCTGCGGTACCGAGCCGGTATGCCAGGCCGCCTCCACGCCCAGCTCCGCCACGAGCTCGCGCACCAACTCCAGCATCCGCTCCCACTCGGAGAACACGATGATCTTGCGTTCCGGCTCTTCGAGCAAGTCGCTCAAAATGCCTTCCAGCTCTTCGAGCTTGGGGCTCACGCGGCAGGTCGGATCGAGTATCGCGGGCGTGTCGCAGATCATGCGCATGCAGGCAAGCAGCATCTGCAGGCGCTCGAATTCCTTTGGAATGAGGGGCCGTCGCTGTGCAATTGCCAGGAGACGAGCTGCCTGGTTTTTGTATTCCTCGTAGGGTACGGCCTGCTCCTCGACCATCGGCACAAAATAGGTTTTCATCGTGCGGCCGGGAAGTTCAGCCTCGACGTCGGACTTGCGACGGCGGAGCATCACCGGCTGCAGGCGGCGGCGCAATTCGCCGAGATTCTTGTAATCGACCGGCCGCCCCCGCTCGTCGAGTTCGTAGAAGTCGCGGTTGAACCGGAACAACGGCCCGACCAGCTCCGGGTCGAGATACTGCACGATCGAATAAAGCTCGTCGATACGGTTTTCGACCGGCGTGCCGGTCAGCACGAAGGCGTAAAGCGAGCGAAGCGACTTCACCTGGCGGGCGGTCTTGATCTGCCAATTCTTGATGCGCTGGGCCTCGTCGAGAATGATCACATCGGGACGCAAGATCTCATTGATGTCCGGCGCGTCGCCAAGCACCTGCTCGTAGTTCACGATGTTGAAGAATGCCGGCTCCCGATAGGTGGCAAGGCGCGCCGCCCGAGACCCAAACACGGAGCGGGCCGACCGTTCTGTGAAGCGGGCGATCTGCTCTTCCCATTCCGCTTTCAGCGAAGCCGGGCAAACCACCAACACCCGGCCGATCTGCTCGCGTCGGGCCAGCAGTTCGCAGGCGGCGATCGCCTGAATGGTCTTGCCGAGGCCCATTTCGTCGGCCAGCAGCGCTCGCTCGCCAAACGCAAGATGTAGCATACCTTCGCGTTGATAGGGGAGCAGCGCGTAGCGCAACACGTCGAAAGTGGCGGCGCCGTCTTCAACCTCTGCAAGAAACGACGCGCGTGCCTCATGGCGCGAGCGCTCCCGGCGCAGCCGGTCGAGCCAGGGTGCAAAGTGGCGCGAAACCCTCACCTGCCGACGCACCACGACCGGCGTGGCATGCCAAGCGGAAATTAGCGCTTCGATCCTAGCCGGATCGCGGGCGAGCGTGCCATTCGGATCGAGAAAGGGTGCGAGGAAGCGGCGTCCCGCCCGCGCCGCGCGGCGATCGGACGAGGGCCACGTCAGCGAAGGCGCAGCGTCGCCGCGGCGGTCGAGGAACACCTCGATACGCGGACTGCCGTGGGCGGCGGCCACGCGGAAGGCTCGGCCGCCCCGCTGCTGCAGCGCCACAAGCACGCCCTCGATGTGCTTGCAGGTTCCGAGGCCGTTGGCCCGGTAATCGAGGCAACCGCAAGAATTGGTGAAGCTCGTGAGGCTGCGGATTTCTACCTCATAAATGCCCCCGCTGCCGGAGCGCACGCGGAACGTCCCGAACACCGATTGCGCAGACTCGATCTGCTCGATGGCGAGTATCTCGGTGCGACCGCGCCAGCGGCGCAAGGCGATTTCGTCCTCGTCGGTGGTTCGCCAGCCCCGCAGCGGTGGCCGGTCGAGCACGGCGCGCGCCTTGCCGCGCATTCGAGCGGGCCTCGCCCTAGCCGCCGCCGGCGGCGAATCAGAAGATCCACGCATGGCGAGAACATGCGAAGGTGACCGAGGCGGGTCAATCGACCCGCCGGCCGGAACCTTGATCTCCACAACCTATCCTCGGTGCACTGCGGTCTCAATTCGTCCTTTTCTCGCCGCAACGTCCCCGATACGCTCTCGCGCACGCTGCGCCGCGGAATTTGGCGGTGCGAACAAGGAACTGCGCCGATTGACCACTCTGATGCGAGACCACGACCAAGGCGAGCCGACCAAAACGCGCGGCCGGCTGAAGATCGGCGATGACTGGAACGCAATCACGATCATCGCGCTATCGCAAAGCAGCCCGCTGAAGGCGATTGCGGAGTTGGTCGAGAACAGCATCGAATGCCAAGGCGCACACCATCACAATTACGCGCAGCCGCGAGCATGGCCGGCGTTTCCTCGCGATCCGCGACGACGGCGAAGGGGTGCCGCTCGACGGCGAGGGCAAGCCGGATTTCCCCTATGTGGCTAGCAATTCTGGCGGGATCGTAGGCTGCGGCAGGAGAGCTGACCCTCGAGCCTCGGGCACTCCAGGTCGGGTGAGCGCCGGATTTGGGTTTGTTTCGTTGAAAGCTGATTTCCGGATTAAAATCCTATTGTTCCGGATCAGGCTATCGTTTCTTCTCGGTCGCTTTGGAGGTTTTGCGTTGGCTTGCGCTTTCGGCAGCCGCCGACGGCCCTGGCGGTTTGCCTGGAGTGCGCCGCAGCGGCCTTGGTGAGGCGGACGCCAGGCTGATCACCGTTGGTGAACTCGACGCCCGCTGCCTCGAATGCGCGGCGGATCGCAAGTTCATTAGCAACAGTGAGGGGCAATCACCCTAATCGGAAACACTTTGGGTTCGTTTTGCCAAATTGGGGTTGACCGGCCAACTCAACGTCATCGCTTACCGCGCTACTGTTTTTCGTCGCCCCGGTTTGATCGCAGTTGGCGAGAGGCTATTTGCGGCTTCCTAAGCGTGCCGCTTGCCGTCTGGTTGAAACGTTAGACGCTGCTTTAGGCTCGCCGCCGATTCCGGGAGGCACGCCGTGCGGCAGTCGCGCACAAGCGCTTATTTGTGGTTTTTGACTTTAAGCGATTTCCGGAGGCGCACTCCAGGCCCTCCCCCGTTCTCGTCGATGAACTCGACGCCGGCGGTTTCCATGGCATGGCGGATGGCCATGTCGTTAGGGACGGTCATTGATGTTTCCCTGTCTGAAAGCTCAGCGCGTCTAATCGTGGCCACCCCAACGCCTGACGCGCCTGCCAAATCTTCGGCGCGCCAGCGAAGAAGTGCCCTAGCTGCGCGGATTTGGTGGCTGGTCAAATTCTGTCGCTTCATGTTGACATCTGTGATATCGAATGATATGCACAATATCATACGGTATTGGATGGATCGTCGAATCGCAGACCCATCAAACGTCAATTCGGACGAAGGAGGAAGTTGTGAAATTGGACGTGTGCAAAAGTCACGCCTATCGACGCTGTTTCATTGGCGGCTCGGACGCGCGGATCATCATGGGCGACGATGAGGCTGATGCCGGAAGACGCCGAGGAGGCGATCGGCCATGGCATCTGGGTCAAGCGCTCCAAATCCGGCGCCATCGGCTTCGATCTGCTGGAGGTGGGAGAAAGCAGCCATGCAGCGCTCCAGTGAGACCATCGGCACTATCGCCGCGGCCCTGGCCAAGGCGCAGGCCGAGCTTGTCAATCCCGAGAAATCGCTGGTCGCGAGCATCCGGCCGGATGGCTCGAGCCAAGGCGAACGATCATTCCGCTATGCGCCGCTGTCGAGCGGGCTCGACATCGTGCGCAAGACCCTGGGCCAGCATGAGATCGCGACGGTCCAGACCACGGCGATTGACAACGAGGCCGGGCTGATCCGGCTGACGACCATTGGCGCGGTGTGAGCAACCGGACAGCGCGCGCCAGATCACTCGCGAATCCTACCTGCAACTCGAGCCTGGCATTGGCTTACTAAATTTTCTCAAAAACAACCCCGTGCAAAGTAGGCTCGGGGACAAGACACACTCTCGCCGTATTGTGGACGAGCCAAGGCACTCCGTGCTGCATGAGCGCCGCCGGGCACGCTGTGTTGGTAGTGTTGGTGTTCGCAATGTCGTTCTCATCGCATCTGGCTTGGTGACGACATTGTCGCTGTAGCTGTAGCTTCGATGGGTCGGCTAAAAGCTCACTTTAGCCCTTAGTGCCATTTTTCTTCTGGCGAACGGAAGCGGCAAATCCGACAGCTTGGCGAATTAGCGGTGATGCGCTACCAGCTACATTAACTCAGCTTGATGGGCTCAACTGACTGACTGCAAAGAGGCCAATGCTTAATGGTCGAGTTCATAAAGTGCTTTTGCGCGTTCGCGCGCTTCAGTAAATGCCTCAGTGATGACAGCACTGCCGAAAATATCGGCACTCGCGTCCCAGTTCGGCTCACCGCTGCGGCGGCGTACTTTCACATGATGAGCCAAAAAGCTCGCGTCACCTCCAAGAGATTTCCCGGTTTCCGTGATCAGTATCGCAGCAAGCGCGGCGGAGGTGACCTTTTGTCGTTTCGCCATTTTGCTTTCTCCGCTGAATCCGCTCGTTTGCTCATAATGCCTGCCCCCAAACTCGCATTTTCGCATATCAGGAAAGGGACTGTATCGTCTATTCTTATCGCGAACCATCCCTTAAGGTTTGCACAGTAGCTCCGGAACTTGGCGATGCCTACTGCGATCTTTCGTACCTCATCGCGCGTGAGCAGCTTCGCCACTGATCGCCTGGCCGGGCTTGTAATAGAAATAGGCTAGAGCGTGCCCGCTCGGTCAGAGACGATGAAGCGCACGAGGCGGCTTATCGATCGACCAGGGCGACGGGAAGCGGTAGGTGCGCTGAGGCGCTCGGCCGAAGCAAAGCGCCCGCAAATAAATAGGAAGCCGTCGCGGCCTGGCAGCGATCAAGCGCATCGCTGATCGCAGTTTCAGAAGCCGATATAAATCATTTCCGAATAGCTGTGATCAATGGCATAGAGCGGCATCGGGCCCTTGTAATATTTCGCCGCTCGGGCAGGAAAATAACGCCCCATGAGCCCTTCGATCGGCCCCGAGGCATCCACGAGCATTGCGGCGAAACCCCTTTTCAAAACTTCCAGAGTGATAGTCCTGCTGTTGTCAATAAGGTCGCTCAGCAGCTCGCAGTATATAAGCTGGGCCACCGGAATGCCGGGCTTCACGCGACGCGGCAGAAACATGAATGGGGCTAGCCGGTCATTGCTCTCCAAGCAAAAGGTCAGGCACCCACGCGCCTGATGGTCGCGCATCATTGCCGCCCGCTCGGGGGACAGGCCCGAACGCTCCGCGTCGCTCAGTGGCACGATGGATCGCCTCGCGCCTCGCGAACGCGCCACGCCGATGGCGATAATCTGGCCCGCCGTCCGTTCGATGAAACCGAACTTCTTGATCGTCTTCTGCGTGTGTGCGGCAGGGGAAAGGTTGCTAAAGGTCATGGCGTCGGCGCTCGTGGCGTGGCGGTAAAGCTCCTTCGCGGCCAAGCCGCGAAGGGCCGGCCGAACCGTCCAGCTCGAAATGTTCACGATCGTCTGGCGCGCCTCGGCAGGGCCGTGCAGCGAGCCGAAGGTTAGGACAACGCCCTGCAAACCGCCGGCGTCAAGCCCGTAGCCAAAGAGCGCCGTCCCCGGCGCCGGTTCGCGCCGCGCCATCGCGCGAAGCCGATCCTGCCAAAACGCCAGCGAATGTCGCGAAAAGCCTTCGGCGAGGATGTTCGAGACTTCGGGAAGGTCGGCTTGCTCCAATTCGCGGATGGTGAACGCTTCCGTCATTGAAATCTCCTCCCCACCACCAGCCGAGACCACCTCCTGCCGGTGTCCCTACGATCCGAACATCGCAAGCTTCGCCTCGGGCATTGAATCGGGACGGGAACGAACGCTCCTGAATGATTGGTTCGACCAACTCTTTCCAAACAATCGCCTGCTATTCTACCGCCGATAAGTGCAAAAATAGCGAAGGCGTAAGCGCGAGTAGTCGTCTTGTTAAGGACATAACAGAGATGCTGATCGGCTATGGTCGGTCACGGCTATCGCTAATCGTCATCGGCGATTCGCCTTCAAAGTGCTCGGCGATGTCGGCTCCCATGCACACCTTTGGCCGAGTAGAAGTATCGCCGGCGAGAATACAGCGATTCCGTCAATCCTAAAAAATACTAGCGTTGGGAAGGCGCCAGGTCATCTGACTGCCATGTCCAGCCAACCTCCGACGGTGGGGGTTGCGACGACAGCTCCGCCAGATCACTCGCGAATCCCACCTGCAACTCGAGCCTGGCATTGGCTCGTTAAATTTTCTCAAAAACAACAAAGTAGGCTCGCGGGAGGAAGACACACGCTCGCCGTATTGTGGACGAGCCAAGTGCGGATTTGCGGCGTTTCCGTGCTGCATGAACGTGACCGGATATGCAGCGTCGGTAGTGCAGGTGCTCCTCAATCTCGTTCTCGTCGTATCCAGTTCTGCTGACGGCATCGTCGCTGCGCCTTCGACGGGTCCGTCAAAAATTGCCCCCTATCGAATTTTTCTGGAACCCAAATTTTTTTCTGGAACGAAATTTCTTTCTGGAACCCATTTTTTTCTTGAGTCATATGGATGAGCGCTCCATATAGATTCTGGGTTACCAGGGCCCACGTTGTAACGCGGAGTAATTCCATGCGCCCTGGACCTATGCAAAAATTGCAAAGAGAGCCGACCTCGCAGGCGCGGGGCGCGGCGCGTAATGGTCGTGAGCAAACGAAAGCCACGCCCGCCCTTCCTCGTCAACGCACCTCGCGCTCGCGACGGTTGAAGATCCCTACCCCAGATTTATCGACCGCGGTCGAACGCAAAAACGACCGTGGAAAACCGGAGCCCGAATCGATCGAGCGCAAGCACGCCGTCCATGAGCAAGTCCGACGTCAATCGGCAACGCCAGCACCACCAGCCGGCGCCAAACCTTCAGCGACCTCGCCGGATCATTCGAACGAGACCGACGAATACGGGCCGCTCATGAAGATGCTCGGAACGACGGATCCCGACTTTGCCAAGGGGCTTTTCGGACAGCTGTTGGGTGCGTGTGCGAGAGGTGCTGACAGGTTTGATGTGCAGGAACATTTTTTCACGCTCGCCGTCATCAAAGACGCAAAGCCTAGAGACCAGCTCGACGCTATGGGAGTGGCACAAGCGGTTGCTGTTCATGCGGCCCTGATGAGGGCCGCTGGAGAGCTTGCCCGGGCCGAGGATCTACCGCACCGGGAGAGTGCTACGCGCGCACTAAACCAGCTAGCGCGAACCTACACTGCCCAGTTGGAGGGCCTCAAGCGCTATCGCACCGGGGGTGACCAAAGACTCGCGGTTCAAAATGTTTTGGTTAATCCGGGAGCGCAGGCCATGGTTACCAACGTAAACCACGCCACACATGGTGCCGTGCCGGAGGAGCTTGCGAATACGACGCTGGCTCTCACAGATGCGCGGCAACCCGCGATGGAGATCGTCGGCGAGTCGGAGCGAATACCGGTTCCGCTGCGGACAAAGTCAAAGACATGACATTCGGCGCGATCTTTGGACTCAGCGAATTGATACAGCGCCGCGCGGGACTTGGGTGCCCGGTCCCATTGTTTCCTGCATTGAAGACCAACCGGCGTTGCAGGGGTAAATTTGGAGAGTAGACCATGAGCAAGGATGTCGATCAGAAAGTTGCCGACTCGGCGCTCGCCAATGAGCCCGTCGATCAGAAGATGGACTTGACGATGTGCAAGAGTGGGGATGTTACGCACTTAACCCTTGTGGGCGACGCGAGTGCCTTTATGGCCGGCTTTGGCACTATGGATCCGAATTTCCTTCACGGCATTATCCACCAAGTGGGTAATGCAGGCTCAAAGGGGGAATATCCTGACGAGCTTGGGATTAAGTTCATGCTCGCGTTCATCAAGAGTCGAAAGCCCCGAGATGAGATTGAGGCAATGCTCACAGCCCAAATGGCTGCGGGCCACGTTGCCGCTATGAGGTTCGCAAATCGCCTCGCCCACGCCGAAAGCCTTCAAGAGCGAGACAGCGCCGAGCGTACCTACAACAAGCTGACACGAACATTTACGATACAAGTGGAAGCGCTCCAGCGCTACCGGGCCAACAGGGAGGAGAAGGTAGTAATGCAACACGTGCCGGTCAGCGATGGGAGGCACGCGATTGTCGCGAACGCCATTGGGTCCGCGCGTGAAACTGCGCCGAAGAAGCCCGTGCGGATAACTGATGCGCGGCAATCTCCGAGGGAGATCCTTGGCGAACCGCGGCATGCGCCCTTTCCGCCACGGCGTAGGCAAAAAGGATGACGGTGAACCATCCGCGTAATACCGGCCCGATGCTTTCCAGCCCGCGCTGCGGGGCTAAAACGCGCTCGGGGAAACCATGCAAATCTCCAGCGGTGCGCGGTAAAGCACGTTGTCGGATGCATGGCGGTGCGCCGGGATCGGGAGCTCCACGCGGCAATCAAAACGCGCTCAAGCACGGCGTGTATACGCGCGAAGCTCTTGAGGAACGCCGGTCGGTGCAGGACTTGCTACGTCAATCGCGCATCCTATTGGAACGGATGACGCGCAAAAGCTCTTAATCGCGAGCGATTGCTCGGCGCGTCGCTTGCTGGTACGGCGACCGCGGGGCGTTGCGGCGTCCTAGGCTAGACCACGCAGTCGGTCCGTCGTGAACCGCGCCTGCTAGCCCTTGGGCTGTCGCTTTCGCAATCGGACGCCGGGGCCGCCGCCGTTCTCGTCGATGAATTCGACGCCGGCTATTTCTAGCGCTTTCCTCAAGGCGGCCAACCGCACGGCTGACCTCGTGGATGAAGGCAAATTCCACGCCGAAGTGGCTGTACTGACGATAGGTCAAGCCGCCACCCGCTTGGTGGAACGTCGGGACG
>Ga0187860_1004017_pt1 | contig 11245 bp, 9 predicted proteins | sample June2016WEW_10_4_FD_132981 | JGI IMG/M metagenome (GOLD analysis project Ga0187860, IMG submission 132981) | Peatland microbial communities from SPRUCE experiment site at the Marcell Experimental Forest, Minnesota, USA - June2016WEW_10_40 | ecosystem: Environmental > Terrestrial > Soil > Wetlands... | reverse complement strand
TGTATTTCCCGCCCATAAATGACTCCGTGTGACAATAGTTATATTACCACAGGAGCATTGGCATTTTACCTTTCCAGAACTTACCCATTCCGTTACGGTTAACCGACCAAAAACTTGTCCGATAATGGAATGATCACGCTTCATTATAACGCTCCAGTTTTTGTATATACCGAATCTCTGCTGGTAATGTAGAGCGCATACTTGTCCAGTACGATTTTGTTGTTGCACGGCTGTCTAAAAATGCGAACATGCCTATGTCAGATGTAGTACGAATAAGCCTACCAAATATCTGTTTATAATCGAACAGCATGAGAGGCAACGAGTAGTCGCTAAAGTCACTACCACCCGCCTCTTTGATTTTCTGGCATCGGGCCTCAAACATTGGTTCTGTGGGCACTCGGAACGGGGCCTTGGTCAGCACAACACAGGACAGGGACTCTCCCGGTACATCCACACCGGTGAAATAGCTCCGCGTGGCAAACAGGCAGCTTGAAATCTCTTCGCGGAAGACTTCCAGCAATGTGTTCTTGGACATCTGGCCTTGCAAGTAGACCTGGTAGGGCACGTTCGCCACGACACGGTTGTAGACTTCCCTCATGTGTTTGGCGTTCGTGAACAAGACCATGGTCCGGCCCTTCATCTTCTTGATGATCCCGATACATTCCTGGGCCATGGCGTCCAGGTACGGCTCTTCCTGTCCGCGTTCGCACGCAGGCAGGTCTCGGGGCACGTACGCGGTCACGCCAGAGAAGTCGAAGGGTGACTGGCCGCTGAACTCCACAGTCTTGTCGTAGGGCAGGCTCATCTCTTTCCGCATGAAGTGGAAGGTGTCATTGATCTTCATCGTGGCCGACAGGTACACGCACGTGGGTATCTTGTCGATAAGCAAGCCCTTCATGAGCGGCGCGACCTCAATGGGCTTCAGATGTAGGACCGCGTGCTTGCCATGCTTGTTCATTCCGATCTCGACGAAGGACAGCCAGTTCTCCACGTACTCCGGGTCAAGGTTGTCCCCGAAAATGCTGCTGACGGTTCCTATGAGTGCAGATAGACTCTCCTTGGCCGCCATAATAGCTCCGCCGAGGGGAGATCCCATAGCCTTCGCATAGGCCATTTTGGTAGCTGATTCGTCATCCACATCATAGTTCATGACTTCTTCTAGGCTCTCACCCGTTAAGCGGCGGAACTTTTCCGATAACTCTATGCCGACTCTTCTCAATGCAAATACGATATTTGCAGCACTTTCCCTGGCGTTGTTTACAGTATCTTTTGGCACCTTCGTCATCGGCATACTGTTTCCCTTATGCACGAGGGCGGAGAAATGATTGAAGAGTTCTGCTTCTAGGTCGCTGAATTCTCCTACGTCGGTTGCGTCCAGGTTTCCATTGGCACGCTGCATCATGCGATTGATGTTCATGATGACTTTGCTCACGGTCGTGGGGCGCAGGCTCTTACCCCAGGCGTCCTGGGCCTTCTCGGGCATACTGTGCGCTTCGTCCACGATTAGCACGTCGTACGGCCCCAGCAGGGTTCCGACTCCCAGCATCGCGTCCAGCAGCACCAGAGTATGGTTTGCGACTACTATCTGGGCCTCGGCATAGTTACGACGGGCTTGGTAGGCAAAGCATTCGGTCTCGCCCTTCTCGACATTGGCCCCGGCCCCGAAGAAGGGGCAGGCTTTCTTGGTACACTGGTCGTCGCAACCGATCTTCAGCCATTCGAGGGGATCGTACTGAACCTCGGCGGGCACGTCGGAGATGTCCCCGGTATTGCCTTTGGTTATATCTTGTGCTTGTGCCCAATTAAGTAATTGAGATTTCTTTGTATTGGTATCATCAAAAACCTTCATAGAGCAATTGCCTGTTAAAATGTAATCAGTGAGCACAAAACTCTCAGTGGTCGGTACTATGGCACAATAGACAGGTTCGACTCTATTAGTAGGAGTAACCGATATAACTTTCCATTGATGCCTAGATAACCGACCTCTAGTGTTTTGTCGAAATCGTTTCTTGTGTTCGTCGATCAAAAAGAAATCTTCGGATAATGTCTTATTATCTAAGGTCAGCCCATATAAGGATGTTATTTCTGTACCTTTTCCTAATCTAGATTCTTCCGTAATCGGATAATAGGCGATTCCCAAACGTAAACAAAGCCGTTGTACAAACTCCAGGTTTTCTTTTCTGGCGGAGTTCAACGTAATATTACCACCAGTACCAACGGTTCCATCGGCGGCAAAATAGCCTGCTAACCACCCATAAAGATAACTTGGAGCTTCATCTAAATCAGGCAGGCGTTTGAAAAAGTTCGGCAAATCGCAAACGCGCTCTGAACTAACTTCATACTTATCTATGTCTGATGGTGTCTCAGGTTTGATTTCGCACAAAGAGAAATAAGGGCGTAAAGCCTGATCCTTATCCCCAAATAATCGAACAGTTGCCGTAACCATCTTCTTTATATTCGGAGCAAAGCATGTTCCGTCACCAAAAGTAAATCCATGAGCGACCCCGAAAGGGGATGGCCGCATAAGTTTAGTTACAGGTTTAGGATGCATGCATTTTAGCCGGTTACCGGGCAACAAAGTGGTAGTAACGCATTCAAAAATAGTCTCATTAGCATTATTACCATTTTTCCGAACAAACCAGCGATGTTCGGCTGTCGCATATATAGTTTTTCGTTTACCGCACCGTTCAAGTTCGATGGCATATAATGGTTGGATTCCCATTTCGCGTATTTCAGCGTCAACCCATGATCCTCTTCCATCTACAATCCGGGTTGTAGTTCCTGCTAGGTCAACTATACGTTTATTACCGTCCCATGTAATAACCTCGGTCTCGGGGCCGAAGCAAGCGTAATTATTTTTGCCTTTGGCAACCGCATATGAAAAGGTGTGCCCCGCGCGTTTGCAGGCTTTGTGCAATAGGGGCAGATCGGTATATACCAGTTGGTCTTGCAAGGTCAGTGTCTCAGTCGAGATCACAATTCGCTTATTATAGTTGACTGCTTGAGTTATTGAGGGTACGAGATAGGCCATAGAATTATGTGTCACTATATCGTTAGTAACGTGAGTATGGGTATTCTCAACCTCCACGCTAAAAGTCTGTTGCATTCCCATTGGAATAATTTCTACTATTTCATCCCAAGCTAGGTTAGCATTCTGCTGTAATTCTGGGTAACACCCATAAGTATCGCAAAACTTTAGCACTTTACTACGAGTTTTACCCTTCCGATTTACATGTTGATGAATATGACATTTGTTATTTCGCATAGATGATTGTGTTGGGTAATCAATAATAAATTGGTCAAGTATCGACTGTGGGATAATATCAATATTATCATTACCTCGTGCTTCTGCCCTAGCTGCTAATATTCTAGCCTTTTGTACACGTTTGGTGTTTCCCGTAAGAAGAGCAACAAAAGCGGGAGCGGAACTACTAGAAACTATCAATCGCCATGATAAGTGGCGTTTTCCCAAGTAAATGCCTTTTTTCACACGTAGCCAAGATACTATTCCGAAACGAAGAAGGAGCGATTGCACATCCTGTAGCAAGCCTTTAGACATGGAATAATATTCAATACTAGCCTCGGCCCCCCCGTCAGCATTGAAATACCCATCTAGCAAAGATGCAACGGCTTCCTTATTCCAGGTAAAGCATTCAGTAGGTATACGTTTGCTCTCTGACTTTATCCCCCACAAACCAAGCCTACGTAATTCGGTGGGTATAGCGCGCTTTCGTCGTCCCCCTTCTCCCGGTATAGTTATCCCATAACTGTAGTTGCTGCTTTTACGCTTATGTATGTCCCAACCTAATTTGTCACAATGTTCTTTCGCCCGTATTAATACGTCAGGAGCAGCTATTGTTACGGAGGTTGAAACTGTTAATCCTCCGTCTCCAATAAGTAGTCCGATTATCCACGCCATATCAATATTATAGGATTTAGACCCATGTGGTTGATTGCGACTTATGCCTAGAAACATACTTGTAGTAAGAGAGTCGGCCCTTATCCATCTATGGTTGGTCCAACAAGGATGTTCTCCAGATACCTGTAATTCTCTGCCTGCAAGGGTCTTTATGGCATAACTTAATTGTTCTGTACTTTGCCATACACGCGCTTTTTGATAGGAATAACCGGCTTCAGTCCAAGTAAGAACTTCTGTATTGGCTTCTAGCCTCTCTACGGGTATGCGCAAACCGCCCCTTAAAGTAAATAAGGTTCCCGGCAGAACGCATTTGCCAAAACCAGTAGCTGCCTCCGCGATTACGTGGCATTCGGAAGTAATGGCGCCCTCAATCAGAGTCGATAGCTCGGCCTGTCCTTGCCGGGGGGCGAAGTTTGGCTTCACAGCGGCTATCAAGCCCCCCTCGGTGGCAAAGAAACTATTAACTGTCAGTTCACTCATATTCGATTCTCCAAACTCGACAGGAAGCTGCAGTTCGATTTCGTACCCGTACAGTGCGGACAGACGCCGTATTCTTCGGGGCATCGGGTATCGAGTCCGTCCAGTATGTCGTGACGCCCGATTTGGCGTCTATTTCTTCTCTTATTATACCCTGCTTTATGCCTTCTTTCAAAAAAATTAATTCTTTAAATCGCTGAAAAGCACAATACAGATCATCGTTTGTCAGAAGCAGCTTCGGACATTCTAATAGGTCTTTTAACATGAAACATATAATATAATGTGTATCCGTGTCGATACTATTCCTATTGAACTTTAATTCGGGGAAGTCGTTTGCCATAATAAAATCAAATTGAGACGGTGTAATATTAACCATCGCATTATATATTCGGCGTTGAAGCGTGGGCAGATCGGTCAAAACCTGCTCATACGTGTATTCCTTAACTAATTCCCCGAATTGTCGTCGCATGTTAGTGTCCTTTTGGGTTATCCGTGCAATAGAACCCAGATCCTTTAAAAGCTATAGCGATAGGCGTTATTATACGTTTCATTGGACCGTGATGACCTTGACAGCACCATATAGGGATATCTCGGTCATCTATATTGCGTGTAAAATCTTTGATTATCTTGCATATAGGACATTGAAATGTATATGTGGGCATATACTACTCCTCGAAGATGTATTCCGGCTCGATAGCCTCGAAGTCTAAATGCTCGACCACGGTGGCTAATTCAAAGTCCACAGTGGGTGTCTCTATGTCGTCGAAGATGCCTGGGAAGTGTTCCTTGAAGTAAGTCAGCAACGGTAGGGCAAGCTGGCGTACTTGCGGATGTGCCGACTTATGACACCGCTTATCGAAGAAGTTGTGCCACGATCCCAGGTTGGCCGTCATGACGATCTCGGTCTTGATACCGTTCGACAGCCAGTATCTGGCTTCCTGCGGGGTCTCTCCCTCGTCGCGGGCTTCCAGATAATTCGCCACGCTGGTTCTGCATCGGCGTATATACTTGGCCCATCTCGGGCAGGAAGCGTCCGGCAGTCGGACCCAGGGTGGCAATATGAAGCCGACACCCTTACCAGCGTAATCGACGTAGCGCGTAGATTCTTGTAAAAAACTTGCCATCCTATGCCGTACAATCTCGTGAGTGATGCCTCGGTCTGTGATGAACCGGACGGTCACAAACATATGCTCAATGATGCCACGGTGCTTGTTCGTATGGAAGATGCGCTTCACGAACTCGATAGCGTCGGCCAAAGTGCCTTTGGACTTGCCTTCGGACTTGTAGCACAGGCGCGTGTAGAGTTCCAGCTTACGCATTGCGAACTCAGTGGATGGTACGTTCTCTATGTAAACTGCCGGTTTTAAGACGTGAAATTTAGACATTCTTTCTCCTAACGGGCGTTGTTAATGCTTTTTCTTCAGACCAGCCCACCTGTAATCGTTTACTAAGGACATATTTATCAATACCCAATTCCTGCGCCCAGTCACATAGACATTGAGTTTTTCCCTGAAACGTTATCTTATGCGTGATTGAGCGATTGCGATTCTGCTCAGACATCGTAGCCCAATGACAATTTTTAGGGTTATAGTCCCCATTCGTGTCTAGGCGCTCTATCGTATGCTTAGTAGTCGGGGCTAACCCCATGTCATGTAAAAAGGTTTCAAAAGAATCCCACTGAATACAGATAGTAATGCCTCGTCCTCCATAGCGCGGGTAGTCTTTATCCATAGGATTTAGGCAACGTTTTCGCATACTACGCCAAGTATTGTATTCTTTTGTTTTATAGCATCCATGAGTTTTATGATTACTATAGCCTTTTTTCAAACAACCACAACTATTTGTAGTACCCCGTAAAACGGTATAAGCATTAATTGCCTTGCGCCGTCCACAAGCACATTGAAACAGCCATTTAGGATGTTCTAATGATTCTAGAGCAGTTAAACGGCTAAAAGTATCATTTGCTTTTATGCCATTAACCAAAATGGAACTCCTGCCTGCCTCCAGGTTCAAAATGAACTAATCCTTTCTTTTCGAGGTAAACGTTGAGGGGCACAGAGACGATCTCTTCCACGCGTCCCTCCTGAAGTCGAGTCAACATCTCATCGGCACCGAGGAAGAACTCCATTTCATCCGGTTCCAGTTGGATGGTTAAATCTGTGGGAAGCGCCGATTTCAGCAGTGTTCGGGTAACCTTAATAGCCCCCTTCAGACGCTCGGCAGCGGCGAGATCGCCTTCTTCTTTACGTAGCGCGGCCTCAGATCGGAGCAGGGCGATAGCTTCATCCTGCTTCACCACGTCGGTTCTTGCCCGCGTCGTTGTGAAGTTCATCGACAGCAGGCCCATAACAAGGGTCTTGCTCTTTGACTTCTTGGTGCCGTCGCCGAAGATGAGTCCCCTGGCGAACGTCTCGAAGATGGGCGTGTAGAGTTTGGTCAAGAATGCTTGATAGCGTGTGGTTCGATTGATCTTTGGATCGTATCGTTTGTTTATAACGTCGATCCAGACTTTCTTCTCGGCAGTGAGTCCGGTGATGCGGGCGGCTGACCAGGTGAGTTTTTCTCCGAGCCACTTGGCGATCTCGTTAATGTCGCGGGTGCTGTCAGGCGCATCTTCAACCGATATAACTTCGCCAGTTTCCTCGTTAATTGTCGCCATTGTCTCGTCATCGTATATTACCTGTACCAGGTTCTCTGGCTCGGTTTCTAGCGAGTCACAGCAATCCACGCCGGGGAGATGTTGACCTTTTTCTTCCTCGGGCTTTGCTTGGGGTACCACATAATCATCTGAGAAAGGATCGTCGTCTGGATCATAAATCACCCCAGGCATATTTTTGTAAATGTCTACTCTCACTATTATAACCTTTCTGTAAAAATTCCCGTCTCTCCGGGTGTCAAGCCTAAAATGAATGCTGCTTGCCTGCTCGGCTTTCCAATGGCACTCGACCGCGTGCATTCTTGCGGGCCTTTGCTATCCACATCGCTCCGGCATACTTCCCCGGAATAACCGAGGGTGGATGTATCATCTTCACTGATCTTATTATATACTACTTTCCACTATTCTGCAAGATTCATGCACCCGATATAATCGGGCCGTACTACTTGATAGGCACTGTGTAGCATTAGACGTTGATAAAGGGCGAATGGGTCAGTTAGCTGTACTGGTTCTAGTGCAAAAGTATATGGCGACCAAATAAAAGCTCTGTCAGACCATTCCGAACCTGTGTGGATTCCGATGACCCGTGAACCGAGTCCAGCTATTCGCAATGACTTAATATTTCTCGGAACTAAGGGCTTTTTTTGATCAAATAGTACAAAATCGACACCGCCTTTGATACTAGAGTGCATCTTTTCAAAACTTTGATACTGGGTTGAGGCGTCCAATAAGTGTTTCGCCATCTCCATATGTATGTGCTGGACTGCCTCCCGTGAGATAGAACCCATGAGTTCCCGCTCAGCGTCGATGCCGTAATAGGCCCTAAAATTCTTCATCTCTTCGATGGACCAGCCAGCACTGATATATTGCTCGTGTGCCGTTACGGGCATAGAGTATAGAGCGGTTTCTGTAGATGACTCAAATTGATCAAGATAAAATATTTTACCATGCAGGCTATCCAAAGCCTGTATGGAACCAATCTGACCCAGGGTTAAGCGTGCAAATATTTTAACTATAAGCTCGAAAATGAGGGGAATGGATAATCCCATAGTGCATGAAGGTATAGCCTGCGTCAATTCGCAATAGCGGCGTGAAAGATCTTCATACGTGATTTCCTTATTCACAAAGGCACAATAAGCTTTTGCAGCCTGTAAACCAGGAAAATCGTGCGTAATATTAGTTAAAATGCGCCTACAAGCGTAGCGTGGAGAAGAAAAATAGACGGAATATTTATTCCGACCTTCGACGTAATGGTCGGGAATTTCTGAAACCAAAAAGTCAATCATATCTTCAATGTTGTTATGCATACTATTCTCCTGGGGCGATGTGCCATAATCAGTATACACTACTTTTTATTAGTTTGCAAGAAATATTTTTCCACTTGAGCAATTTCTGTGGTTTTAATCTCCGCATTTCCCTGCACAAGCACCCGACCATCAGATGTGAGAATACGAAGTTCCCCGACAGCTTCACCACCATTCAGATTGGCGTCCACAACGGCGTCGATGTCCTTATGAATTCGCACGCGATCGAATCCTTCAATTTCGACTATGGCTGTGAACGTCGCCGGGAATTGCCTCTCACGTATGCTCTTGCTAGTACCACGGGCGGCAGCCTGAGAATCTGATAGGCAGACCGTTTGTATTCCGCCTATGAGATTCATAAGAGGTGGATTCTTAATTAAATCGTCAAGCGTACGCCCATGTGCTGTAGCGACAAGCTGTACTCCACGCTGGGCGATAGTGCGGCAGGCTTCGGCCTCTTGTCTGGTAGAAATTTCATCAATCACAATGGTCTCAGGCATATGGTTTTCCACAATTTCCAGCATAACTTCTTCTTGTCTTTTATTAAATGGCACCTGTAACCGGCGTGACCTGCCTACTGCCGGATGTGGAACCTGTCCATCCCCTGCAATTTCATTTGATGTGTCACATATTACTACTCTACGTTTTAATTCGTTGGCACAATAACGTGCAACGTCCCGCAACTTAGTGGTCTTCCCGGCGCCAGGTGAGCCTAGCAGAAGAATATTATATCCTTCGTTGATAAGGTCTTTGATGATTTCAACTGTACCAATGTGGGGTTGACCGACACGGCATGTAAGTCCTACTATATTACCTTCACGATCAATAATTCGGGAGATTCGGTGTAGTGTACCGCTGATCCCGGCACGATTATCAGGGGCAAAACGAGAAACTCTGGCTACAACAGATTGTATGAATTCTTCTGTGATAATTTCGTCTTCCACAAAGGTATAGCCTGTGGTATACCTAAACTCCAAAGGACGCCCTAAATCTGTTACAATCTCAATGAGATCAGTAGTATCAATATCATGATATTCTATAGGGAGTATATCGAGCAAAGACGTGATCTCATTTTGATTTGTCATGTAATTTTCCTCAAATAGTCTAAAAAAGTCGGATTAGATGGTATACCGTCATATTGTATACCGTCATATGGATATTGAGAAGTCCAGTCATGCATTTTTGCCCTACGGTGAGCAACACCATGAAAAGCCACAACTATGGGGGGATTACGATCAACTTTATCTAAATGGGGCATATAATTCCATGAACAATCAAGTTCATTAACTATATGCTTATATGTGGGATCATCCCAAATAAGCTCTAGCATGCTAGTTTGGTCATTACCACCACATTGGGTCATATCATGGACCCGTCGAATGAAACGTATAGATTCTTCGCAGTTTTTAATATAAAATACGCCTGTTTGCCAGTGCCAATTTCTTCCCGACCATCCTACATCGCAACGCCTCATACCTAACCAATTCTTATCAGTAACACTATCTCTTAAATCAGTGTCAAACTTAATAATAGCTGCGTCGGCATCAATCCAAAAAACGTGACTATGGCCTGATTCCAACGCTTGTAATACCGGAGCTATGCGCATGCTAGCACTAGGTTGAACGTCTGTCGCGAAATAAGCTTTATATTCTATATCCCATCGTTCGCAGTAGGCCCGATGTCGTGGCTCATTATCACGAACCATGGTTTCATATTCCGAATCTAACCCCATGGTTAATAAGATCGGTCTCATGAAACGCTCCTTATGTAAAGGTAGGAGATGCTTTCTCCTACCTTCATTATACCGTAGTCGATTTAAGAGCTATCGGTCTTACAAAGGAATTAAAGTGTTCGACAATGTTATTATAGTCTAGCGACATATAATCCCATGTCGAGATATCCATGCCCTCGGCCTTGTAGGTCGCCACCAGGGTATTGTCACGGCCTAGACCGAACATATACTTGCGGTCAACATTATCCCAATGTGGCTGCAAGCTCGGCCAAGGTATTACCAAAGCATTTGGCTTATTCCAGTACCAGGTGGGCAGAATGAAGGCTGAGTGCGCTCCTATGTATCCGGCGCAGCGGTTCACAAGATGCCAGGTAAACCGAAGTCCTACCCGATTTATCAGGTTGACCACGTGGGCACTCTCGTGAATGTTCACGTGCTGCTGGCGACCTGCACCTAGACGCCCATGATCCCGACCGATGATTACGATCTTATATCCGGCCTGATCTAAATGATAGACCATCTGCGTCAGAGATGGCTCGTTGAACGCATCCCTGTGGGGTAAACCGGCGAACGGCTGAATTACAATTACAGGTCGTCCCCCGGAGAGCACTGCCTGAAGGTCTCGCTCTTCATCCTCGCTGAGGGTAAACGTTGGATCATCCTCCGGGTAGCTTTGCCAATGTGGGTACTGATCCACAGCCGGGGTGCCTGACGGGATCAACGAGTAGTCGAAGTTCTCATATCCCTGGTGCTGAGGAAGTTGAACCACGTGCAGGTGTCGGGTAACGTACGGGCAGTTGCGGAACAAGTCCGTCACGCCGTCGTTATGCACCTGGTCGATGACCATTACCTCGAATGAGGGGTCCGCCCTCTTAATTGCTTCTAGGCGTCGAAATAGTGGATTTTTAAGCATCTCCAGCATTACATCGCCTATGCCACCGCCAAGTATCAGACCGTATTGCTTGTTCATGTTACAGACTCCTTGCTACCCAGGTGGCCTTTCCGAGGGCACCATTAAGTGGACGATAGAACGCGACAAGCTCGAAGCCGTGGCGCTCCAATAGCGTGTCGAATGCCCGTCGGCTGTAGAGCGTGAGATGCTGCTTAGGCCGAATGTGCTTCCAGTTAAGGCCCGCTTCGCGCTGCATGGGGCTGTC
>Ga0187860_1004016_pt1 | contig 11246 bp, 7 predicted proteins | sample June2016WEW_10_4_FD_132981 | JGI IMG/M metagenome (GOLD analysis project Ga0187860, IMG submission 132981) | Peatland microbial communities from SPRUCE experiment site at the Marcell Experimental Forest, Minnesota, USA - June2016WEW_10_40 | ecosystem: Environmental > Terrestrial > Soil > Wetlands... | reverse complement strand
GCCGGAAACGGATTTGAAGGAGAGGGCGTGATTGCCCACCAGGAGATTGCTTACCGTCACCCCGCTATCATGAAACGCTCCGGCATCCACCCGCCACTGCGCCCCGTCGTTGACGGCGGCGGGCGGAGAGAGTGTCACTTGCAAGGCGCCCGTCACGACGTACACGAAGCTGACGGTGTTGGTGGGGGAAAAGGTGCCGCTGGTGTCCAGGGCATAGGCGCTGATGGTGTTCGTGCCCGGGTTGAGAGTGACGCTGGCGGTCCAATTGCTCCAAGAGTTGGAGGGTGTGGCGAGCGTCCAACTGTTTGTGTTCAATTGATAACAGACACAGTCCACAGCCACCTTGTCCGTGACGGTGCCTTTGAGCAGAAGAAGCGCATTGCTCATGGTCTGGCCGGATTTGGGCGAGGCGACAGTCAATTGGGGATTCCCCTTATTCACAAGGATGTAATTACCAACCGCTGTAGTGGTTAAACCGTTCGAAATGACAACGATTTGATTCGATGGAACGACCCAATCGGACATGGGTTTGAACGAGATGCTGTGATCCCCCTCTGGCAGATTGGTAACCGTCGCTCCGCTGTTCTGCCATGATGCGCCATCGACCTGCCATTGCGCCCCGGCGCAGATCGCTGAGGCGGGGCTGATGGTCACATTCAGAGACCCGACGAGGGGAGCGGGTAATACCACCAGGCTGACGTTAGTGGTTACGCTGGCGCTGCCGTAATCCGTTGTGTTGTTCGGGGTGAACGTGACGGAAAGGGTGTAGGTGCCCACGCTCAAGACAGTTCCGATCGCCGGATTGTAGATGTAGTTGCCAGAAGTGCCATCGGTAATCGCTGGGACTGCGGCATCGAGTTGATTGGGACCGAGGGGTGTGCCGAAGGTGATGGGGGCTGGCGTGGCCCAAGACAGGGCAAGGGTGTAGAAGCTTGTCAGATTCGTGACAGTCTCAGGCACCGCCGTTACCGACCGGTTGGCCGGCGAATTCCACCCGGCAATCTGCTTGAACTGCAATTGCACAGGGTTGGTCGAAGTCACCGGAAAAGTGGATGGATTCTCGGTTGAATAGTAAGCACTGGACAGAGTTGACAACTTCCAAGCGCCTCCGGCCTGAAACGCGGCTGGCGGGGAAATTGTCACTTCCACAGCGCCCGGGTTGACGGCGATGTTCTGGCTGGCAAGCATGAGAACTCCGCCGCCAACGCCCTGGATTGTTGCGAAAACCGGCGCCCCGCCCAAGCTTACGGCTTGGGCGTTGGTGATGAGGTTCACGACGTTGCTGTCGATGGCCCGCACGGCGGACGCATAAGGAACCGTTCCGTTGAACAACGTGCCCAAATAGACGCCGGCTGGATAGTAATAGCCATTGAACTGCACGTAGAAAGGGCCGCCGGTGTTGCCGGGATAACTTAAAAACCACGACGCCGTATAAACCTGCTGGTCATTCACCGCGTTCGTGGCCAGGCTCAATGGGTATGGATACGGACCGATCTTGTACATCTGGCCCGGCACGACGCCGGGCACTTGGAACAGGGAACCATCCACAGGATAGCCGACCAACCCCTTGTTGGCCGTCCTGGTCAGCCAGGAATTCGGGGTTGCATCCGAAGCTAAACAGCCTCCATAGCCACCGCCCGCCACGGGCGATTGAAAATAGAGGGCGGCGACATCGAAGTTGCACGACTGCGGACTGGATTGGCCGGGGAAGAGACCGCTTTTGAGATCGTTGGTTCTTGCCGACGCATAGCCGCCGAGGAGCAGCCAGCCTCGCGCCGCCTGCGGTTGGGGCACGAATTGCGGCGCCTCCTCCCGAGCATACCACCAGGCCTGGCTGACATAGGACAGGGTCTGATCATTGAACACCAGGTCCGCAGCTGTCAATACGACACGGTCCCCCACTGCGACCCCGCTGCCGTAACCGACATCGGTTTCCAGTTGTCCATTGAAGCCGTAGGGAGCAATGGCCAAATTGCTGATGTTGGCGGATTGGACGGGCGTGGGCAGGAGAAAGCCGGAAGGCGCGGGTTGCGATGGTTGGTAGATTTCCTGCAGCACCGTGGGCACTCCGGCGGAGATTTGGACAGACTGGATCGGGATTTGGGCAAAGTTGTTGAGCGCCGCAAACTCGATGAGGTAGTCGCCCGGCAGGAGATTGGTGGCAAAGCCGGAGGGATGGAAAGGATTGGTATCACCCAGAAGCCTCCAACCGGCCCCACTGGGCGAGTTGGTCTGGAAGACGACTTCGAGGGAGCCACCGGTGGTCAAATCGACCGGCGTGATGGTCGGATAATACTGGCCGGTGACGAAGTTCGTCGTCCCGTTCGTGACACCGGTCGTCACCACCGCCGGGACGGCAATGTAGCCGGGAACGGGGCTGAACTCGACGATATAATTCTGGTTCTGCACGAGGTTGGTGGCGGCTGTCCCGCTTTGGCGCCAGGCCAGTTCCCAGGGGAAGCGCCATTGTCCGTTGGCCACGGGGGGAAGAAGAGTGACGACGAGAGTTGCATTGTTGGCGGGTTGGGTGAAAGGCACCACATTGGCAGGGGCCAGGTCTGAAAACGGCAGAGCCGGAAGATCGGCAAAGGGGGAGCTCCAGCCGGTGGTGCCAGGCAAATAAAAGACCGTCGCGTTGGTGTCAGCGAAGAACACATACGAACCCACAGTGGGAGGGTTGCCCTCGAAATAGACGCTGGTCAGATTGGAGCAGAATTCGAACGCACTCGCTTCGATGTTGGTGACGCTGCCGGGGATCGTGACGCTGGTCAGGCTGGCGCAGGATTCGAAGGCACCAATCCAACGCCCGTTCAATGTAAGCGGGATGCGAAAGAATTGTTCATAGCCTCCGATTGTGGCAACAGGCAGGCCGGTGATGGTGGCTGGAATGATCACAGCCCCGCCAGACCCGACGTAGCCGGTGATGGTGATGGTGCCGGCATTTGCCGTGAAAGTGTATGGGAATAGTGCCGTCGGACGACCGTCAAAGGTGGAACCCCACCCGGTGGTGCCAGCCAGATAATAGACGGTCGCGTTGCTGTCATCATTGAACACCGTCGAATCAGCGGTGGGAGCGTTGCCCCCGAAATAGACGCTGGTCAGCCTGGTGCAGGAAGCGAACGCATTGATTCCAATGCTGGTGACGCTGCCGGGAATCGTGACGTCGGTCAGGCCGGCGCAGAATTCGAACGCATAAGGGCCGATGCTGGTGACGCCGCTGGCGATGGTGGCGTTTGTCAGGCTGTTGCAGCTACAGAAGGCATAATATCCGATGCTGGTGACGCTGCCGGGAATCGTGACGCTGGTCAGGCTGGGGCAGTATTCGAACGCATAATCCCCGATGTTGGTGACGCCATTGCCAATGGTGACGCTGGCCAGGCTGGCGCAGAATTGGAACGCATTATCCCCGATGCTGGTGACGCTGCCGGGAATCACGATGCTGGTCAGGCTGTTGCAGTCATTGAACGCACCATATCCGATGCTGGTGACCGGCAGGTTCATAAGACCATTGAATATCCTGCTGGGGATGGTCACCGCACCGCCAGGACCGGTGTATCCGGTGATGGTGACCTGGAGGTTACTGATGGTATAAGTGAATTGAGCATGCATGGCTGACGGGGCGGCCAACAGAAACAAAACGGCGAGGAGGATTGCCAGCGGGAATTTGACCCTTTTCGCATTCATGTCTGCTCCTTCTTCGCGGCGACCTGCCCGACCCACAACGACGAGGGGCGCGAACTCAACTTACCGTAAACATTGGAGTCACACATAAACATTCGATACTCAGTACTGTTGAGTTCTTTTCGGCATCGACTGAGTGTCGCAACCCGCCAACTGCTATAGTGAGGCTTTGCCCGATGAAGTCAAATCAATTGTATTCCACATTTGTTGGCCTAGCCGTCCGCAAGAAAGGACTAGTCTAGCCGGTTGGTCCTGCTTTTTGAGGAGAAGACTACTGCGGAGACAGTCGGATTAGGATTAAGATTAGCCCACGGGGCAGCCCAAAAGAGTCCAAATGAGAATGAAGCTGGGGGCGAAATCTTGGGGGCGGGTGGTGATCAGGTGCGTTACCTGGGACGGGGCGAACCACTGGGCGCGCTCGATTTCTTCGGGGTGCAGGGTGAAGGGGCCTTCGGATTCCAGACGGTAAACCCAGACGAATTCCTGGCCGGTTTGGGGGCAGGCGTCGATCTTGAAGAGACGTTGCGGCGGGACGGGGAGGAGGAGGCCGATTTCCTCGCGCAGTTCGCGGATGGCACAGGCGTCGTAGTCTTCGCCGGTTTCCAGGTGGCCTGAGGCGGAGGAGTCCCAGACGCCGGGGAAGGTGTCCTTGGTGAGGGAGCGTTTTTGCAGGAAAATGTCGCCGCGGGCGTTGAACACGAGGGCGTGGATGGCGCGGTGTTTGAGGCCCTCGCGATGGACACGGGACCGGGGCATTTGGCCAATGACTTCGTCGCGTTCGTTGACAACGTCGAATATTTCTTCACTCATGGGAAAGAATCTCCGTCAGGCGCGCGAATTGTTCGAGGCTGACTTGCTCGGCGCGGGTTTGGGTGGAAATACCCAGGCGCTCAAAGGCGGGACGCAAGGCGTCTTCCGGCCAGTCTTGTTTGAGGAGTTTGAGCATCATTTTGCGGCGCTGGGAAAAGCCGCGCCTGACAACCTTGTCAAAGGCGGCGTGCATTCCGGCGGGCAGCAGCGGTTTGGTCCGCCGCGCCAGGACGATGCACGCGGAGTCAACGCCGGGTGAGGGGAAAAAGCAGGAGGCGGGGATTTTGAAGGAGCCGCACCATTGGTAGCGAAGGCCCAGCAACAATCCCAACACGCCGTAGTCGGGCGCGCCGGGGGCGGCGTCGATGCGGCGGGCGACTTCGATTTGGAGGGTGGCAACCATTCGGTCGGGCGGCTCGTCGGCGTGAGCCAACTCGACCAGGAGAGTAGAGGCAACGGAGAAGGGGAGGTTGGCGACGAGTTTCCAGCCGTTCCAGAGCGGGTGTTCGCGGATGTAATCCAGGGCGTCGGCGTGCAGAAGTTTTAAGGTCGGCGAGCGGGGGAACTTTTCGGCCAGGAAATCGAACAGGCGCCTGTCCTTCTCGATGGCGAGGACTTCGGCGGCTTTTTCCAGGAGCAGAACGGTGAGCGGGCCCAGGCCCGGGCCGATTTCCAGGGCCTTGTCCGCCGGCCCCAGTTCGGCGGCGGCCACGATGCGCTGGAGTTGGTTTTGATCGTGGAGGAAATTCTGGCCCAGCGATTTGGTCAGCTTGAGGTCGCGCTGGAGGAGGGTCTGCTTCATCTCGGAAAGTTTCATAGCAGGGCCTCTTTGAAGGCGCGGACGGCGGCGGCCAGGTCGGCGCGGGAGATGGTCAGCGGCGGGGTGAAACTGATGACGTTGGCGTGAGCGCCCTCCGGCAAAACAATGAAGCCGCGCCGCAACATATCCTTGACGGCGCGCCACGCGAGGGCGGACGCGGGGGAACCGTCGGCGTTTCTAATTTCCACGCCGACCATCAGGCCGCGGCCACGAATGTCGAATTGACGATTGGCGGCGGGAAGCGCGGCGCGCAGGGCGGCGAGCAGAAAGGCGCCGAGGGTGGCGGCCCGTTGCGGGAGGCGATTGCGGCGAAGCTCCGCGATTTGGGCCAGCGCCATGGCGCAGCCGACCGGATTGCCCTGGAAGGTGCTGGTGTGGATGGCTTCGCCAGCCGAGGGCGGCCACGCGGCGTCAATAATACCCGCGCGCCCGACGCAGACGGAGAGGGGGAAGCCGCCTGTCAGGGCCTTGCCCAGACAGATCAAGTCCGGCAACGTGGCGGTTTCCTCGCAAGCGAACCATTTTCCGGTGCGGCCAAAGCCGGTGTAAATTTCATCCAGGACGAGGAGGGCACCCGATTGGTCGCACAAGCGGCGCAGCAACGGCAGGAAACCCGGCGGGGGAATGCGGACGCCGCCGCGGCCCTGGATCGGCTCGGCGAGAATGGCGCCGCAAGGCTTGCTGTCAAGAAGCTTTGCAATGCGCCGTTTCAAGGCGGGCAGGTCGGCCGGGTGGGCGGGGAAGGGAACAAAATGGCCGAACCGGCGCAACTGGGATTGGAAGGGGGCGCGGAAGAAGGGGCGGTGGGTGGCGTTGAGCGCGCCGTAACCCAGGCCGTGATAAGCGCCCGCAAAGGCCACGATGCCGGGGCGGCCCGTGGCCAGCAGGGCCGTTTTGAGCGCGGCTTCCACGGCCTCGAAGCCGGAATTGTTGAAGATGCACTTGCCCGAGAGGCGGCCGGCGGTCCAGCGGGCGAAGGTGAGCCGGCTCAACTCCCGCGCCAAGCGCGCCTTCAGGGCGTGGGGATGGACGTCGCCCATGGCGTGGGGCAAGCGGCGCAACTGGCGGCAGCCGGCGGCGACGACGCGGGGGTTGGCGTGACCCGCGGCGGCCACGCCAAACGCGGCTGTCAAGTCGATGTATTCATTGCCGTCGGCGTCCCAAACGCGGGTTCCGCGCGCGCGCTCCCAGACGATCGGCCAGGAGCCGTCCGGCTCGATGCGGAGCATGTTTGGGGATTCGCAGGCGCGGAGCAAATCCAGGACGCGTTGGGAAGCGGCTTTCATGCTCACACACCCCTTTGGTCCGGCGGCCAGATGAACTTGTGCATCTGAAGTTGGAACCTGACGGGCAGGGCGTCGGCGACGATTTTTTCCACCAACTCCCGCATGGAGAGCGGCACGTGGCCGTCGGGCACGGGGCGGAGCGATTTGTCCCGCTGGGGCGGCAACAAGGGAGAGACCCACGAGAAGAGGGCGGTACAAACGCCAGCGAGGCCACGTGTCAAAACGATTTCCTTGGCCCAGTGGTAGTCCTGCCAGGTGCCGATGACGAATTTCACCTCGTCGGTCTTCTTCAGGTGGGCCAGGTTTTCCCAGCGATTGCGGCCGGATTCGCCGCTGCTGGGGCACTTCAAATCCATGATGCGCCGGACGCGGGGATCGACGGGGGCGATGTCCAGCGCGCCGCTGGTTTCGAGCAGGACGGTGAAGCCGTCGTCGCAGAGGTGTTTCATGAGGGGTAGCGCGTTTTTTTGCAGGAGCGGCTCGCCGCCGGTCAGTTCGACGAGGGGCAGGCTAGGGGCAAAGGGCCTGGCCAATTGGCGGATGCGGGCGCGGATTTGCGCCAGGGTCGTTTTTTTCCCCTCGGTGAAAGCGTAGGCGGTGTCGCAGTAGGAACAACGCAGGTTGCAGGCGGTCAGGCGGACGAAGAGGCAGGGCAAACCGGCCCAGGTGCTCTCGCCTTGGAGGCTCAGGTAAATCTCGTTGATGATCAGAGAATCGGACACGGGGACAATTTACGATTTAGGAATTGGCATTTACGAGCCGCAAATTTGATGAGAATGAGATTGGGCAGCGCAGGTAAGTCAAGGGGAAGGGTTTCTACAGGTAGGGTGTCAACAAGCGTGCCAGGCCGTCGCGGAGGCGGGCGGGCATGGAGCGCTGATCGACTTCCTCGAGGGTGACGGCGTGGGCGTTGGCGCGCTTGGCGTCAATCAGTTTTTCGAGGCGGCGGGCCAGGTCGGCGTCGTAGCATTCCAGATTGTATTCGAAATTGAGGCGGAGGCTGCGGGCGTCCCAATTGGCGGACCCCAGGAGAACCCAGCCGTCGTCCACGATCATAAGTTTGGAGTGATCGAATGGAGGAGGCGTGAGCCAGAGGCGGCAACCGTGTTCGAGGACCTGCCACCAGAGAGCGCGGGAGGCCCATTCGACCAGCGGGAGGTTGCATTTGGAGGGGAGGAGGATTTCCACATGCACGCCGCGCAGGGCGGCCAGATTGAGGGCAGAGACCAGGGCGGGGTCAGGCAGGAAGTAGGGAGTGACAATGCGCACGGAGCGTCGGGCGATGGAGAGAGCGCCCAGAATTGTCCAGCGCAATTGTTCGAAGTCCTCGTCCGGGCCGTCGCTGATGCCGCGGGCGAGCACTTGACCGGCGTGTTCCAAGTCCGGAAACCACAGGTCGCCGCGCAGGGCCTCGCCGGTGGTGAAGAGCCAGTCGTTGGCGAAGGCCTCCTGCAACTGAGTGACCACCGGGCCGAGGACGCGGAAATGGATGTCCTGCACGGGACGGGCGGGATGGCGCCGCAGGCAGTTGCCGGCGCGGATATTCATGCCGCCGGTGAAGCCGACGCGGCCATCGGCGACGAGGAATTTGCGATGGGTGCGCAGGTTCAGGGTGGTGACCCGCCAGGGAGCCAGGGAGGGAAGGAAACGGGCGTGGCGTACGCCTTGGCTACGGAGGGCGTGAAGGATGCTGGGCCAGGAATAGCGCAATCCGGCGGCGTCAATCAAAACGCGGACTTGGACGCCGCGGCGGACGGCATTGCCCAGCGCTTTGGCAAAATCCAGACCGGCGTCGTCGCGGTCGAAGATGTAGGTTTGCAAGGAGATGGATTGGCGGGCGGCGTCAATGGCTTGGAGCATTGCTGGAAAGGCCTCGTCACCATTGAGCAGGGGATCGATGTGGTTGCCGGGCAGGAGTGGCCGGCGGACGACGCCGCCGACGACGCGGGCGAGCATGTTGAGGTGACCGGTATGGTTGGGGAGGTGGTGGTGCAATTCCTCCGGCAGACAGACGGGGGAGGAGGTGCTGGCGCGGTAGCGAGGGAGGCTGCCGCGAAGGAGAGCGGCCTGGCGGCGGAGGCGGTTGACGCCGAAAACAAAATAGAGGACGGCGCCCACCAAGGGCACCATGAAAATAAAGCCGACCCAGGCGATGGCGGAACGGGAGTCGCGTTTGAAGAGAACGGCATGGCCGCAGGCCAAAAGAGCGAAGAGGAAAATAAAGGCGGCCAGGGCGAGATGCCAGACCTTCAAGTTCAGTTCGGTGTGGAGGACGTTGGCCATTGTCGTGCTTCAGGGCCATACTATCATGAGAGAGGAGAGGCGCAAGAATTCCACCGGTTTCGGACTGAGCCGCCCGCCGGTTGGATTGAGGCGCGTCAATGTCATGCCTTCAGGCGGCGACATAGTCATTGGCCCGTAGAGGGCAAAGGTTGGCCGAGGTGGATCTTGTGATGGAGACAGTAGGCGGCGTTGGCGACGTATTTATCGGCCCAGTACTTGAGACCCGCCCGCTCGTGCTGAGTGAGGGTGCGGACGACCTTGGCGGGGGAGCCAAGGACGAGGGAACCGGGGGGGATTCTGGCGTGCTGTGTAATCAGCGCCCGGGCGCCGACCAAACATTGGGGGCCTAATTCGGCGCCGTCGAGGATCACCGCACCCATGCCGATGAGGCATTCGTCGCCGATGGTGCAGGCGTGAATAATGGCCGAGTGTCCGACGGTGACATAGCTGCCGACAAGGCAGGGGAAGTTGTCGGCCAAGTGGAGGACGGAGTTGTCCTGGATATTGGTGCCGGCGCCGACGACGATGCGGTTGATGTCGCCCCGCAGGACGGCGTTGTACCAGACGCTGGCATCGTCGCCGAGGGTGACATCGCCCACGACGACGGCACCGGGGGCGATATAGACGTTATTGCCGAGGACGGGTTTTTTGCGCAGGAACCGGTCGAGTTGTTCGCTGAGAGAGGCGGATTGATTCATGTCAACTGGAGTGTTCGATGGCGGGAGGGTGAAAGAACAAAACCAGAGCCAGCGCGGTGGCAAGCGAGACCGCGCTGACCAGGACGAAGAGGCCGCGGAAGTCGGTCACGCCGCCGGAGGTGAAACGATCTGCCAGCCAGGGACATAAAGTATTGGCGGCGATGACGCCCAGACCGAGGATCATGACGTTGAAAAGGCCCTGGGCGCTGGCGCGCACGTCCTTGGGAAAGTACTCATCGACGAAAATATAAACGGCCGCGAAGAAGAAGGTGTAGCAGAGGCCCTGCAAGGTGAAGACGGCAATGATCAGTGCGGTGGCCTGCGGGAAAAAGGCGAAGACGGCGAAGCGCACGAGATAGGCGAGAATACCGACCGTGAGCGTCAGGCGCCAGCCGAAGCGCTTCAAGGTGACGGCCAGGATGGCCATGGCCAGGATTTCGGCGACCTGGCCGATGCTCATGATGGGCATGATCCATTTGGTGGCGATGCCAACCTGCGGGCTGCCCAGAAAGAGGCTGGCCCAGTTGAAATAGGCGTTCAAGAGGAAGGCGGTGACAAAGCTCACCAGCCAGAGGACCAGCACAAACGGCTGGCGCAGCAAGCGGACGGACTCGACCCAGGCGAATTTGTCCTGCGCGGCCGCGGCCTTTTTGGCGGGAGTGGGCGGCAATGTCAGGCTGAATGCCGCGAGGAAGAGGGAGGCGACGCCGGCGATAACGTAAGTCCAGCGAATATCTTTGACGTCGGTAAGGATGAAGGTCAGTGGCCAGGCTGCGAGCATCCAGCCGATGCTGCCGCCCATGCGGATGAAGCCGAAATCCCTGGAGTCAGACAAATGGGCGAAGGCGATGGAATTAACGATGGAAAGAGTGGGAACATAGAGCAGGCAATGCACGAGCATGAGGGCGAAAAAGGTCCAGAAATCGTGGGTGAAGGCCAGTCCAATCATGGCCAGGCCGCCAACCAACTGGCTGAAGGCGAGGAATTTCTCCGCGGCGAAATTGCGGTCGGCGAACTGGTTGCTGAAGAACATGGCGACCAGGGCGGCGGCGGGGAAGGCATTGAGAATGGCGGCGCGTTGGAGCACGGTGAAATCGAGGCTGGGGAGGTAGCTGAAAATCAACGGCAACCAGGCGCCCCATATAGCGAACTCGAGCACCATCATGACGAAGAGCTTGAAGCGGACAGTGTTATTCATGCGGCAGGAGCGTAGGGGCTGACCCCGGGCAGTTCAAGGCGCAAACGGTGTCGGTCGCGGTGTCTAAAGAAGGTGTATCGGGTTGTGGCGAGGCCGCGGTTTGGGCTTCGAGTTCTCTTTCGGGGCGGTTTGATGTGAACCGCCGCGGCAAGAGGGAACAGGGGCGTGACGGCGCTTTGAGGCGGAGGGAGGTGCGGGGGCGCGGAATTGGCAGGCGCGTCTGTAAAGTCGAAAGCGGTGTCGCCGCTGCGCTCTGCCACCGCAGTCCATAAAAGAGGCGGCCAAAAAAGCAGCGAATATTTGGGGTGGCGTGGTAGTTCATGGGTTTGCGGGGGTGATAGGGACGATCGCGGTACCCTCGGTTTGGGCGGCGAGTTCTCTTTCGCGGTTGAGGCGGACCATCGTCGCGACCCTTTGTTTCTTCTCCTCGTCGTATTCCATGCCGAAGACCGCGCAGATGCGGCGGCACT
>Ga0187860_1004006_pt1 | contig 11271 bp, 29 predicted proteins | sample June2016WEW_10_4_FD_132981 | JGI IMG/M metagenome (GOLD analysis project Ga0187860, IMG submission 132981) | Peatland microbial communities from SPRUCE experiment site at the Marcell Experimental Forest, Minnesota, USA - June2016WEW_10_40 | ecosystem: Environmental > Terrestrial > Soil >... | reverse complement strand
TTAGGATTTAATGATATTGTGGATGGTAAACAACGTTTAAATGCCATAAGAGGATTTTTACTTAATGAATATAAAGATATAGATGGTAATTACTATGCTGACTTAAGTGCTATAGGTCAACATCATTTTTTAGATCATCAATTATTTTCTTATGCTGAAATGGATGAAAAAGCAACAGATGAGCAAGTCATTAAACAATTTTTGAAGTTGAACTTTGCCGGTAAACCACAATTAAAGGAACACCTAGATTTCGTAAAAAGTATTAATAATAGATTGTAGAATGAAAATATTTAAGAAATAAAAATATTAATATATGGAAATTAAGGCAAAAACAGTCGTATTTTGTGATGAAGGCCAAGAAGATTGGGAAAATTATTTTCTTACTCGATTTAACGAAAATAATATTTATTTTATTAATTTAAATGTTTTTGATACTCCTCAAGCATTTGAAGAATCTTTTGAAATTTTTATGTTTGATTGGGGTGGAATGTCATTAGGTAATAGTATGCTTGAACATTTTATTCGTAGATTATATAAGTTGGCCGAAGAAAATCCAAATAAAGATTTTATTTTATTGTCAAGATTTACTAAAGATGCTTATGAAGATATGCTTGACAAATCGCACAGTAATTTAGAAAATATTTATACCATATATTCTTACATTTTAAAATTAAATGGAAAATAAAATAACTTTTGAGGGTAAAGAAATTGTTTGGGAATACGAAATATGTGCTTGTTTAGAATGTCCAATATTTAAACTAATTAATGAAAGGTTTGAAGATTACCCTGACATTCGTAAAGACCCTTGTTGGAGCAGTGGTTGTTTATATTCTAAAAGAAATGCAAAAATGGTAGCCGATGAAATATATCAAATAATGAAAGGTAATAAAGAATATTAGTAACTAATTTTATAATTTATACGTATAATAAAATAAATATAATTTAAAATTTAAAGTCGTGTTTAAAAAATTATTTTGTAATCATTATGATGAAAATGAATATTATGGGAATTATAATGACTATGAGGTTAAATTCATTTTATTATCTAAACTTGAAGATTATTTAGAAACACTATAAAAAAGAAGATTATGTTTAAAAAACTTTTTTGCCGTCACGATTGGGAAGTTCATGCTACTAAAACATATGAATATGAACAAGAAGAAATTGTACCTGGAACTGAATATTGGTTTAACCCGAAAACAGTTGTAAATGGTTATGAAGAAACTGTTGAAGTTCTTATCTGTAAAAAGTGTGGAGATATTAAAATCATTAAATATTAATATTGTGTGGAAACTGAAAGATATTACGTCTTATTTGATGAGAAAGGTTACATTGTACGAGATTCCAAAGATAAAGAACATAAGATTGTCTTTAAAGGTAAACGTAGTGATGTGAATGGTAAAGAAGCAAAAAAATGGGCTTTAAATCATAATAAAGCAGAAGTAAAAGCCAGATTGAATGAAATTTTTTAAATAAATTTGGTGATATTAATAATTTTATTTATATTTGCAACCATAAAATCACAATGTACGTATAACAATAGCAATTGCTTGTTGGCTTACATGGAAAACTGCGATATTTTGTTCATATTTTAGGCAACCAAATGGAAAGGTTTAACGTATAATTATAAAAGATTAATTAAATTTTAATATATAGATTATGGAAAAAGCAGTAGAAAATCAAGAAAAACGTGATGACTTTAAAGCTAAAAAATATCCACCGGTAGATCATAATAATGATGCTGAGATGGTAAAAGCATTTCTTAGAGTACCAAAGTTGGTAATTGATTATAAAGTTTTTAAGAAAAATGATGCTGAAAGGCTCAAAGTTGCTAACGCCAAGGCAAGATGGTTTAGTCAGATGCGAGTAAAGTACCCTGGAGTGCCAAAGAAACAGTTAAGCGGCCACCCAAATAGATACATTCAGTCTGGTATATAAAATATTGTGAGTGCTTACTAGAAGTTTGATTAAAATCCTGAGATTAATTTCTTGGGATTTTTTCTTTAAATAATGTAACCGAATCAAGTCTTTTAACGTATAAGAAATAAAAATTAATTAAAATGAAAACAGATTTCAGAATAGTTGAAATAAACGAAAGTCAAGACTGGAAAGAAGATTTTTTAAAGGAAATAGGTAGCGGTAATGTTTATGGAATATATATTTTCGATAAAAACCAAGTTACTTCTTTATGTAGTACCGAACCTAATTATTGGTTAAGGCATTTATATTGGACAACTGAAAATGAGATGAGTGAAGAAAATCAAACGATTTTTGATCATGAATGTTATAGTGGAGATGGTTTTGATAATTATTATATTTCTTCAAACATTGATAAATTAAAAAGTATTGAAGTTGATATGAATTTTGAATATGATGAAAATTCAGAAAATAAAAATGTTATTGGTGAAGAAGATGAAACTTATGAAAGTAAGTTCGAAGAAGTTTGGGAATATTATAGGTGTAATCACCTTATTTAAAATATAAAGTCATGAATAATATCATTCTATTACCTAAAAATTTATCGTTGGATTGCGAAAGATTTTGTGATGACAAATACAAAACTGACGGCACATATTATCCAATATTTTTGTTTAAACAATTCTTTTTAGATTCTCAGGTAGAAAATACAAAAGCCATTAATAAAATAGAAATTGTTTTAAATTGAGCAAAAATAATTATGATTTTATTTGGAAATATGGATATACTTTATTATATTTGTACTTCAATTAAATAATAATTATTAACAATTTAAAATTTAACATTATGCTTTTCGCTGTTTTAATAATTCCCGCAGAAAACTCAAAAAATAATATGAGTCCAATTGATTTCTTTACCGATATTAATTTCTATGATGAAAATAGGATGGAAGATTTTTTAATAGATGAATTAGAGGTTGAAAATGAGATATATGAAACATATCTCGATCTTAAAAAGAACAATACTCTTAGTTTTAAAACTATTGATCCCAAATTAGAACCCGTTACTGAATTGAATATCTATGTCTATAGAGTTCTATAATATCTGGTTACATTTTGTAACCAATTAAACAATTTTAACGTATAATAGATATAATTAATATTTTTAATACTATGGATGAATTTTCTTGGGTACATGAAGAAGAAAGAATCATAAACAATTCCGAATGTACGAACTTTAAAGAATTTATAACATATACAATAGGTTTTCTTATTGGTATGTTAATTGGGGTGAGCATATTTAAATTTTCATGGATTATATTATATAAGTTAATAACTAATTTTTAAATATTATGTATTACGAAAATCATTCCATAACAACAGATGCAACACGTTTGCAGATATCAGCACTACTTGATAAAGAAGGCAATTATATAATGGCCAGTCTTCAAAAAATTCTAAATGACGGATCGGATATAGAGATTAGTATGGATTTACCTAAAATTTATGAAGAATTGTTTAATGCAGTAGCAAATAAGAATTATAAAAATTTAGATTTCATTAATACTTATCATGAAGATTATAAATTTAATGAATATCAAGAAGAATATATTCGCTTTAACAGTTTAAAAGAACTTGAAGAATTGCTTGAAGTTTTTAATCGTGCCAAAGAATTGCTATTCTTTTAAACTTTAATAAATATACAATGTTCAAACATAAATCATATCTTACTGCTGACGAAATAATAATTAAATTATTAGAATCAGATAAATATTTTGATTTAGTAAAAAATCAGATTGACATAGATTCTATGCTAGTAGAAGGAGCATTAAGTGATATGGTTGAAGATTTAGACACTACTCTTGATTATAATCAATATAAAGACTATATTGAATTAGAAATTTTACAGATTAATGAAACCAATTTTAAACATACATGGGTTAACACTGCTAATGATTTACCCATATTAATAAGTTTTTGTAATAATTGAAAAATTATAACATGTATCGCAGATATTGTTCTAATGAAAGATTTATTAAAAACTTGAAGTAATTCTTGCAACCGATTCAAATTTATAATCATATAATAAGTATTATAATATGTAACCAATTTTTTATTTTTATATTAACCTTAAATTTTAAATTAAAATGAGAACATGCATTCAATCCAGACTTAAACAATTTTTAACCATTTACTTTCAGATCCGAAACTATCAAGACTTAATTACCGGTAGAACAAGTATTCAAACCCCAGAGGAATATAGGGTTAATTTTAAGCGAATAATGAGAATGACAATAGAAGAATTTAAAAACTATGTTGACCTTAATCTAATACAAAAAGATGTTGTAGAGGGTTTAATTTTGATGAATTATTCCTCAGTAAAAGATTGTCGTATTGCTTGAACATAATCTTTTGTAACAGCTTGACTGATTTGGTCAGCATAAAAAGAAATAGTTAATTTAATGTAAAACAATTATGAAAACTGATTTTAATGGTATTTACGCAGAGTTTTATGATAAAACTTTAATTTACTTAAAAGTAAAAACAAGTAATAATGAAGTAGCTGAAGAACTTTGTTCAGATATATTCTTGAAAATATACAACAATCTCCATACTTATGATCCTACGAAAGCCAGGCTTAGTTCGTGGATTTGTCAAATCACCAACAACCATTTAATTGATTATTATAGAAAAGATAGTAGGAAGTTATTGTTAAGTAATATTGATGAAAAAATTGACGATAGCCGAGATGATGATAATTATAGTATTCCAAATACAATAATTGATTATCAAAATCCTGAAAAGTTAATGATAACTTATGAAATTTTCGAAAAAGTTATGGGATTGATTAACAACTTAACCGGAATAAAACAAAAAATAGCAAAACTTTATTTTATTAATGAATATAAATACCAAGAAATTTGTGAAGAACTTGAATTACCTCTTGGAACTGTTAAGGGAATGATATTTAGAGTGAGAGAAGTATTACAAGAAAAAGTTAAATCCGATTATATTTATAATTGTAAAATTAATAATTAATAATCATGGAAACAAATAATAATGATTGTTTTAAACATACGGGTATTGTCGAACATTTTATTGCTGATGATGAATTTATTTGTCATTATTATCAACAACGAGAAACAGATGTTTTACATATTTGTTTAACTGATCCCGATTTGCCAATATTAAATTTATTACCGGTAGATTATTTACGAAATTCGGGAGAAGAAGATTGGGGTATAAAATATGAAAAAATAGATTATGCTGAATTTTATATAAAAGTTAAACAAGTTCTTTATATCTTGGATGTTGATAAATTTTTATGCGATTATAGAGAAAATTAAAAATATTATGAAAATACTGTGGTTTAATAATGTACGAAATTCTATGATAACATTTTTACCCTATTCAGATTTTTCAAAATCAGCATCAGTCTTAGACAAAAAGAGATGCTGGAAGCAAGTTATAGAAGCTAGGCAAATTATTGATGTCTTGGAGGGTAAAACTTTGGCTTGGAAAAATCATCCGGCAGTTAAAATGTGGATTGGGCATACAGATTTATTAAAATGTTATTATAATATATTCCTGTACGAAAGTAAGAATGTGCGAAAGATTAACACGACTTTAGTTTATAATCCTAGATATTTTTCACCGTTTATTAATAATACGAAATTACCATTCTGGTTAGGTAATGAGAATTTTCACCGCAGTCATCGAGCTAGGTTGATTGAGAAGAATAGGGATTTATATCTTCCATTGTTTCCAAAAGATGAAGGTTTTAATGGTGGTAAATATTTATGGCCAGTTATAGAAGAGCAGACGTTTAGAATAATTTAACAATGTACAAATGATTTGTTCAAGAATAATTGGGTATAATGGTGAGGGTAAACCAATATTTAAACCCAAAATTAAGTTTAAAACTCTTGATGAAGCAATTCATGCGGCTAAAGTTATGAACTCTTACGATAAAATAATTCTTAAACTTGTGGCTTATAAATGTCAAGAATGTGGGTTTTATCACATAGGTAGAAATGGAAAAGAATTAAAACAAAAAGATAAAAATAAATATAAAAAACAAATAAAAAATTCAAAATGATATCTAGAATACGAAATATACATGAAGAAGGTAAAACCGATGAAAATAATTTAATCGTTGGTGTTTTATTCAATGAAGAAGTTGGCGGTGATTATAAAAACGTGCTATTTTATCAATTTAAAAGGAATAATTATATTTTTTTTAAAACAATGACCGATTGCTTCAACTACGTTTATTATGGCTCCTTGATGATGGAAAGAGCATATGTGACCGAAGAAGATTTTGATCAATATTTGGATATAACTCTTGATGGTGATTTTAGTAGTAAACTTAACTGGCAGAATTAATATGAAAAGTATTGATCACAGAAACTTAAATAGAAAAATTGGTAAAGTGGTAACCGATATTAAAACCAGATTTCCCAATTGTAATTACACCATTAAAATTATATTATGGGACGATGGAACTGATTTAATAGAATGTAAACATGGTCACATGGTTGATGATAAATTAATTCTTTCAACAACTACTTTATATAAAGGAAGTTTAAAATTTGAAGAAAATATAATGTCTGGTGATATTCTTATGACCGAAGATGAAAATGGTAATGATATATTTTGGAGTAGGATAAAATAACAATGTACGAAATCCAGTAAATTTAAAACCAATAATTATGAAAAAATATTACATGCTTGTTGAAAACCGTAGAGAACAAAAAATATTATGCAATACTAAAGATAATCTTTATAATGAAAGAATTTCGCATACGTTGAGTAGTATGAGTCCGATATACGAAAGCCTATATGAGTTATATAAAAATTTAGGAATATTAAAGGACAGATGTAAAATTTGTAATCGACTTATTGAAACTCATTTTTATGAACCAACAAAAAGTCAATTAATTAAAAAGAATTATTGTTTTGCGTGTAACCTATGGGACGAAAGAATTAAAGAATTGTCTAAACCTAATGTTTATGTTATTGATCATAATTTTTATACCGATGGTGGATATGTCGATAAAAAAGGAAATGGTTGGGGATTGGGTTATGGTGGTAGACTTTTCAATATAAAATCTTATAAAGATAATAAAATAATTACAACCAATAATCTTTGGGATGGTGGCGATATTCCCAAACATTTTTGGGATAAGATTCCCGATAATGCAGAATTCGTTCTGGCTTAGAATTAAAAAATTTGAAATAATATAAATTTAGGAAAATGAATAGATTTGCAAGTATTGAAGGAAATAAGAATTTTAAAGAAAATATTGGGGAATTAACTTCTGAGCAACAAAAGGCATTCAATAATTTAAAACAAGCGTTTAAAAAATGTTTGGATTTAAAGATAATGTTTTATAATAATTACGGAACTTTAGGTGCTGTTGATAAAGCCAAAATAAATAAATTTGATGATGAATTAAGTGATGATGCCATCTACCAAGGCGATTTAAATACAAACACTTTTAGATTACCTTGCAATGAATGGGCTGATGATGACCATTATTTTCACCCAACAAAATAACAATGTACGACAATGAAAAAATATAAATTACATAATAAAAACCGTTTAACCGGCCAAGATTACGAGAAAGATTATAACGAAATTTTAGAAAATCAGAAAGTATTAAATTCAAGATTAGATGAAAGACTTAAATTCATTAGAAAACATTTCAATCAGGAAATTCTTGACAGCGTAGAAATAGACTTTGATTCGATGACAACAATATATGGGGGTGAATTAACAGATTTAGAATTTATTGGTAAAATCTATGATCCCATTCGTATAAAAATAAATCTAATAAAACATTTAGAATATCTTAATTGTGAACGCGAAGCTAAACAATTATTATTATGGGTATAATGTACGAATTATATAATTTTTAGTTGCCTTAGTTTGTCTTTATTCCATAATTCTATATTATATTCATTTGAATAATTTTCTATAAAATATTGATATTTATCATATGCATCATCTCGCCAATAACCCTTTACTTCAATAACGGTATTGGTTTCTGGCAAATAAAAATCTGGTGTATATGTAACTTCATTACTATTTAAAATAAATTCAATTTTTATCTTTTCATACTCCCAAATAATATTATTTTTATTAAAATATTCAGCAGTCTTAAGTTCCCAGGTACTTCTAAAATAAATTATTTTATCGTCTTTTAAATATTTGATAATTTTACCATGATAATGTTTACCATAAAAATTACTATTTTTACCTCTTCTAACATGCAATTTTTGAATTTCGCGCATTTTATTTAATGATTCTTGTGAGTGATGTTTACCATAGAAACCATTTAATTCTCCGCTGTTTGCTTTACTTAATTTTTGTCTAGTTTCTTCTGAAGGATGTGTTCCTAAATGTGCTTGTCTTATTTTTTCTTTAACATCATCAGGTCTTGGAATTCCTTTCTTTGGATTTATATTATTTTTAAACCATTCTTTAAGCTTTTCAATTCTTAATTCTAGATTTGTATTTGCATTAATTTTATTAGAACAATCTAAACATAGTATGTTTTTTTGAGCTAATCTAAATTTTTTATCTTTTCTTAAGCCACATTTAGAACAACTCCAGACAACTAATTTTTCCGAATTAGGTTTTAATTTATGTGGATCATAACCATAAATTTCAATAGTTTTTTGAACATCTATTAATATATTTAATTCCATAATGAGTATTTTTAATAAATACTCATTTGGAACTAAAGTTACTGGATATTAATTTTAAATTAAATCTTGATTATTTCCAACAATATTTTCAATAACTTTCCAAAATTCAAGTGATAAATGTACGTTTTTAAGATTAATGGCGGGAATAAAGAGTGAAGCGATATCTTCAGCGGTATATCCAGCTAATCCACATCCTATTTTAGTGACTAAAAATGTAAGATCTGGATGATAATATGCTAAATCTATAAATTTATTTACTTCTTTTTTAATATCTTCAATCGGCAATGTACGAATACGTTCATCTTTTGTCGGTAAAGCATATGTCTGTCCTCGAAGTCCACCTATACCATATTTAGCACCAAATTTTAAAGCATGTTTAGCTGCTCCTGCACCATGAATATTTGATCTATTTGAACCGAATATAAAGATTTCATTATCTTTGAGTTCTTTGATATTCTCTGGCGTAATTCTATTACTATAATCGATCATAATGTACTAAATTCTAGCTAATGTATTTTAATTTCTCTTATTTTCCCATCCAAAACTTTATAAATCTGTTTCTTTTCTTTATAAGGTTCAAAATAAAATAAACTAGTTGTGGGCGCAGACATTGGTTGAACCTTAACATCTTCAATTAAATATGATCTGGGGTTAACTGCAACTAAATCGATGCCAAAATTATCTTTAAAAAATATTTTAAAATTTTCTTCAGATTTTAATATTTCTTCATAAGTAGGGGGAAGGATTTCTTTTATTAATTCAAAAATATTATTATTTAACTTTAATAAATATTTCTTTCCATTATAATAACAAATCCAATCTTTTGATCTGGGCCATTTTTCATATCTAATGTTTATTCCTTCAACCATATGTATTGTTGGCCCATCCATAACGTGGGCATCAAAAGATTGTTGAATTAATTTCTTTCCGGTGAAATAACAATGTACATAATCATTATTTATTCTGTTTTTATATTCTTCTCTTTTTCTTTTATTTTCTTCTAATAATTTTTTTATTAATGAAATAGTAATTTCATTTTTACTATAAAAAGTTTCTTCACTCCCGCTAGAAGATATACAATTATTAGGGTTTAATTCTTCTTTGATCGATGATTTTATCTTATCTTCGTCATTATGTTTTCTTGTATCAATTATATATTGAGATGAGTCTAGTTGATAAGTTCTAATGCGTTTTATACATTCAGTATCTGCATCATATATCCATTTATTGTATTCTGGTAAATCATTAAAATATGCAGATTTAATTATACCTCTTATAATTGTAACAACATTTAATTGAGATATATCAATCCAATATGCTATATCACCTTCTTTAAATTTACTCTCATTCATAATGTACAAAATTTAATATTCAAATCTAAATTTAATACCTTTATTTGCAATTTCTTCAGCCCAAACCTCTGCTTCTTCTCTAGTTTTAAATTCTTTTTCATACCTAATTTCTTCGGGAAATCTTAAAACAACCTTGGGATAATAATAAACATTCTCATCTTCGACAAAACAAGTATAATTATTAAATTTTTTATTATTTAAATCTTCGGCAGAATAATAATCAGGACGACCAATAGTAAGAGTATAATAAAATCCAGCTTTTTGATTACCCCAAAACGATTTTTTAAATTCTCCATATCTAAAACCACGAACCTTTTCTTTATCGTAAATTTTTATCTTAACTAATTTTTCCAGATTATAAATTTCATTTTTCATTTTAATTTTGTTTTAATGATTTATAGTATACTAAATTAAATAATTTGCCCAATCCATGTCCTATCAATATACTGACAAATACTATAACTATAAATATCAAAAATTGATAACCATAATTATAAAAATCAAAATATCTATATCGATAAAGTGGAATTGGTTTTAATAATAAATGTAAAATAGGATCAAAAGATGATGCTAAAAGTATTAAAAATGTAAGGAAACCAGTAAAAAGTGAAATTAATGTTTTCATTTGGATTTTTGAGTTTTATTTAATCATATTATTATTTTAATTTTTAATTTCAATAATATCTTTTATTTTAATTTATGTGCAACAAACCTTATTTATTTTTTCAACCAATTCACTCGCAATACTACCATATTCTCCACCTACTAACCATCCGGTTGGACCAAATACTAATTCTTGAATTTCGTATGTTAGATGTAAACATTGGACAGTATCTCCAACAAATAATCTAACACCAACTTTATCTCTCGGAACCTTCGTTTTCATGATTAAATAATGTTTTAAATTCTTTTTTAAATTCATCAACTACATATTTACAGGAAAAAAATATTACCATTCCTATTAATAATAATAGCATTCCCACAATTACCAATGCAAATTCAGCTAAAATTATAACCATTAAATTCCATACAAACCCTACATCTTTAGGATGAAGAAATGAATTAAACCACGTTTCCCAAACCCAAAGCACTACACAATCAAATAATAATATACCAATGGTAGTTATTAATGGGTATTTACTACATATATCATTTGTTTTTTCAATCATAATTATTTAATTTTTAATTGATTAATAACATTTAACAATCTTTCTTTATCGTCGGGATTGATAACAATGCAATCAAATTCTCCAAATCTACTACGATGGCCAAGGGCATATTTCAATCCA
>Ga0187860_1004003_pt1 | contig 11278 bp, 10 predicted proteins | sample June2016WEW_10_4_FD_132981 | JGI IMG/M metagenome (GOLD analysis project Ga0187860, IMG submission 132981) | Peatland microbial communities from SPRUCE experiment site at the Marcell Experimental Forest, Minnesota, USA - June2016WEW_10_40 | ecosystem: Environmental > Terrestrial > Soil >... | reverse complement strand
GCCGGAGCGGCAAGTGCAGAAGAGCTTCATCTTTCCTGCGAGCGCGCCCGTCAGCGGTCTGCAGGCGGTGCAAAGCGGCCTGGTGCGGCGGATTGCCAAGTTATATGAGAAGCAAGGACAGCCATGTTTTCCACGTCCATTGTTGCGATCGCGTTCCAGAAGGCTCGGAAGGAGCCGACTGGTTCTCGATTTCCGCTGCTAATCTTATTCATGCTGTATTTCTGTTCATCTTTTGCGGCGTTTGACACCACTTGAATGCGTGCTGACCGAAGCCCGCGGTGCGAGATCCTGCCAAGTACACTATGGAGCGTTGCGCTTCCTGAAGACGGAAAATCGCACCCAAACCCGGTTAAAAATGAATAGAGCTGCTAGTGCAAAACAAGGAGTTTTGATTATACTGATAATGGGTCAGTGTGGTCTTGTTTCGGGCCGGAAGCGCCGATGGAGCCGACGAGGTTAATCACTACCATTCCGCTTAGCCACCCTGCCCTGCATTCGCAGGAAACAGCTACCCCACTGTTTGAATTGGTTTGAATCGCGTCCGTCAAAGATTCTTGTGGAAAATGCTAAGCACGAGCTAAACTGCACAAAGAATACGAATATTGGTTGTGAACAAGTCGCTTCAAATCCGAAAGCGAAAGGCGTTGGCCAGGAACCGAAACATCCGACTGCAGGCCAGCGGCAAACTGCGTCGCACGGAAGTGTGTTTGGCGGCGGCACTGGATCTGCGCAAGGCTCCTTTGATTCTCCGCCGAGGTCAACGCCCAAGAGAGGATAATGAAAATCAAGCTTCCTGAAAATGCAGGAGGCCGTGGCGGCTACCCCAACCTGCAGGCGGTGCTGACCAATCAGCCGACCGTCTTGCAACCGCGGGGCAGCCCGTTGCCGTTCATTTCTATGCCACCAGGCTGGGTTACGTGCAGAGCGACGAGTCGATCGGGAATTATTCCTGGCTAACTAACGCGCCGTCCAACCCCTGACCGACTCAAGTGAGAATTGCTCTTTCAACACCGGACCATTAACATACGCAACAAAACAATATGGAACAGCAAGGCCTTGGCCGGGACGAATGGCTGGAGAAATTGACCCTGGTCGATCAAAGTTTGCAGCGGCAGGGCGCGACAGCTCGACTGACGCTGGTGGGCAGTGCGGCAGGAATATTTGCCGGTCAACCCGGTCGAACTTCGATTGACCTGGACGTTTGGAAGCCGAAATCCCGCTATCAGTTTCAGGCGCTAAAGAAAGCCGTCGAAGAGGCAGGGCTTTTGTTTGATCCCAAATCCACCCTGGAGCCGGACACACCTTACATTCAATTGGTTGAGCCGGGTATCGCCGAAACGGGGAAATTCGAAAACACTGAGACTTTGGAACAGTTCGGCGCACTGCATTTGGAGCGGCCGCCGATTGCCAATTTGATTGCCGCCAAACTCGTCCGGGCCGAGCCGAGAGATTTGGAGGATATTGCCTTTCTGATGTCCAGATACCGCCCTGTCCGGCAGGACATTGAACAAGCCGTAAACACCATGCCGCGCCAGGCGCGGGAGAAAGCGACCGAGAACCTGGTATATCTCAATACCATGGGCGGGAACGAAATCGAGCTCTGATGCCCCTCACTGCCCGTCAACGCGAATTAACGGCCCGGCATTTGCTCGCTCACCCCGAACAAATCCCGGTGCATCTCAAGCAGCGGCGGTGGCAGGAACTGGCCGCCTTGGTCGAATTTGCCGAGAAAGATGCCCCACGATCGTTGACCCATACTGACCCCGCGCTCTACCGGATGCTGCGTCAACAGATTACGGAGTTCCGCCTGCGCGGTTGGTCTTGCCTCGATCTCAAGAAGCTGAAGGAACTCGCCGAAGAATCGAGCATCGAGTGATTCATACCCGCATCCACGGCGCACCTGTATCCAGTGCTCCTGCCGCAGCATCGTTGTCGGACTTTCTCATCATCAAGAACGGGTCTATGTAGAAGTGCCAGGTGGTGGTGACAACCAGGCCGTTGCAAGCCTTGGCGGAGCGCGGGCCGGGCTTCTGGCCGGACGCCGGATAAGCATGACCGCCGAACCACGTCGCGCCTCCGTCCTGGGTGATGTGCGGCTCGTTGCGCACGGGAATCACACGGTTGGCCTCCATGAACGGGCGGATGTTCAGGCGCACGCCGTCGTTCAGGTCGGGGTGCCAGCCGATGATCCCGGAGATCTTCAGCCGGCGGCAGGCGCCCCGGAACTCCGTGGCCCGGTGCGCCTTGCGCATGGGCTGCAGCTTGGGGAAGAGCGGGGCGGTGCAGGGGAGCGAGAGGAGGATGCGTTCGAGCTCGTCACCAAGGGTGCGCGTGGGCCGGACGATCAGTGGAGCGACTCGATGCGCTGCACGACTTGCTCCCAGGGTGGGTCGGGGGTGCCCGTCGGCTTAAGCAACTCCATGTGCCCTGTCTGGTCGCCGCTCCATCGCTCATTCCCAAGCAACCGGGTTCTTCCTTCAAAACCGATAAACGGGATGCCCGCTCCATCGCCCGCCTGCTCCGCACCGGCGAACTCACCGCGGTCTATGTGCCCGAACCGACCGATGAAGCCATCCGGGACCTCTGCCGCGCCCGCACCGATGCCGTCGATGACCTGCGCCGCTGCCGGCTGCGCCTCAAGGCGTTTCTGCTCCGCCACGGCTATCCTTATCAGGGCAAGGCCAACTGGAGCCAGCCCCATGTTATTGACGATTATCGGGGTGTAGGGATAGCCGATGTTGGGCGGGGGCCAGCCGCAGTTCTTCGCCCAGCGTGGGCTTGGGTCCCAGCCAACTGTCACCACGGGGCCGTAGGGCAGTTCACCGGTGTCCAGTTCCTTCCAGAGGGTCTCCTGCCGTGCGATTAGATCGACATATTGGCCAAGTGGCTGGCTGGGCAACGTCGCCTGTGGCGATGAAAGTCTTCCGGCGTGACCCGGCTCGGTAGCCACAGGGTTTGCTTGTTGTCCAGCGGCGCGGGGAATACGTTGCGCCAGTCGCCGTTCGCCCACATCAATGCATACTTGAGCTTTTTACGATTGCGCGCCTTGAGAAAACCTTCTTCCAGCGGCCGATGCAGGATCTTCACACCCGAAAACCAGTACCAATCGAAGATAAACACATCAATGCCGTGCGCCGCCGCCAGATCAATCTGCTTGCGCATCCAAAAAGGATCCGCCTCGTCAAATGCTCCCCACTCCGACTGTAGAAGACGATGTCCGGGAAAACGCCGCTGGGCTTGCTGGAGAAGTTGCCACTCATTCCAGCCCTGGCCGAACCAGGCATCGTAATGGTCGTCCTGGTGGAAGCCGGGAAAATAGATCGCCGCGACCTCGATTGGGCGGTCGACTGGTGTTTTTTTTTGATGCGCCCGACGCGTCTGCAGCCCACAAAATCAATTGGCTGAGGAGGACGCAGCTCAACACGAATCGCCAAGCGTTACCCGCGACGAATGTGCCAATGGAGAAATACAGGGTGCGTTTCATTTGAGCGATTTGGTTCATCGTCGAAACGGATTACACGAAATCAGGTCAATGGGTCAAGGGGTTTCCAGGGGCACTTCGGAGCGAGTTGTTTGTCGAGCAAGAAATGATTGCTGACGCGAGTCGATCAGGACCAGAATAACGCTCTGATGAAAACTGCCTTGCTCTCCAGTTTATGGCTTCAGGTCCTGGTGATCGCGCTGGCGGCCTTCATTCCGCCAACGACCATCCAGGCCGCACTGGGCAAGCTGGGCGCGATGGGGGATAGTCTCACCGATGAGTACTGGGATAGCGGCGTCTCCACCTACGCCACAAATTGGCCCGATCTGGTGGCGCTGCATCGCGCGGTGAATATGGGGCCGACTGCAGCCCAGGCTGGGACAAACACCTGGGGCTCACCGCGCAACGCCGGTTATAAATACAATTGGGCGCTCTCCGGCGCGACCTCTGCGACGCTGCTCAGCGAAGGGCAAGCCACCGGTTTGCAGGGCCAAGCCGCTTCGGACGGAGTTCTCACCGCGGTGCTGGAAATCGGCAGCAACGACTTCAACCCCGACATCTCCTCGGCCTATCTCTACATTTACTATGGCCTTTGGTCTTCCTCCCAGATTCGAACTTACGTGAGCCAGACGCTTGCCAATATCGAGACCGCGCTCGCTACAGTGCGAACGGCTGGAGTGTCCGTCGTGGTGGCGATTCTGCTTGACCCGGGGGCGACCCCAGCCGTCGTATCGGTAGTGCCCGACGCCGCGAGTCGCGACCGCGTTGCCGCAGCCATCCAGAGCGTCAACGCCGGCCTGAAGAATCTCGCCCAGAAATACCAGGCACCGCTCATGGATTGGTATGGGCTGGAGAAAGCGATCCTTGGCCCGAACACGCATCTTTACTCAACGCTCAAGGTGGGCAACGTCAACCTCAACCTCCGCGGCAGTGACCCTGGCCCACCCAATTCAGTTCCTACCAACGCCTTTGTCTCGGATGGCTTTCATCCCAATACCACCCTGCAAGGAATATTCGCGAATGTCGTGCTTCAGGCGCTGGACTGCGGATACGGCGCAGGGTTGACCTTGTTCAGCGAGCAGGTAATTCTCAGTTACGCGCTCAGCCGGTGCAGTTCGCTTTTGCGGCGCAGAGCTTCAACGAAGGTCCGACCAATTGGGGGACGGAAGCCGGCCAACTCGTCGCCGCGAAAATCAATCGCAACCTCGGTTGCGACACACTCTGGATGGACGCAGGCTGGTTCGAGGGAAACTTCCCCAACGGCGCAGGCAACTGGATTCCCAAGCGGAAGGAATTCCCGAACGGCCTCAAGCTCATTGGCGAAGTGTGCGAAAAGCTGGGGCTGCGGTTCTTGGTGTGGTACGAGCCGGAACGTGTGTGTGACAACACACAAATTGCTCTGGAACATGCGGAGTTCGTGCTGCCTGTCCACAAACCGCCCGCTACAGGTGGGTTGTTCAATCTGGGAGACCCCGCGGGGCGCCGCTGGCTGAGCGATCTGCTTATTAGCCAACTCACCGACTTCCATATTCATACTTATCGAAATGATTTCAACATGGATCCGCTCTCGTTCTGGCGTCAAAACGATTCGCCGGAACGTCAGGGCATCACCGAAATTCGCTACGTGGAAGGTTTATATGCGCTCTGGGATGAAATCCGGGCCAAGTTCCCGCATATGTATCTTGATGACTGCGCCTCTGGCGGACGGCGGATTGACCTGGAAATGATCATGCGCTCCGTCGTCCAGACGCGCAGTGATGCTGCTGTCGCCCCCGGACGGTCTGATTGGCACCAATCGGAGACTTACGGTTTGAACTTCTTCCTGCCCGTTCATGCCACCATCGGCTGGGAAGTTGGCGCTTATGAATGCCGAAGCGCGGCGACGGCGGGCTTCTGCGCTGAATGGGACATTTTGGATAAGAAATTTCCGCTGGTTAAAGCGAGGACTTGCATTTCCGAAATGAAGGCAAACCGCAAATATTGGACCGGCGATTATTATCCGCTAACGCCCTGGACGATGGCCCCGGACCGGTGGATGGCCTAGCAACTGCATCGGGGTGATTTGGACGAAGGCATTATTCTGGCCTTCCGCCATCAGGAATGTCCCTACTCTGCGCTACAAGTGAGTCTGCGGGGATTAAAGCCTGATCGGACCTACATCGTGCATTTCATCGACGAAGAACACCGTTCAATCGCGAAAACGATGTCAGGACGGCAGTTGGCCACACTGGAACTACAGATTCCCGCCCGGCACCAGAGCCTTTTGGTGCGATACGCGCCGAAGCAGAAGTTGTAGTTTGCGCGCATGGCCTCGGTGATACCCTCACAGTTAAATGCACATACCTGGGAACCACTTTGATGGTCGAGGGGTAGTGGAATAATGGGCCAAGTACGCGCTAAAGGCCAACGGTGCAGATTTCCGTGGCTTTAGCGACGTTCTGGCAGGCTTAATCTAAGCCAATTCCCTCCCCACGGCCTTTTCTTTAGTTTTGCCCGGCCAGAATCAAGTTAACCCATTTCCAGCCCCTCACACCAGTCAATCCATCACAGGGAAGATCATTTCTTAAAGCAACGTCGAATTGTTCCCTGATCAACGGCCCAACCACAGCTTTGAAGTCCGCACGTTTGCTGTCGGGTAGGTCGCAGAATTCGCGATTCCCAAGCGATTTGTTATCAGCAGCCTCCATACACAATTCCATTATTCGTGCCCGCCATATTCTTGATCGCACAGACCTGTCTCCTTTTGATCGCACCACGACAGCAAAATCGACCAAAACGGGCACGGCTAAATCAGGGCGAGGAGATGCGGTAAAAGCGACTCGGTGCATTGGTTGAGCCTGGGTCAAAGAACTGATACTGCCCAAGATTTACCTCGCCTGCCGTTCCCTCCCATTGCCAATCCACCAAATTGGTCGAAGCCCATACACTGAAACTTGCGTTGGTAAGGCCGTTAAACACCAACCCAAATTGATTGCCACCGACCGAGGTCGAAAAAACAGGTGTTATGGCCATGATGCTCGAGACGGCGTTGGAACTGGTGTTGACGTTGGCCATGGAACCGACGGTAAAGCTGCCTTGAACCACATTCCCGGAGCTGAGCGTCATGATTAAGTCGGGAACTACTTGCGTGGTAAAGTCATTCGGCACGCTGACCTGCTGGTTGACGAACAATACATAACCCCCGCCACTATTCGCCGCGCCCGCACGGCAATGGAAACGCTGCGACGGATCAAATTCCACCATTAGCCCAGCTCCGCCCGCCGTTGTCAGACTCGCCCAGTTGCAGTCATATTTCGTCGAGTTGAAATCGAAGGCGTTTGGCAGCTCCATGCGCGTGTAATCGGCATTCGTCGAGTCGGGCGTCGCGCTGCCGGCGGCGCGTCCAATGTCAGACGCAGGATAGACCGTCCAGCGAGCGGCTCGGTTCCAGGAAAACTGGTCGCAATTGGTCGGCATCTGGAAAAGCCAGCCCAACTCCTGAACCTCCCAGGTGTTGCCGCTCCATTGAAGGCTATAAGAGAACTGGTTGCCGGCATATTGAGCCTGGAGCTGGCCCAGCACCTGCGTCCCGTTTGTCCCGCCGATGACCGTGGCCGAGAGGGTCTGCAATTGCGCGAGGTTGGTCGCGTTGGCCGGTGTCAGCACGACACTGGTCAAAGAGGCCGGATAGCGCAACACCGTCTCCCAATATCCCGGATCAGAGACCGTATTCCGCGTGATGAGATTAAACGTCGGCATTGGCAGCCCGGCCGGCAAGGCGGTGTCCATCTGCGAGCTGGCCACGGTATTCGTCAAGGCGAACTGATAGGCGACGATGTCGCGGCCATCGGGGTGAATGAAATCCACTTGGAAGGTATCCGCATACGCCAGCGCATTGGCGGGAACGAAGATTTGCACATTGCCGTTGCTCCTGGGCGGCAGGCTGGCGTTGGCGTTGCCGGAGGCAATCGTTGCCCCGGCCCGCTCCAACTTCCAGGCCATGGTCAAATCGGACAGGTCCGTGAAGGAATAGAGATTCGTTACAGGGAACGAAACCTGGCCGGACGACACGGTCAGCACATTGCTGACTTGTATCGGCGAATAGATCATCTGCGCCTCATAGACGTTGGGACGCTCGTTGCGGAAGCCGTCAACCATCCCCTTTAGCTTCAGCAGGTGAATTCCGGTCGCAGGGAAATAGTAAAGCAATTGAACCCCCGTGCTCTGGTATTGGGAATAACTGGCGTTGGAATTGGGATCGGCGACGGCGCGGTCCGACCATTCAAAGGGGAAGGTGCCCACAATCGTGTCATATTGCAGGCAAACGTTCCACACGCGTTGCTGAGCTATGCCCCAGCGCTCCCACATGCTGGCATCCGCACCAAGGCGGACGTCCCAGGTGTTCGGCTGTTCCATGTAGATATAGGGGTCACCGGTTGACGTCGCGGCGGCACCATCGCTCGCCATCGTGGCAGGAGTCGGATAGTGTCTATCGGACAATTCAACGTTGTATTGGGAAGCCGGGAATGTGGACACCAAGCGCGGGCGGGTCGTGTCCAGCGATTTGACCAGGTCGGCAACGATCTGAAGGTTGGTGCCCGCGCTGTTTTCGTTGCCAATGGCCCAAATGACCACTGAGGGATGGTTCCGGTCACGACGGATGACTTCCTGCGCCCGTTGCTGGAAGGCGGGCGTCATATTCAGGTCGCCTACAGAGCTGACCCAGCAATAGGGCAGTTCGTCCGCGACATACATTCCCAGCTCGTCGCACAGGTCGAAGAAGCCCGAGCCGAAATTGTAATGGGTCGTGCGGATGGCATTAATGTTGGCGGCTTTCATCATAAGGATGTCACTGCGCCAATTGTCCGGCCCCATCGCGTTGCCGTTGGTTGCCCAGGAGTCATGATTGCACACGCCCGCTAACTTCACGGGCACGCCGTTCAACAGCAACACCGCGTTGGAAATGGTCAGCTCCCGAATGCCGATGCGGTTTGAAACTGTCTCGCTAACCTGCCCCATCGCATCCTTCAACTGCAACGTCAGGTCGCAAAGGTTGGGGAACTCCGCCGACCAGAGTTGGGGTTGGCTTATGATCCGAGAGAAAACCGCCTTCCCATTCGCGGCGTTTGTTACCGTTTGCACGCCATTCAGAGTCATCAAAACCGGCGTTGAAGCGTCCCCCTGCGTCACGTCCGCCGACACATCCACTTCGGCCTGGTTGTTCGGCAAGAGGTGCGTTTGCACCTGCATATCGGCAAAGTTCGTCTGGGGAATGGAATAAAGCGTCACGGGGCGGTAAATCCCCCCGAGTATAAAATAGTCGCCCGTGTCCAGATCCACCGAAGGCGTATTCTTTACGACCCGTATGGCCAGCAGATTCGTCGTGCCAAAGTTTACGAGCGGCGTCACGTTAACCTGGAAAGCGGTCCAGCCGCTTTCGTGATAATTGCTTATTCCCCAACTCGCCTCATTCACCATGGCCGGTTGCCCATTGACCCAGACTTGTGCGCTGTTCTGGACCCCGTCCAGGGACAGATAGACCTGCCGCCCTTGCCACAATGCAGGCACTTGAAACCAATCGCGATAGAGACCGGAGGTGGTATCCGGCACGTAATACGTGCAGGGTGAAAAGCCGGCCATTTCCCAGTTGCCAGGCACGGCCAGATTGGTCCATCCCGCGCCCTCCACGTAATCCGGCCGTTGGAACGCCTGGCTCGAGTTCACAATCGAGATGTTCGGCACGGAGCCGGAATAATAGCTCGAGAGCCGCTCGAAATAAAACCGCCAGGTCCCATTGAGCGATATCACATGATTGGTCTCGCTGGGGACCACCGCCGTGGCATTAATCGCGTATAAGTACACTAGGCCGCTGGTAGTCAGTTTTCCATCCGTGATGGTGTATTGGAAATAGTCATTGGCAGCCAGCGCCCCATTGTAGTAGATGAAAGTGCCGTCGCTGGTGACGTTCGTCCCGTCGGCGCTGAGGGGACCCACACTGCTGAAGCTCACCGGGTCGCCGTCCGGATCACTCCACCCCGCAAGGCTCGCCAAATTCGTTATGGCTATCTGCCAGGTCGAACCGGGCATCACACTGTTCGTCACGCTGCGCGCAATGACCGGCGGGCGGTCGTTGGTAACCACGAGATACAATTCACCGCCCGAAACGTTCAGTGAAACGTATTGTCCAGAGGAAACTCCACCGCCTCCCACCGTCGCCGCCGGCAGACCTGCCCCCGACACAACTCCCCCAGTCCCAGCCGAAATGAGCTTATAACTCTGAGGGGCCAGAGCCGGGCCGGTGTTGTTGATCCTGAACACGGTGTTGGTGGCTAACGCCAGCGCCCCGCCGGTCACCGTGAATGCGGGTATGCCCGAGGTATAAAGCAACGAAACCGTGCCGGGGCCCGTATTGATGTTGCCGTTGAGCGTCGCCGTCCAACTGCTGTTGGTCAACGTTTGATTCGAATTCAGGGTAAAGGTTGATGACTCTACTGACGCGTCTAACGTCGCGCCGCTGGCAACGATGATTCTAGGACTATTGGGAATCCCCCCTGTCCCGATCAAGGTTAGGGTGCCCTGGTTGATCGTGGTGTTTCCAGTGTAGGTGTTAGCTGCCGCCATCGCCACAGTGCCGGGACCGGCCAGGGTGAGACTGCCCATACCAGAGAACACGGCGTTCAGGGTGATGGTGCGCGTGGCTTCCGGAGCGAAGGTGACGGTGCCGGGGCCGGGACTGGTGGCCAGCGTGGCAGGCAAGGTGGAAGCCCACGCCCAGTTCGTGCCGCCCGTCAGGACGGAGTTCGTGCCTTGCGTGCCGCCGGTATTAGGCCCCAAGTTGACGGTGTGGAAAGTGCCGCCCGAGAGAGTAATGGCAGTGTTATGAGTGCCGCCTCCGCTGGCGTCGTAAACGCCACTGCTCCCGAGGTAAATATCCCCGCCTGAGACGCTGAAGGTTTCCCAGTCGGTGTAGGCGCTCCCCGGCCCCTGGTGCATTCGGATGATGTAGCAATAGAGGGTGCCCCCGCTGATGTTGGCGGTGCCGTTGGTCCCCCCCTGGCAGAAAGAGATTCCATTAGCCCCGGAATCGGTGTTCGGATTGCGCAAGAGATAGACTGTGCCGCCAGTCAAATTGAAAGTGCCCCAACCGGAGCCGGTGCCGCCACGGCCCAGGCCGAACCAGCCATTGTCTATCAGTGTCCCGCCATTAACCGTGAGAGTGCCGATGCCCCCGCTGCCAATTTCAATGCCGCCCAGGCAAACAACCGTGCCGCTATTCAACGTAAAGGTGCCGTTGCCGCCAGCCGCAGGGCCCATTTGGAACACATCCCGGTAATATGTCTCACCAGAACCCTCTCTTTGGATGGTGAGTGTGCCGCCGCTGATGGTGAAATTGCCGGTGCCGCCGTTGACGTTGCCTATGGCCAGGCCGGTGCCGCTGTTGTTCGTGATCGAAAGGGTCCCGGCACTCATGGTGAAGGTGCCGCTGCTGCTGGCCGCCTGGCCCAGCTGAAGCACGTTGAGCGCGTAGGCATAGGCCGAGTTGTTGTACAGAACCGAACCGCTCGCGGTCGTGCTGTTGCCGACTGCGGCGGTGTCCGCCGACCCCGGCAGCCCGTTGGGTGTCCAATCAGTCGTAATGTTGTAAGTGGCCGGGGTGGATTGATTCCAGTTATAGGTTGTCGCCGGGCTGGAAAAGGCCCCGGCGAGCAGGCTGGCGACGAGCGCCAAGGCCAACAGGAAGCGTCGGCCAAGGGCCGGCTGGAAGTGGACGGATGGGAGGTGGGTATGTGATTTCAAATCAGTCTGTTGCAGCTTGAG
>Ga0187860_1004001_pt1 | contig 11283 bp, 8 predicted proteins | sample June2016WEW_10_4_FD_132981 | JGI IMG/M metagenome (GOLD analysis project Ga0187860, IMG submission 132981) | Peatland microbial communities from SPRUCE experiment site at the Marcell Experimental Forest, Minnesota, USA - June2016WEW_10_40 | ecosystem: Environmental > Terrestrial > Soil > Wetlands... | reverse complement strand
TCAGATATTCGCGCGGGTCCTTGGGGCGCACCAGGGCGCCGGGCGGCACGTTCAGCGCGTCGACGAAGCGGGTGAGCAGAAAGCGCAGCGCGGCGCCGCGCGCGAGCAGCGGAAAGGCCGCGAGCTCCCGGGCGCTCAAGGGACGCACGCGGCGATAGGCGTCGATCAAGGCGCGGCCCTTGCCTTCGTCGTAGACGCCGACCGCGTTGAAGCACCAGGCGTTGAACGAAATCGCGAGGTCGTAGGCGAAGGCGTCGTCGCAGGCGAAATAAAAGTCGATCAACCCCGAGAGGCGATCGCCCAGAAACAGCACATTGTCGGGAAAAAGATCGGCGTGGATGACGCCGGAAGGCAGGTTCTTCGGCCAGTCCCGTTCGAGCAGATCGAGTTCCTCCGCGATCAGCCGCCGTAACCCTGGTTCGATCTCGTCCGCGCGGGCGGCCTGCGGCTCGAATAGCTTGCGCCAGCCGCCCACGGAGAGCGAATTCTCGCGGGAAAGCCCGAAGCCCGCGCCGGCGAGATGTAGCCGCGCCAGCGCTTCGCCGAGCGCGGAGCAATGCGCGGCGTCTGGGTGGTGGATGGAATAGCCGTCGAGAAAGGTGACGATCGCCGCCGGCCGGCCGGCGAGACGGCCCAGAGCAGTTCCGGCGTGGTTGCGGACCGGCAGCGGACAGGTCACCCCCGCCGCCGCGAGATGCTCCATAAGGCCGAGAAAAAACGGAAGATCAGCTTCGGCGACACGCTTTTCATAAAGCGTGAGGATAAAGCTCCCGGCCTCGACATGCAGGTAGAAATTGGAGTTTTCGACGCCCTCGGCGATGCCCTTGCAGGACAAGAGGCCGCCGAGATCGTAGTGGCTGAGGAAGGCGATCAGATCCTCGTCGTTGACGTCCGTATATACGGCCATGGCCTTCGCTTGGTTTCGAGCGGTCGGGAGTGGGCGGCGTCAGGCGATCGCCCGCAACTCCTTGGGCAAGGGGAAGGACACGTTTTCGTCGGCGGCGGAGACGCTTTCGACATGGATTTCGAAACGCTCCGCGAAGGCCTCCATGATTTCCTCGACCAGCACTTCGGGAGCGGAGGCGCCCGCCGAAATGCCGAGCGACGAGACTTTCGAGAAAATGTTCCAGTCGATGTCGCCGCGCGCCTGTACGAGCTGGGCCGGCGCGCCGCAGCGTTCCGCGACCTCTCGCAGCCGCTGCGAATTCGAGGAATTGGGCGAGCCGACGACGATCATCGCGTCGACAAGCGGCGCCACCTTTTTAACGGCCGACTGGCGATTGGTGGTCGCGTAGCAGATGTCTTCCTTATGCGGGCCGACGATCGTCGGGAAACGGCGCGTCAGGGCCTCGATGACTTCCTGCGAATCGTCGAGCGAGAGCGTCGTCTGGGTCGCATAGGCGAGGTTGGTCTGGTCGTCGAGCCGCAGGTTATCGACATCCGCCACCGATTCGACCAGAATGACCGCGCCCTCGGGCAGTTGCCCCATGGTGCCGACGACCTCGGGATGGCCGGCGTGTCCGATAAGCAAGACGCGCCGTCCGCGGCGATGATGGATTTCGGCCTCGCGATGCACCTTCGTGACCAGGGGACAGGTGGCGTCTATGGCGAGAAGATCGCGCTTCCCGGCGTCGGCGGAAACGGATTTGGCGACGCCATGGGCCGAGAAAATCACCGGCGCCTTGGTGTCGGGAATCTCCGCCAGCTCTTCGACGAAAACCGCGCCCTTGGCCTTGAGCATCTCGACGACGTAGCGGTTGTGAACGATCTCGTGCCGCACGTAAACGGGCGCCCCGAAAATCGCCAGCGCGCGCTCCACGGCGTCGATGGCGCGCTCCACCCCGGCGCAAAAGCCGCGCGGCGAACAAAGAAGAATTTTGAGCGGCGGTTTCTCGCGCCGAGGCTGCACATTCATTTTCGCGCCTTCCGCAAGGAGCTACATTGTCCGGGACCGAACGCCGGCGAGCGGCCATTTCGAAAAAGCGCTGGAGGCGCCGTTGGCGCGAACTGATGTAGCGCCGGGGCGAAGGTGTCAAGCCGGCGGATTGGCGGCGCGCCGCGAAGGCTCGCCCAAAAGGAGAGGGTCACCGAAAACAATGTCTCTAATCAAATATTATAAAGTTACTTCACTAAATAGCGCGACCGCGACAATTATCCATGTATTTATGAATATATAAATTTGTATGGATTAAGCCAAGGAGTCATCTGGACGCTCCTCTGGACGCTTTATGGCGCCGCGCGGCGCGCGAGTTGCCCCCAGTTAATCAGAACTTATCTTTTGTCGACAATTTAAATGTCCGCAATGAAAGGAGTTTTAAAGAATACATGCGACGGTGCGTGGATCGAATTCCATCCGGCGCCGGAGAACTCCCCGTGCAAAAGTTTTGTCGCAAACTCAAGGCCTTCGAAGCCGACACACGCGGAAACGTGACGATCATAAGCGGGTTGGCGATCACAATGTTGCTGGCCTTCGCCTCGCTGGGCGCCGAATATGGCGCGGGATTGCTCCTGCAATCGGAAAATCAGCGGATCGCCGACTCCGCCGCCTTCATCGCCACCACTTATTGCGGCGCGAACAGCGAATGCTCCACCACCACGACGCTGAATACCGCGACGGCGATCGCGCAAAATATCGGCGCGCTCAACGGAATCCCGGCTGCGGACGTGACGCCCACCGTCGTCACTTCGCCCAGCGGCACGACTGGCGCCGAAGCGCTGCAGATCAAGGTCAGCACCACCAAGTTCTTGATGATCACCCCGATCGAAGGCGCGCCCAACTTTCTCTCGCTGACGGCGCTATCCTACGGCCAGATTGGCCAAACGGCGTCCGCCGCCGCGTGCGTCATCGGGCTCAGCGCCTCGGGCGGCAATGCCTACACCGGCGCCGGTGGCATCGCGTTCAGCGGGGGCGCCAGTCTCAGCGCGCCCAATTGCGGCGTCGCGACCAATAACACGATCACGGCCGCCAATTGCGGCGGCCCATGGTTGACCGCCAAGACCTTGAGTTACGACACGACCGCGCCCACGCCCACCTCGCCCGTCGGTGGAGGCAATTGCGGCTCCGCCTGGATGAGCCCCACGACCGCGACCAAGGCGGCGGTCACCGATCCGCTCGCGAGCCTCGCGGGCGTAACCACGGCGCAAGCGCGCGTGGCGACTGCCCAGGCAATCACGGCGCCCTCCGCGCCCACGGTGACGGTGACGGCGGCTTCGGGTGGGACGACCTGGCCTAGCGCCCTCACCGGCCTCGGCTGGTCTCCGACGACGACAAAAACAGACGCAACGACGGGCTGCACCGCCACGTGGAACAGCAGCAGCAGCGTCTGGAACATCACCGGCTGCGCCGCCGGCACATACAACATCAGTTCGGCGATCGTTAGCGGCCCGGGCCTGAATTTCATGCCGGGAGGCTCTTCATCCTCGGTCTACAATTTCAATGTGGCCCTCAACATGGGCTACGTCACATCAAGCTTCGGGCCGGGCACGTATAATTTCATGCAACCCGTGACCCTATCGGGAACGACCGCCTTCGGCGTCGTGTCGACGAGTTCCGGCTCAAATACTTTCGGCGCCGGAACCTATAATTTCGCTTCAACCCTGACCACCAGCTCGGGCACGGCCGTTTTCGGCCCCGGAAACTTTAACGTTGTCGGAGCCGTAAGTCTGAGCGACGGCGTTAACATCTTCAACGCCTCGACCGCCTTGGCCAGCGGCCCCACCATCGCCACGACGACTCTTGGCACAGCAAGCTATACCTATAATTTTGTCAAAGGCCTCACCACCGGCGGCGGAGTCGTGACCGCTTTCGGCGCCGGAACCTTCAACTTCGGCTCGACCGGCGCCACCTGCAATGGCGAGGGCGCTTTCTCGATCTGCAACGGCGGCGGCTCGACGCTGGAGATGGGCTCGGCAAGCTCGTTGTCGTCGTCGAGCACCTTCGCGTTGTCCAACGGCGTTTACACTTCCGGCGGCACGACGGTGCTCATGGGGCTCGAGGGGGCTTCCTCGCCCGCCAACAGCAACAGCTTCGAGATTGGCGCGGGGACCGACGGCAACGCGCTCTTTCTGACCGGCGGCGCGATTGTCACGCTCGCCGACACGGAGGACGGCACAGGCGTTTTCCAGCTCACCGGCAATGTCAATTCCGCGGGCGGCGGCTGCACCACGATCAGCGCCGCGACGCAGCACGACATCAAGGGCTCATTCAACGTTTCCGGCGGCACCATACTCGGCGCCGGCGTCTACACCTTGACCGGCTATTTCGCCGCGGGCGCGACGAGCGGCGGCAACGTCACCTGCAACGGCACGTCGGTCGGCGTGTCTGGAAGCGGCGTCACAATCGTTTACGACGGCGCTTACCCTGGAACCTTCAGCGCCTCCAGCCCAACCTGCGCGGGCGCCGGATTCTGCCTTGGCGCCGGTTTTAGCAACGTCACTCTCACGGCTCCGACCAGCGGCACGTATGAACAACTCGTCGTTGTCGGCCCCACGATCGCCAGCGGCGTCACCGCCGGAACGCTTCTCACCGCGGGCTCGGGCGCGACGCTTTCCGGGGCGTTCTATACGCCAAATGGCCAAATCTACATGAATGGCGGAGCGAGCGCGGTGTCGGGTGGATGCCTGGAAATTGTCGGCTCGATCATTCAGGTCACGGAAGGGGCCAGCGCCGCCACCGCCTGCTCCGCCCTGAACGGGAGCACGGGCACGTCTTCCGCCATCCCTGCGGGGATCGTCCGATAATCGCTTCGAGGATCGTCCAACGACGGTCGATCCTCGACTCCGCGATCAAGGGCAACCAAACCTTAACTTCATTCAGGCAATCCTGTCTCGAACGAGATGCAGGCATGACGAATTCACTTCGACCATTGAAGCGACCGCGCGCGGGATGGGGCGGCTGGCGGAGCGATCGGCGCGGAAGCGCTTTCGTCGAGTTCGGCCTCCTCACGCCGATTTACCTCCTCGTCATTGGAGGCGTCATCGACATCGGTCGCGCGATCAGCATGGAGTTCAATCTGTCGAACGGCGTTTCCGCCGCCGCGAATTTCGCCCTGAACCAGGCGGCGTCGGCGCCTCTCACGTCGAGCAACGCCCAGACCTGGGCCAACAATCTGGCCAACATCGTCGCCTCGAGCTACTCAACGGGTTGGGCGAACGCGACCGTCGTCGTCAATAACAGCCTGACGGCTTCGATCACCAACGGCGGGGCCATATCCACAACCGGCAGCACGACGAACGCCAACAGCTTTTATTGCCCCACGGGCAGCGTCAAGGTCGGCATCACCTGGGGAAGCTCCCACGCGAGCGCCGGCCAGTCATGCTCGACCGGCGGTCCGCTATCCGGCCAATACATCGTGCTCAGCGCGACAAGATCCTTCACCACGCTTGTCCTGCCGGCCAGCATAATGTCCAACTCTTTCACCGTCTCAGCCGTCGTGCAGGTGCAATGATCCGTGACGCCCTCGCGCGCTTCAAATGCGACAGGCGCGGCGTCGCGGCGATCGAATTCGCCATCGTCATCGTGCCGCTGCTGCTGTTCATGTTCGGCATCATTGAGTTTTCGCGCGCCTATTGGGCGAAGGAAGCTCTGCAGCAAACCGCGGTCAACACGGCGCGCTGCATGGGTCTTGGGCTCTCCGCCTGCAGCTCGACCTCTGGGGGCCAGGCTTATGCGGTAAGCGTCGGGAACACCTGGGGATTGACCATTCCAACGTCAAACGTGACCATCACCACCGCAACAACCTGCGGCGGCGTTTCCGGATTTGTGACGGTGCACATCACCTATACGTTCCACACCGTCGTCCCCGATCTGATCGCCGGCCTTTTCAACGACACTTTGTACGCCTCGGCCTGCTTTCCGAGCGGCAATTTTTAAGCTCTCCAATCTCGGGCGCGCGAAGCGGCCCAGCCCCTTGGGCTGGGCACGGCGACGATTTATGATGACGCATGCCCGGGGTCGGAGAAGTCATGCACGTCAAATCGCTTTATCGCTATCCTGTCAAAGGTCTGTCGCCTGAGCCGCTCGAATGCGCGCTCTTGATCGACGACGGTTATTTTCCGGGCGACAGGCTGTTCGCGCTGGAGAACGGCCCCTCGGGATTCGACCCCAGGGCGCCAGTGCATCAGCCCAAGATCAAATTCTTGATGCTGATGCGAAACGCCGCGCTCGCGAGCCTTTCGACGCATTTCGACGCGAAGACGCGCGTTCTGACGGTGGATGGCGCGAATGGCGCGCGCGCGCGCGGCAATCTCGACGCGCCCGAGGGCAGGGCGGAGATCGAAACCTTCATGACGGCTTTTCTGGGCGAGGAGATTCGCGGTCCCGTAAGACTGCTCGAAGCGCCGGAAAACTTTCGCTTCACGGATTCGAAATCCGGATTCGTCTCCTTGCTCAATCTCGCCAGCGTCGCGGCGATCGCGAAGGCGCAGGGCGCCCCTGTCGACCCCTTGCGCTTTCGCGCCAACATCTATCTGGAAGGGATGGAGCCTTGGGAGGAGGCCGCGCTTGTTGGAGAAACGCTACGCCTTGGCGGCGCGCGGCTGGAAATCCTCAAAATGACGGACCGCTGCGCCGCGACCGGCGTCGAGCCGGGCGCCGGCCGGCGCGACATGGACCTCGTGCAAACGCTGCGCAAAAATTTCGGCCATATCGATTGCGGCGTCTACGCGCGTGTCGTGGAGAGCGGCCGGATCGCGCTTGGCGACGCGGCCGCTTAAGCGTCGGTTCAGTCCCCGAGAGGAAGTTCGCCCGGCGCGGGCGAACCGCCCTTGTCGTTCTCGCGGGGCTCGTCGCCGGGCGGACGCGGCCTGCGCCGCCGACGCGATGCGAGGTTGAATCCCGCGCCCTCCTGTTCCTGGTCCGGCGCCTGATGTTGCGCCGCCGCCGGCGTTTCGACGTCTAGCGGCGCCGGTCTCACGGAGACGGCGATCGCAGGAGGCGCGGTGATGAAAGCGGGCAGTCCCACGGGGCTGGCGATCTCGGGAGCGGCGGGCTGTTCGCCAGTGGAAGCCGGCTCGACCCGCGGTGGGAATCGATTACGGTCGCGGTTGCGCTCGAACCCCATGCGAGGACCGCGCTCGTTCGTCTCGCCGCCGCGCTCGACATTGTGGTCGTGCCCACGATCCTGGCCTCGGTCCGATCCGCCGCGATCCTGGTTGCGGTCGGGACGTCCGCGGAACGGCGGCCGCTCCGGGCGATTCGGACGTTCGTGGCGCGGTTGCTCGGTGAAGGGCCGTTCTTCAAAGGGCTGCGGCTGCGCGAAATGCGGCTGCGCTTGCGGCTGCGGACCCGAATAGGTCGGCGGGGGCTGAAAAGCGGGCGGCGCGGGGGGCAGGCGCTCGGCCAGCGGCGCGAACCGGTCGGGAATGCCCGTGAAATCGTCGTCGTCGTCCTCGATGTCGTTCTCCGCCTCGAACGTCTGGCGGCCGTAAGCGTTCGTGGTCTGCTGCTGCGCCGCCGCGATCAGCCTGAAATAATGTTCGGCGTGCTGCAGCAGATTTTCCGCCATGACAATATCGCCGGAGGTTTGCGCGTCGCGGGCGAGCTGTAGATATTTCTCGGCGACATGTTGCGCGGTGCCGCGAATCTTGACGTCGGGACCATTCGATTCAAATGAGCGCGTCAACGGATTGGGGCCCTTGCGTCCGTTGTTGTTGCGCCCGCGCAAGCGCTTGTTTTGACCTGGTCTCATTGACAATCCCCGATGATCCTTCTGAAGTCGCGAGCGGGTCGCGCCCTGTTCTCGCCTGTGTGTGATCGCGACGCGCGTGAAAGCTTTTCCAACTTCCGGCACTTTTCGAAGCGGCGTTTGTATCGAGCGGCGCTTTTGCCATGAGCGGCGGCCTTTCGGGCCGCGACGGCGGCATTGCCGCCCATTACACGACGAACGCCGCCGCGCCGTCGGTTTTTGCTTGCGCTCTTGCCGTTTAGCGTTTCACGCCCCAGCCATGAAGCCGCATTCCCTTGCAGCGAAAATTCCCGCTAAGTTCGACGTTCCCTGTTGAACGCCCTAATCATGGCGACGAAACACTAGCGCGCCAAAGCCTGATCATCGGTTGATCCGTTCGTTCGCCATCCGATCGACCGTCTCTGAATCCGGCGAGGCGTGGGCCTCGGCGACTGGAAGCGGTAGGCGCGAGAAAGTCACGACACTTGGTCATCCGTCGCGGGACATCGACGCCGCACTCGGTCACCGCGAAATCATTCCGACAAGAACGCTGTAATCCGGGCAATGAGCGGGACCAGCAAAACTCATCGGTTGCCATCCTGTATACAAGACACTTGTGTTCCCGCCAAGGCCGGCCCGACGCGCGGCGACAAAAAAAGCAAGAGTGTAGCTAAATTGTCACGCTTTCGGCCCCCGCGCTCGCGCCGCGACCGCCCTTTCATGCCCTCCAAAATCGCGCTCCACGCCGGCGATTTCAAGCCCGGCCATCTCCAGAAACGCGGAAATCTCGCCGATTTGACCGGCGCCCGCTTCAAAAAGCGCCACGCCGTCGTCTTTCAAAAGTCTCGGCAACTCGGCGGCGATTTCCCGATAGCAAGCCAATCCGTCGGCGCCGCCGTCGAGCGCCAACGCGGGGTCGTGCAGCGTCACTTCCGGCGCCAATGTCGCGATGTCGGCGCTTTTAACATAGGGCGGATTCGAAACGACGACATCGAATCGCCCGGAAATCGCTTCGGCCCAGCGCCCGCGCAAAACGCTGGCGCGCGACTCGAGGCCAAGGGCAGCGAGATTGGCGCGCGTCGCGTCGCAAGCCGGCGCCGAGAGATCGACCGCCACGCCCCACGCCGCCGGCGATTCGGCGAGCAGCGCGCAAAGAATTGCTCCAGACCCCGAACCGAGATCGAGAAATGACAAAGGCTCGTCGCGCCGATTCGCGGTGAGACGCAACGCCAGGGCGACCAAGGTCTCGGTGTCGGCGCGCGGATCGAGCACATTCGGCGCGACATCGAGATCGAGCGTCCAGAAGCCTCGCTTCGCCAGAATGCGCGATACGGGTTCGCGCGCCGCCCGCCGCGCCGCGTAACCCGTCAAACGAGACGCGGCCTCCTGGCCAAGCAAGGCCGAAGGCTCCAACACCCATTGCGCATGGGTCAATCCGGCCGCCGCGAGCAGCAGCGCGCGGGCGTCGACCCGCGCCTCGTCGACGCCGGAGCCCTCGATCAGAGCGGCGACCCGGTCAAGCGCCGCCGCCCTCGTTTCGTTTGGCGCGATCGCGAAGGTCCGGTCTTCCGTCACGCGCCGCCTTTGGCGAGTCGCGCCGTGAGTCTCCGCGCGAAAGCGCTCGCGTCGATCGGCGGTTCGCCGTCGGCGATTCGCGCGAGATCCAGCAGCAGGAAATATCCGTCCCGCGCCTCCTCGCCTTCGGGCGCGCGCGCCAGCTCCAAGATGGCGGCGTGGCGTGGATTGACTTCCAGCACCGGCTTGCCCAGCGCGCCGCCCTGTCCGTGCTCGGCGAGCAACTGCGCCAGCCGGCGATCCAGCCCATGTTCCGGCGCGATCAGACAGACCGCGCTTTCGCGCAGCCGCGTCGAGACGCGCACGTCGTCGACATGCTCCTTGAGCGCTTCCTTCAGCTTCGTCACCAGCGTCGCGACTTCCGCGCCGGCTTCCGGCGTCGGCGGTTGCGGCGCGTCTTCCTTTTGCGGCACGAGGCTAATGTCGGCGGCGCCCTGCGTCACCGATTTGAACGGCTTGCCGTCGAAACCGACGCAACTCGTGACCCAAAAGGCGTCGACGGGATCGTCGAGCAGCAACACCTCCACGTCCCTCGCCGCGAATTCCTCGATCTGCGGGCTTTGCGCCATTCGCTTGCGATCGTCGCCGACGAGATAAAAGATCGCGGTCTGATTCTCGCGCAGATCGGCGACGTAATCCTTCAATGTTCGGGCCTTCTCGGCCGAGCGCGTCGAGGCGAAGCGCGCGATCTTGAAGATGTCGTCGCGCCGCTGCGGGTCTTCGTGCAGACCTTCCTTCACGACGGCGCCGAAGTTCGCCCAAACCGAGGCGAATTTCTCCGGCTCGTTTTCGGCGAGCTTGGTCAACTCCTGCACGACGCGCGCGGTGATCGCCTTGCCGATCTGGCCAAGGATCGGGCTTTGCTGCGCCATTTCGCGCGACACGTTGAGCGGAATATCGGCGCTGTCGACGACCAGCCGCACGAAGCGCAGCCAGGCCGGCAGCAGATCCACTTCCTTTGAGATCAGCACGCGCCGCACATAAAGCTTGCTCTTGCTCTTGCGGATGGGATCGAACAGATCCAGCGGGCGCGATCCCGGAATGAAGGCGAGCACCGTATATTCGGTGCGCCCCTCGGCGCGCCAGTGGATCGTCAGCGCGGGTTCGTCGAACTGGCCGGCGAGCTGGCGGTAGAAATCATTATAGTCCTCGGCGCTGATGTCGCTCTTTGGCTTGGTCCACAAGGCCGCGCCGTCGCTGATCCGGCGCGGCTCCTCGCCGGGCGCGCCGATGATCTCGATCGGAATGGCGATGGCGCCGGAATGTTCGCGCAGCACATGCTCGACGCGATAGGCTTCCAGGAACTCGTCGCTGTCGCTGTTGAGATGCAGCGCCACGCGCGTCCCGACCGCTGGGGAGTCTTCCAGCGCCGCCGGGGCGATTTCGTACGAGCCCTTGCCGTCGGAGGTCCATAGCCAGGCCTCATCGGAGCCGGCGCGACGGGTCGTCACCTCAACCTTGTCGGCGACCATGAACACGGAATAGAAGCCGACGCCGAACTGGCCGATCAGCCCTTGGCCGAGGCCTTCCTTGTTTTCGGCGCCGCCCACTTTGTCGAGGAAGGCGCGCGTGCCGGAATTGGCGATGGTTCCGAGCGCCGAGACCAGTTCGTCGCGTCCCATGCCGACGCCATTGTCGGCGACGGTCAGACGGCGCTTGTCCTTGTCGAGCGCGATCGTGACCAGCGGCGCGCCCGCTTTCGCGGCCAGCGCTTCGTTCGAGAGCGCCTCGTAGCGCAGTTTCTCGCTGGCGTCGGCGGCGTTGGAAACGAGCTCGCGCAGGAACACGTCGCGCTCGGAATAGACGGAATGCGCCATCATTTGCAGCAGCCGCGCCACGTCGGCGGTGAAGCCGTGGCTGCTGGTACGCGCATTGGGGTCGATGGTCGCGGATGTGGCGTCGTCGGTCACTTTGGCGGCTCCAATAAATGGACGTTAATCGAACGATCCTTCGCCCGAACGGCCGGAAAGGGGGACTCCCTTCATCGCGCGAAATTCTCGCGGCGGGATCGGTTCGTCCGTCATATCGGGGATGAGGCGGAAAG
>Ga0187860_1003998_pt1 | contig 11293 bp, 13 predicted proteins | sample June2016WEW_10_4_FD_132981 | JGI IMG/M metagenome (GOLD analysis project Ga0187860, IMG submission 132981) | Peatland microbial communities from SPRUCE experiment site at the Marcell Experimental Forest, Minnesota, USA - June2016WEW_10_40 | ecosystem: Environmental > Terrestrial > Soil >... | reverse complement strand
CCTGTACCGGGAAAACTTCGTTACAAGCACCTGAAACTCGGTGAGGAAACGCGGCAGGGACGACGATACTGCGAGGAAGATTTAGAGGCGCTGCTGGTTCCATGAAGAGTCTCGATCCATCGGGATCGAGGAGTCCTGGGCGATTTCATACGCTCGGCGAGGTCGCCAAATTGGTACCGCCCTCATACCCGTGTGCCGGGTCGTTGGCTCCAATAATCGCCACCAGCCACTTCTCGCGAGAATTGCCGCGCTCGGGTATAGGGGAGGAGTCCGCAGCCAGGCGCGACAGGTTCTTCCTCCACTTCCCACCAGGCGTTTCGCACCAGCACAAGCCCAAAGGGCCGCCGGAACACCCCCAGTGGTAAAAGCCAGCCAATCGTGCTCGACGCCGCGTCGAAAGCATAAGCCACGCCCGCCGCGGGCGCGGATGATTGGGCATGAACCAAGAGCGAAAACACGAATGAAACGCAGGGCCACAAGCAGGTCGCGCCCCGGATTGCTCGACCGACATTTCATCAGGCAAATGCGCAGGATCCTGCAACAGGGGCGCAAGCTCGGAATTTCCGAACAACGTCTCAGGGAGCTCACCGTGATTGCTGCGGGAAGGATCGGGAAGCGATTGCAGCAGGCGATGGCGAAGGAACTGCTCCGATACCCCCGGCCTGCTAGACAACGTCCTAAAGACTTCTCACGGTGGCCCCGGCACCGAATCACCTTTATCGCCAAAGACTGCCCCTGACACGGGCGGGCCACGCATTGTCGGGCGATCCCGTGCTGAACTGGCGACGGCGGCTCTGTTCCGGTGCGGAAACACGTAACGCTTCGCGAAAAACACCTCCGCGGCAGAAAGACAACGTGAACAACGATCTGCAAAGCGCCGAGTTCCGGGAACGGTGGGCCCACATCGCCGAGCCGGGATGGGAAGTCAACCAGGAGGTCTTCAGCCGGGCCGACCGCCGCCGGACCAAAATCCTCCACTGCGCGATCCCGTTGACGCAAGCCAAACGGCTCACGGATACGACCTTCCCGCCCGGCTGGGACGCCGACAAGTGCCTGGTCGCCAGTGTCGGCCGTAAAGCGCTGCCGGAGTTGGCAAACTGGGAATACATCCCGCAAATCCGCGCCGCGCCGCAGTTCCGGCACTTCAAGACCCTGCCCCCGGAACACAGCACGTTGGTGCACTCTCCATGGTTCCAGAGCCCGTCGCAGGCGAGCGGAATCGGCCTCAACGCCAGGCATCTGCGCTACCACCATCAACTGTGGAACGAGCTCCGGCCCAAAACCCTGCGCGGAGTCCATACTACGCTGGTTTACGTCACCCCGCAGCTCGGCTTCAGCCTCACTCCTCATATCCGGCTGGACAAGGCCTTCAACTATTTCGCGGCCCTCTCGCGCTGGGCCGGGCCGGCGCAGTTGTTCCCGGCGAACTACCTTTACCCGGATGCGGAACTCGGCCCGTGGGAATGTGCCCCGGCGCCCATCTTTGCTGATCTCCTCCCTCACGTGGGGGGCAGCAACTTTCCCCTCATTGATGGGACACCCGATCCGTGGGGCAAGATTGCCCGATTTGATGGGCCGGACTACTTCTACGGGTATCCGTTCAATGCCATAACCAATCCGGGAGAGGATGCCACCTTCGAGCAAAGGATTCTGGGCAGCACGATCTTACCGAATGGAGAGTTGACGCAGGCGCGTTCTTCAGAGACCTGCGCGTATGCCACCCTGGATGCGGAATTGAATCGCGCCCTCAAACTGGATCGCGAAGCATTCCAGGAGGTTTACTGCCTGGCCCGCGGCGTCGTCACCCACGACGGCTTGCCCTTCCAACTTCCGGTTGAGATGCAGACGGCGGTCTTTGCTCTGGTGCTCACGGCCTGGGAACTGGAATTGGATCGTCCCGGCGATTTGACCAGCTTCACCCTGAAGACCCAGCATGCGGCGATTCGGGGGTACAATTTCTACCAGCGGATCGAGCCCTATTACTCCAACTTCATGCGGCTGGTGCGGGAATTGGCCAAGGACCCGGATTTCGAGGTCTATCCGTTGGCCACGCACCTGACCCATTCGTGGCTGGGCGGAAACCTTTGCCTTTCCAATCAACTGTCGGAGTCGGAGAAAACCCTGGGCCCGCAGTTCATGCGCAGCTACTACCGGCAGCAACTGGACTGGTTCATGGGGGTGTTCAACCTCTGGAACACCGTCGAATTCCGCAAAGGCGCCGCTCTGGAGGACCAACTGGACTTCGCCGGCCTTGCGATGCATCAGATGCAGCTCCAGTTGGCCTTCGAGTCCCATTATTTCCAGCGGCCATTAAAACGCGCTTCCTCTGGCCCGACCAGCATCCCGAGTGGCTGCGCCACGACCAGGAATGGCGCGCCGACCAACTTCCTCAGCTGGAAGAGAGATAAATCTTCACAGGCAACTTTCAAATGGAGCCACGTATGATCCACTTCTATTTATCCTCGTACCCGGAAAGTACTGGCGCACACTACAGTGTTGGATTCAGTCCTCCTTTCGACTACACCAAGAACTGCCCCGTCGTGGAAAAGTACGGCAAGAGGAAGGCCAGCAAGCTCAAAAGCGAAGGCTTCGTTTTGGCGCACCAATCTCATTTCACAGACCTATAATTGAGAATGGGAACCCGATGGGAAATCAGTGTGGCAGCCCGACCAGTTCGCGTTCGGCGAGTTGAGGCATTCTGCGCCACTCCGGATCGCAAAGCTCCGGTGTTGCCGCCCTGCGCGAACGTGACGACATACGAATTTGGGCGGAATTACCTCATTTCGTTGGTCGGCCTCGATCGCCGATCAGCGCGACCGTCCATCGCGCCGGTGGCTTGCCGGACTAGTTGCAATGGCGGCATAACGCATCCCGAGCGCTCATCCGGGAATTCCGGCTGCCAATTTGTGGGCGACGCTGAGGGCGACAACCAAAGGTTGGCTGCTCCAGTTTCACAATCTGCGGAAATAGCGAAGATGGCTCCATTCGTCAAAACCGCCAGTTACGTGGATGCCCACAATAACCAAGCCGGCGGGTGCTGCGCATTTTGCTGTGCACCCGATGAATCACTCGGCGAGTCAGCTCAGTGTGCTGGGCAATCTGAGAGAACAATTAGGAAGAGCATGTCATTGGACCCGGACATCCACTTCCGCATTACTATCTCAGAGCCACGTAAATCACGCCAAACACCATACTTACAGAGATCGTGACTGTGAATAACTTCGCCACATTACCTCCAGAACCAGAGAGACCACAGGAACTTGTTGACACTGCTGTGCAGTTTGCTTTGCAGTCTATTGGCCCGATTACAGGGTCAACCTGGCTCATAGATGATGAGAAGCACAAGGAGTATTACATCGGTTTCCGCATCAACGGAAAGACTTCCTGTGCACGCTCGGGTCTTCTTAAACGCCCGTCCTGCGAGACCAAAGAAGCAAGTGACAACGCGGCGGGAGTCAACTATCGGCTCGCCAAAGAGGTCGTAAACAAAGTAAACCAAATTATCAAGAACGATCTCGGTGTCATAAAGGCACAAGAACAGATTCTTGAGATCGCCAACAGGGCCATGGCGCAAGCATGCTCGCTGTCGGCCGTGCAATTCTTGGTGACTTGGGTCAGACCCAGGGTTACGGCTAAGAATCTAAGTGTGGGCGTTGCTCTCCTGTACTGTGGCGTGATCGACCGTCTCCTGACAATTCTCAAGGCGAAAGGCCGCGAGAACCGTTCCTTGGGTTTAGTCACGGGAGATGACATCAAAGCCGCGATGAAGTCGTTTGAAGCTGCGGGAGACGGTCCATCGACGTTCAACAAGAAACTTTCAGTTTATCGAGCTTTGTTCAATGACGCCATAGCACTCGGCTATCTTGCCATCAACCCGGCGCATACTGTGAAGTATATGCCAGCCAAGTCGATTGAGCGGCTCCCTTTCACGCTGGATGAAGTCAAAAGAATCTTCGACGCTATGGACGGTTTGGGCGGCTTGGGGCAGGAGTGGAAGATGGCGTCGTTCTTGTCATTGAACCTTGGTGCGCGTCGGGCTGATGTTTTGAAAAGGCGGTGGGACGAGTTTGATCTGCGTAACAAAGTCATGACACTGAGGCCTGGTAAGAATGATCTCTATGACCGCGTGCTCACCCTGCCAATATCAGAACCTCTTTACCAGGTCTTGTCAGCAATGTCGAATGGCCAATCCGATCAGGTCGTCTGTCAGACATTAAACCCCCGCCAGTGCTCATCACTGTCGAATTCCTTCCAAATTATCCTCCGCCGAGCTGGCATCGAGGTGCCGCGCACATCGCGCTCCGACGGCAAAGGTAACCGTGCCGTTAGCCAAAAGTCCTTTTACGGTTTTCGGCATACGTTGAACCTCTGGTTGGATGTCGCTGGCGTGCCGAGAGAAAAGCGTAAAGACATGCTTGGCCAGACAACAGATAAAGCCCAGGAGTTCTACCGTCATGAGAAAGCAGAACTACTAAGGAAAGAACTCCAGAAAGTCCCACAGCTCCACGCCCTGTTGGAAAAATTTGCTGAGACCGCAACTCCACAGCCTGTTTCTTATGAAATCTGAAGTCACCACTACGGCAGCGGAGCGCAAAAGCAGATTGGCGCCACTCGGAAGGCAGCTGAAGAGCCTTCAGTTCGGTCAGCGTATCCAAATCGAATTCCCCGAAGGTAGTAAGAAGACACCTTTTCACGTCGTCCTGGCGACATACCGGGCGTCCTTAAAAATGAGTTTCCTATACGAAAAGAGGGGGCCAGGATTGTTCGAGGTCTGGCTTGGAACGCCCGAACAGGCGCGAGCGGGGCATCGGGGGTTGCGTCATGTCCAAACGTGTATGACAGAGGCTGAACTCGATACCATGCGCAACACGCCGGCGGTTGATCGAGAGTGGACCACCCTCATTTCACTGGCGATGCGTTGCGGCATTCCCGTGAGCACCGGTAGGCGTGTTCGACGCACGAGCCTGTTCTTGGAACAACGCGAAATCGAGGTGCTGATGCGCAGCGCCATCTATCCCGTCCGGCGGAGACTACCGGAAGACCTCGTTCAGCACCTTCAGGGCATCCAGCCTGAATCCATGGATGATCTCATGCCCGTTTGTCCCACCCTTTATGCCATGCCGAATAGAGAGTTTCACGACTCCTGGGCGAGACTGCGCAGGCTGCTAAAACTGCCCGTTTCAAGGAGCCTTAGTGCGCTGACTTGGCCATGGAAGCATGCCAATCCTGGCCAGCGAGACAGGGAGATCGCTTTGAACCACATCACCGCTCTCGAACGGAAGTGGTTATCCCCGGCAGAGCTTACTATTCTCTCGAAGCGAAGGGATGTCGGTGGCAACGTCATGCCTTTAACCTCGCTCTGAATTTTGAACCCGAAAACAAGGGTCTCCGTAAACCAAAAACTAAAACAAGTTAGCTATAGCATGAAAAAGCAAATGAAAACGAACGAGCTGAACAACAAGCCAAAGGACACCGGAATCACGAAAGACCGCCGCTTCTTAAAGGGAAAGATTCTCGCGGACAGTGAAATCGAGACAATATTGGCAGTCGCGGACCGAGAGAAGCGCGGCTTGGTCCTTGCCGGACTTTACACCGGCACCAGGCAGCGCTGTGAAACAGCTGCGCTGACGTGGAAAGAAGTCGATATGGACAACAAGCTTCTCCACTTTCCATCGGCGAGCGGGCCGCTCTAATCGTGATGCCCATCGCGGGGCCGCTTCTTTATTAGCCTCGTCGAACGCAACTCGTCGTCGCCTTCGCGAAGCCGGCCCGCGTTTGGCACCGTCCTTCAGCCATTAGAATGGGTCGTGATGACCTCGCGCAAAGCCTGTTCTTCCCCTGGTCAGGCACTTTTCCAGAATCAACGGAAGCGCATAATTTGTATGCGTCGTGTTGCTCGTCCGCGGGGACGAAGAGTTCGTGGTCAAACACGAACTCATGAAGCAAATCACGATTGAGCTACCTGACCCACAGAAACAGACGGCGAAACCCCAAGACTATCCTGACATTTACACGGCGATCCCGCCTAATGGAAAGACCTGCGCTCACACGGGATTGAAACACGCTCAACTGTACAAACTCCTGACAGGGGACGGTGCAGCACGGCGATATGTCAGGGTGGCAAACATAAAAATCCCTGGAGCTTCCAAGGGGAAGACAGTTTTTCAGGTGGGGGATATGCTCCGCTACATGGACTGGATCGCGAAGCAGCAGGGATCAGGCAAGCAACGGATCATGGAAAATGAACTCCAAGCTACTCCTGCTCAACAGCTTGGTGGTTGAAGGAATTTCGGTGTCCACCCGTTTTTTGTGACAGTGCGGACCAAGTCTTCTGGGGGCCGTTTGGACTTGGCGTACAGCCAGCGGCCGCGGTCTCATCACGATCGCCCCGAATGCACGCGTAAACAGGGCACGGATGCCTACGTCCTCGTCGGGGAAGGAGTACCCGATAATTATCCAGTGATCTGACCCACGCAGGAAATCGAGCGCGTTTTTCCAGACGGCGACGAGGTTGGGCTCCCGTATTTCTCGGACGAACGAGGGGGAAAGTCGATAAAGCTTTCTATTCCCTGTCTCGTGATAGGGACGTAGAGGTCGGCGTATTCCTCCGGGTTCGCGATGATTGTTTCCACCTCGAGGCCCTTGCGGCGGGCCCATTCGAGGAGGTGGAGATGGAGCACCGGGGGCAAAACGCACGACGGCACTAGACCAGACACCTGCCGGGCACACGAGCGTCGGCATCTCGCCGGCTTACGCGGGGGCACTGCGGACAATGGACTCCGCGCTCAATTGAGCGCGGCCCCGTTGAAGCAGTGTTGCTTGCATCATGGGAACCAGTTTTAAGCGACGACTCCGCGCTCAATTGAGCGCGGCCCCGTTGAAGCCATCAGGTGGGGCCCGAAGGGAAGGCGCCGGTCGTTGCGACTCCGCGCTCAATTGAGCGCGGCCCCGTTGAAGCACATCTCCTCCAACATTACCAATTTTCCGCTCTACGTCGACTCCGCGCTCAATTGAGCGCGGCCCCGTTGAAGCTTCATGCCGCCCCCCTACCCTGCCGTGCGTGCACGTTCCGCCCAGGCGTAGCGATATGAGTGGAGGGAAACTCCGGTCACCTTGACGCGGCGGCAGGCACGCTGAAACAGGCTGGCACGATGCTTTTCGTCCATTGCAAACAAGCGGGGAAAGAGCGGGCCGCTTGTTGGTAACCCTTTGAGAATCTCAGCCAGGCCGTCGCCGAAATGAACGATTTGAGCAACGCCGGTTTTCGAGCGAAAGAAACCGACAACCCTGGACGGCCAATCAATGTCTTCCGCCTTTAGGTGGGCCACGTCACTTTGGGAGCCGCCCAAGTGCCAGCAGCACCAGAAGAACGAGCGCAATTCGGGGTTTCTCTCACGACTGACGATCAACTGATGCTCCTCTGCGGTAACGCCCCGCTTTTCCCGGTAATGAATCGCCGGCCATCGCTTTTTGGCCAGCACGGGCCAGGGCAGCCAACCCATGTCCAAGGCGAAGTTATGGAGGCGTCGCAAATAATTGTTGGTGGAGAGGCACCCCGCTTCAAGGGTGCGGAGCAAGTGTTCGCCTCGCGTTTCGATTAGTTGTCGGTCACGGATTGCGTCGAACGCCTTGTCAGCTATCGCTCGCTCTGCGCGGGTGCGATTGCTGCCCTGCTTGCCCCGGACAAATTCGTCCATGAGCTCCCGCCAGGTGCGTTTTACGAAATTGGGGTCGGCTCCGGCCAGGTATGCCTTGGCGATCTGGAGGTTTAGCGCCGGCTGGCGTTGGGATTGATTCTTGGCTTCGATGATTTGGCGGGCTTCGTCCTCGTCCTGCGTGCTCAGGCTGATGCGTTTGCCAGTTGTGCTGTCCACGCAGTAGTAGGCGCCGCCGCGAAGGCCGCGACGGATTAAGCGGTAACGTGTTTTCATAGTTTTCACGCAACCGCTACGGTAACTGAAGCCGCTTCCGATGAATTAGCGAGCAGTGGGCGGGTTAAAGCCCGTTATGCCGAATTCTCACGGAGTAGGAAAATTGGTGTCCGTTTTGGTGTCCGTTAGGACCCCCTCAACCACGTAACTCCTTGCTGCACCCACAGTTGGAGGTGGTGGCTGGGGGCGGAATTGAACCGCCGACACAAGGATTTTCAGTCCTCTGCTCTACCAACTGAGCTACCCAGCCAAACCAATTGATACACCGATTCGGAATGCACTTTCGCGTTTTTGGAGTTGACCCTGTGTATTCTTTTTGTGTATTCTTTTACCCGTATGAAACGCACAAAAACGAGAACAAACGCGGTGGACGCCAGCCGGAAGGCCGAACAATTCAACAAAGTCTTCAACGACAAGGGCGAGCGAGCACGGGGCCTTTGGGAGCGCAAGGGCTCCTACTACGCCCAACTCGATGCCAATAATGGCAAGCAATATAAGTATCCACTGCACGACGCCACCACTGTGCCACAGGCGGTCACTGAGATGCAAGCCCTGAAAAAGCTTCAGCGAGAAGAAAAGTTGTTCCCGCCCAGGGTGACGGAAAAAGAAGCTCAAATAGAATGCACAGACGGCCGTACGCTCAGGCAGACCATCGCAGAATACAAAACCCACCGGGCAGCAATGAAGGCCGGAGATGAGAAGACTTGGCATCGTCAGGACTCAGGCTTAAGTCGCTGGGAGGAAAAGTTCGGGACACTGCCCTTGACCAGGCTGGATGATGCGGTAACGAAGGAATACGCGAAGTGGCGGCAGAGCAAGCACGGCGGAAAAGTCTCTGGCCGCACGGTGGATCTGGACGTGGGCGCCCTCCACCATGTCATTGACCGATGCGTGGAAATCCACTGGCTTCCAAAATCCCCCCTCAGCAAATGGAAAACGCTCAACCAGGGGCCCAAAAAGAGAGTGCGCCTCATCACCTCGGATGAACTCCACCGGCTATGCAAGGCCGCAAGACTGGACGCGGAGAGCCTTTCGATGATTCCCCTCAAATATCGTCACCTCCGTGCGGCTCAGGCGGTCACCGGAGAGGCCTTTTCGGATTACCTCTATTTACTGGCCTATTCAGGCGGGCGGGAGCAAGAAACCCTCAAGCAGCGCTGGTCGAACGTGAAATGGGACAGCCAGGTCCTTTTCTTCCCTGGGGCCCTAGCAAAAAAGGGGGGCGGAAAGCCTGCACCGGACCGCGACGTGGATTTCAACAAGAAACTGGAAACTCACCTGAAGGCCATGTATGAGCGCAGGGACCCGAACTCAGATTGGCTGTTTCCCAGCGACCGCCACGAGGGGCCGGTGGGGAGCTTTAAGAAGCAACTCGAACGGGTCAAGAAGGCCACGGGGATCTTGGACGTGGGGTTTCATCACTTCCGACACTATTTCATCTCCCATTGCGTGATGGCTCAGCCGCCGATCGACTATATGACAATCGCAATGTGGGTTTGACCACCCATTGAGAGGCGCGCCGTTGATCGATTTGCACCCACTTGAGGCCCCGGGGATGGTGGTAATCAATGTCCTCCAGGCTGGCGACGACCTTCAGTGAGGGCGCGTGGTGCAGGCGCGCGGCCAGCGCCCAGTTCTCCCGCCACAACCACTGCCGTTCGCCCAGCAGGGCGAAGCTTTCCTCGAAGTCCAACTGGCTGATGTCCGCCTGCCGGCGCTGCTCTTTCAGCGCCTGGGCCATACCCTCCAACCGCGGAGTGGCGAGTTTTCCATGGTTTAATGGTTTAGCAAAACTCCTCTCTGGGCTTCAGGTGTAATAGATTTGGCCGCGCATGTTCTCATGGGCGGGGCTTTTGAGCGGCAGTTCCGGCTCGGCGTTAGTCTCAGCGGTCGGACCGCCATGTCGTCACATTTACGAGGGGCGGGTTCTGTACGCGGGAACAAAGAAGTCTTGGCTTGCCATTTTACTCAAGAAGTGCATTTTACTGTTCAGTAAAACATTCAATTTGAGTAAAAACAAAACCATTACCACCGAGGCACAACTCCGCGAGGCTGCGAAGGAAACCTTGGACCAGGATGAAGTTCTGCGCTGGCGCTGGAAGGCTTTTGAACCAAAGCCGGAACGTGAGATTGACGCGCTACTGGAACTAACCCTTGACCAGCGTAGACTGGTATTCGAGGTGGATTTCAAGCTGACGCCTTCCTCGCGCACGGTACAGGGGCTGGCTAATCGGCTGGGGCAAAGACCCAAATTACTGGTTGCCCCGTCGCTTTCGGAAGTCTTGGTGCAGCACTGCCGCACCCACGGCATCAGTTGTCTCGACTTAAATGGCCGACAATGGATTCGCGCCGAGGGCCTGGTGGTTGACCGGCGAACGTCCGAGGAACGGCGGTTCCGTCCGGCACAACTTGCGCCCGACCCATTTCAGCCGAAGAGTTCGCGCTTGGTGCGAGCGCTGCTGGCCCACCGTGGGCGCCGCTGGACGCAGAAGGAATTGCGGGAGCGGACGGGGCTGAGTCCGGGCCTCGTTTCGCGGTTGGTGCGGCATCTGAACAACGAAGGGCTGCTGACCCAGGACGAGAGAACTCTGTGGCTGAAGCAGCCAGACGGGCTGCTCGACCAATGGGCGCGGGTAGACGACTGGGGCAAACGGACTACACTACGGCAGTACTCGCTGCTGGTGGCTGACTTGGAACAGATAGCACAGTCACTACTTCAAGCCTACCGGCAATCGGAGCGGCTGGTGTTCACTCAGTGGTTCGCCGCGAACCTGCGACATCCTTATACGACGCCGCCCGTGGTGTCGGCCTACGTGCCCTCGTTCCCGGCGGAGATAAATGAGCGCAAGCTGGGTGCAAGGCAGGTAACCGACGGCGGAACGTTGTGGCTGGTGGTTCCAACGGACGAGGGGGTATTTCGTGAAACCCAGCAGGTTGGCGAATTCACGCTGGCTTGTGACGCCCAAATCTACCTCGACCTACTACACGTTGGTCTGCGTGGACCTGACCAAGCGAAAGCCCTGCGCGAGTGGGAGGGATTTGGGAGGTTCGCAGCGTGAGCAAGTTTGCCAGCTTCGCGCAGTATCCGAAGCGCAGTCTGGTTGGAGCAGAGGCGGCATTGCTCACGGCGTGGGCCTCGTTGAGCAGGTACCATAACAACTTGGTTGTGGTCGGAGGACTGGCGGTGAAATACCTAACGAGGCCGGGAACGGGTCTGCTACCCGGACCGGTATGCGAAATGCAATGAGTGGCCGTGCAGGGTGCAAGATTTCACCAGCTCGGCGCCCACTGCAAGCAGGACCAGCAAGATCGTGAACACCAGCAGACGCCCACTTCCTCCGACCGCAAGCACGGCCGAAATG
>Ga0187860_1003997_pt1 | contig 11297 bp, 8 predicted proteins | sample June2016WEW_10_4_FD_132981 | JGI IMG/M metagenome (GOLD analysis project Ga0187860, IMG submission 132981) | Peatland microbial communities from SPRUCE experiment site at the Marcell Experimental Forest, Minnesota, USA - June2016WEW_10_40 | ecosystem: Environmental > Terrestrial > Soil > Wetlands... | reverse complement strand
CTGGCTACGGCGGCGACGATGGACAGGCCGAGGCCCGCCCCCTCGCCCGAGCGAGCCGAGTTGGCCTGCCAGAACCGATCGAAGGCATGACCCAAGGCCTCCGCGTCGAGACCCGGCCCGTGGTCACGCACCTGCACGACACCCATCCCTTCGTCGAGGCGTGTCGCCACGTCGATGGGGGTGCCGGCAGGGGTGTGGCGGATGGCATTGGCGATGAGGTTGGCGATGGCTTGGCGGAGGTGGTTGGTGTCGCCGAACACCTCGACAGGCTCGGGTGCATCCAGGGTCACCGGTCGGTCCGGTGCCATCGCCACCGCATCGCTGCAGGCGTCCGCCGCCAGCACTGAGAGGTCGACAGGCTCCTGCTGTGGCTCGGGAGCAAGGTCGAGGCGGGCGAGCAGCAGGAGATCCTCGACGAGAGTTCGCATGCGGGCAGCTTCGTCCTCGATCCGGCGGGCGATCGTCGCCTGGTCGACGTGCTCGCTGTTCACCCCGATGCGGAACAGCTCTGCGAACCCCTGAATCGAGGTCAGTGGCGTCCGCAGCTCGTGGGAGGCATCGGCGAGGAAGCGGCGGAGGCGCTGCTCGGTCTCGGCTCGTTCGGCGAAGGCGTCCTCGATGTCGGAGAGCATCGTGTTGAGGGCGCGCCCGAGCTCGGCGATCTCGGTCGGCCCCTGCTCCGGACCGACGCGCTGCGACAGGTCGCCGGCTGCGATCGAACGGGCAGTCGTGGCCATCTGCTCGAGGGGCCGCAAGCCCCTTCGCAGGAGGAGCCACGAGCCTGCGGACAGGAGGGCGAGCAGGCCAAGGGCCACGGCCGCCTCGATGAGGAGCAAGCGGTGAAGGGCTCCCGTCACGCCGCCGGTCGGGATCGCCACGACGACGAGGCCGCCCGGGAGGCTGGGGGCTGCGGAGCTCAACAGCATCTGCCAGGTCGTGCTGCCGACCACGGACCCGGTGGTGAGCACACGCCCGTCTGGACCCATTGTGCCGATGGGGGAGGGAAGCCTCGGAGCGGCATTGCTGGAGGTGAGGTAGGCGATCTTGCTGAGCACCTTGCCCGTGTCGCTGATGAGCTCCGCGAAGGTCCCGGGAGGGACCGGGGAATTGATCGGCATGGCCGGCGCCCCTGGACCTTGCCCGCCGGAAGGGCTCGACCCCTTGCCGCTGCCGTAGTCGTTGTCCCCGGGCCCTCCGGGCGCGCCGTCGCCCCCGCCACCCGACGGCGAGTACCGGATGCCTGCCTTTTGGAGGAGCTGAAGGCTCACGGACGGGAGCGACGTCCGGAGCTGGTCGTCGAGGCGCTGGTACTGGGATGGGGCATACAGCGAATAGGTCGCCACACCGAACGAGCCGAGCCCGAGCACGAGCAGCGCGACGAGGCCCAGCACCAGCCGAAGGCGAAGGCTCACCTCGCGAGCATGGAGCACCAGCCTCCTCGACTCAACCGACGAGCCTCCGAAATCGCTCCGATTCACTCATTGGCACTGTGTCCTGGCGGAAGGCGCAGGCTGTAGCCCACGCCCCGGACGGTCCGGATCAGGGGTGGGTCGATCTGGTCGATCTTCTGGCGCAGGTAGCTGATATACGTCTCGAGCACGCTGGCCTTGGCGGAGAACGTGTAGTCCCAGACCCGCTCCAGGATTTGGTCACGTGTCAGGACCCGACGCGCGTTGGAGAGCAGGTAGTGAAGAAGCCGGTACTCCGTCGGAGTGAGCTCCACCAGCTCGCCGGCTCGCCACACCTCCCTGGTGTCCTCGTCGAGCTCCAGATCGGCATAGGCGAGGCGGTGCTCCCCCGGGCCGGAGCCCCGCGATCGGCGCAGCACCGCGCGGACACGTTCGACGAGCTCCTCGATGCTGAACGGCTTGGTCACGTAGTCGTCGACACCCAGTTTCAGGCCCTGGATCTTGTCGGACGTCGCATCTTTTGCCGTCAGGAAGATGATCGGCACCCGCGTGCCGGCTCCCTCGACCTGGCGCAGCCTCCGTGCTACTTCAAAGCCGTCGAGGTCCGGCAACATCACGTCCAGCACGACGAGATCAGGTCGCTGCTTGTCGATCTGGGCGAGGGCATCGCGGCCAGTCCCGACGCGCAACACGTCCATGCCGCTGATCGACAGCCCCATGGCGATCAGCTCCGTGATGTGCTCTTCGTCATCGACGGCGAGGATCACCGGCCTGGCAGCTTCGGGCATTGTCCGTGCGAACCTCCAGCTTGTCTCGACTCGCTCCGCGCGCTTCAAGTCTGACGTGCTCCGACCTCGGCGTGTTGGACACCGGTGGGACGAACTCCCGGATCGTTCACCGGCCGTGCAGCGTGAAGCACGTGCCCGGCTCTCCTATACGGTTGCATACCGTCGCGACGCGGGAGGCTAATTGTGGCACGGGACCAGCGTCCATCTTGTCCAGCCGAGCCGGCGGCGCGTGACAACTCTGAGCTGCGTCCCCGGTGAGCCTCAGCCCGAGGTTCACAACCCGTCCGGAGCTGGTCGGCGGCTTTGGCATGGTGGCCGCCACGAACTGGCTGGCGGCTCAGTCAGGGATGGCGATGCTCGAACGCGGAGGCAACGCATTCGACGCGGCTGTGGCGGCCGCTGCAGTGCTCGAGGTCGTCGAACCCCACCAGAACGGGCTTGGCGGCGAGGCGCCGATGATCATCTGGTCGGCGGCGGACGAGTCCGTGCACGTTGTCGACGGCCAGGGCCCAGCGCCTCTGGCAGCCACGATCGGAGGGTTCCAGGACCTCGGCCTGACGCTTGTCCCAGGCACCGGATTGCTCGGCGCGTGCGTGCCGGCGGCGTTCGGGTCGTTGATGTTTGTGCTCGGGCGATTCGGGACGATGTCGCTTCGCGACGTGCTCGAGCCTGCCATCGGTTACGCGGAGCGGGGGTTCCCGGTCCTGCCGTCGCTCTCGGCCACCCTCGATGCCGTGGCAGTGAGCATGTCGACCGACTGGCCGACCTCCGCCGCGATCTGGCTCAGTCATGGTGTCCCTGCACCTGGAAGCCGCCTGACGAACCGCGCGCTCGCGGCCACGTTCGTCCGGCTGATCGAGGAGGCAGAGGCCGCCGGCGTCACCCGTGAGCAACAGATCGAGGGCGCACGGCGTTCCTACTACGAGGGCTTCGTGGCCGAGGCGATCGACCGGTTCGCAGCCCGGCCCGCTCGCGACGCCGATGGTGTTCACGCCGGCTTCATCACGGGTCACGACCTCGCAAGGTGGCGAGCGTCGCTCGAGGAGCCGTCGCGCGTTGCCTTCGGTGACTTCGAGGTCTGCAAGACCGGGCCATGGGGACAGGGGCCGGTCTTCCTCCAGCAGCTCGCACTGCTGGCAGGCTTCGACCTCGCCGGTATGGGCGCCGACAGCGCCGATCTCGTCCATCTCGTGGCCGAGTGCGCAAAATTGGCCTTCGCCGATCGAGAGGCGTTCTATGGCGACCCCCGGTTCGTCGAGGTACCGCTCGAGGCGTTGCTTTCCGAGGCCTATGCGAGCGAGCGCCGCGCCCTCGTGGGACAGGAGGCCAGTCTCGACCTCAGGCCAGGGTCACCCGACGGGAAGCCGCCGAAGCTGCCGGCTCTGGTCACCCAGTCTCTGACCGAGGCTCGAAACGGCGGAGCGGTGGACCCGAGGCTCGGCCCTCCCGAAGGCTCGCATCGCGCCATGCGAGGCGATACCTGTCACCTGGATGTCGCCGATCGTTTCGGCAATCTCGTATCGGCCACCCCGAGCGGCGGGTGGTTGCAGAGCTCGCCGGTGGTGGAGAGGTTGGGCTTCTGTCTCGGGACGCGAGGCCAGATGTTCTGGCTCGAGGAGGGGCTGGCGTCGTCGCTCGCCCCGGGCAAACGACCGCGGACGACGCTCAGCCCAGGGCTGGCGCTGCGCGATGGGCGCCCCTATCTCGCCTTTGGCACACCCGGCGGCGACCAGCAGGATCAGTGGACGTTGCTGGCCTTCCTCCGTCACGCCGTGTTCGGGCTGGACCTGCAGGCGTCGATCGACTCGCCGTCCTGGCACTCGAACCACATGCCCTCGTCGTTCCATCCCCGCGAGGCCTACCCGAACCAGCTTGTCGTCGAGGCGGAATTGGGAGCCGACGCCATCGCCTCGCTCAGGCGGCGCGGCCACTCCGTGATCGAAGCGGAGCCTTGGACCCTCGGCCGGGTCAGTGCCGTGAGCCGGGGTGCCGACGGCTTCCTGCGCGCTGGGGCGGACCCTCGGGCGATGCAGGCGTACGCTGTCGGCCGGTAACGTCAGGCTCTCAGGGTGGCCCGCCCAGCCGGCAGATCGGGCAGGATGGGTCAGTGACCGAGATCAGCTTCCCCCGCCAACAGGCACGGACCAGACGCTTCACGCTCGGCGTGCCACGCGGCTTCGTGATCTCGCCACGCGGCAATCGGGTCCTCTTCCTGCGGTCGGTGAGCGGGACCGGAGCTATGACCTGCCTCTACGAGCTGGATGTGATGACCGGGAAGGAGCGGTTGCTGGTCGATCCGTCCCGACTGCTCGGCGACGCCGCCGAGGATCCTCCCCCGGAGGAACGAGCCCGCCGCGAGCGCGCCCGGGAGTCGTCCGCCGGGGTCGTGCGGTTCCAGACCGACGTGCCGGTGCACCGGGCCGTGATCGATCTCTCCGGGCGGCTGTTCGTCGTCGAGCTGGAGACCGGCGATGTGAGCGAGCTGCCGGCGTCCCGGCCCGCGCTCGACCCGCGTCTCTCGCCGGGCGGCGAGTTGGTGGCTTACGTGTCGGGTGGGGCGTTGCACGTCATCGGTGCGGACGGATCCGGTGACCGCGTACTCGCGGCGCCGGAGGCGGTCGATCCGGCAGGCGCCGTGACCTTCGGGCTGGCCGAGTTCATCGCTGCCGAGGAGATGGATCGCCAGGAGGGCTACTGGTGGTCACCAGACAGCACCCGGCTGCTGGTCGCCCGGGTCGATACGAGCCGGGTGAGCCGCCGGTACATCGCCGATCCCTCGTCACCGGGCACGCCCGCGGTTGAGATCGCCTATCCGGCCGCCGGTACAGCGAATGCCGACGTCACGCTGCACGTCGTCTCCGTCGCCGGAGGGAGCGTGGAGATCGAGTGGGATCGCACGGCCTACGAGTACGTGGCCAAGGCGAGCTGGTCAGAGCACGGGCTCCTCATCGTGGTCCAGAGCCGGGACCAGCGGACGGTCCACGTGCTGGACGTGGACCCGTCCTCTGGGCGCACCACGCTCGTGCGGTCCCACCAGGACGAGGCATGGGTGGACCTGGTCGACGGGGTGCCGGCGTGGTTGCCCGGCGGGAAGCTGGTGTGGACAACCGAACACGAGGGCGCTCGGCGCCTCGTCGTCGGCGACGAGATCGTGACTGCCGGCGAGTTGCAGGTTCGTTCGGTGCTCGGGGTGGACGATGACGTTGTGCTCTTCGCGGCGTCGCTCGAGCCGACCGAGATCAGTGCCTGGACGTGGTCGGCTGCGACCGGTGTGACGCGGGTGGTCCCTGAGGCCAGCCTGACGATGGCTGGGGCCTGGCGAGCGGGCGGGACGACGGTCACGGTCGTCCGGCATCTCGACCGTCCGGGCGTCACCGTCGGGGTCCATCGTGAGGGTCGCGAGGTGGCAGCGATCGCCTCCATGGCGGAAATCCCAGTGATCGAGCCTCGTGTCGTCATGAGGCGAGCGGGCGAGCGGGCGATCCGCACGGCGGTGTTGTTCCCGCGGAACCACGAACCCGGCTCGGCGAAACTGCCAGTGCTCCTCGACCCGTACGCGGGACCGCATGCCCAGCGGGTGCTGGCGGCCTCTTCAGCGTTCCTGGAGTCCCAGTGGTTCGCCGATCAGGGCTACTGCGTGGTCGTTGCGGACGGGCGCGGGACGCCCGGTCGGGGGCCCGAGTGGGACCGGGCCGTCCACGGCGACCTCGCCAACCCGGTGCTCGAGGATCAAGTGGCGGCGCTGCACGCCGTGGCCGAGGAGTTCGGCGACCTCGACCTGTCACGAGTGGCGATCCGTGGTTGGTCCTTCGGGGGCTATCTCGCCGCGCTGGCGGTGTTGCGACGCCCTGATGTGTTCCACGCGGCCATCGCCGGCGCGCCCGTCACCGAGTGGCGCCTCTACGACACCCACTACACCGAACGGTATCTCGGGCATCCCGGCACAAACGCTGCGCTCTATGACCGCTCGTCGTTGGCCGGCGACGCTGCCGGCCTCGAGAGGCCCCTGCTCTTGATCCACGGGCTGGCCGACGACAACGTCGCCGTGGCGAACACGCTGCAGCTCTCCTCCGCGTTGTTGGCGGCAGGCCGGCCTCACTCGGTACTGCCGCTCTCGGGCGTCACCCACATGACGCCCCAGGAGGTCGTGGCGGAGAACTTGCTCGTATTGCAGGTGGACTTTCTCCGGACAGCGCTCTGTTCGCCCGGTCGGTGGGCCGCGTGATGCCTCCGCCCGCGACCGCCAGGGACAATCGCTTCGCCAAAGCGCTGTTCTCCGGATTGCCCGGACGCTACGACCGGCTGGCGGAACTGCTGTCGATGGGCCAGAACCGACGATGGCGTCGGGAGATGGTCGATCACATCGTCGTGGAGTCACCGGCTCGTGTACTCGACGTGGCCACCGGCCCGGCCGGCGTGGCGTTGCAACTGGCTCGCCGATCAGATGCGCAGGTCGTAGGAGTCGACCTCACTCGGTCAATGCTGTGGCAGGGAGCGGAGAATGTCGTCGCGGCCGGGCTGGAGCACCGCGTGCAGCTCGTGCTCGGCCGGGGCGAGCAGCTTCCGTTCCCGGACGGCGCGTTCGACGCCCTCACTTTCACGTACCTGCTCCGGTACGTGGACGATCCGGCCACGACGCTGGGGGAGCTGGCCCGAGTAGTCAAGCCCGGCGGTGTCGTCGCCAGCCTCGAATTCCTCGTGCCCGGCAACCCGATATGGCGCTGCGCCTGGTGGTGCTACACGCGCCTCATCCTTCCAGTGGGGGGGTACCTCACCGGGGGAGAGGAATGGTGGAAAGTCGGGCGTTTCCTCGGGCCCAACATCGAGGATCACTACCGCCGCTACCCGGTCGACTGGACGGTGAAGGCGTGGCGTGACGCGGGCTTTCATGAGGTCGGGGTTCGCCGGATGAGCCTCGGCGGCGGACTGGTCATGTGGGGACGGCGCGCGGGGTGACCTCCGGGTGAGCTGGCGAGCCCGCAAGGCACCGAAGGCGGCAACGGGATCGGCCAGCGGGCCGGGCACTGATCCGGCGCCGGCGCCATTGCCACCATCGCCGCCTGGTGCACCAGAGGGCGGCGCAGAGCTCCGGTCGGCGTACTACGCGGGCCGCCCGGGCCGCGCGGGTGACTGGTGGACCTTGCTCCACCCGCCGTACACCGCGTGGCATCTCGCCTATGTCGTGATCGGCGCCTCGCTGGCGCCACACGTACAGGTGAGCCGCCTAGTGGCCACGCTGCTGGCGTTCTTCTTCGCCGTCGGCCTGGCCGCCCACGCGCTCGACGAGCTGCACGGCAGGCCGCTCGGCACGGCGATCCCGAGGGGAGCGCTGGTGGCGGTATCGGCGGTCGGGTTGGCGGGTGCGGTCGCGCTCGGTGTCATCGGAGTGACACGCGTGGGTTGGGTGCTCGTGCCGTTCATCGTGCTCGGGCCGTTGCTCGTCGTGGCTTACAACGCTGAGTTGTTCGGGGGGTTGGTGCACACCGATGCAGGTTTTGCGTTGGCGTGGGGCGCGTTCCCGGTCCTGACCGCTTACGTCGCCCAAGCCCAGCGCCTCTCGCTCCCTGCCGTGCTCGCGGCCACCGGTGCCGTTGGCCTGTCGGCCGCGCAGCGAGCGTTGAGCACCCCGGCGCGATTCGTCCGGCGGCATGTCACCGACGTGAACGGCACGGTCACGCTGGTGGACGGGAGCACCCGTGCGGTCGATCGTGCGACGCTGATCCAACCGGCCGAGCGGGCGCTCCGCCTGCTGTCCTGGGCGGTCGTGCTCTTTGCAGCCGCGCTGGCCGTGGCGCGCCTGACCTGACAGGCCCGGAACCGGCCGCCTCCGCCGATCGGGCACGCTGTAGCCATGAACCTCGCTCGTTGGATCACGGCAGCGCTCGAGCATCACGAGCAGTGGCAGGCGACCTACGGCGAATTCGACGTTGCGCCCTCGGTCGAGGTCGGCGACGACTTGCTCGGGCCGCCGTTCGCAGAGTTGTTCTCACGCCTCGAGCACAACTACCCGTTCTTCCACCCCCGCTATGCGGGCCAGATGTTGAAGCCACCGCACCCGGTGGCCGTGGCCTCGTACCTGGCGGCAATGCTCGTCAACCCGAACAACCACGCGCTCGATGGAGGCCCGGCGACGGCGGAGATGGAGGTGGAGGCCGTGACGCAACTGGCGGGCATGTTCGGCTTTGGCTCCCATCTCGGGCATCTCACCTCCAGCGGCACGGTCGCGAACTTGGAGGCCCTGTTCGTCGCCCGAGAAACCCACCCCGGCCGCGCCATCGCCTTCAGCTCCGAAGCGCACTACACCCACGCTCGGATGTGCCACTTGTTGGGGGTCGAGGGCATCGCAATCTCGACCGACAGCTCCGGCCGGATCGATCTCGATCACGTGGAAGCGCTCGCGCGCTCTGGTTCGATCGGCACTGTCGTGATGACGGCCGGTTCGACTGCCCTCGGGGCCGTCGACCGCGTGGACGAGGTGCTGTCCCTGAAGGACCGTTACGGGTTGAGGGTGCACGTGGACGGGGCGTATGGCGGCTTCTACGCGATGGTCGGGCGGGATCGGGAGTGGGCGGGTTCGCTCGGGATCGACCCGGCTCCGTGGGGGGCGATCGCGTCATGCGACTCGGTAGTCGTTGACCCCCACAAGCACGGCCTGCAGCCGTATGGGTGCGGTGCCGTGCTGTTTTCCGATCCGGGTGTGGCTCGCCACTACACCCACGACTCGCCGTACACCTACTACACCGCCGAGCGTTCGCTGCACCTCGGGGAGATCAGCCTCGAGTGCTCACGAGCTGGTGCGGCCGCGGCGGCGTTCTGGCTCACTTTGCGGGTCTTTCCCCTGGGGCGCGAGGGACTCGGGCGGGTGCTGTCGGCAACGAGGCGCGCTGCGCTGTCGTGGGCTGCGCTCGTCGACGCCTCGGACTCGCTCAGTCTGTACCAACGGCCGGAGCTCGACATCGTGGCGTATTTCCCCGAACGAGACCCGCATCGTGGCTTGGCGGCGGTGGACCGGGCATCGGGTCGGGTGTTCGCCGAGGCGATGACGGGTTCGGATCCGGTGTTCCTGAGCTTGTTGCGGGTGCAGGCCGGCGAGATGGTCCGGCGGCACCCCCGGTTCGCCGATGCCGCTGGTCGGGCCGGCACGACCGGCGCGACCGGTGCCGGCGCAGCCGGCCTGGATGAGCCCGCAGAGGTGCGCATCCTTCGGAGCGTGCTGATGAAGCCGGAGTCGGAGGCGTGGGCCCCGGCGCTCGTTTCCCAGCTCACGGAGATTGCGTCGGCGTCTCTAGACTGAGGTTTGTGCGAGTCGTGGCGTCCCCGGAGGCAGTGGTCTTCATCGAGGGTCACGGCGGAGTGGCCTACGTGCGCCCGGTGCGAACGAAATGCTGTGGCGGCGCGATGACCATGCTGGAGGTGTCGACGCAGCCACCCGCCGACGCGAGCGCATACGATCCGGTCGGGGCGCCCGAGCTCGGCGTGAAGTTCCGGCGCGCGAGTGCCAAGAGCAACGGCGGACCCGACTCGCGCAGGGCTCCGGACGGCCCGCGGGAGTTGCTGCTCGAGCTGAAGGGCAAGCGCCGACCCCGTCTCGTGGCGTGTTGGGACGGATGCGTCTTCAAGATGTAACGCGCCTGCCCTTGACGCGGGGCCGTCCGGGGGATCAGCATGGGGGGACACGGGAAGCGGTTCCCGTGATGTGAAGGCAACGGAAGGAGTCACCGTGAGAACGTGCGACTGTTCCGAGGAGTCCGATCCACCGGACTGGAGAGGCCCGGGCTGACCGGCCCGGGCTGCCGTGCCATCAGCGCCCGACCGCCTCGATGACAGGAGTGAGGCTCTCTGGCCGAGCCCGCCCGAACCCCAGCGGAGTATGACCGCACGTTCAGGGTGGTTGGCACGCCGGTGGCAACTGGCCGTGGGCACGGGGTCGGTGATGATCTCGTGATCCATGTCCGACAAGCACGGATGGACGATTCCATGCCGGATCATTGTGTGGGCACCGGACCGGTCATGGTGACCGGTCCGTCCCGCGTGTGTAGCGCATCGGCGCGCTTACACTGCGCTGATGGCGTTCAAGGGGTGGCCGGCGGAGGCCATCGAGTTCTACGAAGGGCTCGAGGCTGACAACTCGAAGGCGTACTGGACCGAGAACAAGTCGGTCTACGAGCGAGCCGTCTACGGGCCGATGAGCGAGCTGCTCATCGAGCTGGCGGCTGGCTTCGGCGAGGGCAAGATCTTCCGGCCGTACCGGGATGTGCGCTTTAGCAGGGACAAGGCTCCCTACAAGACAGCGATGGGCGCCGCGCTTGCCAATGGCGGGTACGTGCAGTTCTCGGCGAACGGCCTCGGTGTCGGAACGGGCACGTACCAAATGGCGGCGGACCAGCTCGCTCGGTACCGGCAAGCCGTGGCCGCCGACTCGTCAGGCGTGGCGTTGGAGCGACTGATCGCCGTGCTGGACCGACGCGGTATCTCGGTGCACGGGCACGACTCGTTGAAGACGGCACCGAAGGGCTACCCGAAGGATCACCCGCGTATCGACCTGCTTCGCAACAAAGGTCTCGTCGCTTGGCAGGAGTGGCCGCCGGGCGAGTGGCTCGGCACCGCCCGGGCGAAGAAGAAGGTGGTGGACTTCCTGCACGCGACGAAACCCGTCACGGAGTGGTTGGCCGAGCACGTCGGCCCGTCGTCGCTCGAGCCGGACCGTTGGGGCTGACGGCAGCAGCCGGCTGAGGCCCCACGACCCAAGCTGAGAGCAGGCGCGACGTGGCATCCGCGATCTCGGCGATGGCATGGTCGAACGCCTCCTGGTTGGCACGGGACGGCGCCTTGGACTTCGTTCCCGAGATCTTCCGGACGAACTGACGAGCAGCTGCCTCGACCTCTTCGGGTGTGGCGACCAGGACGCCACGCAAGCTGACGATGCTTCGGCACATAGGTACCACGATGGCACGCCAGCTGGCTCCCGCGAGACGCAATTCTGACGGCGCGCTCGAGTGCTACCACGCCGTCGGGCTCCTCCGTCACGGGCCACCTGAACGGCGAGTTAACCTCGGAGCGTGCCGGCATCCACGAGTCCCGCACGTACGCCATGACCCTG
>Ga0187860_1003995_pt1 | contig 11299 bp, 10 predicted proteins | sample June2016WEW_10_4_FD_132981 | JGI IMG/M metagenome (GOLD analysis project Ga0187860, IMG submission 132981) | Peatland microbial communities from SPRUCE experiment site at the Marcell Experimental Forest, Minnesota, USA - June2016WEW_10_40 | ecosystem: Environmental > Terrestrial > Soil >... | reverse complement strand
GGTGTGCGCGCTTAAAGGTCAGATTTTTGGCCAACGGCACCACACTTAAGCGAGGATCTGGATGCAGCTCCAAGACCTCTGCGCTCGGCGAAAAGGTTGTGCGCTGCTCCAGCAAGAAATCGATCATATCGTCGGTCCAACGGGGTACCGCGATGGGACGCCTGTCCCTGCTTGAGCGCGTGGTCTGTATACCGACGGGAAGCTCAAATGAGTCGTTGAACGACTGGAAGTAGAGGCAGGATTCTGGGGGCGCCGCCGCAAGCGCCTCGACGACCCACATGAGCGAACCGCCAAAGAGCCCAGTATTCTCACCGAAAGGCCAACAGTTGGCCTTCCGGCTAATCACCACCGTCTTTTGTTCGCGCGTCTCGCTCGCCTCGCCTGGCGGAGGTCGAAGCTTTCTTGGCCAGCCAAAAGTCATGCCCCTATCCTCGCTCAGCGGTCCTTACCGCAAAAACGGGTGTCGCTCTCTTTTTCTTGCAAATCATCGCGACGAAGCGGCACCCTGACGATGCATCCTTCCGACTGCGGCTCGCGCCTTGCGCAAAGCCCGCCGGCTCAAGCGCGTTGCAAATTCCGGGTCGTATCGCAAGCCGGTCGCCGTTAGGGAGACGAGCACATTGAGGCGTCGCCGGCCCTTGCATTCCTCAATCAGCGATTGCTCGATACGCGGTCCCCAGAAGCCGCTCCAATAACGCAGGCCCTCCGCGTGAGCGACACGCCACTCCTGTTTAGTTTGAGCGATGCGCGTGTATCGTGCGAGCAATTTGCGCACTGTCTTCAACATCAGCGGAGCATTTAGCGAAATATTTTCGTTGTGCCGCCGGTATTCTGCCGCAACGCCTTCATATGATGCGATTGAGTGGCTTTGGGTCAGACGCAAATAGACATCGTAGTCTTCGCAGCGTGGCAAGCTCTCGTTAAAGCCGCCGGCGCTTCTCAAGATTTCAGTTCTGTACATCACGGTGCCATGCATCATGATGTAATTTTTTGCGAGCAATGCGCCAAAATGGTCGGTCTGTGGTTTTGCCAACTCTTCCCCAATAAATCCTCGCTTTTGGTCGACCCACCAAAAGCCGCCGTAGACAAATGCCGCTTGCGGATGCTTGTCCAACGCCATCAAGCAACGTTCAATTGCGGCCGGCTTAAGAATGTCATCGGAGTCGTGAAATAATACAAATTCAGTGGTGACACGTCGCAAACCAGTATTCCGCGCCGCGGCTAGGCCTCGATTTTTTTGGAATACGTAGCCGACCTGGGGATACTCAGAGGCCACGGCCGCCGTGTTATCGACAGAGCCGTCGTCGACGACAATTATGCGGTCAGCGCGGCGTGTCTGGCCAAGGACGCTTTCAATGGCTTCCTTGAGAAAGCTTCCTTGATTAAAGCACGGGATGACGATGCTTACGCTAGGGTGCGCCTGCACGGACTGAGGACTCCATTATCGGTAGTAGAGAGCTACCGGTGCATTATAGTTAAATTTGCTATTTTTGCTTTGCAGCTCCGTGCTCCCTTGAACCCGGCGCTCGCATCAATGGCAGATTTAACTGGCTTAAAACGCCAGAACGACCTGATGGCCTTGTGCAACTGCCCAGCGTCTCAATCTCCGTTTGGGACTTAGCCTAATCCGGAAGGGAAATCGTCGCAAGCGCATGTTACCAAAATTCATGCATCTCTTTGCTTAATCGCGCGAGCGGCCACGATGACAGGGAACTCCGCATCCGACAGATCGAGTTCACCAGGCTGAAGTTCTTCGAGCGCGATGCCGAAGTGGAAAGCAGTTGCGACGAATATATTACCAAACGTGTCGACGGTCACGGCCTCTGGCTGAAACAATTCTTCCAGCAAACGGCGTATGGCCGCGGAAGTGAACCACCAGTACCAAGTCGCCCCCCAAGCGTGTCCGTCGACTTGGCTTCTAACCGAAGGTACCGTTAACAATAGAATCCCCCCGGGCTTCAACGCCCTATGCAGCGTTGCGACTGCGGTACGTACGTCAAATATGTATTGCAGCGTTTGGGTAAGGACAATGCAGTCAAAGGTCGACTCAGGCAAGGTTGACGTTTGCGTGAGATCACCCACGAAAGTTGCTTTTGGGTTGGAGGCCTCGACGCTGAGGATGTCGCTTCGCTCCACGTGAGCGCCGCCGAATCGCAATGTATATACGTCATCTCCTATCTCGAGCACGCGTCCGTGAATGTCGCCTGCGTTTCGATCTAGAAATCCTTCAATATAGTAGCGATCGATCGGCGTGCCTCGATCCCAACCGAAGTTGCGACTAATCGGTGACAGGCGCCTGAGATCGCCAAAGCGCACGGAGCCGATCGGGATCCGATAGGGCTCACCCCGAATCCGCTGGATCCATTGGATGACCAGACGCGGAAGCACCTTATTCGCACGACGAGCGAGAGCTTGGCGTTGCGCTATTATCATAAGGGTGGCGACCGAGGCATTTGCAAAAGGCGTATCGAAGTAACTGATGGCGCCCGATTTCTCAGCTCGTATCCTTGAGATCGACTATTAATGTCGGGCGAGGACGCACCGACAGTTTCTTTGCCGGATTGCGGTTTAACATAGAGGATCTACTAACCCCAAGGACTTCGAACTAGTAAGGCCCAAGCTCTATTGCGAAGTCGTTTGCACTACAATCTTGTCTGCCTGGCTTCACCGATTCATTATTAACGTGACCAGCACAGACAACCTAATCACATTCGTGCTGCTTGTCGCCGCCGACGTGAGCTCCGTAACACTATCTTCTGGACCGATTGTCGTACATTGAAAGGCACTTTAATGCGCCCCGCATATTGACGTTTGCGGTCTTGCGCGAGCAAATGCTCGCGAACGAGTATTTCCTTAAAGGCGGTGATACCATTGCCGCCAATCTAGGCGCCATTCGGGGCGGGGAAATCTAAATTACTGAAGATTTTGAGCCAGATTACCGAACCGACGCGTGGACGCGCGATCATGCGCGGTCGAGTGGCGAGCCTGCTCGAAGTGGACACCGGCTTTCATCAGGAGTTGACCGGCCGCGAGAACATCTTTCTCAACGGGGCCATCCTCGGGATGACCCGCGCCGAGATCTTGCGCAAATTTGATGAGATCGTCGCATTCGCGGAAGTGAGGAATTTCTCGATACGCCAGTAAACCGGTCGGCCTTGCACGTTCTATTGCGAAAATGGATTTCGGTTACGTACCTACGAATTGACGCGTTTCATTGAAAGAGGCCGGCATTACGATGCGTGCCTCCAGATCAATTGGCCGGCCCGGGCGCTCAAGCGACGGCATCGATTGCGGACTTTTTTTGGCACCGAAAGCATGTAATGGATACGAGGATTCCGATAGTATCTCAGTGCGCGGTGCAAGGAAGACGTAACCCGCGGGTCAACTCTACCCTGTGCCTTGAGGTATGTCTCGAACCACTCTAAGAAATACAATCTGACTTGGTCATATTTTCCCGCCTTAGTGACCGTAGCGACGCAAGAATCCGGGTGATTGCGATACTTGAGCAACGGCGAACTGCAGGACCAGACCGGTGCCGACAAATAGACCTTCGCAAGAAAGCCTTGATCCTCATATAATTGATAATTTCCAGTGAAGTGTTCCTCGAATCCCCCCAGCCGCTTCACAAGTTCGGCACGAAGCACGATATCGGAGGGGCAAGGCGCCACCGCTGTTCCCAGTGGATACCACGCGAGCGTTGCGTCCGGAGGGTGAATAACCACATCCTGCCGATGACCTGTAGGCACAATGTGGTCTTGCCCGTTCGACCAGCTGTTCCAGTAAATGGCTGATCCACAAACCATGCCGACGTCTGGATGCGCGTCCAAGAGCGCTACGTGATCGGCGAGTTTCGACCGCAGCCAGAAATCGTCGGCGTCAATGAACGCGATAAATTCACCGCGAGCATGCTGAATGCCAAGGTTTCGGGTCGCACTCATACCGCGGTTTATATGCCCTGGATGTTCGAGATAGCGGATTTGTCCAGGATACCGCGCTGTATACGCCTTCGCAATTGTAGTTGCGGCTAGACCTGATCCGTCGTCGACGAGCAACAACTCCCAGTCCTTGAAGCTCTGTGCAATGACGCTTTCAATCGCCTCGCCGAGAAAGGCCTCCCCGTCAAGGAATATTGTGATCACCGAGACACGTGGACTATCGGTGTTTTCGGGTTTCCGCTCTTCCAAGGTCCAGTATCCTCTAAAGATGGGCGTTGCCCGCCCGTCGCATTGTGTGCCGAATAGTGGCGTTTAAGCCCTTCACTCGGCCGGCACTCCCATGGTGCTAGCAGCGCATAATTCCTTGAATGAAACTCGTGGCTTAGGGGGAGAGCTGCGCTTGGTGAATCTAGGTCTCCTAACACCGACCAACCGTGCCATTTTAGTGAGAAGGGCGATGCTAAACTCGAAATTTGATTGTTCCAGCAATGCGGCTGGACGAGCCCTGTATGCCCGTGCACAATAGTACAATGCCGTACCAAGTTTGTTGTCGGCGAGAGCCAGCCGGGCAAAATAAAAATTATTATACCACGTTTTTCTGCGCTTAAGTTCGCGAAGATCCGGCCACTTTTTGAACAGCCAATAATCAACAAGCTCGATTGATAGGGCCATCGCAGCGATATTCCTCGACATGCTTCCGGTCCATAGTCGGTAGCCAACCAAATACTCAGGAACTAGCGCGAACTCACAGATCTCGGACAGAGCCAAATACAGCTTCCAATCGACCGCGCCAGATGGCACGAGGCCAGTATCATAGCCACCAACATCGTCAAAATAACAACGCTTAATTAACGGTGAACTTGAGTTAGCGAGAAAATTGGTTTTAGCCAGCTGCGCCGTGACGCGTCCTTGGGCTGTGCTATTGGTTTTTGCTGCAGGAATTACGAAGTCATTTTCATCAATGCCAATAGACCAGCAATAAACCAAGCCCACCTCCGCCGATGAGGCTTGCATCACGTTAACTTGGCGGGCAATCTTTTCCGGATGCCACAGATCATCTGCATCCAACAGCGCAATTAATTTGCCCCGTGCTTCGCTGATTCCCAAGTTTCGTGCCGCCGCTGCTCCGAAATTTCGCGTTCGCAAAAGGCGTATGCGATTGTCGCGAGCAGCTGCTGCTTCAACAATACTTGCGGTCTGGTCCGTTGAGCCATCGTCGACCACTATAACTTCAATGGGATTATAAGTCTGTGCCAAAGCGGATGTGAGCGTCGGGCCGACAAAACGTTCACCATTATACACTGGGACGACGATCGAGACCAAACCCCCTTCAAAAGTCATGTTATCACCAATATTTCTTATCCCCCCTAGTTTGCCAAAGTTATTCTACTTCAGATCTGCGAAAAAAGGCAACCGACCAACTTCACCGTCGGCGACGATCGATCCTAATGGTAAAACGCGGCGCGCCTTGAATTTATAGACGTTCTGCATGAACGAGGGCGAGTCGAAGGGAGGTCAGCAGGATCACTGCCGACGCGCTAATCGCGGCTCGAAGGAATACTCACTGACGGGTTAGTTTGTGTGGTTCGTCACAAAACCATCTCCACGCATGAGTGATTTGCTGGTCCAGGGCTGAAAAATTGGGCTTCCAGCCAAGGAACCGTCGAGCTTTGGCTGAATCACTAATGAGCACCGGTGGGTCTCCTGGGCGTCTCGGGCAAATCTCCGTCTTTATCTTTTTTCCTGTAATCTCCTCGCTCACTCTAATTACCTCGGCAACTGAACGTCCGTGACCGTTTCCCAAGTTAAATGAGTCGCTTGGATTGCCGACAGCGAGCCACTCCAGCGCCGCGACATGTGCGTCAGCAAGATCACTAACGTGAACGTAGTCCCGGATGCACGTGCCGTCGACCGTCGGATAGTCATTACCAAAGATCTTGATGGAATTCTGTCGCCCCATCGCCGTAAACAAAACCAACGGAATCAAATGTGTTTCGGGCTGATGTAATTCTCCCAATTCCCCGCTTGGGTCGGCTCCTGCCGCGTTGAAGTAACGGAGCGCCACGTGTCGAATTCCATGTGCAGTATCTACGTCGCGTAACAGTCGTTCGACAGCAAGTTTTGTATATCCATATGGGTTTATTGGTTGTTGGGGGTCGGTCTCAGTCAATGGCAGGCGCGCGGGAACGCCGTAGGTCGCGCACGAACTTGAGAAAACAACATTTTTGCAGCCATACGTCACGCAAGCCTTAAGCAAATTGGCAGTGCCGCCTAAGTTGTTTTCGTAATACTTAAGCGGCTCGACGTTCGACTCGCCGACATACGCGTATGCAGCGAAATGGACGACCGCTTCGGGGCGCCAAGTGTGGAATACACGGTATAGGCCTTGCTCGTCTCTAATGTTCACTCGTTCGAGCGGCCCCCATTTGACCGCCCATTCGTGGCCGCGTTCAAGGTTGTCAACCGTGACCGGCAAATATCCAGCGCGCGCCAACGCTTTGCATGCGTGGCTTCCAACGAAGCCGGCGCCGCCGGTTACAAGAATCGCTTTCATGGATGATTTAAATTCCACATTGGGGCGTCATGAACCGTGGCTCCGTACGCGAAGTGTATCGAAGGTTAAGCTAAAAAGTCCCCCCTAAGCACGGGCGACAACTGATGAATTGAGACATGAACAAATACTTTCATTTATCACGTGAGTTCTTCCAGCATGGTTACGTCTGCGGTCGAGGGGACCACGATCGATCCATGATTCAGCGTGTACGGGAAACTTCTTGCTGGAGTTGGACTTTCAACAATTTCAAAAGTAATCGCCTCTGGTATCCAATCGAATGTTTCTAAATTGTGGGGTCCAATCCAAAACCCAAGTGTATAAAGTCCGGGAATTAATAGCGGCAGCTCAATCCTTAAGTCGACACGATACATGCCAGGAAGGCCGCCGATAAACGGCTCGCACTTGGGCTCAGCCTGCATGATCACCGTGGAGTTTCGATCAGCAAAATCAACTGTAATACATGCTGGTCGCGTTTTTCGCTCCGATTTTATGATAGCACGACAATCAAGAATATGCTTTGGCTGGCCGCCTTCTAAACCGATCTCGATTGATACAAAATGTACTTCAGGTTTCGCGAGATCCGGAGGGCGGGTCCAGGAGGAGCCGATCGATCCTTGCCGCTGCAAGGCGTAATGTTCAAGCGCGGTTATTGCGTCATATTTAGGCATAGCAATACCATTGTGTAATACTAAAGCATGGGTGCAAAGGCTACGGATTGCTAAGTGATTGTGGCTCACAAAAAGGATCGTGCGCCCTCCACGGGCGACTTCTGTGATCTTACCGAGGCATTTTTTTTGGAATTCTACGTCACCGACTGCCAATACCTCGTCGATTATCAGAATTTCCGGCTCAAGGTGTGCAGCAACCGCGAAGGCTAGCCGAACGTACATTCCGGACGAATAGCGTTTCACCGGAGTGTCGATAAACTTTTCTACCTCGGCAAACGCGACGATCTCGTCAAATTTTTTGCGAATCTCCCGTTGCGTCATGCCGAGGATGGCGCCGTTGAGGAAAATGTTTTCTCGTCCGGTAAGCTCCGAATGGAAGCCGGTGCCGACCTCGAGCAGACTGGAGACGCGGCCCCCTAATAGAACTCGCCCGGCCGTTGGCTCGGTGATGCGACTCAGGATCTTAAGCAAGGTGCTCTTTCCTGCGCCGTTGCGACCAATGATGCCGAGGACCTCCCCCTGCTTAACCTCGAAGCTTACGTCCCTAAGCGCCCAGAATTCTTCGACCTCATCTCCCTGCACCACTTGGCGCCCACGAGCGAGATCTGCCGCTTTGCGCACAAAATTGTTGATTTCGCGTCCGATAACATCGCGCAGCGTGTAACTGTATTTCCCGCCTTGGGAAACCCGGTGCCCGATCAGATATCGTTTGGACAGATGTTCGACAACGATCGCGTTTTCCGACATGACTGCTAATGCGCTCAAATCAGGTCCGCAAAGCTTTTTTCCGTCTTTCGGAACTGGTGCACTCCGAACCAGAGGAAAAATGCGATCACGGCGCCAGATGCAAACAGACCCGTTGGGTGGAGTTCGCTTTGTCCGCGAAGTATGCACCAGCGGAAGCCGTCGATTACACCCACCATTGGATTGAACGAATATAACAAGCGCCATTGCTCGGGTATTACGCTAGAACTGAAGCCTACTGGGGACACATAGAGACCGAACTGCACGAGGAATGGAATGACGTAACGAAAATCCCGATATTTTACATTGAGCGATGTAATCCAGAGGGCCGGACCGACGCTGGCAAAAAAGGCCAATAGTGCGAAGACGGGAAGAACAATGATCCGCCAGTCCGGCAAGAATCGGTACCAAACCATTAGTACGAGTAAAATGCAAAAGCTGATGAGGAAGTCGACGAATGCCACAACGATCGTCGCTATCGGGATGATCAGGCGTGGAAAATAAACCTTGCTGATCAGGCTCGTATTGTTAATTAGGCTGTTTGAAGCCTCGCTCAACCCGGTGGCAAAGAGGGTCCACGGCAAAATGCCAGCAAACACCATGAGCGCGTAAGGCGCGTTGCCGTCAGTCGGCAGTTTGGCGATGCGGCCGAAGATGACGGTGAATACCAGCATAGTGAGAAAGGGTCGAATGAGCGCCCACAGCACGCCTATGACCGTCTGCTTATAGCGGACCGACAAATCCCGCCACGCGAGCACCCGGAACAGCTCGCGATAGCGCCAAAGGTCTAGCCAGTAGTGACGCTCTGCTCGTCCGGCTTCGATAATAATTACGTCGTGCATGAGATTTAATTCTTGCCGTGGCGTCGTGGTGGTCGTTGTTCACATACCGCGGCTGATAAATCAATGCCATACCCTTGACCGGCCGTGTTAACCTCAATCTCAGACTGTGGCCTGACGTTGGTGGGGATGATCTCCCCGAATTGTCAGACCGTCGATAAGTTAAGAGGCTGGTTCCCCATTCGAAGGGAGCGCTGGGAAGGGTCGGTTTGTGGAAGAGCAGATAGCCGCAATCATCGGGACACGGATCTCAACAGGAGTCGGTGGTGGCAAACGTCAGCGAGGAGGCGATCTACAACCGGCGCAGGCGCCTCGGCGACTTTTGGGCAAACGAGGTGCGGTGGCCTGACGCAGCCTAGGACGGAGAATGCGCGGCCAAAGAAACTAGTCGCAAAGCACGGGCAATGCCTTTTTTGCAATCAATTGATACCGTGTTCAAACCCTTGACAAGCTTTCGCGCTGATATCGAAGGCCTTCGAGGGATCGCCGTCCTCGCCGTCGTGCTCTATCATTTCCAACTCGGCATTGCGCCCGGCGGATTTGTCGGCGTTGATATCTTTTTCGTGCTCTCAGGCTTCCTGATTACAGGAATCCTATACCGCGAAATCTCCCGGGACAGCCGGATCTACTTCGCCGATTTTTGGGCGCGGCGAGTCCGCCGCATTTTGCCGGCGGCCACGCTAGTTCTTCTAATAAGCTTGGCCGGCGTTGTCGCGCTGGTCCCGCCACTGGATATCCCGCGAGCCGTCAGCGATATCGGCACCGCAGCTATCTTCATGGTCAATTGGCAGCTCGCACGGCACGCCGTCGACTATCTCGCGCAAACCGACTCGCCGAGCGTCGTGCTGCACTACTGGTCGCTCGCAGTCGAGGAGCAATTCTATTTGTTCTGGCCGCCGGTAGTGGCGCTAGCTCTGGTGGCGCACCGTTTCTGGCGCAAGATTGTGATAGTTCGGGTGTGGATCTTGGCGACGCTCATTCTTTGGGGGGCCTCGTTTTGGGTCAGCATTTACTTAGCCGGAAGTAACGCGCCATTTGCCTTTTTCACGACGATCGGGCGCACGTGGGAATTGCTTACGGGTGCACTTATCGTCCTTCTTGTTCCTAGCAAGCCGCTGTTTGAGAATAAGTGGTTTTCGGCGACCCTTGGCTGGGCTGGCTTTGCCGCGGTCGTTGCCGCCATCCTGCTGCTTTCGAGCACAACCCAATATCCGGGCTGGCCCGCGCTACTTCCCACGCTGGGAACTGCGGCATTGATCGTGACGGGAACCGGCGCCGGACCGGCCCGACTGCTCGCGGTGTTTCCGCTGCGGTTTCTCGGACGGGTTTCCTATTCGTGGTATCTTTGGCATTGGCCATTTACTTGGTTTGGTAGCCAAGCGTGGCCACACCTGAATTTGGCCGGGCAACTGATCCTGTTTGTCGGATCACTGCTAGCTGGCGCCGCAAGCTATTACTTTGTCGAAAATCCTGTCCGCTACAATGCCCTGTTGCTGAGCTCGACTCGGCTCTCACTTGCCTTCGGAGCTATGCTGATTGGCCTTTCCTTCGGGGCGGCATCGATTGTTTGGTCACTTTACGCCAATCCGAAGATTGTTCTTCACGACGGTAAGACTATTCCTATTCAGACAGTACGCGACGATCTCCCGCGAATTTATTCCGATGGATGCCACATCACGCAGCATGCGACCACCTACGAGGATTGCGTGTATGGCGTTCCTTCAGGAGCTGACACCGTCGTTTTGTTCGGCGATTCTCACGCCGCGCAATATTTTCCGCCGTTGGAAAGCGCCGCTCGGCAGCTCGGCTGGCGCCTCGTAGTACGCACCAAGAGCGCTTGTCCACCCTACGAAGCCACGTTGTGGAACTTTGAATACAGGCGCCAATATTATGAATGCGAAGCATGGCGGCAAAGAGTTATGAATGAAATCGCGAGAACGCGGCCGACCCTGGTTATTGCTGCCGCCGCTTCGGATTATAGGTTTGTCGATCCCGCGACCGGCTACTCACTCGAAAAAAGCCGCGCGGCCGCACTGGCGGCGGCTGGCGAGCAGCGCTTGGCAAGCGACCTGCTTAGAGGAACCGAAGCCGTCGTGTTTATTCGCGACACCCCCATTTTTCCCGAAGCGCCGCCTCGTTGCTTGGCAAGCAACCCAAGCCACGAGGAAAAATGCCAATGGAGACTGGAGTTGATTCTGCCCAACCCCCGCTTTCCCGTGGCAATCGGGTCGCTCGACCCGCGTGTTCAGATCGTCGACCTTACTCCTGATATATGCGAGAATGGCATATGTGCGGCCGTGCAAAACGGCAAGGTACAGTACCGTGACGATCATCACTTAAGCGCAAGCGTGGCGATTACTCTTGCACCAAAGTTTATTGAAATGCTCAAGCATGTTGCCGATTTGCCGCAGCAACGCTGACGGAGATGCGCCGTGTGCCACCCGCGCGGTGCGCGGCCGGCGGCGGCGACTTCCCGGGTCACGCCGTGGAGCACGATGACCGGTATAGAATCATAAGCGAGATCGCACAAGGGCAGCGTCGGGTGCTACATTAGCGATT
>Ga0187860_1003991_pt1 | contig 11302 bp, 9 predicted proteins | sample June2016WEW_10_4_FD_132981 | JGI IMG/M metagenome (GOLD analysis project Ga0187860, IMG submission 132981) | Peatland microbial communities from SPRUCE experiment site at the Marcell Experimental Forest, Minnesota, USA - June2016WEW_10_40 | ecosystem: Environmental > Terrestrial > Soil > Wetlands... | reverse complement strand
CTTGCGCTGGCGGTCGCGGGCGCGCAGTTCGATCGCCCGGTCGGTTTCAGATGAGGCGCGGTCGGCGAGGTCGGGATGGTTCTGGTTGTCGTCCTGGAGATGCTGCAGCGTCTCTTTGGCCTCCTTGAGGATGTCCTCCCGCCAGTCGAGCAGCTTAAGGCGGAAATACTCCCGCTGGCGCTCGTTCATGAACGGTTCCCGGTCCGTCGGCCGGTAGATCTTGTCGAAGGGCCGGATGCTCTTGCCGTTCTTACTTATTGAATCGTCGGGTCGACCGTTCTTGCTTTTGACCGACTGCATGGACTGCATGTCCCCTACTCCGCGCACGCTTTGCGCCACGTCCTCCCCGGAGGCGCGCCCATATACCGCGGGTCTGTGACGGTGACAATAACGATGATGGCGCCCGCTACCGGCGGGCTAAGGTCAAGGTCTGTCAGTTGATTCCGGCTTTGGCCAGTTCCACCGCGACCCGCAGGTCGATTTCGCTCAGGACCTGATCGAGCTTTTCGTCGCCGGAACCATCCTTGAGGTCAACGGCGACGGCCTTGAGCCGCAGCAGCGTCCCCTGTTCGAGGGTGCCGGAAAGTAGGCCGATCTTAAGCTCATCGAGCGCGTCGAGCGCCCGCCGGCCATGCTTGACCGCCCGGCGGCGGCGCTCAACCGGATCTTCGATGCCCTGCAACGCGATCAGCGCGTCGATTCCCCCGAGCGTGCGGAGGGCGACTGCCGCGCTCTGGGCCTGCGGCGCGTTCGCGTCGGAAAGCGTGAATGTGCCACCGGCCGGACGCCGCGCAGCCGCCGGCGCCGAGGCAAGAGCCGTTCCGTTCGGTCCATTGACGCGCATAAGCGAGAAAGTGGGCTCTTATGGTTAATGGGCGGTAAAATTATGCCGGCGTGAGGCGGCAACAATTGCCGGAACCGGCAAGGGATGCATGCGCGCGGCTGGGCAACGCCAGCGGCATACGCAGAATTACTAGTTTATTTCAGTGGCTTGGCGGATCGGCTCGGCTTGGCACGCAACTGGCAATGAGGTTGCCGTCCGACCTCTTGGGGAGCAGGAGATGAAAAGGACGCTTAGGCCGGCGCTTGTCGCGCTGGCGGTCCTGGCGTGCGCCGTTTCGACGGCGACCGCGACCTCGCGCATTAAAGACCTCGCCAGCATCGAGGGTATCCGGCAGAACCAGCTGATCGGGTATGGCCTCGTCGTCGGCCTCAATGGCACCGGCGACACGCTGAACAATAGCCCGTTCACCAAGCAATCCCTCCAGGGCATGCTGGAGCGGCTTGGCGTCAACATCCGCGGCCAACAGATCCGAACCGGCAACGTCGCCGCCGTCATGGTCACGGCCAATCTGCCGCCCTTCGCCACGCAGGGGACGCGCATGGACGTCACCGCCTCGGCGCTCGGCGATGCCAAAAGCCTGCTCGGCGGTACCCTATTGGTGACGCCGCTCCTCGGAGCCGACGGCAACGTCTATGCAGTCGCCCAGGGCTCGCTCGCAATCGGCGGCTTTCAGGTCGAGGGCGAAGCGGCCAAAGTCACCCGCGGCGTGCCGACGGTCGGACGCCTGCCCAACGGCGCCATCATCGAACGCGAGATCGAATTTTCGCTGGCGACGCTTGGGCGGTTGCGTCTGTCATTGCGCAACGCCGACTTCACCACAGCCAAGCGCATCGCCATCGCCGTCAACGACTATATCGGCGCGCCGGTGGCCGAACCGCTCGATCCTTCGACCGTGCAGCTGACGCTGCCGAAGAAATTCCCGCAGAACCTGGTGGCGATGCTCACCGAGATCGAGCAATTGCAAGTCGAGCCCGACGAGGCGGCGAAGATCGTTATCGACGAGCGCTCCGGCGTCATCGTCATCGGCCGCGACGTGCGCGTATCCACGGTAGCGGTGGCGCAGGGCAATCTCACGGTGACAATCTCGGAATCGCCGCAAGTCAGTCAGCCGGCGCCCTTCTCCAAAGGCCGCACCGTCGTGGTGCCGCGCACCCATGTCGGCGTGGTCGAGGATGGCAAAAAACTGGCCTTGGTCCATGAGGGTGTGTCGCTGCAACAGATCGTCGACGGACTAAACGCGCTCGGCATCGGGCCGCGCGATCTCATCTCCATCCTGCAGGCCATCAAGGCAGCGGGCGCCATCCAGGCAGACATCGAGGTGATGTGATGACGACCGCAGTCGCAGCCGAGCTTGGCCAATCCATCGGATCGCTCGGGGTCGCCCAGAGCGCGCAGGCACAAGCCGCGCTCAAGATCAAAGGCAAGGCGAAAGCCGCCTCGGAGCAATTCGAGGCGATGTTTCTCAATACGATGTTCCAGCAGATGTTCACTAAGGTGGATGGCGAGGGACCGTTCGGCGGCAGCGGCGCATTGAAGGTGTGGCGCTCGATGCTCACCGATCAATACGCCAAGACCTTCGCCAAGAACGGCGGCATCGGCATCGCCTCTCACGTCTACGACGCGTTGCTCAAGCAGCAGGGAGTGAAGCCCTCATGAACCCAAACACAACCACCGCCGAGGCGGAAAAGGCCATCGCGCAGGTGGCGGATCTGATCGAAAAGCTACGCGGCGTCGTCGAGCAGGAGACAGCGCTGGTGCATGCGGGCAAGGTACGCAAGGCAGTCGCGCTCGGACCGACAAAAAGCGAGCTGGGAAGTCAGCTTTTCACCGCGGGTGAAGGTTTGAAAGCAAATGCGAAGTTCCTCTTGCAAGCGGCGCCGGCAGGCGCCGCCGTGCTGCGCGGCGTGCAAGAGACGTTTCGCACCGTGCTGCAGAAGAACATGATTGTCTTGGCGACCGCCCACGCGGTATCGGAGGGCATCGTGCGCCGACTCTCGGGCGACCTCGCGCGCAAGGCTTCGCCGCAGGTCTACGGCGCTTCGGGGCGCACCGTGGCTCCCAATCAGAAGCAGAGTAAGCCGCTGGCGATCAGCCGTGTGTTGTAACGTGTGACGGCCGACGGCGGGCAACGCCGGCGAGCTCTTCCCTCACCCGATCGAGCGGACCGTCCCAATCGCCGATCGCGGGTTGCCGGAACAGCCGCATGGTCGGATACCACGGGCTGTCGGTGCGTTCGAGCATCCACCTGAAGTCAGGCGAGAACGGTACGAGCAGGCCAACCGCCTTGCCCATCGCGCCGGCGAGATGCGCGACCGATGTATCGACTGCGATGATAAGATCGAGCTGTGCAACAACCGCGGCGGTGTCGGCAAAATCCTCGAATTTGTGGCCGAGCTGAAGAACTCCGTGGTCGCGCAAGATCGCCGCCTGCACTTGGTCGACTTCTTTTTGCACGCTGACGAAATCGAGGCCGGGCACGGACAGCACCGCGGCGAAGCGATCGAGCGGTATTGAGCGATTGCGATCGTTGGGATGGTCGCCGGTGCCGGCCCAACATATGCCGACGCGCAACCGGCCACTCTCCGGCAATCTCTCGCGCCATTTGGCGATTCGCTCTTCGTGCGGCCGAATGTATGGAACGTTTGCCGGAATCGTCGCGAGTTCGGTTCCGAAAGCCAACGGCAGACTCAACAGCGGGCAGTACAGGTCGAAGTGGGGCAACACCTCACCACCGCCAAACACTTGCGAGACACCCGGAACGGTTGCCATCAGCGCAGTGAGCGAGGGTCGGACCCCGAGCAACACCTTTGCGCCTAGCGCTGCGACCAGTGGTGCGTAACGCACGAATTGGATGGCATCGCCCAGACCTTGCTCGGCAACGAGGAGAATTGTCTTGCCCTGTAACTCCTTCTCCCCGCGCCACATCGGCCGGGGATAGTTTGGCCGCTCCTTCGCGTATTCAGGCCTTTCCCAGCGATATTCATATTTTCGCCAGCCCTGGCGAAAATCGCCGAGGCATAGCCGGGTCAGCGCCTCATTGAAATTCGCGTCGGGGTTCTCCGGCATGATCGCGACCGCGGCGGTAAAGCTACGCAGCGCCTCGTCCATTCGATTCAATGCGTACAAAGCATTGCCGCGCTTGACGAGCGCATCTGCGAAATTCGGCGCAATCCGAAGCGCCTGCGCGAAATCCGCAAGCGCATCATCAAAACGGCCGATCTCGGAAAGAGCGTGGCCGCGATGACTGAGCGCATCCGCCTGGTCGGGGCGGAGCGCCAGCGTCCTATCAAAACTCGCAATCGCCTCAAGGTAACGTTTAAGCCGGATTAGAACCTTGCCGCGGTTGTTCAGCACGCCGGCGCTATCGGGATCGGCGGCAAGCGCTTTATCGAGTTTTTGGAGCGATCCATCGCTGCGCTCGGCCGCCGCCAGTGAGATACCGTCCGCGGTCTTGATGCCGGCCCGGTCCAGGGTCAGCGAAAGCGCCCGATCGTAGCTCGCCAGCGCCTCGTCGTTCCGATCGAGCTCCGCAAACGTACTGCCGCGATTGTGGTGTGCGACCGCAAGGTCTGGTGCAAGCCCGAGCGCGCGATCGTAGCTCGCCAATGCGTCGGCGTGGCGGCCGAGACCCTTCAGCGCATTGCCGCGATTGTAGTGCAAAGCGGCGTCGTCGGCCCGCTCTGCCAATGCCCGATCGAAGCTCGCCAGAGCTTCTTCATGGCGATCAAGCGCGTCGAGGATCACGCCGTGACTCGCAAGCGCATCCACCGATCCGGGCTTGGCCCTCAGGGCCGCCGCGACCAGGCGCAGAGCCTCAACAGATCGACCTTGTTGATGTTTGAGGACGCCTGACAGATGCAGCGCATTAACGTGATGCGGATCGGCCGCGAGAATGGCGTCATAGATTCGATCGGCGTCGTCGAGCCGCCCGGCCCGGTGCAGCGTCAGCGCCCACTCGAAAGAGTGGGCGAGTTGCGATAGCTTCGCGGTCGCCGGCTTCGCCATGTGATCCTTACCTGCGGCCTGGGATGGACGTCAGGAGCACCAAACCGCCGAAGACCGGCTCGTGCATGCGCTGCCCTCACTTCAAGGTCGGTGATGATGGTTAACCGATCATGAACATTCGGGAATAGACGGCCCGTTAACTGCAATGGCGCATTAATAGCTGGCCGAGTGATCGGTTCAGCAAGGCGTCGCAATCCATGGGGATCGGAAGCATAGGAAGCGTCTCGTTCTGGCAACAGGACCAGAACTTCTGGCAACAGGCTCAACCGCAAAGCCAAACCCAGGCGTCGAGCGATGCGCTGATTAGCGCCATGGGCGGCCTCATGACTAATGAGGTAACGGGCCTGGCGAGCATCGCGACCAAAACAGCGCAAGACCGCGTCCAAGCCCAGCTTACGGCAGCGTTACAAAGCGCGGTGCAAGCCTCGCAGGCCAGTTCGGGCGGGGCCGCTTCCAATTCTTCAAGTACCGGCTCTCCGGCGACCGGAACCGGTACGGTGCCGCTCTCGGCGACCACCTCGCTACTCACCCTCGGGATTCCTGAGAACGGTATCATCACCGTCAGTGACGGGACGAATACGACGACCTATGCGTCGACAGGGACCGATACGGTCGGCGATCTGATCAATGCCATCACTAATCCAAACGACGCGACCAACGCGCAAGTGGCCGCGTCGCTTAATGCCAGCGGCCAGCTGGTTCTCACCGGCAACAATGACACCGTTTCGGTCTCGGTCGGAGGCCTTTTCGCATCGAACGTTGGTTTCGGCGCCGCGAACGCCAGTTTCCAGCCCACCGCCCCCACTTCCAGCACTTCCAGCACTTCCAGCACTTCCAGCACCGCTAGCTCTTCCACCACGTCTACTTCTTCAAGTTCTTCGAGCGCGGCAGCGTCCTCAACGAGCGGCACAAGCAGTTCGACCGGGTCGTCCACCACCACTCCGACTAATTCCCCAGAGGCCGTCCTGTTCAATTCGTCCTACGCGCTCCAAACCGGCGGCACCGCCGAAACGCTCCTTGCCAGCAGCGGCCTGAGCGGCACGTTGCTCAATCTGTTGGCTTGATACCAACGGCATCAAGTCGGCTATCGTCGACTTGGTTGCCGTCGCCCTTCGAGGCTCGCTTCGCTCGCACCTCAGGGTGACGGAAGTGAGTCAATGGCCCGGCCAAGCGATGTCGACTCCAGCGCGCCCCTTTTGGTGATTGAACCAACTGTTAACCCTAACGAATCTACGTTAGTCCCAACGATTTCGGCGAATTGGCAGTTCGCATTTTCGAGGGCGTGATGTGCGGGATAGCGGTGGCCATCGATTGGGATGACGCCGAAGCGGCTGTCCGGCGTTTGATCGCGGGCATGCTACATCGGGGCGATGTTACCGATCCGCTTGTCATGGTCGGAAATAACATCGCGATGTGCACGCGTCGCTTGCGGATTGTGGATGCGGCACATGGCGTGCAGCCGCAAGCGTCTTTCGATGAGCGCTTTCTCGTCTCCTTCAATGGTGAAATCTACAATCATGTCGATTTGCGCCGTGAATTGCAGGCGCTCGGCGTGCGTTTCCGCACGGAATGCGACACGGAAGTCGTCGCGAACGTGCTCCGCGCCTGGGGCCGCGGTGGGATTAAGCGCCTGGCCGGCATGTATGCCTTCGTTGCGGTCGATACGGCGACCGGGGACTTTATTGCCGCACGCGACCCTTTCGGGGTGAAGCCACTTTATCTGACACAGTCGCCGAAGGGCTTTCTGTTTTGCTCGGAAATCCGGCCGTTGCTGGACGCGACCGAACGTGACGACGTTTTATTGTTGCCCCCAGGCTACATGTTGACCCGCAATTTTTGCGGACGTCACTACGAACTGCCATCATCGACGGCTTTGAGCGCCGCCTCGCCGCAGGAGCTGGACCGCATTCTGTCAGAAGCCGTGCGCATCCGTATTCCGGCAGACCTTCCGGTCGCGGTATTATTTAGCGGTGGCCTCGATAGCACGCTCGTGACGCATTATGCGCGGCGATTCGACCCTGCCATGCCAGGCTACATAGCCGTTGGGTGCAACGCGCCCGATCACATATATGCCAAGCGCTATGCCGACGAGACCGGTCTCGATCTGCGCGAGGTGGCCGTTGAAGCGCATGGCGCCGGGACGCTTTCCCTCATCGAGACGGTCGTCGACGCCGTGGAAACATTCGAACCGGCGGTGATTCGTCCAAGCCTTCACACCTATCTCCTCTCGCAGCGTATTCATCAAGATGGCTTCCGCGTCGCGTTGTGCGGCGAAGGCGCCGACGAATTGTTCGCGGGTTACTCACCGCTCGAATATGCTTTCATGCAACCAAACGGCGTGGGCCGTAATATGCAGCAGCAATGTTTGGGCATGATGCATCGCGCGAATCTTCAAAGGGTCGACCGTTGCTCAATGCAATTCCAACTCGAAATACGCGAGCCGTTCCTGGATCAAACGATCGTCAGTTATGCCAGCGAGCTCGATGGATCGGCTTTGGTGAAACAAACGGGCGATGCGCCGGTCGGCAAGGCGCCGTTACGCGCTCTGTATGACTTGTATCCTTCAGAGCTACCGACTTGCATTCGCGATCGGCAAAAAATGCTTTTTAATGAGGGTGCGGACGGCGACGTGGAAGGATCAGGCTGGCTTGATCTGTTCGAAGCGGCGCTATCGGACGCCGACTTCCACGACGGACAACGCCAATTTGCCGATTTTGGAATCGCCACCAAAGAAGAGCTGTTTTTTATGCGGATACTTGCCATCAAGATGAACGTGAAACGCATACCGCACCTGCGCGGGCGGCTCCGATTGGATATGCCGCTCGCCGCCTGACATCATTTGGGGTGCAAGGCGGGCTAAGTTCGGCAACGTCTGCTCGTGGATTTATCCATCGACCCGATCGCACTGGCTAAACTCAAGCCTTGCTACGCAGGCCGGCGGCAATGCCGCGATTGACCTTGATGATCGAGGTCAAATGGTCCGGCTTCGGGTTGGTCATCAGTGAAAAAACCTCGCCCATGACGAACGCGCCGAGATTCGCGATGTTCTGGCGGACCGGGACCGGCAGCTTGTTACCGTCGCTCATCACTGCGTCGATGAACACCGTCCAGAGCCGGCGATTGTACAACACCGCGTCGTTGAGGTTGGGCGGCTTGTCCCGCCAGGAATCATACGCCGCCTGCAATTTCGCGGCGCCTTGCAGGAGCAGGCTCGCTTCCAGTTCGCGCGGCGGCGCTGTTTCATTGGCAACCTTCGCATAAGCCTTGCTGGCGTAGTTCATGGTCGACGAGTTCCTCTTTTCGTAGGCAATCAGTTTGCGCGCTTCCTTGAGGGCCTTGTACAGCTCGCCTGTTAAGATTCGATTATTGATGCTGTCAATGAAAGGCCGCATGCCGGGTGCGCCCTTCACGGTCTCACGCGCCAGCCGTAAGTAGATCGCATGGTGCTCCTGCGGCACCTTCGCCGTGTACATGAACTGCACGGCAAGATAGATGCGCCTTGCCGGGCTATCCGCGCGGCGGAGCGACATGATGTCCTTTTCGCGCAGGATCGGAACCGCGCCGTCGATGACAAGCCGCGTGCGCTGGCCGGTGTTGGTGACGACGCAGTCGCCGAGGATCACCCGCTCGTTTGGCTTGAGTTCGATCTTCAGGGCCACGTTTGAATCCTTGCTAAAGCCAAGCCATCGTTGCGGATGCGGGTTAAGGTCCAACTAAGCGTGCTGAAGACAGCGAGTAGCGAGTAGCTTTTTCACAATTCGCTACTCGCTACTCGCCACTCGCTATTCCCCAAACGAAAAACGGCGGGGCTTTCGCCCCGCCGCTTCACCAGAAGCCTGTACCGGAAGAGTTTTAGCCGAACAGCTTGAGCACCGACTGGTTCGCCTCATTGGCGATGGACAGTGCGGAGATTTCCAGCTGCTGCTGCGTCTGCTCGGTCAGCAAGTTGGCGCTGGCCTGGTTCTGATCCGCCAGCACGAGATTGCTGGCGCCCGTCTGCAGGGTGTTGATCATGTTGGTCTCGAACGTCTGCCGGGTCGAGATGGTCGACGAGTTGGTGCCGAACGTCTCGGTTTGGGCACGTACGGAGGTGATCGCGTTATTGATCGCCGCTTCCGTGTTCGCGATGTTGGTGTTGTCCTGGAACCCGTTGCCGCTGATCGTCGACAGTCCAAGTCCCGATGAGCTGAAGTTGACGCCGGCGATGGTCAGACCGCTGGTGCCGTTCTCGTTGAAGTTGACCGTCAGGTTATTGCTGTTGAGCAGGTTGACGCCATTGTAGGACGAGTCGCCGGCGAGCTGATTGATCTGCGTCAAGAGCGCGTTGTAGTTGCTCTGCAGGGTAGCGCGGGTAGAGCTCGGGGTGACGACCGTCGCAGTCGGCGTGGTGACGCCGCTGGAAAAGCCGAGGGTGGTCACTGTCCCCGCGGTGCCACCGATGGTGACAAGGTTTGTGCTCGTCGGCGTCAACACGATCTTGTTCTGCGAGTTTACCGTTGCGGTTATATCGCCGATGGCCGCAAGCGCGGTATTGAGCCCCGCCAATGTCGAGATCTGGCCGTTGCCGCTGCCGAACGTGAGGGTATTCACCGCGTCCGAGCCGACCTGGACCGTCAGCGTGCTGTCGGCGGCAAGTCCCGCCAATGTCGAGTTGTAGTTGTTTTTGTAAGCTGTGGCGAAGAGGCCCAGATCGGTGTTGCCAAAAGCTCCACCGACCGTGACCGCACCATCCGGGCTGCTGAGCACGAGGTTGCCGCTGCCGTTGATGGTCGGGGTGATCGTGCCACCCAGGTTAGAGCCGCCGATAGCGCTGATGAGGTTGGCCGAGCTGGTGAAGGTATTGTCTGCAGCAACGGCGTTGTGGGCAACGTAGTAGAAGGACGACGAGTGACCTTCACCGTCGGTAATGGTCAGCGCATCGCCCAGGCTGGCGGCAGTAGTGTTATTCGTGAAATTAGCGGCAGCGAGGTTGGTGCTGGTGGCGGTGGTCGTGAGGTTGTGGGTGAGATCGTTGCCGATCACTTGTACGCCGCCGCTGCCATCCGATTGGACCAACGCCACGGTGCTCAAGTTGCCGCCGGAGCCCGCATCGGTGCCGTTGTTCAGAACGTTGATCAGGTCGGCGGCATTGGTGAAGGTGTTGGTGGCGAGGCTGAGCGCTGCGCCGAACGTAGCAGTGACGGCCTTGCCGGCGAGCGAGTAGGTCAGCGTATCGCCGGTCTGCAGCTGGGCGATACCGCCGCTCTTGAAATCGGACGTCGTCTGCACCGAAGGCGTTGACGCAGTGACCGCGTTGGCGAAGGTCGCCGTGCTGACGGCTTGCGTCGTGTCGGCAGCGATGGCGCTGCCGGTTTGACTCCCGCTATAGTTCACGGTGCCCGTCGTCGCCTGCTGCGCCTGCTGCGCCGTCGACAGCGCCTGTTCGAGCAGGCTGGTCAACCCGGTGAGGCCGTTGTTGGCCGCATCGAGCGTCTGCTGCGCCTGACCGATCTGGTCGAGGAGCGCGCTCAGATCGTTGGAGCGGTTGGTCAGCGATTGCGAGGTGAAGTAGGAGGTCGGATTGTCGAACGCCGTGTTGACCTTCTTGCCGGTCGAAAGCTGTTCCTGCGTGGTGTTCAGGTCGTTGGACGTGTTCTGCAGCGCCAGCAAGTTCTGCCGGATGCCGCTGCTCAAGGTAATGTCAGACATAGTGAGTACCCTTCTGGTTACAGGCCGTACTGGCTTGCACTTGCTGTACGTCCGTACCGGCGAGTGCATATTCCGATCGCAACGATCGGCTGCCGAAGGTTTGACGCAATTCGTTTAAAGACGCGTAAATCTACCTACTTTTCACCTCTGCGGTGACCTTGGCTGCAGCCTCGCGCCTTATCTCCATTGCCGGGCATGCACCTGCGTTTTCCTATATTTCGCGGCTTTTACGCAGCCGGTTAAAGCGCCGTTAACCATTACCTTTGCTATTGGTTAACCATAATTCGAGAGTCGGAACCGCGCTCCAACGAACAGGCCTTCGGGATGCCAACCGCCTCTGAGCCGAATACCGGTGCGCCCACGGCCGCAACCTCACCCCGTGTCAATCTCGTGATCGCGACGCCGTGCTTTGGCGGGCAGATATCCGTCCTTTACGCGGCGTCGCTGTTCAAGCTGCAAAAGCTGATCCGCACCTATAGCGACCTCAATCTCAAGGTCCTGTTCAAGGACGGCGACGCGCTCATCACGCGGGCACGGGCAAGCCTGATTTCGCAATTCCTGGACGATCTCGACGCAACCCACTTGTTGTTTATCGACGCCGACATCGGTTTCGAACCGGATCAGGTTCTGCGCCTGATCGAGTGCGGCGCCGATATGTGTGCCGCGATCTATCCGATCAAGCGGATCGACTGGGACAAGGTGAGGATGACGATCGAGGCCACTCGTCCCAATCCGGCCGCGGCGGCGTTAAAATATGTGTTCGAG
>Ga0187860_1003988_pt1 | contig 11305 bp, 4 predicted proteins | sample June2016WEW_10_4_FD_132981 | JGI IMG/M metagenome (GOLD analysis project Ga0187860, IMG submission 132981) | Peatland microbial communities from SPRUCE experiment site at the Marcell Experimental Forest, Minnesota, USA - June2016WEW_10_40 | ecosystem: Environmental > Terrestrial > Soil > Wetlands... | reverse complement strand
GATGGTCATGGGTGTCGAGGACGTATTTTTGGAATTTGGTGTGGCCGGCGATGTGGAACTGGGCCACGCGGTGAGCGGGGACGTTGTCCACGTAATCGAAGGGTTTGAAATTGTGATTGCGGGAGGAGACGTATATATTATTGACATCCAGGAGGATGCCGCAATCGGCGCGTTCGACGACCTCGGAGAGGAACTCCCACTCGGTCATCTCCGAGACGTGGAACTCGGCGTAGCTGCTGACGTTTTCGACCGCGATGGGCAGTTCGAGAAAATCGCGCGCCTCGCGGATTTTGCGGGCGGTGACTTTGGCGGCGGCGAAGGTGTAGGGCATGGGCAACAGATCGTGCGTGAAACGGCCATCCACGCTTCCCCAGCACAGATGATCGGAAAGCCACGGGGTATGCGTTCGTTTGACCAGGCGTTTGAGTTTCTTCAGATGCTCGCGGTCCAACGGCTGGGCGGAGCCAAAATAGGCCGAAACACCATGCTGGACGACACGGTATTGTTCGAGGATTTGATCGAGCACCTTCAACGGGCGTCCGCCATCGACCATGAAATTCTCGGAGATGATTTCGAACCAATCGACCGTCGGCTTTTCGGAAAGGATGTGGTTGTAGTGCGGGACGCGCAGGCCGATGCCGATGCCGTAATCGGTGAAGCCGTTGAATGGGTTGGCGGGCATAAGGCGGGGAGAATCAGCCGTTGGGAGCGAGGCGGCAAAACGCCGCCCCGCTCCGCGAGAACAATTGCCTGAAGAAAGCCGGGTGGGCCTTCTTGAGAGGCGTGTTCAGGCGACCTTGCAACCGCCCTTGCCCTTGCAGGAATTCTTGCCCTTGCACCCCATGTCGCCCTGGGAACAGCCGCCCTGGCCTTTGCAACTGTTCATGCCTTTGCAATCGTGTTTGTTGGTGGCGTTATCGCTGGCTGCCGCGCCCGAGCTGGAGCTTTTGCAGCCCGTGGTGGCGGTCATCGCGCCGGCGATCAATCCCGCCATCGCGGCGGAGATCATTATAGTTCTTGCGGTTCTCGTCATAATCGTTTTCTCAAGTTTTCGGTTCTCGGCTGGGCAGCAAAAAACACACTCCCCCTGCGCGCAATCCAGGCGCGAGAGTTCACTGCGTGTTATTTGAGGTCAGCCGCAATAAAGTAGAATGCGTTCCGGGAAAGTCAAGTCGGGGACGTCACAATCCGGCGCTCCAGAGGGCGGATTCACGAAGGCAGGCAAGGGAAGGACTTGAAGAGGCTTAGCGACTGTTACGAATGCGCCCCGCGCAAGTGGCGGCAAAGGATCGCAAATATCAGCAATTGCTGGGGTTTTTGAGGATTTTGGGGCTGGGGGAATCCAAAAAGCAGGCTCGCGCAGAGAACGCCGATGGCACGGAGAAGGGCAAGCCTTGACTTGGAACGAGGTCACCTTGACTAACCTTGACTTCTTCTTGACGGCTGGGAGCCGTGGAAGGGCCTAAGACTTTGACTATGAGGAAGATGCGGCTCAATCAGGGATACCTTGACTAACCTCGACCGGCACCTTGACCCAACCTTGACTTGCCGTGGCGTTGCTTGAGTGACATTAACGTTAACGCGGCGGGGTTGAATCCTTTTGGATCGCTCGCGCGGCAGGCAGGCGACGGGCGCTTGCGGTATGTCAAAGAACCCGCCTTGGCTTGGCTAAAGCCGCGGCGAGGCAGGCAAAGCAGCCCGCCCGCTATCAATGTCCCATACAATAGTGGGACGCGCAAGCGCTTTTTGAAGGTTTTTTTGGGGTTGGGGGCGGTGATCGCGGAAATCACAAGGTTTTGCGCTGTTGAACATGAGGAAGCAGAGGGAACAGAGATTAACCGCCTTAGGCTTTCCGAAATCGCGTTCTCCGGGCAAAGCTCGCGCGGAGAATGTTGAGCGCGCGGAGCCGGAGCATAAAGACAGAGACATCGAGGCGGGAAGATGGGGGCGGTCTCATTTGGGAGTTTTGGCGATTGAAGACGGTCCTTGGTCACCTGGTCAGGAAATTGCACTGAAGAAAGCAGTCTATACGAAGATTTTTAAAAAACGTTGCAGGAAAGTTACAAAAAACCCTTGACACTTTTGGTTGAATTTGGGAGTCTCCACGTCCAGCTTCAACGGAGCTAAAGACTTCGTGGGGCTGCGGAGCTGGGTTTGCATTGGAATTTGAACTCGCGAAAGTCTCCGGTTATGGAGATGTGGTTTGAAATTTGGTGCGTTGGCGGCGGGCATCCTCGCGCAAGTGAATTATATCCTCGTTTCGTCCTTCTTGGCGGCGCCAGGCCGTATTGGTAAAGGCCTCTATGAACACAAGTATCCCTCCATCAACCATCAACGTCCTGGTTATTCATTTCTTCACATTCTGCTTTTTGTGGACGGCAGAACCGCGAGATAAACTTCAACGACTCCAACAACATTTTAATCACATGAATACTCAGCTCGCAAGAAAACGGCGCTTGCTTCTTGGCTTTTTGTTTTTGGCGACTGGCTCGGTTGTCGGGCAGGGCCAAATGACCTCCTCTACGCCCCTAAACTCCAGCGATGCTGCGGAATATGTCTGCGTCCAGCGCGGGCCGCATTCCCGAGTTTGGCAAAGCACGGTGCTGCAAACCAACGCGGCGGGGATCGTCTTCACCGATGTTCACTCGTACACTGAATTAAGAAGTGGATTGTGCTATCTGACCAATGGCGAGTATGCCGACTCTGTGGAGATGATCGACTTGACCGCCACGGGAGCGCAGGCGGCGCAAGGCGCGCACAAGGTGTCCTGGGCGGCCAGTGCCAATGCTCCCGGTGGCGCGGTGCGGTTGACGACGCCCGCCGGCCAGCAGTTCTCCAGCGGCGTCTTTGGATTGTGCTATTGGGACGCTGCCGCTGGCACGAATGTCCTGATCGCGCCCGTGCAGAATTCTTTGGGCCTTGTTGTGGGGGCGAACCAGGTCATTTACACGAATGCGTTTGCCGGCCTAAATGCTGATATTGAAACCACTTACACGCTGGATGGTTTTCAACAGAATATTGTGTTGCGGGAGCAGCCCCCACCCCCGTCGGATTATGGACTCAACCCGGCCACGACCTTTTTGAACGTCATTACGAGATTTCTCAGGGCGCCGGCGCCGCAGATAACCACCGTCCAGACCGACGGCGTGAACGACGATGTGCTTTTGGATTTTGGCGATATGGCGATGGGCCAGGGAACCGCATTTCTAACGTCCGAAACCAGCAATGGACCGCAGCAGGTGGACGTCTCCAAACAGTGGGTGCCTCTGAACGACGGGACGGTGGCTTTGACGGAGAGCGCGCCATACACCGCCATCAGTAATCTGCTGCAAACCCTGCCGTTGCACTCCTCCATCAGCAAACCCGCTAGAAATGTCCGGCGCACCGCGTCGCTGAAATCGCTCTTGGAGCAGCGGGCCGCAAGGCCGAGTCCGTCGGGCCAGATCAGGGTGGCGCGGGCGATTCCCGAACGGCCGGGTTTCGTCATAGATTATTCATTGGTCATCGGGAGCCTTACGAACTACATTTTTCGTGGAGATACAACCTATTATATCAGTGGTGCGCTCACATTGTATGGAACGAACACGTTCGAAGGCGGAGCAGTACTCAAATACGCCAACGGCGCGTCGATCACGGAAGCCGCATACCCACAGAACCCGAACCTCCTTTTTGTGAACGGACCTTTTCGTCCCGTCCTGTTCACGGCAAAAGACGACAATTCGGTCGGCAATACCATCGCGGGTTCGACCGGAAATCCCGTCAATTACTATGCCAACCCGGCCCTGAACGCCCAAGTCGTGTCACTGGCCATGACCAATGTGCGCGTTTCTTACGCCAGCCAAGCCATTTCTATGGCTCCAAGCGCCCCGTCGATCGTTGACTCCCAGTTTATCAACTGCTCCAACGGGATTTCTGTCAGCTCAGGGTCACGGGTTACGGTCATGAACACCCTTTTTGCCAATGTCTGCTGCCCCTTTAACAACATTCAAAGTGCGGGCGACACCATCAATGGCGAAAACCTTACCTTCAACATGAGCAAGTATATCGCCAACATCGCACCCGGAGGCACCACGGGGTTAAGTGTCAATTTCACCAACTGCATCTTTTCCCGAGTGACGAACCTAGCCAACCAAACCTTCTCATTCAACGGAAGCTACAACGGCTTTTATAGCAGTCCATCCTTTGGGGGTAACATTATAACCAACACTTCTTACCCATTCCAAACCTTCGGCGCCGGCGCTTATTACCTGGCGGCAGGCAGCACGAATGGTAATAGCGGGACAACCAATATTAACTCAACATGGCTGGTGGACCTGCAGAGCAGGACTACGTATCCGCCGTTGTGGCTCACGAACACATTCACTACAAATCTCGTTCTTGTGCCTCAAGTGCCGCGCGACAATGCCGGGGCCCACGTGGCGCTCGGCTATCATTACGCCCCCATCGACTACCTTGCCGCCTGCTCTGTTTCCAATGCGACGATGCTTTTGACCAACGGCGTCGTCTTGGCGTATTACGACAACGCCGGAATCTGGCTGCAGGATGGGAGCGCCCTTTTGTCCCAGGGAACGCCGAACTTGCCCAACGTGCTGGCGTATTACTCGCTGGTACAAGAGGAGCCAATCCCGCTTTGGAACGTGACCAATGCGCTTGCCCAGTCCCAGGCGATCAATCCCGCCCCTTTCGGAACGGGCGCCAATCCCGCCATCGGCCTGCGCTTCACCTTTCTCTACAGCGCGCCTGGGGCGGGCTTCGTGCTCAACACGGCCGACGCCGGGCAAGTTCTCGGCTCGCTCAGCTTGCGCGACTGCCAGGTTTACGGGGCGGGGGCGGCATGGCAAATGACCGAAACCAACAACTCGCCGGCGGTTAGCCTTTGCAACAATCTTTTCCATCGCACCCCCTTTGCCATCGACAGCGCGGCCCAAGTCAGCCTGGAAAACAACTTGTTCTATGGGACAACCAACGCCAGCGTCACCAACTTGACCGTCTCAATCCACTACCGGGGCGCCACGTCCCCCAATTCCAGCGTCAACAACGCCTTCAATGGCAGCGCCGTATCCCTTGACGGAACCGTGGGTTACAACGCCTACCTGAACGGCGCCACCAATGGCAGCTACCAATCCGGCGACATCCTCACCAACCTGACTTGGGTTGCCGGACCGCTGGGCAGTTTTTATCAACCCACCAACAGCCCGCTGATAAACAACGGCAGCGCTCTCGCCAGCCAATTCGGTCTTCAGGATTACACCGTCACGGCCAACAATGTCGTCGATGGAAACGTGCAGGTCAGCATTGGCCTCCATTACGTGGCGGTGGGCGCCAACGGATTGCCACTCGAAACTGACGGCTACGGCATCCCGAATTATCTCGGGGACCAATCCGTGCTTCCCGACTGGTGGCAATTGGAGTATTTTGGGGCCGTGGCCATCAACCCGAATGCGGACTACGACGGAACCGGCATGACGGTACTGCAGGATTATCAAGGTGGACTGAATCCCAATGTAATTGCCTTTTCCATTGGACCAGCCAACGGATGTTTCAACAGCAATGCTCTCGTGCAGCTCAACGTCAGTAGTGGCATTCCTTTTTTTATGGCATCGCTGGTGGACAGCACAAATTATTCCCAAGCTAGGTGGTTGCCGTTTAGTACTAACCTCGCTGTTAACCTAGGCAGCGTCGCCGGTTGGCACACGGTTTCGGTCGGAGTTCGTGGCCTGCCGCCTGATGCGCAACAGTCATGGGCTCAAACCCGGTTCAAGCTGGTAGTCACGCCCCCGACTCTCGTTATCACCAACCCAATTCCCGGAACCGTCGTTGCGCCGGTGATACAACTCCAGGGCTACAGTTTGGAAGACCTCGCCTCACTCTCCTATGACCTGAGCAACTCCACCACCCTTTGCACGGACCAGCCAGGCTACATCACGAGCCGCCAATTCGACACCAACGCCTTCGAATACACCACCGATTGGTTTCAATGCTTCAACGTTCCGCTGGCCAACGCCACGAACATCATCACTCTTCAAGCCCTTGATCTGGCGGGTAACGTGACCATTACGAATTTGATTTACGTCCTTAACCCGGCGGCCAACACCAATCCGCCAGTGATGACCCTCGCCTGGCCCCAAAACAACGCCCCCATCAGTGGCACCAATTTCACCATTCGCGGACTGGTTAACGACCCCTTCGCCACCGTCACGGCCGCCATCGTCGATGACGGAGCCACCAATGTGCTCACCGGCTCTGTCGAGCAGAACGGCTCGTTCTGGATAGAAAACGTGCCCTTGAACGCCGGCACAAATTACTTGACGATCGCCGCCACCAACACCGCTGGCTACGGTATCGCCACCAACATCGCCGTGACCCAGAGCGATGTCGTGCTGACTATCAACTCGGTCTCGTCGATGAACTCCGGACCCACCGCCGCAGTCACCGGCACCGTCAGCCCCGGCACCGAGACTGTTTTCGTCAACGGCGTCCAAGCCACCAACAACGGCAACGGCACATGGACGGCCCAATACGTTCCGAGCAGCGTAAATGGAACTGCCACCTTTTCAGCCAGCGCCTCGCCCGATGGCCTTTCGTCCTCGGCCAACGCGCAATCAGAAGCCAACGTGCCCGGTCCTTATGGACTTTTACCAACCGCGTTTTCGTATGATTTAAGCGCACAACGAACTGTTAATGCGTATGATGGCTACACTAACGGGGCAAACACCGAGATGACTATGCACTGGCAGTTCGATGCACCCGGCAGCGAATACGAATACATCTCGGGCTTTTGGAGCGGCCAAACGTTTTACGTTCCCTTTGACGATGTGTGGCACTGCACATGGGGCATTAACGACATCGGTGAGTATTCGTCTTCTTGGTTGGGCGAAACGAACACGCCACCACCAAGTCCTACTAATAATGGCCTCTGGGATCCTTCCTCGATGCCGGTGCTTAGTTTCTTGGATGGGGTTTTTGGCTATGAGAATGCCAACGGAGCTGGACTCGGGACCGTCGGCGGTCAGCAAGAAACTTTTGCCTACCAGTACCAAATCCAGACCAAATGGACACTCTACACCGGAGGCCGGTCCGATTCGCTGCAGCAGAATCTGTGGATCGTGAGTATGTCTCTTGAAGGTGAAACCGCGTTCAACCTGCCTCCGCCGGGCGGGGTCGTAGATGGGTATTCTGTGGGAGATGGGTACTGGACCCTTCCCGCCAATGTCGGTCTGGGCTTCATTCCGCCCGGCCAGATCACCATCGCGGGGCAGACCTTGGACGCCTACGACAGCGTCTATTTGACTTTTCCGAACAACGCTGCGGTGGAGCTTGCCATGAATGCGCCAGGGAATTATATAGGTGGTGGCGGTGCCAGAGAATATAGCATAACGACGCAAACCGAATGTGGCGCGCCAAGCAACCCAGATACGAGCAGGACGACCATTGGCATTGGCGAACAGGTGATCTGCTCGATAACGCCGTCACCCCCACCGTATCTGCCATATTCGGTCAATTGGTCCGTTGCCGGCGGCGGCACCATAAGCGCCACCAATGGGAGCACCATCGTCTTCACTGCAAGCATGAGCCCATCACAACCGACGGTTTACGCCCAATACGGCCCCGCGCAACCGTTTTCAATAACATTCAAAGTCATCGCACCCACTGGAATTGGAAACGTATCGGTCCGCGATAATATCGGATGGGGTGCTCCAGGAGTAAACGGCATTGGGGCCTTCACCATTTTCAGCGGTAACATACTTCCAACCACTGTCGCGTTTGCCAATGTGCAGAAGCGTGAAAACATACCACAAAATGTTCACCGATGGCCAAATGGACTGCAAAGCGGCACCTTGGCCCAGACTCTACCGATTACAAACAGTCCATGCGAAACCACCACCACAGATCGGGTTTATGACGGCAGTTTTCCGGTCGCGCGGCTGTTTAACGGAACAAACTTCGTGGATTTTTCGTACACGACTACATGGCAGGATCAATATCTCGACGCGAACAGTAACTGGGTTACTTTTGCCAATTTGTCAACACTTACCGAATTCCGGGGTTCGGACCAAGCTTGCCGAGAAACGTACCAAGGCGTCCCAGGTTCTTGGCAAGGTCCATGGGAAAACGTAACTACCAGTCAATGATGTGTTAATTTATGACTCAAATGAATCCAAAAAGGATACTACTAGGATCGGTCATCGCCGCAACGGCCTGCGCCGCACTCGCCGTTGTGGATTTCTGGCCATTTCCAGGATGGCAAACGCTTGAATCCACATCGGACGTAATCGTCGCGCGCTGCCTACAGACTCCAGACCCATTCCATTCAAAGACAAACAATTTCTATATTGATCCGGTAATGATCAATTCCGACATGGAAATTGTGTCTGTCCTCAAAGGGGGGACAAAACCTGGGCCGGTGCTGCTTGCGTCTGAGTATTGGCCGCGGCAAGGCGAGTACTATTTGATATTCGCCATCTATTCCGATGGGTCTTACACTGCGGTCGCTCCATATCGTATCGTCCCCCTTGGGGCTGCGTTTAACACGAATGTCCTAAAAGGCAAAAGACTCGATGAGAATGTTCGGCTGCTGCTTCGCTACCGCCTCGACCAACTGAATGAGCAGTTGAGGAAGGGCCAGGAGGAGAAAAAGTTGCTGGAAGAAGGGTTGGAGAAAACCAACGCCACCCTACCGGCCAAGAAGTGAAGTTTCACCGATGGCCAGACCGAACTGGCCAAACTCACCAATCTCTGGGCCCGCTACTGGTGCCTCAATGGGAACCCCGCCCAGGTCAGCAGCTCGTAAATTCCGGAAAACGATTTTGGAGTTAACTTCATACATTCAACATTTCGCCGGTTTTGATGAGCATTATGGGAGTGCGTGCCCGTTGTCCGGCAAGATCAAATAAGAATGCGCCCTGCCCGCTTGGCAGGGGATTTGACATTGTGTTGGGCAACGGCTTCCCGGACGCTGGCGCAAGGCGAACTTTTACTTTCGCGGCGGGAGGGTTTGAGGGATGAGAGTCTTTTTCAGGACGGCAAATTTCGGCAAGCCGTTTTCTGTGGGGACTTGGACTTCGCCTTCGATCAGGGGCCGGGCGTATTGGACGAATTTGTCGTTGGGCATAAAGCCATCGTCGCTGATCCAATCGCGGGGGAGCATGTGTTCGACGTTGGCGATGTCGGCCAGCGGCTGCAAAGCGGTGGCGCAGGAATAGGCCGTGCCTTGGGCGCGAACCAACTTGACCATGAATCCACTTTTGCCCTCGACCACCGCGCGCACAGCGGCTTGACCGCAGGCGAGGGCCTCGGCGGCGTCGGTGGCGCTGGAGTAATGGGAGGCGCAACGCTGGGCGTAACCCAGTTTGACGGAGCGGGTCTTGGTGAGCAACTTGCCATAGACGACCTCCGAGAGGCGCTCGGCGGCGCCCGAAAGAACCGGATGCCCGAAAGCGTCCAGGCGGGACTTGTTGGCGCTGTATTCGGAGCCGTCGGGGTTCTTGAGACCTTCACCGACAACGACGATGCAGTAACGGAGTTGTTTGACAGTGGCTTTGACCTTGTCCAGGAAGGCGGCTTCATTGAAGGGGATTTCGGGCAGCAAAATGATGTGGGGCGCGTCATCGGGGTGGCGTTTGGCCAGGACGGTGCTGGCGGCGATCCAACCGGCGCTGCGGCCCATGACCTCGATGATGCAGCAGGAGCCGTCGTCGGTGGCCATGCTGCTGACATCGGCGGCGATTTCCATGACGGTGCAGGCGTTGTATTTGGCGACGGAGCCGAAGCCGGGGCAATGATCGGTGTGGGGCAGATCGTTATCAATGGTTTTGGGCACGCCGATGACGCGCAGCGGATAAGCGCGTTTGATGGCCTCCTGGTGGGTTTTGTCGGCGGTGTCCTGGGAATCATTGCCGCCCGCGTAAAAGAAGAAACGGATGTCGTGGGCTTGAAAGACCTGGAAGAGGCGGTCCATTTCCCTGGCGGCGCGCTCGGGTTTCTTTTTGAAATCGATCTTGTAGCGGCAGGTGCCCAGAGCGGCGGCGGGGGTGTGTTTGAGGCCCTCAATCGTATCGTCCGATTCCTGGCTGAGGTCGATCAACTGTTCGTTGAGGATGCCGAGGATGCCGTTCAAGCCGCCGTAAATATGGCGGATGCAGCGGTGTTTGCGGGCTTCCTGGACGACTCCGGCGACACTGGCGTTGATCACGGCGGTTGGGCCGCCGGATTGCGCCACCAAAACATTTCCAATTAACTCTGTCATAAGCGGGAGAATAAATAACCGGGCGGAGGCCGCCGGGTAAAGCAGAAACGGGGGCGCGGTTTCCTGGCAGCCTGTTGAAATATCCCGCCGAACGCCGCGTGGGGGCACGCGGCCTGCATGATTTCCTCGGAAATCACGGTTCATGTAGGCCCGGTGCCCTCACCGGGCGAGTTTTTCAACAGGCTGCTAGGAAGGCGTGATGGAGCAGTGTTGGCGCCAGCGGTCGGGGCGGTCGGCCAATCCCAAATCCTCCAGGTAAGCGGTGTTGATTTGGGAGGGGAGAATGATCGTGGGGTCGGGGAAGGCTTCGTGCTCCAGGATGTTGGCGGCGTGAACGGCGGTGATGGGGCTGAAAACATACTGGTGCTGGCGCCAGGGGCAGTGGTGCAAGGCGACGGCCTCGGCAATGGGCAGGGGCAATCCCCAAATACCCAGGACGGTCGCGCCCAATTCTGCGTGGCCGATGCCGGCCAGGACCTGGGCCTCAGCTTCCCACAAGTTGCAATGTTGAGCGCGAGCCACATCGAGGACTTTGGTGAAAAGGTCCGGGTGGTTGGCGGCCAGCAGCAGCTTGCCGATGTCGTGCAACAGGCCGGCGGCGAAGGACTCCTCAGCCAGTTCGATCCCGCTGTTTTCCAGGGACGCGATCCGTTGGGCCAACTGGCCGACGCGCACGGAATGGCGCCAGAGTTCTTCGATTGAAAAGCCGGCCAGTTTGATCTGGTCGAAGGAGGAGAAGGTGTGGGCCAAGAGCACCACCGCCTTGGTGGTTTCCAGACCGACATAACCAACGGCCTCCAGCGGGCCAACGATTTGCAGTTGGAGGCCGAAGACGGCGGAATTGGCCAGTTGCATGACCTTGGCGGTGATGGCCGGGTCCTGGGTGATGAGATCGGCGATTCTTTCGATCGAGCAGCCGGGCGACTTCATTTCCTGGACGATCTGGAAATAGATTTTGGGCGGGCTGGGAACCTGTCGCATTTGAGCGATAAGCTCCTGCGCCTGTTGGTTGGGCAACCAGGCTTCGCGGGCGAAGGCCAGGCTGTGAGCATTGAGGAG
>Ga0187860_1003983_pt1 | contig 11310 bp, 14 predicted proteins | sample June2016WEW_10_4_FD_132981 | JGI IMG/M metagenome (GOLD analysis project Ga0187860, IMG submission 132981) | Peatland microbial communities from SPRUCE experiment site at the Marcell Experimental Forest, Minnesota, USA - June2016WEW_10_40 | ecosystem: Environmental > Terrestrial > Soil >... | reverse complement strand
AAACTCAAGTGCCTCAGTCGTGCATCCAGATGTCCCATCCTTAGGATAAAAGTAAAGCACAACTTTTTTACCTCTATAATCTTTTAAGGAAACTTGCCTTTCCTCATCTGTCTCCAGAGTAAAGTCCGGAGCCTCTTCGCCGACAGCAACCAATCTTCCACCACACTCAATTTCAAATATTAGGCCCGGTTGCTTAATTGATTTTTGCTTGCTGGCGATCAGGCATGCTGTCCTTGCTGGCAAGGCACCTGACGGAACGGAATTGTGGTGGCCAGCGATATATTGACGGAGATGATTGCTGCCTACACCAAAGCCACTCTCGAAAAAAGTTGACGAGGCGTCATTCCGTGAGCGTCGCGCTTTAATTCCCTGTCTTGTTATCGTGTTTATCTAGTTATAAAAGGTGTCACTCATTTTTCTAGTAAGGCTCGCTTAAATATTTTGAAAAGGTTTCTGGAATCGAATCTAAAGAAAAAAATTGGCTTAATTTTGTCGATCCCTGCGCTTGGCGGGGTTAGGCTTTCACATAATATCGTCCATCATCTGTCTTGGTTATCCCCTTTTTCTTGCCGATACGCGTTGTTATAAGACGCTCTTCCACATCTAACTCTTTAGCCGTCTTCGCAGTTTCCGGTGAGATAGCTCCAGCCTCTAACATTTTCTTTTTTGCTTGTTCAATTCGTAAGGCCAATGCGGCCAGTAATGTTGACAATTTTGCTTTCACCTCAGTTAATTGTCTCCATATGGACAGTTATCCAGATAAAGTTATTGCAATGTTGCGAAAGGTGCCCATTAGGAGGCGTACTCATTCTGAGATGTTTTTGCGCGCGTATAACGAGGAACCATGCAAGACGCGAAAAACTTTAGCCGCCAACTCCGAGTGTCCGTCACCATTTTTCTCGGTGAATCATCTCTTCCAGCGGTTTTCTTTTAGACGCCCTAACGAATTCTTGCACTTTTTTGCTTCTCTCACCAATCGGCGCAGGGTACCCCAGAGGAGTCAAAGCGACAACCCTAACATTGGTAGGTATCTCCAAAACTTTCTTGACTTTTTCCTCGTCGAATCCGCTTATCCAGCAGGTTCCAAGCCCCAGATCCGTTGCCGCCAAAACAAGCTGCTGCATCGATATACCTACGTCAACTAAGTAGTAATCCATGTTGTTGTGTGAACCGGAGCCCTTAGGGTCTATGCATGCGGCTAGAAGAACGGGTACCTCGCTTAGCCAACTGGTGAACCCGAGGGCTATCTCGTTAATTGTAGCCTTGTTCTTTATAACAACGTATTTACAGCCCTGCTTGTTCCCCCACGAAGGCGCCAGCCTTGCAGCCTCCAAGATTTTCATCAACTTTTCTTCCTCAACCTCTTTGCCTAAAAAATCCCGTACGCTTTTTCGTGAAGTTATAACATCCATGAATTCCATGTAGTAGCACCCAAATCAATCTGGCAAACGCTTCCTAATATGACTATCCCAAAAGGACCCGCGAGAAAAAAGCGCGCGTGGTTTTTCCTAAATCACTTTGCGAAGCATCTGATGCTTTTTGATTTGGCGTTATTATGAGTGTTGACGGCTGCTTCGGCTATGTCTGCTTAGCATACCTCTTCTTAAATTCACGCTTAAATATTCGAATGCTCCTACCAAACGGTAATCAACATCCGCACAGCAATCTGGTAATGTTAAATTGATCGACACAGAGAACCTGACCAAGAAATTCGGTAACCTTACAGCCGTTGAAAGCCTTACGCTACATGTTAACGATGGCGAAGTCTTCGGTTTTCTTGGACCCAACGGCGCTGGAAAAACTACAACTGTCAGAATGCTCTGTTGCCTTATATCAAAGACCAGCGGCACTGCGAGGATAGGAAATTACGAAATTGGAAACAGATCTGATCAACAAAAGATAAGACGGATGGTTGGTCTGCTGACTGAAAATGTCGGGCTCTACGAAGAACTGAGCGCCTATGACAATCTGGATTTTTACGGTCGATTCTACAAGCTGGACTTACAGAAAAGGAAAGAGCAAATAGAGTACCTTCTCAAGATGCTGGGCCTGTGGGAAAAGAGAAACGTAACAGCAGGAACATTTTCCAAGGGTATGAAGCAGAAACTCGCCATAGCCCGCGCCCTTATCCATGACCCACAAGTCCTGTTCTTGGATGAGCCAACCGCAAGCCTTGACCCGGAAGCCGCTAAGACGGTTAGAGAATTCATCCTCGAGTTGAAAAAGGAGAAAAGAACAATCTTCCTAAACACGCATCTTCTGGATGAGGCTGAAAAGATCTGTGACCGAGTTGCGATTCTAAACACTCGACTAATAGCAACAGGTACCCCGCAAGAGCTGAGGCGTTCGATGTCTGGCAGAAAGATAAAAGTTCAACTTCAGCGCGTTGACGACATAATCGTAGAAGCGGTCAAGAAAATCGGCTTTCAAATATCAGAGGTAACTAACAATAGCCTTCTTATCGATGTCAATGACCCTGAGAAAGAAAATCCAGCAATTTTAAAGGCGATTGAAGCTGCGGGCGGGCACGTTCAATTCGTAACAGAGGTCGGGTCAACTCTAGAGGATGTATACCTGAAAATAGTGAAGGGATAAAAAAATGGATCTGCAAAGCGCTTGGGCAGTTGCCGCAAAAGACTTCAAGATCTTCAAAAGGAAGAGTACAGTCATCTATGCATGTATTGCTATTCCTCTTGTAGTCGGAATTGCGTTCCCATTGATTGTTCAGTATGCACTGCACCTTGGTAGCGGTCATGGAATAACCGCCTTAACTGTTCCCAGGTACATGGACGCGTTCTCGGTATGGTTTCTCATAGGAGCAGCCATAATTCCCGCCACTATAGCCTCCTACAGTTTAGTAGGAGAGAAGATCCAAAAGAGCTTGGAACCGCTTCTGGCAACGCCAATGACTGACGGTGAAATCCTGTTGGGCAAAACTATTTCAGGGCTCGTCGTACCTTTAGCGGCGATCTATGCCGGTTCAGTGTTATACATGTCGCTCATGGATTTGGTGACCCAAAGCACACTGGGCTATCTTTACTATCCTAACTGGCATATGGGGGCGATTTTGCTTGTGGCGCCATTGATATGTCTTCTCAGCGTTGAACTAAATATCATTATCTCATCTAGAATAGACGATGTGCGAACAGCACAACAAATGGGAATGCTGGCCGCATTCCCCTTCATTGGATTATACGTAGCGTCTGAAGTTGGATTTTTTGCGTTCAGTGACACGAATCTGCTGATTTTGGCAGGTATTATCTTGGTAATAGATATAGTTGTCTTCTTTGTCAGCAGGGTCACATTCCAGAGGGAGGAAATACTGACAAAATGGAAGTAAAGGCTCTTTATCTTTGCCTAGAAGTGAAAAGCACAATTAATGAGAGGTGGTAGTAAATGACAAAAGTCAAGTTTGAAATAGGTGAGACTGAAAAACATACCATTATTGTTAATGCGAGCGCGCTTCTAAAATACATCAAGATAGAATTGGATGGCGAAAAAGTCGTTAATGAAGCAAACTTTCAGCCATTGTCAAAGAAGTTCCAGTTGGACGTGGGGAATTCCGAAAAGCATCATTTGGAAATCAGCGCTGGACCGTTCTCGCCTATCATACTATTCGTGGACGGAAAAGAAGTTCAAAAAACCTGAAAGTGCATTGCTATCGCAAAAGGTTGAAATTTAGCAACTAACCCTAAAAGTATTAACGTCGTATAACCTGAGTCATACAGACGAAAAGTTTCATCTTTTATTATCTGCACGTCGTCTTCCAAAATACCATTTCAATGGTGCTACGATAGCAATGACAACAATAGTTGCAACAACGACAATAAGAATATGGGTATCTGTAATCATTTTGCCACCTGCCAACAGCAACAAACATGTCTTTTAAGCCTTATGGAAAAAGGGAAATGCAGAAATAAAATTAATGTAAAATTCAGAAGGTATTATTTGTCTTATTCAACTTTTGCTTCGCTAAATGAAGTGATAACTCATCTAAATGCTACAGGACCGGATAGCAATACTGCGCCGAAACTTGGCAGGGGAGCTCTAGCTCCAGGCATCGATAATCTTTTGGGGATTGAGTTTTAATAATTTTTGCGGCATCGGTCATTCTAAATCTTCATACCATCTCGAGAGTTCATCAGCAGTTTTTTTGGAAAACCCAGCATCAGTTACTAATTGCTTGAAAACAGGTTCTGTTTTTTCGAGCTGATGTTTCGACGTATTCTTTTTGCCTGAAGAATTACTAACACCAATGCGTTTGTTTTTCATGCATATTTCTTCTCTGTAGTTGTGTTCTACAAGAATTCAATATATCTTTTTGAGACATATTTCCTTCGTTTTCAATGTGTGCAAACCGCCAGTTAAACCCTCGCACATAATCCAAGCATATCAAAATACACTCAGGAACCTTTCTTGTCGAACGCAAAAACAAATTGATACATAACACGTTGTTGAGGAACGCGATAATTCAAAGGTAAATGTTGCCCATTAGAAACTGTACAACAAATCCACAAAAAACGCTGAAAACGCCACTGCAATCCTACTATCGAATCAACCTTCGTGCAAATTCAAACATTATACCAGCGATCACGACAATGTGGCTTATGCTTTCGCGACCGATGTAAGGGGCCAATTTGGTCGTTAATAAATTGGCAGAGCAAATGTATGTGTGACGTTGCAGTAACAAATGTTTAAACATCAGCGTTTTACTATTAACTCAGTATTTTTCTACATTGAATAGTTTTTGAAGGACTTGTTTAATTAATGGCTGAGAATAAGCGTAGCATATTGATCATTGATGACAACCCTTCTATTCTGAGAACCATGACTCTAGTCTTGCATAGAGAAGGTTACGATGTTTATTCTGCGCGAACGGGCAAAGAAGCTTCGGAAAAACTGTCGACCAAAACGTTTGATGTATCCTTGATTGACGTTGGTTTAGGTGAAACGCTAGGTACAGACCTGTTGCCTCTGATGAATAAAGTAGCCCCCAAAATGTTAAAGATTATATTTACAGGTACACCTATGTCGGAGGCTACGCGTAACGAGGCTATGAGAGAGGCAGACGTTTTTCTGCTTAAGCCTGTTAAACCAGAAACCCTGATTGGAATCCTCGAAGAAAAACTCAAGGGGAAAACAAGTAAAATTTCAACGCAATGAGATTGCTCTCCGTACATTGGATAGCGGGGCGCTTTTGTACTTCTATTAAGTTCTTGGACGATAAATGGTTACTAAGTTAGGCGTTTCTTTCATAGCTAATTTATGTCTCTCTATAACAGCACCAATGCACTTTCGTGAATAGTCGTCAAGTTTTACAGTTTTATTTTCAATTCAAAAGAAGAACCCTTTGCCTTGAGTTTGCGATTGAAAATATTATGATCATGATTATGGAGATAAAGTAGAGTAGCCCAAAAACGGTTATTGGAATTTTGAAGATAGCTTCTCCGATAAGCACCTTAGTTGATGGGACTGGTATATAGTAGGCTGCTGAAAATACAGCGTAAAAGATTATGCCTAAACCTTCGATGAAAAACAGAAATGGATATAGCTGTTTCTTGCTCAACGGAAGCGCTGATTCTTGTTGGAGACCAGAGGTTGCTTTTTGGGCGCTGTTATTTTTGTAGAAGAGAAGGGGTAAGCCAATGAACGGAATTGTTAGTCCCCAAAGGTCCAGGTAGCCGTGACCTAAGAGCCAGGCGTACCAACTGCCCCATCCTCCAACTGATCCGAAAATGAACCACAGCAATAATGTAAACGTCAGATAGAGGCCTGTAAAAGAAAATATGAGCCCTATCTTCTTGTAGTCTGCTTCTGCCAACTCGTTCTTTCCTATTGTCTTCTTTGAGAAAAACGCTGTGTAAAGCGATAACAAAAGTAATCCTACTGTTGTTAAGAGAAAGCTGAACATGTTGACTGGGTAATTGGTTAAGTAGCTTGGGCCTTTTGCTATGACGGCGCCTATCCAGTTGCCTGCGTTGTTGACCCAAAAGGCGAAAAGGTAAACTGAACCCGCGATAAGTGACCACTTGATTATTTCTTTTGCCGACGTATTAGGATTCAAAGTTAGGAACAGTTTCGCTAAGACAACGGGTATCGCAATGCCGTCGACGACGCAGGGCAGTGTAACCTCAAACACTTTCATAATGCTAAAATTGAAAGTTCCGGGCAATCCCTCGACGAATACCGCCGGAAGGAAAGCTAATACAAAATAAGCTCCCACAGCAAAAAGGATTATACGCGTTGCCATAGTTAATTCAGGTCGCGAAAGGTCCCTTTTTACTAGGTAGAAAAGCATTATCAGGACGGCTATTGCGCTCGCGGCAACCACGAAGCCTAATCCTACCGTTGCAGCGATGTCTTCTCTTACCAACGGTATGGTTGTGTGTCGATTGTATATTCCTAGAACGCCTTCATAAACGACATAAATGAACCATGCCGCCAAAACAAGAAATATTCCACTTCTTAAAGGCCAATCAACATTTCCGATTGCATCCTGTTGACTAGCGCTGTTTAGATTCATAATCTACAGCTCCCGAGAAGGATTTTTACTATTTTCTTATTTTAGCTTTTAAGCTTTTTCACCGTATGCGATTAACAGGCTTTCCTTCAAGGTCAAAAATTGCCGCGAACAGCAGGTTCATTGCTTCTTGTTTGCTCTCCGCTCCTCTGCATTAGCAGTTCGTTTAATTTTTGTTCGAGCTGCTTGATCTTTTTCTGTTGAGCTATGAGTATACTAATCGCCATCGGCTCAAAGATTATCGGTTTGCATGCGCAACTGCTCGCTGAAGCAAGATTTCTGCACATATCCATAAGTACATCAAAAGCCTGCATTTCTTCTTCGTTTGGCAGGCCGTTTCGAAAGTTTTTCCATCTGCCAATTTCATCTTCCAGAGCCATTCGGTAAGAAGGCACAGTTTTTCCCATGCTTGCTAAGCCTCCAAGCAACACAATTTCTTTTCCATAGACTTTCACGCGAGCTATTGCCTAGAGTTAAACGCTTAAAAACAAAACGTTGAAACTTCATTTTGAAGCAGTGGAGGGGATGATGAAAGTGAATCTTGACTTGCTTATGGTCAGGTGGGTTCAAGCGAAACTTCAACGATGCAGCCTGGCAGGCTTGCCTTTTCATCCTGCCAGACTGATAATGTTTCCTTTTGTATGTATATGCGTCCGGCTTTTTCCATTTTGGCGTAAAAGAACTGCCAGCCTTTAAACTTGTCTGGCAAGGTAAAGCCAACTTTCAAAACTTGGGAAGGCTCCAACTTGAATTCCGTTATGATCAATTTTGGAATTTGTACTCTTTCACTTTTCTGAAGTGTCCCTTTGAAGGTTACTTTCCGTGTTAACGTCATGTATATTCTTCCTTTTAACTTTAAATTGTCTAACAGTGTCTGAATGTGTCTAAAAGTGTCTGATAATGTCTAATTCTGTCTTAAAGTGTCTAACATTGTCTAAGTATGACTCACCCTGCAGATGATTTAAGCTTTTCCACAAAAAAGCAACCCAAAACACAAACAGAAAAATTCTACGTCAAAAAAATCTGCGGCGTGATTGTTGCTATACTACAACAAATTGTTTTAAGCGCTTGACTGCTTATGAATTTTACTATCAGCTATGAGAGACATGCGTGTAGGGAGAGGATGGTTAACACTTTATCTGCTGTCGGAGTCAAGAGAGGAAATTCTGCGTTTTCTTGCGGGTTTGAAGTTTTATGAGTTCTGAACCTGAGTCACTTAAGGGTTGGGTCATGAGTTTCTGGGGGCACATCGATGAGCTAGTCAGCCGCTTAAAAGTTGTTCTTGTTGCTCTAATCATCGGCATCGGGGTCGGATGGATTCCTACTACTTTGGCCGGGATCACAAACCCAGTTGGAACCTATCAACCCATGATTGCGCCTCTAATGGTGCAGCTAAGAAATGAGTTTCTTCCTAAGCAGGCAACTTTGATCGCAGGTGGAATGGCGGACACAGTTTTCGCTATGGCTTACCTATCTGTGATTGTTGGGATCTTGTTATCTTCCCCAGTGATATTTTATGAAGTTGTAGCCTTCATCAAACCCGCATTATACGACAATGAGAAGAGGGTTCTAGGGATTTACTTGGGCTCCTTCATTGGGCTGCTGATTTTAGGTGTGGTTATGGCTTTCTTTGTTGTTATTCCAATTTCATTTCGAATCTTAATTTACTTCACTATCCAAGGAGGAGCCACACCGTACATCTTCATCAAGGATTTCTACAACTGGATCTACACGATATTTGTTTTATGCGGTGTCTTCTACACCATCCCTATCTTCGTGGTTATGCTTATCCAGGTTGGAGTTCTCCCCGTTAAATATGTGAGTGGACGCAACAAAATCTTCGCTTACATAGCTCTACTGATGATATTTTGGATATTCGGCCCCGACCCCACCCCGGTCACAGGCTTAATCATCATGGCGCCCTTCGTGGTGGTCTTCGAAGTCGCAATCTTTTTTGGCCGAAGAATCGACCGCACACGCAAAAAAAGAAAAGAGGCAGAAGCAACAGGCGGCAGTTATGGAGGGGTAAAAAAAGGTTTCATATCTTTCCCCAAGAACGCCTGCAAATTCTGTAGCACCCCTGTTTTAGACGAGGCAGCTTTTTGTCCTGGGTGTCAGCGGGCGATAAAATAAGGCATATCTCTCAATTTCTTAACAGAAACCTAACAAGTCGAAGTTAACAACGCCAAATTAGTTTTTGTGGATTGGATGTTTCGGTTATCGCTGGCAATGATGATTGTTTTCGCTGGGAAAGCCCTAAGTTCTTTAATCGAAGATTCTGCAAAAAAACCTTGAAACACTCAAGATGAATGATCATACTTGAAAAGTCAATTAGCTTAAGAAAGTTAGATAATGAGAAGGGTTGAAACCCAAGGTTGTTGAAAGTGGGGTATTCTTAATTGAGGGGTTGTGTCCTGAGTTCTAATCTGATGTTGTAAACTACTACAGCTATTGAAGCGAAGATTGCTGTTATTGAGGCTATATCAATTATTCCAAACATATTTTCACCATTTCATTTTATAAGTACATACTTGCTCAGCTGCATATAAATATGGTTGTGATTTGTTCATAATTTTTCATAAACACTAAACAACCGTCTAAATCCCAACAGAAAATTTATATGGAATAACAACCATTAAACATTAACTAAAACAGAAGGAAAAATAAAATGAAAGCCTACATCCTCCTAAGCACAAAACCCGGTACTTCACTGGAAGTCGTCCACAGATTTAAAGAAAAAGTCAAAGAAACAATCACCGCAGACGCCATATTCGGCCGCTACGACGCAATAGTAATATTGGAAGCACCTTCGCTCGAAGAAATTAACCAAGTTGTTTACAAAATAATCGAAAAAGACCCCAACGTCATCCGAACAGAAACATCCATCGTGCTATCACCAATGTAGAAGCAAAATAGAAGACAACCAAAACCCAATTTTTTCTTTTTTAATTTAAAAGCCTATTTCTAGCAAAAATGTTGATAACAAAATTTGAAGTTTTCGCTCCAGCTATCCTGGAGGAGCTTGACCACTTTCATCTGGACATTTTGGTCCTTTGTGCGCTTTTAGAACAATGGAGCTAACGGTGCTTTTTACGCCTTTGATTTTCATAATTTTGTTTTTGAGGACATCACGGAACTCTTCGATATCTGTAGCTGACACCAATGTTACAATGTCGAATTCGCCGGTGACTTCGTACAATTCTTCAAGATGCTCTAGTTCGGCAAGCGAAATCAAGACGCTGTCCATTTCTGGGGATTCTACAAATATGTCTACAAATGCTAATAGTCTAGGCATATTGGTCATTAGCTTAAGTGAACAGGAGTTTCGCACATATATACCTTATCTCGCCGCACACCCAACAAATCCATTATTACCACGACAATCAAATAGTATTTACGGATAAAGTTGGACACATGTTAAATTGACCATGGCGGGCACACTAACCCCGAGAAACCATCAATTCACATAGCGTCTAACGATTTGATGTGAAATTGCTGTAGACTGAGGGGTAGTTATTTATCAGAAGCAAATTAAGTTGCAAAACATCCACGTAAGGACTGCCGAAAATCCAAAAAGTTCCTTGTTGATTCTGATTAACAAGACTTGTTAAAGTCGCGGCTGGAATACCCGTTGCGTTGCTTATGCTTGGCACCTGCGCAGCGGCATCCTGAACCGTTATGTCTGGATCAACAGTTGACGCTGACGGGTCCGATGTTTCATTTCTTGTGTGGAAGAAAATAGGCAATGTGAAGTTTTGCATTATTAGGGTTGAGCCGACAGCTTGTCCGTTAAGCTTTGCTAGGTCACCATTTGCTTGGTAGGGAAAGAAAATTTGGCCTATACCTGTGATTAGGAATGGGTAGAGCAACCCGCAAATCAAAAGTGAAACCAATGCTAATCCAATAATCGGTTTGAAATTCCATTTTTCTTTTTGTTCAGTCATGGCTTTTCCTTCCTAAATATGAAATACTCCTACGAGAAGTATGTCTATCAGTTTGATTCCGATGAATGGCACGATTACTCCGCCCACGCCATAAATTAGAGTGTTTTTCAAGAACAGCGTCATTGTACTGGTAGGTTTGAAAGCGATACCGCGCATAGCGAGCGGAATTAGAAGCGGAATGATTATTGCATTAAAGATCAGCGCTGATAGTACAGCATCTTGAAGACCGTGCAGCTGTAAGACGTTGAGGCTACTGAGTTGTGGAAGGGCGACGGCAAAGATAACGGGCATGATCGCGAAGTATTTTGACACGTCGTTGGCTATGCTGAAAGCTGTAACTGCACCTCTGGTCATTAGTAGTTGCTTGCCCAACATGACAACGTCGATTATTTTTGCAGGATTTGATTCTAAATCCACCATGTTTGCAGCTTCTTTCGCGGCTTCGGTGCCTGAGTTCATTGCTAACCCAACATCTGCAGCGGAAAGTGCTGGCGCATCGTTGGTTCCGTCGCCGATCATGGCTACGATTCTGTTTTCAGCTTGTTCTCTCTTAGCTATCTTAAATTTATCTTCAGGTTTAGCTTGTGCAACGTACTCGTCGATTCCCACCTCGGAAGCAATGCTTTTTGCGGTTAGCGGCTGATCACCTGTAATCATAACAGGTCGTATTCCCATTACTTTGAGGGCTTGAATCTTTTCTCTAATGCCCACTTTAAGCACGTCTTTAAGACGGATTATTCCGATAGCTACTCCGTTGCGCATGACGGATATCGGAGTTTCTCCGGCTGCAGAAATCCCTTCCACGACGAGATCGTAATTCTTGGGAACTGTTTTTGCCAAGTTTTT
>Ga0187860_1003981_pt1:5000-11312 | contig 11312 bp, 9 predicted proteins | sample June2016WEW_10_4_FD_132981 | JGI IMG/M metagenome (GOLD analysis project Ga0187860, IMG submission 132981) | Peatland microbial communities from SPRUCE experiment site at the Marcell Experimental Forest, Minnesota, USA - June2016WEW_10_40 | ecosystem: Environmental > Terrestrial > Soil... | reverse complement strand
GGTCGACGGTCGAGGCCTTGGTTTCGGCCTTGGTTTCGGCCGTCGAACCGCCGTTGACTTATGGGCAAGTGAAAACAAGTGTGAAAATATTAATCACCGCATGTTTTGAGAGAGTTTTACGCGGGAGAAAAAAGTCGCACAGGTCGACGGTCGAGGCCTTGGTTTTGGCCGTCGAACCGCCGGTGATTTATGGGCAAGGGAAAACAAGTGTGAAAAGAAATGAGCCCCCGCGGGTCTGTTGGAGAATTTGCGCCGGGGCGTTGGTACCGGTCGCCGCCCTTTTATGCTACGGCGGCAACCGGTGTTTGGCCCGGTCATTTTTGGCCTCCACCGTGCATCGTGTCGCGCCGTAGCAAAGACTCGTTTCGGGACTTGTATTCGAGCTGGGTGTTGATAAAACAAGGGGAAAATATCAGCTCAACGATTTGAGGTGGACTCTACTCTTGGTCGGAGAGGTCGCGGACGTGTCCGGCGTCCGCCAGTGCGACAGCCGGCACTGGACGCTCGAGCCGGCCTCGGCCTCGGCCTCGGCCGCTCGTGTTATTTCTTATGGGGATTTCATAAAAACGCAGAGCTCGACCTCTCCGACCACTCCGATCAGTACGAGACCGGCACCAATCGATTCGTCTCAGCAGTCCGGTCTTTGCGTATGCAAATTTATATATATATCGATACGCGTCGGGGAGCTAGAGCTCCTTAACTTTTCGGGTACCCCCTCGCAACCGGGTCAGCGGCCGATGCCCGGTGCCTCGAGACCAAAAAAGTGCTTCCTAAGAGGTATTTTTGTGAATTCATGAGTGTGTTTTTCCTTAGTATGGAGACAGTTGGTCTCGAAAAAGAAGCACCGGGGGTCGGCGGTTGAGGCAGTCAGTGCTTCGGCCATCGAACCTGCGGTGACTTAGGGACAAGGGAACGGACCAGTGCGCGGCGCATGTCCTTAAACTGCTCGCCTCGCTGCGTGTGTATTTTGACCGTGAGGGGTGTACGGTGCCTGGACGGAAGGTCTGGCGGGGAGAAGCGGAGCGATCCGCCGGCACCCGTCATCAAAGACCTGATGGTTTGGCGCCGTCCTCCTCGCGGCCTATTCTGTCTCTTGTTTTCTCAACAAAGAATCGCGGTTTTACCTTCATGGTTTAGCCCCATGCGATCAAGCAGGGTCATACCGAACCTATATACATCGGTACATCGAGTCCGCTATCCGAGCGATTAACTCTTCTCTCGAGACCTTCATTCGTTTGAACCACGTCCTGCGAGTCATCTCGCGAACTGGTGCGGCGTTTGAAACTCGTCAACTGAAAATTTTCTCATCTTCGATTCACGGCGCGTCAGCGAGCGGGTCTTTATTGTGCCCCACGCGGACGAGGTGCGTATTCGACGGCGTGCGATTTCGGTCCTCGCAGTTGATATAAGCGCCGCACGAAGCGTGTTGGGCCGGCGAAATAAACGTCCCCCTGCTGTGTGTGCTTCTGAATTCAGAAATCTGAAGAAGAAAAAAAAAAAAGAAAAGACCGGCCGACGAATCCGACTCAACTCGGGCTCTAGACCGTCGTCTCAAAAGTTTTACGCCGACCGAGTCGCCGCTTATTTTGGAGGTTGCTCCACGGCGCTCGAAACCGAGTTGTTGCCAGTCGGTTATAGTAGAACGAGGTTATAAAGTAGAACGTAGAAGAGGCGCGTTGCTGTTTGTTGGCTCTCCGGAACCGACTCTCCGCTCTCGCCTCTCTTCGCTTCAACACAAACTACCTGGTTGATCCTGCCAGTAGCATATGCTTGTCTCAAAGATTAAGCCATGCATGTCTAAGTACAACCCGCTTGACGGGGAAACCGCGAATGGCTCAATAAATCAGTTATGGTTCCTTAGATCCACCCATCCTACTTGGATAACTGTGGCAATTCTAGAGCTAATACATGCACTCAAGCCCTGACTCGGGATTCACGTCCCGTAGAAAGGGTGCTTTTATTAGATCAAAACCAGTCGGGCGCCGGCGTCAAAACCGGCACCCGTTCCGTTTGGTGACTCTGGATAACTTCTCGCGGATCGCACGGTCTCGCACCGGCGACGCGTCTTTCAAATGTCTGCCTTATCAACTGTCGATGGTAGGTTATGCGCCTACCATGGTTGCAACGGGTAACGGGGAATCGGGGTTCGATTCCGGAGAGGGAGCCTGAGAAACGGCTACCACATCCAAGGAAGGCAGCAGGCGCGCAAATTACCCACTCCCGGCACGGGGAGGTAGTGACGAAAAATAACGATACGGGACTCTTCCGAGGCCCCGTGATTGGAATGAGTACACTTTAAATCCTTTAACGAGGACCCATTGGAGGGCAAGTCTGGTGCCAGCAGCCGCGGTAACTCCAGCTCCAATAGCGTATATTAAAGTTGTTGCGGTTAAGAAGCTCGTAGTCGGATGTCTGTCTTCGGCCGGGCGTCGCCGCTCTGAATCAAGGGTGCGCGATATCGCTCTGTGGTCCGGGTGTCAAAGCCCGGACTGCTTAACGGTCGGACAACACCGCCGGAGTGGTGACGTCGAACCGTGCGGCGGGTTAAACCGTCGCGCGGACCTCGGCCCACCCGTAATCGTGGGGGGTGCCTTTAACCGGGTGTCCCTCACGGCCGGCAATGTTTACTTTGAACAAATTAGAGTGCTCAAAGCAGGTGCATTTTCGCCTGAATATGACAGCATGGAATGATGAAAGAGGACCTCGGTCTTATTTTGCTGGTCTTTCTTTAGACCCGAGGTAATGATCAATAGAGACGGACGGGGGCATCCGTACTGCGGCGACAGAGGTGAAATTCTTGGACCGCCGCAAGACGAACAACAGCGAAGGCATTTGCCAAGAATGTTTTCCTTGATCAAGAACGAAAGTTAGAGGTTCGAAGGCGATCAGATACCGCCCTAGTTCTAACCATAAACGATGCCAACCAGCGATCCGCCGGTGTTACTCCCATGACTCGGCGGGCGGCTTCCGGGAAACCAAAGTCTTTGGGTTCCGGGGGAAGTATGGTTGCAAAGCTGAAACTTAAAGGAATTGACGGAAGGGCACCACCAGGAGTGGAGCCTGCGGCTTAATTTGACTCAACACGGGAAACCTCACCAGGCCCGGACACTGGAAGGATTGACAGATTGAGAGCTCTTTCTTGATTCGGTGGGTGGTGGTGCATGGCCGTTCTTAGTTGGTGGAGCGATTTGTCTGGTTAATTCCGATAACGAACGAGACTCTAGCCTGCTAAATAGGTGGCGGGTTTTTAATTGAAATTGAGGGGGTCGGGGACGGCGGGATCAGGGCTCGGTGCGGTGGCGTGTTCGGAGGGCGCCGTTGGTGTCGTTCGGGGTCGGGGGGTCAAACCTTCGGCTTCGGGCGGTGCTGCGGTTGCTGCCGGGCGCGTCGCTGTGTCGGGTTCCCCGCTGCGTTCCGGCTCTCGCGTCCGTCACAGCTCTTCTTAGAGGGACAAGCGGCGTCCAGCCGCGTGACAGTGAGCAATAACAGGTCTGTGATGCCCTTAGATGTCCTGGGCCGCACGCGCGCTACACTGAAGGAATCAGCGTGTTTCACTTCCCCTGTCCGAAAGGACCGGGTAACCGCTGAACCTCCTTCGTGGTTGGGATTGGGGACTGCAATGATCCCCATGAACCAGGAATCCCTAGTAGGCGCGGGTCACTGGCCCGCGTCGATTACGTCCCTGCCCTTTGTACACACCGCCCGTCGCTACTACCGATTGAATGATTTAGTGAGGCCTTCGGACGGGCCCGTCGGGGTTTGGTGTTCGGGGGGCAACTCTCGGGCATCGTTCCTATTCACGGCGGGACTGAAAGATGGTCGAACTTGATCCTTTAGAGGAAGTAAAAGTCGTAACAAGGTTTCCGTAGGTGAACCTGCGGAAGGATCATAACCGTTTTTCATTTCGTACGTCGTATATACGAGTTCGCTTGTCGATCGAGTATGTGTGTGTATGAAAGAAACAAACGAAAACCCCGTCACTCTCGCGACTACCGACCGGATCGCTGGTGCTTCATCGCGCCGGCAGTTTGGAAGGGAAAGCAGTGACGGGAAAAACAAAAAAAACCAAAAACATGGGTGGCTATGAATTCGTAAGGAAGCAGTCCACAGCAGCAGCGGGTACCGGGCTCTTTCGTAGCAAGGTTTAAAGCATTTCGCCCCACGCACGCTGTGTTTGCGACCGCACGGATAACGCGCGCTTCTCTCCCCCGCTTTCGACGGCATTCGTGCCCGGTCGTCGCGTAAAGTCTTTATCACTGTTTAAACCGTCGAGTGCCCGGCCTTTGTGCCTGTGTGTGTGTGTGGCTCATTCTCGACGGTGTTTGGTGGTATATGTACTCGCGCCGCGGCCGGCAGTCGAAAGTGAAGAGAGAGCGAGCGGGCCTCCCCGTCGGCGGGGTTTGTCGAGTTTCGGCCCGCGAACCCAGCCGCCAAAAACATACTTACAATCCCCAGTACGAGAGTTTATTCAAAACCTTCTTCGACCCGCGTCTCGCGACGCGGGTTGATGAAAAAATGTGTCATACAAAAATATATGACCCTGAACGGTGGATCACTTGGCTCGTGGATCGATGAAGAGCGCAGCAAAGTGCGCTAATCCATGCGAACTGCATAACACATGGAGCATCGAAATCTTGAACGTAAATGGCGGCCCAGCTTCGCGCTCGGGCCACATCTGACTGAGGGTCGGTCGATTGATGAACGAAACAGCGGCTGACGGTTTACTCCGTCTGCGCTGGCACTCTGGGGGCCGCGCGGCTTCATTGCCCGCGATTCCTTAAATCGAAAACGTGGAGCGCGTCAAACCGCCTCACTTATCGAAACTTTTCTGTTCGTGTACGACGTCGTAGAGATGCGTGCTTATAAACGATCGCTCGATCGAGCGGGCTATATATATACGGTGTTTTGCGAATCCGCAGCGGGCCTAATCAAACGAGGACTCGATGGCCACATTTCCTACCGAATGAACCCGAGAGAACGAAAACCGCGCGTGTGCGTGTGTGTGTGTTGTGTTTTCCGTTTTTCTCGGGGCTAATATAAATTCGTACTGGAAGGCGAACGAGTGTACGCTTGGCCCGCTGTTTAGGTCGCTCAACAACTCAACCGTTTTCCGTTCGATCGTTGGCTCTCGCGCTATAAACTGTGTGTGTTTCAATCTCTATTCCCTCTCGTACGCCGGGCGTGTCGCTTGCGACCACCGCGGACAATGAGAGGCGGACAAGAGAAGCGCTATAACGGGCTGCATCGTTGTCAAAATATAGGCCAGGTCGAAACGGCGCCGAATTCATACGCGACGAATGAAAAAAATCAAAAAATCATATCTGACCTCAGTTTAGGTGAGACTACCCGCTGAACTTAAGCATATCAGTAAGCGGAGGAAAAGAAACTAACAAGGATTCCCTTAGTAGCGGCGAGCGAACAGGGAAGAGCTCAGCACCGAACCTCGCGCCCGGCAAAGCGGACGCCGAGGAATGTGGTGTTTGGGAGGACCGTGCGCGCCTGTCCGGTATATCATCCAAGTCTCCATGAACGGGGCGAGCAACCCACAGAGGGTGTCAGGCCCGTAGACCAGATGAGCCGAGACCGTGCATCGGGTCCCTTCCTAAGAGTCGGGTTGCTTGAGCGTGCAGCCCTAAGCGGGAGGTAAACTCCTTCTAAAGCTAAATATCGCCACGAGACCGATAGCGAACAAGTACCGCGAGGGAAAGTTGAAAAGAACTTTGAAGAGAGAGTTCAATAGTGCGTGAAACCGTTCAGGGGGTTAAACGGGTGGGCCCTCGAAGGTCGAACGTGCGTCCGCTCCCGGCACTTGGTAGCATGCCCTCGGCGGAGGGACCGGCTTCACGGCCGGCCCTAGAAGTCGGGGATCGCATTAGCCGCGCCAAGGTCCGCTAGTGGGATGCCTAGTAGGACTCCGCAACCGGTTGGGTGAGCTGTCATGAGGGGCGTTCGTTAGCTTGTCGTTCGGGTTTCGGCCCGTCGGCTGGCGCGGCGTCTGCGGACAGTCCTGCCCGACCGTGACCTGTCGCCGACGTACCCATGTCGGCCCAGTAGGCGGAGAGTAGAAGTCGGGTCCCACCCGACCCGTCTTGAAACACGGACCAAGGAGTCTAACATGTGCGCAAGTCGTCGAGTCGAAACTAAACTCGCGAGGCGTAATGAAAGTGAAGCTCTCGGCCCCGATGAGGGTGCCGCGAGGGGAGATCCCGTCTCGAATAGAGCGGGCGCATCCCCAGGGCGTTCGATGCCGCGACTTTGTCGGCCGAACGAACCCAGAGCGTACACGTTGGGACCCGAAAGATGGTGACCTAT
>Ga0187860_1003975_pt1 | contig 11323 bp, 7 predicted proteins | sample June2016WEW_10_4_FD_132981 | JGI IMG/M metagenome (GOLD analysis project Ga0187860, IMG submission 132981) | Peatland microbial communities from SPRUCE experiment site at the Marcell Experimental Forest, Minnesota, USA - June2016WEW_10_40 | ecosystem: Environmental > Terrestrial > Soil > Wetlands... | reverse complement strand
GAAAGCTCGGGTGGTAATCTACGCCTATCATCACCATGTTCGGCTCCTTTCTCCCGAGCCTATGGTCGTCAAACAACCACAGTCTACTCGGGTCAAGGAGCCGACATTGTTATGCAATCAAGTCCAGTCCTAGTACTCCAGCCGTCGGTAGACGCGTTTATCGCGCATTAGCCAGTTAGCGAGTGGACGCGAACGCGGGATCGGGGTATGCTGCGTCGTTCGTTCGGCCACGTCTCGTCCGTTACCTCATCTGTTCTGTTTCAGAACCCCGGAGGAACCAAATGGTTATCGCTGACAGATTGCGAGCTTTGCGCGAGGAAAAGAAGCTCTCTCAAGGAGACATCGAGAAGCGCACCGGTCTGCTCCGTTGCTACATCTCGCGGGTCGAGAACGGCCACACCGTTCCAGCGATCGAGACTCTTGAAAAGATGGCGCGAGCTCTGGAAATGCCGCTCTACCAGCTTTTTTACGACGGCGAAGAGCTTCCCAAATTCCCCAACCTTCCAAAGCGCAAGAACGGAGAGGACCTTGCGTGGGGAAGCTCCGGCAAGGACGGACGGATGCTACAGAGGTTCCGCACGGCTTTGAGCCAGACTGATGAAAGGAATCTGAAGATTCTTCTTCTCATGGCTCAGAAAATAGCGCGGCCGGCTCGCCATCGGATGAAAACCTAGCCAGGAGCTTGTGGGGCGCGAATTTAAAACGATTTTTCGGCTCGGCGGGTTGGGCTCGCCGTTCCTTTCACAAAGCAGGAGTCACAAACCCTCGTGCCGTCCTTGAGTGTGTAGTCAATCCTGCGGCTCGGGTCAATTTCCGCTCCGCATCTTCCACACAGATCTTGGATTGGCTCGGCCATTAGCATCTCCCTGCTGCATTAAATCATAGGTCGCGACGGAACACATTAACGGGGTATTTCTCGGGCGATGTCCGGTTTAGGCCCACGTGTCCGGTTGGATTACTTCCGGGGCCGCCGTCAGCGCCAATGTCGCTAAGGAACAATCGCCAACCCTATGAAATGAAAGAGGCAGTGGCTAAGTTGAATGCCCTCAAAACAGGTGCTGCAAAGTAGTGCATGCCCTGGAACCCGCATAAACATTTGGGTTTACGCATGCCCAAAACTCTATACTAACCCTTATTGTAGCCCGGATCTCTTCTCACAAGTGATCCAGCTACCCTGCAGTTGTAGCGGGTATCCTGCCGTGTTTAGGCGCTGCCACAGCGTGACTTTTGCCATTTCTCTGTTCCTCTCGAATGGTACTGAGATTAGGGAGATTTTCCGAGATTTCCCGGACAGGAAAGGCACAAAGCGGTCACAGTAAATGGTCACAATTTTCAACACCCTGCGGTTTTATTGGCTTTTTAAGGAATTGGTGGAGCCGATGGGATTCGAACCCACGACCTCCTCGATGCCATCGAGGCGCGCTCCCAACTGCGCCACGGCCCCACCGAAGTCTATATTTGCACTTATAGTACCACGAGATACCGAGCGTCAGACCGCGCGGAAACCGGGAATGCCGGAATAATTCAGGAATGCGAACTTCGCGCTGAAAAAAGGAACGGGACCGAGCGGCTTACGTCTTAGAATACGGTCCCTATGGCCAAAATCACTTTTCTGGGCGCGGCAGGCACAGTTACCGGTTCGAAGTATCTGATCGAAGCAGGAGGCAAGAGACTGCTGGTTGACTGCGGCCTCTTCGAAGGCTCAAAGGAGCTGATTCAGCGAAATTGGGATCGCCTGCCGATCGATCCCGCCACGATCGACTGGGTGCTGCTGACGCACGCGCACATCGATCATACGGGCTACCTGCCGCGGCTCGTGAGTAATGGCTTTCGCGGACCGATTTATTCGAACGCCGCCACGCACGAACTGTGCGAGCTGCTGCTGCCCGATTCGGCCTATCTGCAAGAGGAAGACGCGCGATACGCCGCGAAGAAGGGCTACAGCGCGCACAAGCCGCCTCTGCCGCTCTACACCGTGCCGGAGTCGCAGGCGGCGCTGAAACAGTTCCGCGGAATCCCTAGCAACGACGCCTTCGCCATCAGCCCGCAGTTCTCCGTCCTCCCGCACGACGCCGGGCACATACTGGGCGCCACGTGGCTCGAGTTGACGATCACGGAAAACGGCAAGCGGACCCTGGTTGTTTTTTCGGGCGATCTCGGCCGTTACGATCAGCCCCTCTTGAAAGATCCGGAGCCGCCCACACGCGCCGATTTTCTTTTGTGCGAATCGACGTATGGCGATCGGGAACACCCCAGCGGCTCAGTGCAGGATGCGTTGGCCGACGTCGTCAACCGCACCGCGAAGCGCGGCGGAGCCGTCGTGATTCCCGCATTCGCCGTCGACCGGACACAATTGCTGCTCTATTACCTGCGCCAACTCGAGGATCAGCAGCGGATTCCGCATCTGCCCGTGTACGTTGACAGTCCCATGGCGATCAATATCACCGAGATTTACATGCGCCATCGCACGGACCACGACCTGAAGCAGCAGACCGAGGCCGATCCGCTTAACGTCCACGAAGTTCACATGACGCGCACCGTCGCCGAATCCAAGGCGATCAACGACGTGGTCTCACCCTGCATCATCATTTCGGCGAGCGGCATGATCACGGGAGGGCGCATCAAGCACCACTTGGCGAAACGATTGCCCGATTCGAGGAGCACGGTGCTGATCGTCGGGTATCAGGCGGAAGGCTCCGGAGGGCGCGCGCTGCTCGACGGCGCAAAGTACCTGCGCATCCACAACGAGCAGATTCCGGTGCGGGCGGAAATCGTCGAAATCGGAGAGCTTTCGGCTCATGCGGGAAGGAGCGAACTGGTTCGCTGGCTTTCGGGCTTTCAAGCGCCGCCGCACCAGACGTTCATGGTCCACGGAGAGCCGAGCGGCCTGAACGGCCTGCGCGACGCGATCGCCGCGCAATACCGCTGGCCCGTCACGATTCCGGATTACTTGCAGTCGTTCGACCTCAACACCTAGCTCGGCACACGAGCCATCCGCCGATTACTTGGCTGCGTGGAGTTTTGCCAAGCGCTCGGCCGCGGCCTGAAATGTGGTTTCCTTCTTGCAGAACGTGAAGCGAAGATGCATGCGGCCGTCCTCGGGATGGCGATAAAAGCTCGATCCCGGCACTGCGGCGACGCCGATTTCCGTGACGAGATATTTCGCGAAGGAGACGTCGTCGGGAAAGCCGAATGCGGAAATGTCCGTCATGATGTAGTACGCACCGCGGGGTTTGAAGCAGCGAAAGCCCGCGCCGGTGAGGATTCCAAGCAGTCGATCGCGGCGCACCAAATAGTCGCGCGCGAGCGATTCGTAGTAGCTCGCGGGCAAATGCATCGCCACCGCGCCTGCTTCCTGCAAGGGCGCGGCCGCACCGACGGTGATGAAGTCGTGCACCTTGCGGATCGCCGCGGTCACTTCCGGCGGGGCGATCGCCCAGCCAACCCTCCAGCCCGTGACGCTATACGTTTTCGAAAGCGCATTGATCGTGATGGTGCGGTCGCGCATTCCGTCGAGAGACGCGAGCGAGATGTGCTTCGCGCCGTCGTACAGCATGTGCTCGTAGATTTCGTCCGTGATGGCGAAAGCGTTCCAGCGCACGCACAGGTCGCGGATGATATCAAACTCGGCGCGCTCGAAGACTTTGCCCGTGGGATTGTTCGGCGTGTTCAGGATGATCGCCTTCGTCGCCGGGCCGAATGCAGCGGCCAATTCGTCGGGATCGAAGGTCCAATCGGGCGGACGCAGCTTGACGAACCGCGGACTGGCGCCGGAAAGAATCGCGTCGGGGCCGTAATTTTCATAGAACGGCTCGAACACCACTACTTCGTCGCCCGGATTGATGATCGCCATCATCGCGGAAATCATCGCCTCGGTCGAGCCGCAGCATACGGTGATCTCGCGCTCGGGATCGACGGTGACGCCCTGCGTGCGCTGGAACTTTTCCGCGATGGCGTCGCGAAACTTTTTCGCGCCCCAGGTAATCGCGTACTGATTGACGTCCGCGGCGATGGCGTCCTGCGCGGCGCGCTTGATCTCGGCGGGCGCGGGAAAATCGGGAAAGCCCTGCGAGAGATTCACGGCGCCGTGGCGCAGCGCCAGGCGCGTCATTTCGCGAATCACGGATTCGGTGAACTGTTCGGCTTTGGCGGAGAGTTTCGGGCTAGTGAGCGCGGTGCGTCCGGGTTGTGCGGGGTTCATCTGGCGCTCCATAGAGCTGGCGATAAATCTGCGCGTTGCGCGAAATAATTTCGACGTACTGGCGCGTCTCGGTGAACGGAATCGAGTCGACGAACTCGGCCGTCTCGCGGTACGTCTGCCCAGCCGTCCACGCCGTCACGCGATCTTCCCCGGCGTTGTACGCGGCTAGCGCCGCCTCGACGGTGCCAAACTGTTTGCGCAGGCCCGCGAAATAAACTGTTCCGAGCCGCACATTGTAATCCGGATCGAAGAGCTGCGATTGCGAATAATGGACTTTTTCTTCCTTGGCGAGACGCCGCGCCGTCGGCGGAATGATTTGCATCAGGCCGATCGCATTCTTTCCGGACCGGGCATCGGGTTCGAACGCCGATTCCTGGTGGATCAGGCCGGCGACGAGCATCGAATCGAGCCCGTTTCTGGCCGACCAGCGGCGAATGGAATCCTTGTACGGCAAAGCGTAGGCCGCGAGCCAAACTTCGCGCGGCACCTCCGTAAACTTCTGCGCCTCGAGCTGCGGAACGATCTGCCGCACGGTCACGATCGCCGCGCCGTAATGTCCGGCGGCGACCGCGGATTGTGCGGCTTCGAGCAGGAGCCGCGGCTCGTGCGTCGCCGCGTATCCAGCGCGCAATTCGAGCTCCGCTGATGCGTCGAAACCAATCGACTGCAAAGCATCGGCGCGCGCCTGCCATTTCGCGGCGGACGCGGGAATCTTGGCATCAACGGGAGGAGGATCGGGCGCCGGCGAAATTGTATCCAGCACTTCCGGATCCTGCTCCGGCACCGAACCCAGGGCTTGCAGACGCGCGGCGCCCTGGCTCGCGAAATAATTCTGCGGATAGCGCTCGGACAATTTGTCGTAATAGCTGCGCGCGATTCCCGGCGTTCCGGCTTCCTCCGCCAGACGCCCGAGCCAGTAAAGCGCATCGGGAGTGTAGGATGATCCCGGAAAGCGCCGGAGATGCTCCTCAAGCAATGCCGCGCTCTCCGGCTGGCGCTTCAGAACAGCAGTCCACGCGACGCGCCACTGCGCGGAGACTGCCTCGGGTGCCGTGGGAAAATTCTCTGCGACGCGTTTGTAGTAGCTGGAAGCGCGGTCGCGATCGAGCTGCACCCAGTAATAATTTCCCGCGAGGAAAAGCGCGGCCTCGGCCCAGTGGCTCGATGGCGCACGCGCGACCGCGGCTTCGATCGCAGCGACCATTTGCGTTTCTTGCTGCTGCGAGCGATAAAACTCCGCCAGCGAATCGGAGCGCTCCGCATCGACATCGGGATCGCTAATTTGCAGCGCGGCGACTTCCGAAGGGCCAGCGCCCAGCGCGAGCCCGCATTCGAGCATGCGCAATTGTGCTCGCTCACGGTCAGGTCCGGAAAGCTCGGGCGCAAGCGCGGCATATTCGTTGCGCGCGTCGGCCCAGTCCTTGGCGCCAAACATGATCGCGGCGTGCGCAAGGCGCTCGTCGAGCGGCAACGGTGGCAACTGGGCGCCGAGGCTGCCGCGCAAGAAGTCGAGCTTCGTGCGGGCCTCGCGGCCCTGATCGCTCGCGGCAAAGCGCGCGTAAAGCTCCTCGTAATCGGCGGCGGCGTCCAGCGGACGCCCGGCTTGCTCTCGCGCTTCGGCGCGCAGGAAAAGCAGCGCGGGCTTCTGTGGCGTGGCGGCATAGGCGTCGAGCGCCGCGACGGCGTCCGCCGGCTGCTTCGCGGCGATCGCCGCTTCGCCAAGAGATTGGAGCGCCTGGTCGGTCATCACGGAAGAAGGATACGCGGCGCGAAACTTCTGAAGCCGTGCGAGCGCGTCGGCGCTACGATTCTGGGCGAGATCGGTTTCGGCGGCCCAGTACAGCGCGTAATCACCGAGCACTGGATCGCTTTCCGCGCGAGCGAACCATTTGGCCGCCGCCGCGTAATTCCCCTTGCCGTAGTCGAAATATCCGAGCGCGAGCGACGCGCGCATGCCGAGTACGCCGGCAGATTTTTGGACGGCGATCGCGCTGAGCTGCGTGTAAGCCGGGCGCGGATCTTTATCCTTCAGCGCCCGCGAAAGCTTTTCAAGCTGCTTCGCCGTGAAGACGACCCTGACCGTATTCGCTCGGGCGGGCCACGCAACGCACGCCGAGCACACGATCGCCAGAATCGCGACGGAGCGAAGGAACGGGCCGGGGTAGTTCATGGCTACTATTTTAGTGCCGCAGGACGGGCGAAGGATAGGGGTACTCTCCGAGGGTTTCGCCATCGCCCCCGGCGAGAATTTCCACCATCCAATGACGGAAGTAATCGATGGGATGATCCTGGATCGCGCGGAAGCGCCGATCGTATTCCTTGCGGGCCTTGTCAAGATCGCTGCGCAGCCGATGGCAGATATCTTTGTTCTCTCGGCCAAGGGCGACATCCTTGGGCCGCAGGAGTTTGATGTCCTGCATGGTCACTTTTGCGAGGCGGTTCGCGCGACGATGCAAGTCCTGGAGTTCGGACGAAAGGTTGGCGACGTCGAAACCGGGAGTTTCCGCAACCGCTGCGGCGGCCGGGGCTTCGAGTTCGGATACCTCTGGCGGCTCAATTGTTGCCGCGTGGATAGGCACCTCGACAGGCGCTTCGAGCGGAACTTGTTCCGCGGGTGCCCAATCCGATGGAGGTTCCACGCGAATCGGCACTTGAATCGCCGGAGCGGGCGCCTCTTCTTCGACCTCGGCGACGGCGGACGCATGCGCGGTTGCATGACCATCCGCGCCTTCACGGTCGCGCGGATTCAGCGCGACAGCCACGAAATTCGAGAGCACGGACAGGCCAGCGGCAAGAGCCGAGGCGGCCGTCTGCGCCCGGAGCATCGCCGGTAAAGCGTTGCTCGGGCGGGTGGACGCGCAAGCCGCGACGAGATCGGCGTACGCCTGGTGCAGCTCGTCGGCGGTCCGCTGCAACGGAGCCAGATTGTCGCGCAATGCCCTAGAAACTGCTTCCTCGAGGGCCTGCTCAAGCGATCGTTGTCGTTCTTTCAAGGGATTCCCTACCCTTTTGCGATTATGGAAACGGTGTCGAGGGGTGTCAACTGACATTCCGGCAAGGGGTTCCTGGGCGTGCAGGACCTGTGCTGGTTCAGCCTGAAATGGAATGAGGGCGTTTTCCGTTAGTGAGTAATCCGCCCCTTGGGCAAGATCATTGTAGCTCCACCACGTCCATCCGTCTCAACTTCCGGTTAGCCCGTTAACCAGGAGTTGTCGCTGTACTCCTACAAGAAAATCAATTCAAAGTTTGAAGATTGCTCCTAAAACGAATCCCAAACAAGTACACGTGAGGATTGCGGGCGAAAGCTGCACGAGGTACGAGGTCACCCGTGCTTCTCGCTGCTTTTTGCTTTTCGGCTGCCTAGTCACACAATTGTCACGGTTCAGAAACAAAAGCGAAACATTGAAGGATTTAAAATCGCCCTTTTGTACAACCGTTCAATCCCAAATCCGAAGGGCAGAAATGCGAAGGGAAGGAACGGCATGAAAACGATCGGGAGGGTTTTCTATAGCGGCATCGCTCATTGAGGCGGTCGTCTCGACGCTGGCATTCGCAGCCGGGATGAAGATCGCATGAACCGAAGGGATTTCATGCGGCTTGGATGGGCCACCGTGATCGCGACGGGGGCAGGCAAGCTGCGGCCCGCGTTCGCGCAGTCGCTAGCGCTCCGGCAGGTTCCGGGGACGCAACCGCATCCGATGGTGGCGACCTTGGAACCGAAGGCCACCGGGCGCGCGGTGGATTTCACCTTGCAAATCGCACCGATGATGGTCGAGCTGGCCCCTCAGGTTGTGATCAGCACCATCGGTTACAGCAACAAGGTCCCTGGCCCCATCCTGCGGGTGCGCGAGGGCCAGCCCGTCACCGTCGACGTTGTGAACGAAACGGATGTTCCGGAATACGTGCACTGGCATGGCCTGTTCGTTCCGTCGGAAGCGGATGGGGCAGAGGAAGAAGGCACACCCCCGGTCCCGCCCCACGGCCGCCGGCGCTATCAATTCGTGGCCAAGCCGGCAGGTTCGCGATGGTACCACTCGCACACGATGGCAATGATGGATCTGCATCGGGGCTCCTACACCGGTCAATTCGGTTTTCTCATGATCGATTCCGCGAATGACCCTGGACTCTACGATCAAGAGGTCTTTCTGGCGCTGCATGAATGGGAGCCTTATCTGACCACGATGGATCAGGACGAGGAAGCGGCAGATCCCAACGATCCGATGCCCGAAAAATCCGCCACTCCAGACCAGCGTCCCAACGGGCTCGAAGTCGGCGCTCCTCTTTACTCAATCAACGACAAAATGCTCGGCGCGGGGGATCCCCTCCGCGTGCAGTCGGGTCAGCGCATCCTGATGCACCTGCTCAACGCCAGCGCTTCCCAAATTCATCGCGTGGCTTTGCCCGCCCACAAGTTTCAGGTGATCGCTCTCGACGGCAATCCCGTGCCCGCGCCTCAGCTGGTCAGCGTGATTGAGATCGCCCCCGGTGAGCGCGTGGATGCGATCGTGGAGATGAATCAGCCGGGCGTCTGGATTTTAGGGGAGCCGCGCGATGTCGCGCGGCAATCCGGCATGGGCATCGTGGTGGAGTACGCCAATCAGCAGCAGCGCGCGACTTGGCTTCCACCTCCGAACGCGCGCTGGGACTACACAATCTTTGGCAAGACCGCGCCGCATCCCGCGCCAGACCAGACCATCGATATGGTCTTTGAAAAAGTGCCTGGCGGGCCCCATGGGATCAATCATTGGCTCGTCAACGGCAAGGAATATCCGCATGAACGGGAATTCGTGTTCCATCAGGGAGGGCGCTACCGGCTGGTGTTTCACAATCGCAGTGACGATTCCCACCCGCTGCACATCCACCGGCACCTGTTCGAGCTTGTCGAGCTCAACGGCAAGCCCACTGCCGGCATCATGAAGGATACGGTGATCGTTCCCGCATTTGGACGCGCCACAGTGGATATGGTCGCCGACCAGCCGGGCCTCACGTTGTTTCACTGCCATATCCAGCAGCACATGGACTTTGGTTTCATGGCGCTGTTTCGCTACGCCTAAGTACCGCATCGCCTGCAAAACGGGCGGGTGGCGATTCTGCGAAGCCTCCGGTTGTGCATCCGTGCAGCGGCATAGCTTGAAACCGGTCGTTACGAATCGACGACGGATTCGCTTACGACAAGCCTCTTTAATTCTCGTAGCATCAAGGACATTCCATTTTGCTAACGGCTTAGATAACCGTACAAGTAGTCCATATTACGGCTTTTTCACATATTCGACATACACCGGAAATATTGAAGGGGTAAAAACTACCCGTTTGGCAACTATCCAACCACGAATCCGAACGGGAGGAACCGCATGAAGACGATCCGGGGAAGGTTCCGAGCGGCAGTGCTCATGGGAGCGGCCGCCTCGGTGCTGGCATTTGCAGCTGGGGCAAAGGCACAGAATCAAAACTCCAACAGCAATCAGTGGCCGTGGGGCAATCCGTCGCCGAACGACAATCCGTCGCCTTACGCGACGATGGGCCGCTCGCCCGTGCTGGCGGTGGTTGGCGACGTCGCCTGCCAGCCAGATCAAGACCATGTGTCAGGTGGCGGTGAGGCTGCGCATGAAACCTGCGACACCCCCAAGGCCCCCTACACCAGCACCAGCAGCACGCCCCCAGGGCCGCCGTATTCTCTGTACCAATCCCAGGAGGCCACCGCGAATCAGATTGAGACTATGAAGCCTGACGCCGTCGCGCTCGTCGGAGATCTGCAATACCAGGTAGGCCAATACCAGGACTTTGAGAAATCGTTCGATTTGACGTATGGCGCCTTTAAATTTCTACATCGGCCCGCGCCCGGCAACCACGAGTTTTATGACGAGCATAGCGAGACCGGCGTTGCCGGCTACGGCTACTTCTCCTACTACAACGGCTTCCAGCTCAATGCCGATGGTACTATTCCGACGACTACGATCTCGGACCCGTGCCCACCAGCTTTGGCGGCGGCATGCAACTATCCGGGCCTTACCACTCCCATTGCCCAACCCGTGCCGCGGCCGGATGGACAGGCGGGGCACTTCGAGTTGGGGGTGAACGGAGGCCTGAACGGAACTGGAGTCGGGGATGGCTGGTACTCCTACAATCTGGGCGCGTGGCACCTTATTTCGCTCAACATAGAGTGCTCGACACAGCCGGGCGGCTGTAGCGACGCTGGCACCTGGTTTGCTGCCGAACTCGCATGGCTGAAAAAGGATCTTGAGGAGAACCACGCCCCGTGCACGCTCGCCTACTGGCACCAGCCCTCGTACAGCGCTGCCGACAGCCTCACCCCTGAGGGCACGACCGCTCTGGCCTTTTGGCAACTGCTCTACGAGTACAACGCCGACTTGGTGCTGAACGGACACGACCACCTCTATGCCCGCTACCGCCCACTTGACCCTTCCGGGAATTCCGATCCCAAAAAGGGCATACGGGAATTCATCGTGGGCACCGGCGGCGAGACACTCGATACGGTCGTCGCAAGCACAACCGGAGACGCCGGCGCGCAATTCAACGCAGCGAATCTCGAGGCGTCAACCGGGGACTACTGGGGTGTGATGGCCCTGACGCTTGATCCGAACGGCTACAAGTGGGATTTCGAGTCGGCACTGGAACTTCCTGGAGCTCCTGCAGGGACTTACAGCGACAAGGGCGTCGGCACCTGCCACGGTGGGCCCAGTTGGGGTTGGTAAAAACCAGGGTCATAACAAATAACTAGGGCGTCTTCGCCACGTTGTCTTTGACCTTTCGTTCGTACGCGTTCCCCCTTCGCGACTTCTCGCGAAGGGGGAACTTCTCTTTCCTCGCTCTCAGTTCCTTTTCGCGGCTTTTCCTCATTCCCGCACCTGCACCCGCGATACTTTTTTCATCCCTGTATGAGGAACATTGCCCCTGCCACTATCAGCAGGAGTTCGATGTGATCTCTGCAAGATGATCGCTACAAAAAGCTTGTCTGGCTGGTTTCGTCACCGAAAGTCCCGATTAGCAGCTTGTTGAAAAACTCATTTCTTCTGCAACTTTAAATAAACAAACTCGTCTGATGTAAGGAAAGCCGAGGAGGCGAGTGAAATGCGCGGAGACGATAACCAGCAAGAAGGGATG